>Ga0208495_1000059_pt1 | contig 69837 bp, 66 predicted proteins | sample CryBogmetaGMA14M_FD_184551 | JGI IMG/M metagenome (GOLD analysis project Ga0208495, IMG submission 184551) | Freshwater microbial communities from Crystal Bog, Wisconsin, USA - MA14M (SPAdes) | ecosystem: Environmental > Aquatic > Freshwater > Lake | place: Crystal Bog, Wisconsin, USA...
GAACAATGTCCTGCACCGTGGCGGCCTTCTCCATCCGGGAAATATCAAACCCCAGCTTGTTGACCTCATAGTTGGCCAGGATCCCCCCTCCGGCAAACAGGGGCTGCCGGACCTCCGACGCCCAGGTGTAGTTGTCCTGCGTCCCCGCCGTGATCGTGGCTGCCGGGCTGCCCGGTCCTAAGCTTCCTGCCGGCACATTTAAATAAGGGTTCACGTTGAAGCGGGTGTAATTGTAGGACGTGCTCAATTTGGGCAGAAAACCGGTAAAGGCCTCCTTCTTCTGAGCCTCCGCTCCCAGCACGCCTTCCTCAGCAGCATGTATCAAGACACTCTGCTTCAATGCCAGATCAATACTCGCATCCAAGGTCAGAATACCGCTTTCCCCACCCGCATAAACGAATGAATGAGAAAAGAGAAAGAGGGCAATCATGATGATCCATTGCCATGAATAAAAGCGGATGCTCATCCTGTTGATATTCGCCATAAAGTCAATAGATAACCTAAACAACCATTTTATTAAATAGGCCATGGTAAAAGCTGGCAATGAAGGGAATTCCTGCCACGATGGTAAGTGATTTGTCAAGGATAAAGAAACTATGCCTTTCCTTTGATTAAAAGAGAAAAATAATGTAAAGGACAGATTCATTCAAGCTAATTTAACAAAAAATATTGGCATAGACAATGATAATGCTTCTTATATAATAGCTGAGACTAAGGCGATTCTGTTTCTAAATATATAAACATAAAACCCCGGTAAAAAACCTGATTTTATGATTTTTAAGCCCATAGAGCCTTTGGATTACCCGAAGCTGAAACACTTTTTTGAAAGACAACCTTATAATTTGAGTATCTATTCCCTCTTGTCTATTATCGTCTGGAGTAATTGCTTATTTAAAACGTATTATGCCTTGGATGGAGATACCCTGATCATCAGCAATGAGTCTCTTTATAATCCCGCTGACCGTTATCTAATCCTTCCGCTTTCAGGCTCGGAACTCTTTACACCTGAACGTCTTCACGATCTTGCTGTCGATCTGGGATATCGTCATTACTGGTTTGTTCCCGGGGATTATCTTGAAACAATGAGCCATCGCAAAATGGAATACTGGTTTGAAATCACCGAACAGCCGGAATTCGAGGATTACGTGTATCTGACGGATAATCTAGTCCAGCTCAAGGGAAATCGGTTTGCTAAAAAGAGAAATTTAATCCATCAGTTTATCAGGGATTATGTTGAAAAAGGCAGAGTAGAAGTATCCGTCATTGCGCCAGATCGGACTGGCGAATGTTTGGAGTTCCTGGAAAAATGGTGCGAGCAGCGCCATTGTGATGCTGAAGGTAATGAAAATCTGGCCTGTGAGAAGCAGGCTGTGATCCATGCAATTCAACATCTGGATATCATTGAGGGGCAGGGAATCCTTGTCCGGATAGATGGTGAGGTCAGCGCCTTTGCAATCCGTTCTCACCTAAATGAGAGAATGGGGGTTCTTAATTTCGAGAAGGCCTTTTCGGATATCAGGGGTCTCTATCAATTTCTGGATAACGAATCTGCCAAGCAACTTTTTTCCGGCTATCAATGGATCAACAAGGAAAGTGATATGAAGGTCTCAGAACTGGCGCAATCCAAGAAATCCTATCATCCAGCCATGCGCGTCAAATCCTACCGGTTGAGCCTTCATTAAGTATTCATTCCAGGGTCATCAGACTTTGCCATCTCTGCCATTCGGTGGCAACAGGAAGTCCTTTTTCTGTCAAAATCTCGATAAGTTTTGTATCACTAAATCGCAGGTAGGGATTCACTTTGAATTCTTCATCAAGTCTCGAAAAGATATGATCGGGATGATAGCGGCTTAAATAAGCGTCGATCTCTTCATTATCCGGTTCCAGCCTTCTTGCAAAGGCCATGGCATCCCGCACGTAATCATGCCCGGCATAAATAATGATATGGCCTGCTAAGGTCATAAGTTTTTTTATGGATTGATAGAAATTCCTGTCGCTTCCGGAAAAGCAGTTTCCTATCGTGCCATTGAACAGGGTATCTCCGGTCATCAGGAAAGATTCTGCATGGAAACAGGCGGAATCATCCGTATGACCCGGGGTTTGAACTACCAAAATTTTATGACCATCGAGACCAATCTCAAATCGATCCGGCAGTTCTTCCGGCTTTAATCGTCTAGCTCCGTACTTTTTAAGCAATGAGGCATTACCCAGGGTATGGTCGGGATGACCGTGCGTATTGGCGACAAAACGAAGCGCCAATTTTGTCTTTTCAAGGAAATCAGTGATTTCCCCCACTGCCCCGCCGTCGATGACCATGGCTTCTTCTCGACCAAAAATCACATAACTCAGATTGTCAGCGGCATAGCGGAACTGTTTAACATTCAGCATAAGGTATTCTCAATCGAATCATCCTCATGATCAAAAAAAATTTGATGAACCCTTGTACCCACACCAATATTTATTACATAGCACATAGCGAAAGTTTTGCATAACCCTTGAAAAATGATTCGTCAGCGGCGAATCAAATGTTTTTTGCCTAGATAGGAGTAAAGATAACCATTCAATATTTATCATAATAATCCCTGATCCTGGTAGAAGCAAAAAAGATTTTTGAGCCGTAGCGAACCATTTTTTCAAATATCTATGAGCATCAACTTTGGGCAGAGCAGGTTGGAAATCGGCATGATAAGAAAAAGTTGACATCCAAACCTTTCATAGATATATAGAATATTCAAGTATCCTAACTATATAACGTATCATGAAAAATCACCGGATTCATATATTATCCCTTCACTTCGCTGTCGTTTTCATATTCGGTCTCATGGCCTGCACACCTAAAGCGATTCCACCACCACCCAAACCAGCGAACATTGCCGTCGTACTTGGCGCCGGGGCCATCAAGGGATTTGCCCATATCGGTGTTCTCAAAATATTGGAATCACAAAATGTCCCAATCCATATGGTGGTCGGCACCAGTGTTGGCAGTCTTGTTGGAAGCCTGTATGCCTATGGATATGACGCTTACAAACTACAAATGATAGCCTATGCGCTGGAAAGAGACGACCTCATCGATATCACCCTCCCCGACAACGGTTTTGTTAGAGGAGAAAAGCTCGAAAACTATGTCAACAGAATGGTGAAGGATACTCCAATAGAAAAATTCAGAATACCTTTTCATGCCGTGGCTACCAACATTCAAACGGGTGAAGAAATGGTTTTCGGCACAGGCAATGCGGGGATGGCGGTACGGGCAAGCTGCTCCATTCCGGGGATCTTCAAGCCAGCCAGAATCTCAGGCAAGACTTATGCGGATGGCGGCATCGTCAGCCCTTTGGCGGTTGATGTCGCCAGACATTACGGTGCGGATGTTGTCATTGCTGTGAATATCTCCACCAGTCCCGATGCACCGATTCCTCAAGGAACAGTAGAAACCATCCTTCAATCCGTTGATATCATGTATGCCAAAATAGCCGCCTTACAGATTCCCAGGGCAGATGTAGTCATCAAGCCCAGCGTCAGTCATATCGGATCCACTGATTTTACCAGGAAACATGAGGCGATCCTCGAGGGAGAAAAGGCTGCCCGGGCAGCTATGCCTGCCATCCAGGCCATCCTATCAAAACTCCGACAGGAAGGCCGGCTTCCGTAAAAAAAGAATTGTAAAATATAGATGAATCGGGGGATAGAATACATGAAACGATTTTTATTGACGATGGCCTTACTGCTGATTCTTTCCATCGGTACGGGTTGCGCAGTCATCGGCCGGGGTAAGGACTTCCGGCCCATTGAGGAAAACACACTCTCTCAGGTGACACCGGGGAAAACAACCGCCGCAGACGTGGTGAAACTATTCGGACCTCCCAGCCAGATTGTTAAATTATCGAATGGAAACGCCTATGTCTATGACCGTTCATTGAGCAAAGCGACCGGCTTGTGGTTTGTCTTCGTGACCTTTGCCAATTACGACACACAATACGATCGTATCGTGTTTTTCATCAACAATAATGATTTAGTGACCCATTATGGCAGCAGCTTCAAATCAAACGGGGCATCTTATGGCCTGCCCTTCTAAATTCGGACGATTGCTGTTTTTTCTTCTGTTTGTGACGCTGATCACGTCCGGTTGCGTCAGTTTGCGCGTGGACATGATCAACAAAGGTGCAGAGGTTCCCCCACCGACGCCGGAATTAAAAGAAGGAAGGACGACATTGACGGAAGTCCTTGCCCACTATGGAGCGCCTACCGATATCCTGGATATGCAGGGAAAATTTGCACTCGTCTATAAAAGGACTTTCTATCGGGGCGGACAGATATCGTTCGGGATCCCCCTGAGCGAAGTCATCAAAACAAGCTTTAACCTGGAGGCTACTGCAAATCTCTCACGACACGACATGCTGACTCTCTTCTTTACCAATGACGGTGTGCTCAATGAAATGATCTATGAAAAAGGCACCAACCAGCCCTTTTGGAGCAGTCTCTGGAAATAAGTTTGACAGCTTCGAAAAAAAATGAATTACCCGAACAATCATGGACGGATCCAATATCCTAACATAAAAACTGGATTGGTTTTCGGGAGGCAGGTCAAGACCGATCGGCTGCCATACCCGTAATGCGCTACCCTTTACCCGCATCCCAGACGGAAGTGCCAATATCGCTGGTGGGCCTCCCGGACTTCAAATCCGGTGTGGGGCGCTAAAGCCATCCCATGTGGGTTCGATTCCCATACGGCCCACCAGAAAAATCAAAAATATCCGTAATTTTTCCAAAATACCTATTTTTGCAAACTTCGTCAAATCTTATCAACTCAACAATTTTTTTAAACATCTGATTTCGTTATGCGGCATAAGCGACCTTGGAATGTTTGAAGTAATTGCGAACATGTGCCGCCCATTTTACAAGGGTTCTCATAAATGATCGGCGCCGCTTTGACCAACACAAACCGGTACCAGGTTGGAGGACGCGAGATGGATTGACGGCAAAAGATGCAGGGAAGGGTCTGTCGGGATATGCAAAAGGTGATTGTTGAAGAAACACCGCTACTGGAAGAGCGAAGACATCTTGTATCTGTAGAGCCGATAGAGGTGTTTGATGTAATTCCACTGTTCCTTGACCGACATTTTGCTTTCCCCCAACGCCCGGTCGTTAAAGGTGATGGGCACTTCCATGAGGCGGTTGGTCTCTGCCTTCACCACGATCTCCAGGACAATCTTCCACCCCACGGGGTTCAGTTTGATGCCCTGCAAAAACGTGCGCCGTATGGCCATGAAGCCGCTGGTGGGATCGCTCATTTTCGTCAGGCCAAGGGTCATCAGGGCCGCCGCTTTTGATACGATCTGCCGGTGCAGCGGCCACTGTCCGATCCCCCCGTCCGTGACATGGCGGCTGCCGACGGTAATATCAGCGCGGTCTGCGAGAATCGGTTTGATCATCTCCGGCAGTTTTTCAACGGGATGGCTGCCGTCGGCGTCCATGACCACGCAGACCTGCGCCCTGGACAGTTTGAAGCCGGCGATGACGGCGGTGGCCAAGCCGCGATCTTCCGTTCGTACAAGAACACGGACGGGCAGGGTTTCCGAAAGCTTTCGGGCGACCTCCCCCGTTCCGTCCGGTGAATTGTCGTCCACAACGATCACTTCGCCGCGCAGACCCGCGCCTGCGAGGACCGAACATATTTTCGGGAGGATCATCGGCATGTTCTCCGCCTCGTTATAGGTCGGAAGGACTACCGAAACCTGCAATTCCTGATCGCTCATCTAAAAACTTTCCAAGATGCTTCTCTTCGCATGGACCCTCTGAATATGCCTGAATCCATCAATTTTCAAAGGCTCTTTTTTGCCCGAAAGGGCTGCCAGTTTCCCCGATAATCTTTGCCCAGAAGCAGATAAACGCTATACTCGTCGATGACCTCGCCGCGGAAAATTGTCCGCTGTTTTCCGATCACCTTCACCTCGCGGAAATAGGACCGGTAATATTGAAGTCTCCTCTCATCCACTTGATGCAGAAGGATGATGGCATTTTTCCCCTTCAGTGTCTCCAGATTCCGGAGAAAGATATAGCGTTCGGGATTGGAAAAATCAATGGCGACATAGGGCTTCCCCGTATAAAAAAGGGCGCCCGCTGCCGTCGAATACCGGTCGGCCACCAGAAAGTATCCGGCCGGATGGGGATTCGCCCCGACATGACGGTTGATTTCCTGTCCAAGCTCCCGCCAGCCGTAAAACTGCTGTGTCGTGTCGATCTTCGGGGGAATGGGAAGGTAAGGCTTGAAAAGGTGGGCCTGGATGGCCACATTGGCCAGCAGGGCAAAACCGACGGCGACGTTCATATAGATGCGGTGCGGCCGCTTGTTTCGGTAAAAGCGGCTGTAGATGATCCCCAGCAGGAGCAGACCGGCCACATAGGCGGGCGCCGGCCAGTTCGGCTGCGCCACGCCGCCGCGCATGGAACTGTATCCGAAAAAAAGAATGACCGGCCAGGACAGCATCAGCAGGTAGAGATAGACCCTGTTCCGCTCCCGGAGGCATTGCGGCAGGGCCCTGACGGAATAAAAAACAAAGGCAAGAAAGAGCAGGGGTGTTGCCAGACCCGCCTGACCGCCCAGATATTCAAGGCCTTTCAGAAGGGGCGATGGTCCGCCGCCTCTGAAGCCGTGTTGCAGCTGGAAAGCGAAGGAGATCCAGTCATGCTGCCAGTTCCAGAAGACAACGGGTGAAAACACGCCTAATCCGATGAGCAGCGCCAGATAGGGTTCTTTGCGGAAGAGCCAACGCCGCTCTTCAGGTGCCAGCAGCAGAAAGGCGAACTGGCAGGGAACAATCAGGATCATCGTGTACTTGCTGAGCAATCCCAGTCCCAGGGAAAGGCCCCAAAGATACCACCAGGTTCCGGAGGAGCCCGTCAGGATCCGGACGCCGCAATAGACCGACAGCGACCAGAACAGGATCATAGGCGTGTCCGGGGTCTGGATCAGGCAGCCGGCGGCAAAAAGTAGCGTGACATTGAAGAGAATCAGCAGCTCCCAGGGTGTCTCGCGGTCTTCGGGGATGAGCCGGCGGCAAGTGAGATAGAGGAGACATATTGTGAACAGGGAACAGAGCAGGCCGCCGATCCTTACAAAGAATTCGCTGTCGCCGCCCAGACCCGTAAAGAGGGCCATGAGATAGGCCGCCATGGGCGGATGGTCGAAATAACTCCAGTCCAGGTGCTTCGCCCAGTACCAGTAGTAGGCTTCATCGGGGGCGAGCGGTATCCAGGCAATGGTGATCAGGCGGACCAGGTACAAAAGAATCAGGAATGCGATGATCATTGATTGCTTGAATTGATTATTATTAATTGAATTGATACGAATTTCTTTTTTCACGGGAGGAGTATAGAAAGAACAACCTTGTGTGTCAAGAAGGATTGACGACAAGTTTGATATTACGCATTGTTATCCTAAATGTGTTGTGAAGGCGAGGGTCTGTGGACTTCACGAAGAAAGAAATCTGTTGTGACACACCTGAATCCGAGACGTTCCAGATTCCCGATAAACGCATTCACATCATCAGAGAACATGAACCCCACCTGGACAATGTCGTCATCCATGCAAAGGGTCCCGTTGGGGCAGTCCTGGATGTATTGATTCTTGCCGTCGGGGTATTTCCCGGCAATGGTCTCGCGCCGGATCACAACGGAAATCGCTTCAATTAAGACAGCTATGGCCAGCACCCCCTTTTCTCTCATTGTCCACATGGACTGTGATCTCCTTGGGGGACCTCCAGAGACTGTCGTAGACCTGCATGGTGAAATGATCCTCACTCCTGAGGATGAGTTCCCTTAATTCGTAACAGCATCGTTTCTCCTTCTCTTTTGTTCTCTCTTCTGCTGACAGCATCTTCTTCCTCCCTTTCTGCCAACAAAAAATCCCACGGCTTAAACAAACCATGGGATCGCTGGCTGTTTAGCACCTTGTTTGGATGCCGCCCCAATTAAAGGTAATCAAAACCACAATGATCGCCATCAAAATTATGGTTAAGTAGAATAAGTTATACTTGTAGTGAAGTTCTCTCGTGTCATTCATGTGTGCCATACCTTTCTCATTTAAGACTAACCATTTTTATATGGATCATTATAAAACCCCGCTCTCTTTTTATGAGAATCGGGGTTCCAATTCAATGGTCTTCCCATCATGCCCTCCGCTAATGTGAAGGTGACAATGTTCAGAACTGATTCAGAATACTATGTGGCGAATACGCCCCCATATATTTCTAATGTCAAGGCAAGCACAGCGGGAGGTCAGGAAACTGGCCTTTTCTTTTTTAGTCACGCCGTGACTAATCCTGATGGCGCACGAACATCAAAACGCCTTCCGGGAACATTCCATCCTCCCCCCTGATTACGGCTTCCTTGCCCCAGAATCAACGATCAGGCGGGGGGCAGGGTGTAGGATATGCCTTTCCCCTTCCCTGCCCTTCTTGTGGCCGGAACCCTAACAGCATCCACAAATCAACGGATTTTTTGATTGCCTGAAAATAGGTTGGGTAGGTGGGAAATGCGGTGGAAAATGGTTTTTAAGGAAAAAGGAAAGGGGGTCAGATATTCACCTAACCCCCTGATTTTCTTGGTAGCGGGGAGAGGATTTGAACCTCTGACCTTTGGGTTATGAGCCCAACGAGCTACCGGACTGCTCCACCCCGCGTCACTTGATGACTTTCTATATAAAAGACTGGTGGTTCTTAAAACACCATCCGGTCTTTTGTCAAGGGGTATTTCATTTTCTTCCGAGTACGCTGTAGATATCAAACTGTTTTTCAATCCCCTTAACCGATTGAAACGCCATTTTTTCCACCTGAAAAAACTCCCGGACCTGCTGATAAGTTTCATCACAGATCAAGATCTGATCGGGTCGGGCAAGATGCTCCAGCCTGGAGGCCAGCACAACGGGCAAACCGAAAATGGTGTATTCCTTTTTTCTCGAAGAGCCGAATATCCCCGCCATCACTTCTCCCGTGCTGATGCCAATACCAATCGAAATTCTTTTATCAGTACCAGCACGGCCTTCATTGATGATGGCCATTTCTTCCCGCATCCGCATAGCGCTTGAGACTGCCCTCATGGCATCATCACCGTACTGAACAGGCGCCCCGAAGATCCCCATGATGCTGTCTCCGATATGTTTATCCAGGGTGCCATTATATTCGAAGATGATATTGTCCAAGGGTGAAAAATAATGCAGATTAAGCATCTGGGAAAGCTCATCCACCGTCATGCGCTCAGACAATCCGGAGAAACCACGAATATCCGTAAAAAGGACGGTCACCACCTGCTTTCTTGGAATCATGATCCTGACGTCTTTTTGCAGTTCCATCAAAACCTGTTCCGACACAAACTGTTTTAATCGCTTTTTCACGTTATATTCACGGACTTTTGCCCTCAGCTCGATATTCTCAAAAGGCTTTGTCAGAAAACCGTCGATCCCTGCGTTCACCGATTCAATTGCACTCTCCATGGTGGCATAACCGGTCAGCATGATTCTCGTAATCTCCGGATTAATCTTCCCCACTTCAATTAACGTTTCGAGACCATCCATGCCGGGCATCTTAAAATCGGATATGACTATTTCAATAGGCTCGCGGTTCTGTTGAACCATCTGAACGGCCTGCTGACCGTTCTCCGCCAGAAGAATGTCATAACCATCCTTTTCAAGCACTTTCCTGAGCGATCTTCTGACACCCTCTTCATCGTCGACGATCATCAAACCGATCATCATGCAGCACTCCTCTTACAGGGCAGTTCCATTATAACGACCGTCCCCTGCCCCACGTCACTCCGGACATGAATAGAACCGCCATGTTTTTTGATGATTTCGTGGGATATATAAAGTCCCAGCCCCGTTCCCTGTCCAACAGTTTTTGTGGTGAAAAAAGGTTTAAAAATATCTTTGATCTGATCCATGGGAATGCCCCTGCCTGTATCCCCGCATGTAATAATGACCCGATCAGCCCTTTGATCATAGTTTGTCTTCAATATTATTTTCCCTTTTCCCTCCGGTAATGACTGAATGGCATTTTTGATCACATTGATAAAGACCTGACCCAGGTTGGCAAAATTTCCCTGAACATCAGGCAGCTGCTCTGCATATTGCCGTTCTATATTCACGTCCAAGTATTTATATTGATTTTGCAGGACCCGCAGTGCATCATCAATGGCTGCATTGATGTGAATAGGCTCAACGTAGGTCTGGGTCTGACGGGAAAGTCCCAGAAGACTTTTGACGATCTCAGCGGCCCTCCTGATCTCCTTCAGCGAAAAATCAAGGTCATCCAGAACTTCCTTGCAGCTTTCTGCCTCGACATCCCAGGTACGAACGGAATCGGTGCAGGTCTGTATGAGGCTCAAAGCGCTGGCCAATGGATTATTCAGTTCATGGGCCGTACCCGCAACCAGCTGACCGATGGCCGCAAGGCTTTCCGACTGAATGAGCTGCTTTTGCGTCCGTTCTTTTTCTTCGAGGGCTTGGCGAAGCGCCGCTGTTCTCAGCTCAACTTTTCTTTCCAGTTCCCGGTTCATTCTTTCCAGCGCTTCATACATCCTGGCGTTATCGATTGCTGTGACGCTCTGGTTGGCCATGGTAGAAAGTAATTCGATATCTTCCTGAACAAATAACTGCCCTGATTTCTTTTGACCAAGAGCGATGAACCCCATGAGTTCACTCTTGGAAATCAGGGGAACAATCAGGGTGGCCCGCATATCATCAAACACTTGAAGGATCTGCTGTTTATCATTAAAACGACTCAGTTTTCGTTCGATCACAGATTTGCCTAAAGGCCCTTTGTATTTCTCCAGAAAGGTTACCATCGGATGGCTTCGATGAATCGCAGCTTGACACCTTTCACCCATTAATTCAGGTGCATGTGAATAGATCCGAAAAGCGTCCTGTTTACCGTCATCAATCAGCAGACAGACATGTATAACCTGCAGGGCCGTGGCAATCGTCTCCAGAAGAAGGTTCTTGATCTGGTCAAACTTCAGCAGAGAGCTCATCTCCCAGCTGATATCCTTCAGAAGCTTTTGATAATCATACTTTCCCCGGAAAAAAAGCTTATCAATAACAGCCTGCACTTTTGTTCTGATGGGATCAAACAGGAGAACCATGAACAAGGAAAGAATAAAAGGAAGAAATACAATGTAGCTCTGGCCCGATCCCCAAAAGAACAGATGAAAGAGATAAATAACTATGACATAAAGAAGGGTTAGAATAGCCGTCAGAATGAAATAGGCTGTCCCCTTCCGAATCAGGACACCGATATCCAAAAGATCATATTTAAGAACACCGAAAGCCAAAAATATCGCGGGAATGAAGCTGAAATTTCCCATGGGATAAATGTTAAAGCCAATGACCGGCAGAATGTTCAAGGCAATGAGCAATGTACTCATCCCCATGCCGCCAAGGATATATTTGATCCGGTTTCTCCGTTGATTGTCCTCTGCCGTCTTCATTGCCTTGAACAGAGTCAACAGGCAGTAACAAACAGTAAAACCTGACATGACCGAGAAAATATAAAAGATCGGACCCGCTTTTGCGATGGTTCCGAAGGAATACTCATGGAAACCGCTGATAAAATGATCGGAAAAAATAAACAAGAGAAAGATCAGGCTGAACAGATAGGCAAGACGTTCAACCCATCTTCGCCCCGTGATACGAAGAAAGGTATGGACAAACTGAATATAGATTGGCAGGCTGAAGACGAATAAGAGATAGATTATCCGGTCCAGCGTCAGTGCTAATGTCTTATCCGGAATGATGGAAACCAGGGCAACATCGGCATTGATGAGGGAACCCATGAAACAGATGACGGCAAAGAGGATGTTTGTCGGTCTTCTGGGGCCGCGCAGAAAGGAAATCAGGGAGAGGAAAATCAGGACAAAAAAACCGAGGATAGGCGGAATCACAAAGGCATATGACGTGCGCAGGTAATCGAAAATCATACCCCACCCTCCGCCTTTCCTGTTTTGCGCCGTCTAATGCCAGCTCATGAGAATGACATACCGGTCACGATCTGCAGGACTTTCAGATCGTAAATCAAAAAACAAAGACTGCCGCTGCTAAAACTGTGGTGAAGCCGGTTTTTTTCACAATGCTGGACTGCGTCAAGTTCCGGGTGCTGACAATTTTTCCACTGATCTTGAAGATCTCTTTTTTTTCATCCCAGCTCTCATCAATATTGAAATCGATACCCAGCGTCGATGCCAGCATGGCCGCAGCAAGGTCTTCTGCATAATCACCGGCCTGCCTTTCCGTCTGGCCAAAGGAATGATGCTCACTGATATATCCGTAGGCTTTCTTGTCCGCCGGGATAGCGCAACCGACGGATGCCGCCAGAAGCCGTCTTGGTTCATTACTGCAGCAGCGGCTCAGCACACAGTAGGTAATGGCCCCAGGCTCCAATTCATTCAAACCACGAGACTTGGAAATCACCTTACAGCCTGGCGGAAGGATGCTGGACACTTGGACGAGATTGCATTTCTCTATACCGGCATCTCTCAGAGCCAGTTCAAATGAATGGAGTTCCTCCTTGTGAGTCCCCACCCCCTTTGTAAAAAACATCATGCTGGGTACATGATCGTTCAATGTCTTTCTCCTTTAATCGCTTGGTTGATATTCATGAGCGCATATCCCATCATCCGGTAAACCAGTTTTGCCGCCAGAAAATCAGAGGCAATGAAACCGGGAATTGGCGACAACTCAACGACATCAAAACCCCTTACCCGGCAGCGCCTGGATACCTCCCTGAGTAAACGTAATAAATCATTCCAGCAGATACCACCCGGTTCCGGTGTTCCCGTTGCCGGCATGAAAGCGGGATCGAGAACATCCAGATCAACGGAGATATAAACATCCCCTTCCAGACAGGCACAGATGAGCTCGCACCAATTCGGCTCTTCCCGGATAAAGTCCGCAGAAAATGTTTTGACTGCGCTTTTCGGTAAAAAGGCCGCCTCCTCAGCACTCATGCTTCGGATACCCGCCTGAACCAGGGGACAACACTCGGATATGCGCCGCGCCACAGAGGCATGGCTGAAGGGGCTACCCTGATAAGAATCCCTCATATCGGCATGAGCGTCTAACTGCAGGACCGACAGGCCTGGATATTTTTCCTGCACCGCCTGAATACAGCCAAAGGAAATACTGTGCTCACCACCCAGCGTTACTGGAACTTTATGGAAAGAAATGATTTCGGATATCTTTTGCCGAACTGTCGCCATCATTTCTTTCGGTCCCCGTGCATCTACTTCCAGGAAAGGAAGCGTATGTATTCCCGATAAGTAGGTCTCCTTGCAGAGCTCTTCATCGTAAAGTTCCATATTTCCGGATGCTTCCAATATGGCAGCAGGGCCCATTCGCGATCCAGACCGGTACGTGGAAGTTAAGTCATAGGGAACGGGAACAACGACAAATGTGGCATGATCTAAGTTCGCATATTCCGATTCAATACCGCCAAAATACATCAAAGTACTCCTCAAAATGAAACTGAGCACATAGCACATCCAACCCGATCTGTCCAGCGATTCTCATTGTCCGTTTTCTTACTGAAATCATTATGTTTTATAGTATAAAAGGCTGAACTTACCGTCGTCAAAATAAAGATAGGAATTGTGTCTCATCCAATCCCCCAGGGTCACAAAAGTTTTCGTTCTGCCCGCGATGACAAACTCTTTTAAAAAGGGCTTGTGCGAATGCCCCAGAATGACATTATCAAATCCTTCTTTAAATCGATCCATCGCAAATTCAAGCATTTTCCGAAACAGCCGTTCCTCCACCTGCGGGTACAGTTCCCGGCTCGTATTGGAACTGATTCGCGCCAATGTCCAAAGAACGGCGGAGGGGATGTTCTGTTGCATCCGATAGAACAAGTGACTTCTCAATATCCTCCGCAGCATCAGATATCCGGTGTTTTCACGATCCACAAGATCACCGTGAGCCACCAGAGTTTTCTGGCCGCCCAGATCAATAACGGCCGAATCCGGAAACACCGTGATGCCCAGGTTTTTTGTAAAATAATCTTCGAGAAAAAAATCGTGGTTCCCTTCACACAGGCTGATTTGCACGCCGACATTCTTCAGAGCTATCAGCTTTTCAATCACGGGCTTGAAATCCGGGTAGACCTGATGATCCCTGCCAAACCAGAAGTCAAAAAAGTCGCCGGCGATAAAGAGCTGGTCTATCTTTGACAGGCCAAGGGAATCGAGAAAAAGCATCAGGGCCTGATAACCCTTATCCCGTCGGTTTTTTAAGTGCGTATCCGATAAGAATATGGATTTCATTCGGCATAACGTTCCGCATTGAAAAGTTCTACGACCTTCATCATCTCATGGAGCACAAACTTCCGATCCCTGGTATCAACGATCAAATCGGCTATCATGAGTCCCCTCCCCTGTCGAAGTTGATTTTATGGATGATCATGATTTTTTACTACCATAAAATAAGGGCCATTCAAAAGATTAAATTTAAGGGAAATTGCTCTCCTTCCGATCAGGGGATTTTTGAAAAACCATTGACAATCAAGAGGCTATTCCGGTAGAAGGAGCTTCCATTAAAGAAAGGAGTTCTCACGATGAATTCGTATCCATTTTTTGAAGTCGAAAAGCAGGTAGAGCAACAATCTGCTATTCTATATCTGAACCGTCCCGAGAAATTAAACGCCATGAACTGGCCTTTCTGGCGGGATCTGCCCCTTGTCGTGAATGACCTGGAAAAAGATCCGGACATCCGCGTGGTCGTCATCGCCGGCAGGGGGAAATCCTTCAGCGTCGGCATTGACGCCTTTGAATTTTTCATGACCAACCAGGGCACCCTGGCTGGTGCAACGCCGGAATTTCGTGAAAAATTTTATGATCTTATCCTGCAAATGCAGGAAGGCTTCAACCACATGACCCAGGGGAACAATATCTATATCGCTGCTATTCATCGGCACTGTATCGGTGCCGGTCTGGACCTGAGTTCCGCCTGTGACCTCCGCCTGGCCTCGAAAGACGCCACGTTTTCACTCCGGGAAACAAAGATCGCCATTGTCGCCGACATGGGCAGTCTGAACCGTCTTCCCAATATCATCGGACAGGGAAATACCCGTATGCTGGCACTGACCGGTCGGGACTTTCCGGCAACGGAAGCCCTGCGCATGGGACTGATTAATGAGCTCTATGAAAATCAGGAAGAACTGATGAAAGGCGCTTTAAACCTGGCTCGAGAAATCACCGGAAACGCCGATAACGCGGTCCGGGGAACCAAGAAGATTCTGAATTATATGGAAGACCACAGCGTTGACGATGGACTGAAATTTGTGGCGGCCTGGAACTCAGCCTTTTTCAACACGGGAGAAGTCCAAAAGGCCTTCCAGCGCAGCATGGAAGGCAAGAAATAATAAGCTTTGCTAAACCAACCCCTCCAGACGGCGCTCGCCCAGGCGCATGGGCAGGATCACGGCAAGGATACAAAGCAGTAAAACCAAGGCAAAGGAAATCACCAGCCAGATCCACTGAAGGATGGAGAGGCTCTGACCACGAATGCCCGCCATGAAGACGGCGTAGACAGGTCCTGCTTCCAGGATGATCACTAATCCAATAAAGCCGGCGCAGAGGATCATAAAAAGAAGCCCCCCAAAACTGGTGACCGCCTGAGCCGGATTTTCCGACTGAAAATCGGGATAAGCGGCCCCCAGGCCGACTCCCATGGCCACCACACCCGGCACCATCAGGAAAACCGTCACCGTGGACAGGATCATCATAAAGTCCGTCACCTGCAGCAGAATATTCGTCGCCACAATCAGAATCTCCGTTAAAAGCAGCAACGGGATAAAATACACAAAAAACTTCACCCGGAGAAAGGCTCTGATCGGAATGGGCGCAGCTCTGACAATCCAGAAGGCATCTCCTTCCATACTGACAGCCGGAAAAACGAATCGGGCCGAGATGGCCGTCAAAACAAACGAGGCCAGACCCATATTCAAAAAGGAAAAAAGATTCTGAAGATAGACCGTCTTGATGGGGGTTTTATCCAGCGGCAGAGCGGAGAAATTGTAAAGATAGACAACGATCAGGGCCATAATGAGAAATATTTGCGGCCACTGGGTCTGATCCCGGGTAAACGTTTTAATTTCCTTGATGGTAAAAGCCCGCGTCGGTCCGGATAAAAAATTGAGAAGCCAGGTTGTTGCTTTTCCTCTCTCCTGGCGCGATGGAAAGAGTCGCTCTGCCGTGGTCTGCGCCTTTGAAAAGCCCGGGAAATAGGCCACCCCGGCAATCCAGGTCATGAAAAAACCGAGCATAGCCGCACAACTCCAGAGCAACGCCAGGTTGAAGAGAGCGTTTTGATAGGACCCGGAAAGGGCGCTGCGGATACTGTCAAAGATCCACGTGGTGGGCAGCCAGGGCGCCCCGGGTGTTTCCAGTGATTTGAAATACAGAAGGATGGAAGCAAAATTATCTGGATTGGTCAGCTGTTCCGGTCTCATCATCCGGAAGGCAATCAGAAGTATGACAAACAAAACCAGGCTGAGAAAGACAAATACCGTCCGGATGCGTCCTGCCGGCAGGATCAGGGCAATCAGAACCACCCCCATGGCACTGATCGCCGATCCAATCAGGCAGAGGGGCAATAGCGCGATACCCACCGTGGCATAAAAGAAGAGACCCGCCTTGTAAACAACGCCATAAGAAAGAAAGACCGGGAGGCTGTAAACGATGACCATCCAGGAGCTGTCTATCGTGCTTTCGATCCATCGGGCTAGAAAGATTTGTCCCGGCGAAACCGGCATCGCGTGAACCAGAGTCAGGTCCCTGCTCAGGTAAAATTTAGAGAGCGATATAATAATGCTGCTGAAAATAAGCAGGGTAAAAAAAGTGACCAGAACCATGGACAGGAGCTTATAGGCCAGGATGTCGCCAAAACCTTCCACACCCTGGAAATATCTTAATACCCGGTAAAAGACGATAAAGATGCCCACCCAGAAAATGAGACCGATCAGGCCAAAGAGCATCCATTTGATGTTCCGGGATTCTTTGTCCCGCGAAACGTAACCGTTTTTAAAAGACCAGAAGCGGGGTTTCAGTAAGGTCACAACGCCATTCATGGGAAGTTCTGCTCCTCCGTCAGTCTCAGAAAGACCGCTTCCAGATCGGCTTCCTGAGCCTGGGCCATCTGCTTTAATTCCCGGGTCGTCCCCATGGCAATCAGGGATCCTTTATGAATAATGCCGATCCGGTCACAAAGGTCTTCCGCGACACTCAGCGTATGGGTGGACATAAAAATGGTGGTTCCCTGCCGGGACAGATTCATCAGGATATCCTTGACCATTTTGATAGCAGCCGGATCGAGACCTACCATGGGTTCATCCACCACGATCACTTTGGGATCATGCAGCAGGGCCGCTGAGATGATCAGTCGCTGCTTCATGCCGTGAGAATAGGCTTCGATGAGGTCATGGGACCACTCAAAAAGGCCGAAGGTCTTCAGGATGCCCTGCGCTTTCTCCAGAAAAATCCCGTCACCAACCCCATAAAGGTCTGCGGAAAACCGCATGAATTCCATACCCGTCAACTTCTCATAGAGAAAGGGCCGATCGGGGATGAAACCGATCCGCTTTTTGGCCTCCTCCGGATGATCCGCCATATCGATCCCGTCGATGATGACAGTGCCTTCCGTCGGAGACAGCGTTCCGCCCATCATACGAATCGTGGTGGTCTTGCCGGCGCCGTTCGGACCGATGAATCCGAATATTTCACCGGGTGTCACGGATAGGTTGAGCCGGTTCACCGCGAGAGTCTTGCCATAACGCTTTGTCAAATTAATCAATTCAATCATTTTGACGTATCCACAATTTCCAGTTGTAATTGTCCAATCACGCCCATCAGATCAATCTGGCGGTCTGCTTCTCCCCGGACAAGACGAATGTGGGTGACATCGGCCGGCATCTTACCCATGACCGCATCGGCCGTGATCCATTTTCCGAGAAATAAAGCATTCCAGGCGTGATAATAAAACCGTCCCCTCAAATAAACCAGGCCAGCCTCTATTTGCGTCGGAATCCCCGCAGCCCTGGCCAGAGCAGCCAGCAGCACGGCGTGTTCGTTACAGTCCCCCACGCGGTTGGTCAGGGTTTCAAGGGCATTGGGAATAGACAGCACCGGTCTTTTCTCCACATTTTGGTAGACCCAGGTCACGAGCTTTCTCGCTTTGACCGTATCGCTATCGTGGGGTGAAACGATTTGACCTGCCCATTTGCGAATGTCCGGATGATCGGACTGGATAAAGGGTGTCGCCTGCAGAAACTGACGGCCTTCCCTGGAAACCGATCCATTGGACGGCACAACGAGCAGTGTCTCCCTTTCGATCGTCAGCAGGTCATTTTTATAACGCTGTCTGCCTCCTTCAAGCAACAGATTTTTTTTATTGATATTCGCCAACCGGACGGTGAGCTTTGTCAAGGCATCCGGATCGTCGATGATGATATTGGAACGGATGGACGCTACCTCTGTCAGATCGGCACCGGAAGCAAGGTCGAGCCCGTCAAGCGCTTTTTCTTTCGTGACTTTTTCGAGCGTCATCCCCAGCAAACCCTTTTCCTTCAGAACACTGCCATCTTCTCCCAGCCAGGCATACTGCTGGGCCCCCATGAAATCCACCGCGATCTTACGGGCTTTTTGCGGCTGTCCCATAATCGTAATCGTCTCGTCTTCCATGACAGTCACCCGCACCGGACGTTGTGCCATGGATGCCGGATCGAAGACATGGAGGGTTGTCTCCTTGCCGATTGTGAGCGTTTTCCCCCGCAGAGAATCGAAAATACTGCTGGAAAGATGAGGGGATTCCTGAAGAGTGATCTTTATTTTCTTTTCTGCGGCCGGCGGCCCGTAATAAACCGTCGCCTGCCTGCCACTGATCTCCCCACGCGCGACAAAGTGGAAAAGGCTTGACTGAAGATCAAAATGGAAAGCAGACAGGGTCATGTCCGGATTCATCTCCCCGGTCGTTTTCAGATGAATGTCCTGGACGACCCCCATCGTATTGATCCGCATCAACACGGATTCCTCGAAATGATAGCCCTTATCGGTTCTGACCAGTTGCCGATGCGCATAGCCGATTTTGCGTTTCTCCTGGAAAATAGCCATCCATTGATCTTCGGTCTGGGAAATTTTTGCAACGGAGACGGTCTGCCCCGGCAGTGTGTGAGCGGGCTTCTGAAAAACGTCAAGGCGAATAGCCAGTAACAAACCAAAAAGCAAGGCAAATATGCTTCCTGCAATCCAATGCCATTTTATTCTAAAGGCCGTCAAGAACCCATCCCTGCCCATAAGGATTTTCAAGGAGTATATGAAAAACCTTTTGAGGTGTCAATGAAAACACCGGAACAATTTGAAAATCCATCTTGTCAGGAATTTTTATTTTTGATACTTTACCACTCAAGGCACAGCCCATCAAAAACTGACCAGATGAAAGGGAGGAACATGGAAGAAAACCCGACGATCAAACAGGCCCGCGATGTCTTGAAAATAGAGGCTGAATCCATTCTTGATCTTATCGATAGGATCGGTGATAATTTTGTCAGGGCTGTCAACATCATTTACAAATCCAAAGGCCGTGTGATCGTAACCGGGATCGGTAAATCCGGACTGATCGGCAAAAAAATTGTAGCCACCCTCACCAGCACCGGCACCCATGCTATTTTCCTCCATCCTGTGGAAGGGATGCATGGCGATCTGGGCATCGTGACCAAAGATGATGTCATGCTGGCCATCTCCAACAGCGGGGAAACCAATGAGCTGAACATGATTCTCAGCAGTGTGCATGAGATTGGCGCGCCCCTGATCGCTTTTACCGGCAGTCCGTTATCAACACTGGCCCGATCGAGTGATGTGGTCATCGATGTCAGGGTCGAAAGAGAGGCCTGTCCTTTCGGTCTGGCCCCCACTTCCAGCACAACCGCAGCCCTTGCCATGGGCGACGCCTTAGCTGTCGCCCTTATTGAAAAGAGGAATTTCAATGAAAAAGATTTTTATAAATTTCATCCCGGCGGAAATCTGGGACTGCGATTGAGAGCAAAGGTCAGGGATGTCATGATCGGGGGAAAGGAAATGCCGAAAGTAGTTGGAGGCACGCCTTTTATCGAGGCCATCAAAATTATGGATGAAAGAAACAAGGGCTTCGTTCTGGTGACCGATGCTAAAAATCATCTTTTAGGAATCTTGACGGACGGGGACCTTCGCCGCCTGATCCGCCGGGGCGAGGATTTAAAGGATAGGCTGATCGACGACATTATGACATGTTCCCCTAAAACTATTGAAGAAAATACATCCGTTGCACAGACCATTGAAACCATGCAGCAAAAAGAAATCACAACGCTGGTCGTCGTCAACGAAAAGAATCAACTGAAGGGTTATGTACACCTGCACGATATCCTGGGAAGAGGAGGAACTCTTAAAATATCTATTTCTTAGGATTAAGACGAAAACGCTTTTTAGACACACCGGTTGGACAGGTTACCATCCACCATGAAAATCAAGATTACGGGAAGTGACAGATCGTATGGAGGTAATCAATAAGGTCTGAAGTCTCTGACAACGTTACAAACCCATAGCACCGCACCATCTGCTCTCCCCTGTTCAAGATGTGGGAACACAGGTTGGCAAACCCCATTCCAGGGAGGGCAAGACCTTGCTTGTCTGCCGTCCCTGGCCGTATAGATGACCTTCCCCTCCTCATCCAAATACTGCATACATTCCTGGGAGAACGACACCCGGATAATGTAACGCGCCAAGGTTTCCATTGCCGTATCATCTTTTGGAGATATACGGTTGCCGCAGAAGATGTGGAAGCCGGAATGTTTCCACGTGGAGAGCATCCGGATCATCTCCTCTGTAATCTTCCCCTTGGAAAGAAGAATCCTGAGCACCTTATACCGGAAGATGGCCTCCAGCTTTTTCAGTTCCAGGGGCGGGGCGACCGGGGAACGGATTTTTTCAACCTTCTGCATCGGCAAGTGAGCAGCAAATCACTATTTCTTGGCAGGTGATTTTTCCGCGGCCGGCTTCTTTTCCTTTCCGGCTGCTTTCTCTTTCCCGATCCAAGAGATGCTGTATTCTTCGACAGTGATGACACCGTCCCCATCGAGGTCCATGATCTTTGCCATGGCCTTCATCCTGCTGATATATTCATCACGGCTCAATTTGCCGTCTTTGTTTTCATCGAGATCAACAAAACGGCCAGCCCAGAAGGCGACACATTCATTGGGTTGTATCTTGCCGTCTTTACTGGTATCCATCCGCTGCAACCTTGATGCCTGCCGGTCCATTTTGACCGGTTCTTTCACCTTGGCGGCATCACCGGCTTTCCCACACCAGTAGACGACCCATTCTTCGACCGTCACCACGCCGTCTTTGTTGGTGTCCGCCGCATCAAAGTTTTTCTGTCTGGCCTGCAGGTACTCATCGACGGTCACCTTGCCGTCCTTGTTGGCATCTTCATTTTTGTAACGGTCTGCTAGTGCCTTTTTCAACTCAGACTTGGTGACCACACCGTCCTTGTTGGTGTCCGCCTTGTCATGTAAGGATTGTGCTTGTACGATGCCGGATCCAATGGATAAAAGCAGACAGATAGCTGTAACGAGACTGGATAGGAAAACCTTTTTCATAACCCCTCCTCTTTCATAAGTATTTGCTTTTTTATTGAGTCGAGTAGACCGGTTTCTTCCGATACGTCAGGTTGATGTTTGTTTTCTCCGTTTACCACCCGGTTCCACAGCATTTCAATCATAAATCCGTTTGCCACATCTCTTCACAGAACAGCCCATCAATATCATGATTACCTAAAAAATAACATCACTGATTACGGATTGAAGTCCTGCATATTCGCCAAGATTGCCGATTTGTGGATAACAGGAAGACGCAAATGCTATATCCACCTAAAAACAAACAGCATGTTATGCTTAATCAGGCCTCTTTTTCAGCACTTTTAATCCATAGGGACAGACTGCTGAGCAAATTCCGCAGTTGTGCCCCTTGTGGTACTGAAAGTAGTGTTCCTTTTTCCACTGATCACAGGCCTGGACATCCAGAATTTCTTCACGGAATATTCCTGGATACCATGCGCTGCCTTTTAATGCCTTTGCAGGGCAGGCCTCGACGCAGCGGATACAGCGGCCGCAAAAGTTGCGCTCCACCGGCGGTGCACAGGGGAGTTCTATGTCGGTGAAAACGGTTCCCAAGCGAATCCATGGCCCAAACCTGTGCGTAATAAGCTGGCAATTACGGCCGACCCAGCCCAACCCTGCGCGGGTTGCCGCAGTTTTGTGAGGAAAGTCCCCTCTGATATTAACCGCATCGGTACGATCCGAAGCTGCCAGCGGTTTGGCTCGAAAACCCTTGCCTTTGATTTCGGCTGCTAACGCTCCTGACAATTCATTGATACGGTTGTTTACTCTGGCATACTCTTCAGCGTATGTTTGGTTAGGGCCGTTCTGGATACTGACCATGATTTGAGGTTTCATGGGAATACCCCATGAAAGGGCGAAAGAAAAGCCATGTCCTGTTTCATCTTGGGGTGTGGAAAAATCCCGAAGGTCTGCCGCACCCCAGAGGACAATCTTCTGTGCGTTCATCAACTCAGTCAGCCAGGAAGGGAAAGAGGTTGAAAGAATAGACAGTTCATGCCTCCATATCTCTTAATTTTTAGTAGCGTATTGGCCGGATTGTTCTTCATTATAGGACCAAATTCTGAGAACAGGACTTGGTCCCACGGTGCCTCTTCCCAGTGCCGGTTTCAGCAGTAGAGCTTCTTCATCATCCAGGCGATCTTTTGCCCCAGGGTCTGCGTGATCTGGATGCCTTCCTCATCTTTTTCCACCTCTCCCTTTTCTCTGGCAACGCTCATTGCCCGACCGGCGATGATAAGTTCGTTGCTAAAGAAGAAATGGTTCATGGTTTCAATGGTATGCATCCCTCCGGTACGACGAAAACAGGATAGGGCAGCCCCAACTTTGTTCTTGTACATCCTCCCATTTGCCAATCCGACGAAGCCCGCTCGGTCGATCAAGGCCTTCATCTCCGCTGTTACATCCTGAAAATAGGAAGGAGATCCCAAAACGATACCCTGAGCCGTTGTCATTTTTTCGATATACTCGTTCGCCGCATCGTTCTTAACGGCGCACCGCCGGTCCTGATTCTCGAAACACTTGTAGCAGGCAATGCACCCGTGAATCGCCTTTGCCGAGAGCTGAACGAGTTCCGTTTCAATGCCCTCTTTCTCGATCTCCCGTAAGAGATAGCCTATCAACGTGGTGGTGTTGCCGTCTTTCCTTGGACTGCCGTTGAAGCCGATAACCTTCATATCCGTCCTCCTTTCCTTTATTTCTTTGTCAAGACGGTATGGTGACTTGATCCCTTTTTACCTAGTGAACGAACTATAACGGCTTGCAATCTCTAGAATTTCTGCGTTTTCGATCAACCTGCCATGGATGTTCTCTATTGTTGCCTGGATCATTGCCCGCCCAAGATCCTGGCCTTCCACATAGAATCTGTTGAAAGGTTTCAACAACTTCAGTGCTGGCTGCAGAATCTTGAATAGCCTTGGACTGCTCACCGATGCTTCGGCGTCGATAAACGAGGGACGCCAGCAGACTGAATTCATAAACTTTATTAGTTCTTGCTCTGTTTCTGCCTTCACACGCGCCCACATAAAGTGGCTGTTTCCGCGTGTGCCCTGGCCGCTGATGTAGTGGAATATGGCTGATGGGCTACTTTTTTTTAACTCCTGTGCGGCTGCAAGAGTAAAGTCTTGCGTTATCCTTCGATACTGCTCCTCACCGGAGACCTGCATCACGGAAACACCCAGGCAAAACAGGCAGGCATCGATACCAGCAAAGGCATCGCCAACTCCGGAGTAATTCAAAAAATCATTATGGACAAATTCACGCAGTTTATTGTGCTTAAGGCAAACGGGGCGGCGTGTTATCACGCGAACTTCATCAATCACTGGCGCAGCAAGGCAGGCTTTGAGAACACTACCACCAGCTAAACCCGTTGCACCGAAAATGAGGATTTTCATTATAATGTTCTCCCGATGAATTTAAAGATTACCGGCACGAGGAACGAGTGTCCAGTACATTGCTTTGGTTAGATTTACCTTTCCGGCAAGAATTATCGTGGCCGGTCAAATTATGTCTTCATTCCTGAAACGCCGGAATAGCAACGTGCCGAGGATAAGGCCGTAGATAAGGATGTTGATGAGCGGATATATAGATCCGAATCCGTGGAACCCTTCACTGCCAATAAACGAAGACGCAAACTGTTGTGTGCCTGAAAGTTTCGGCCATAAATAGTAGACAAATTTCCACCACGTCAAGTCTGACTGTGAGCCCGGTTGCTGTATCATCGCCTGTGCCATTTGACTATGGCTTATAGCGAATATCCCGTCGGCCACAAAACCAACGATACCGATGCCCATAACACAAAGAAAAGCGACTATGTCGGGCATCAAGAGCGATAAAAGGAGTACGGCAACAACCACAAAGAGCAGGTTGAAAGAGCATAGCAGTGAAGCAATGAGATATTCCGGCATGACAACCTTCAAATTTATGGATGTAATTATGAACACAATGCTATGCAGGATGAACATGAAGATGATCGATAAAGCCCACAAACCGAGGATCTTACCCGCAACATACTGCCACCGGGCTATCGGTTTTGACAGTATACACGATTGCATCCCATCATCTCGGTCGCGCCTAAATACACGCATCGAAAGCAACGCCGTTATAAGCATCACACCTGCAGCAATAACGTGGAAAGTCACTTTCGACACTACCCGGATAATGGTTCCAGCATCGAGCACCTGTCCGTTCACCATGTAATTGCCTTGATAACAACTGCGAATGAGAAATACGAATATGGCGCAGATAACGAACATAATAACGAAGCTCTTCTGCCGTACTTCATCCGTAAGTGTATATTTCGCAATTCTGATGATAGGGGGAAGTGCTTTCGGCATTTTCATGTCAACCTTTTACAAACCTTACAAACACATCTTCCAGTGTATCACCGTCCTTGACTAGGGCGGAAATTACATCCTTCACCAAAAGACTACCGCGATTGATGATTGCAGCGTTATCGCATATTTTTTCAACTTCCGACAGCAGGTGTGAATTCAGGAAGATCGTCATCCCTTGATCTTTAAGCGATTCTAAAAGCTGGCGTATTTCTCTGATCCCGATGGGATCAAGGCCGGCTGTGGGCTCGTCGAGAATTAACAGCTTCGGATTTCCTATGAGTGCGGCGCCGAGTCCGAACCGTTGAATCATGCCCTTGGAATAGGTGTTCACTTTTGTGTATTCCCTGCCTTGCATGCCGATAAGTTCGACGATGCGCCTGCATTGATCCATCGCATCGGATCGGCTTATATCCAATAGTTCTGCACAGCGTTGCAGATACTGCCATCCGGAAAGATATGGAGGAATATGATAGTTCTCAGCCAGATAACCGACTGCGGTACGGCTTGCTGCATGTGTGCTTGGAAGACCGTTTACCGACAAGCTTCCCGATGTTGGCTGTGTAAAGTCAAGCAGCATCTTAACGATTGTCGTCTTTCCTGCACCATTGGGTCCAAGAAGAGCAAAATACTCACCTGCCTTGACGGAAAATGAGACATTGTCGACGGCTGCAAGGGTACCATATCGTTTGGTTGCGGCGTTCAATTCAATCATGAAAGAAGTATATGAACCCCGACCTGGTATGTCAATAAAATATGGGCCACAAAATATGGCGCGTTATGCAGATGATCATGGCAGGGATGTATCAAGACGCCTTTGAGTTGAATAGACCGGTTTCTCCCGAGCCCTGCAGGCGCTCTCCTACAGGGCTCGGGCAAACGTCGCCGTATTTTTAGCCAGGGCATTGACTGCACCCACTCCGGTGATGACCACCCGTTCCATTCGCATAAATAAGATGTCCTGACCTGTATTTGATTCGACAGGCCCCGTCAAAACAAGTCCTGCCCTGATTATCGGTTATATCTACCAAAGCAACAAGCATGATGGATGAAATATTTTGAGGATTTGCGTTTGAAATGATTGATCTAACGACGCCATTGAGCGGCAGTGCCGGCGAGCGAAGCCCAATGGTGGAGATCCGTCTCCAATGGGAGGTTGGGCATCACGGCGGCTTATATCATAGCCTATCTTTTGCCAGGGCTATTATTTCTTGATGTCTTCTATTGTCTTATCGACTTTCTTGCCGGCGCGCTCAAACGGGCCTTCGTGGCAGCACGATAGCACCACAATCAGGGCGATTATCGTCAACACGGCTATGATACTCTTATTATTTTTCATCATTTGTATCTCCTTTTGGGCAGCGATAAACATGCCTTAAATCTTACTCACAGAATTGTGCAGTGATTCACAATCATGACCCTTCGATAAGGCATTGCTTTTTCATGGGGGGAGTATATGAAGAAGGATCTTGTGTGCCCATCGGATTTTGACCATAAAATATGGGGTGCGGTACCGGTCAGTCATCAGAATTGAGAATTTCGGATAGAATTGTTCAATAGAAAACTCGGATGGAAGAGAAAGGACTTATGCCATATATTCCCTAATCTCTCTCCTGTTTTTCGAGGAGTGCCTATATGCGGGAGGCTCGCCGTCAGCTACGCTTTGCTGGAAAGATCCCTACAGATACTGGAGGGAAAAAGCCTTCGAGCGGGGAGAGGAGTGAATCACCTAAATGAGGCTCTCCCTCACGAACGGAGCCATGTCAGAAATGGAACTCTTTAGGGTTCCCCCCTTTTTCCTATGCATCAGGGTTTTGCCGGCTTCTCAGGCAGTTTGGGAAACTGGTCAGTTTCATAATAGGCAATGATCCGGGTGTGCTGATATTTCTGATGCTTTTTCAGCGGAATATTCCTTGGGCTGTAGAGATCCCCCGTCCCGAAGACCTTGTAAATCTTGTGCGGGACGTTCACCAGGTATTTCCCAATCAGTGGCAGGGGATATTTGGATCTCTGCTGGGCCAGCTTTTTATTCGTTTTTGCGTTTCCGATGGATGAGGCGCTGCCGATGGAGACTATTAGAACCTTCCGGCCCCGGCTCTCCCGTGCGAGAAAATCAAGAAAGCCGACAAGCCTTGTCATCTCCGGCGATCCTTTGGCCAGCCGAGCCGAGCCCTTGTCAAAGAAAAGGGTTATTTCGCCGCTGCCCTGGTTTTTGGAGACCGCCTCTATTATTTTTAGAATCTGCTGGGCCGTCTCCAGGTTCTTTTTCATGGACTCTTCGATCCGCAGGGTGGATATCTGAATCTGCTTATGGCCTTCGGTGATTGTCTGCGTTGTCTTATCCTGCCTTTGGGCTGCATCATCCATTCGCGTCATGGCAGCATTATGGGAATCTACAAAAATCCCTGCCAGCGTTCCCATCTGCTCTGCGGAGGCTCCGCCGAAAATGGTTCCGTTTGGAAAGACGATGGTACGAGTATCGGCAATCTGCCCTTCGCCCTTCGCTATACCACCCTCCGTCATCTTAAGCTGTTTTTCCGGACCTGCACAACCGACCAGACCAAGTATCGCTACCATGACTATCACTCTTTTCATATCGATAATCCTCCGAATTGCAAATCACGATTATATTTGCGGCATGATTCTGTGTCGAATATTCCCCCAATCATGGACGGGCAGCATGAAGGGCCATTTGATCTATTTTAATAAGACATTGCTTTTTGTATTCCGAATGTAATGAAGATATATTTGTATGTCAATACAATAATGACCACCGATTCCCATTTGAAAGGATTGATCTCTATAAAATACTATAATGCTTCATTTCAGGAAGCTATCGAGATTAGTGTCCCGCTCGGGGATGGTTGAAACTCCTCGCCTTTAGGCAAAGAAAAGTTTATATATGTCGCTATGCGACGTTACCAATTAGGCACATACCACAAGTGATCTAAAAGTTCACTTGATACGGAAGCAATTTTGGGGCAGACATCTCTGGGCGCGAGGGTACCTTGCGGTAAGCTCCGGCAATATTACGGACGAAATGATCCAACAATATATTCAAGAGCAATAAGGGAAGCCGATGACTGATGACAGTCGATTCAAATCGACCCCTCTTGAACCCCTCGTCTTATAGACGAGGGTTGTTTATTTTACCTACTTATCCTCAATTTTCAGTTTGGAATTGAGGATAAGATTACCGATTGGAGTCAGCTTTATGAACATCCTCAATTCCCATACCATATCGATTTCTATTTCGGTATAGGACGGTTCAAATGCACCCCATTATGTTTTGTCCACTTTTTGGGGAGAGGCTCAGTTTGTTCTCTTGCCTGCGGCGACCGAACTATCGCTTCTGAGACTCTTGCTGCTGCATCTGGCGCTGAAGGTCTTCCAGCCTCTTCTGCGCCTCCTGCATCTGCTTCTGCTGCTCCGGAGGCAGTTGCTGGAAGGGCTGTCCCTGTGCAGCCTGGCGCTGCATCTGTTCGGCGGCGCGCTGCATGACCTTTGCAGCCTCTTGAGCCTGTTTTCTTTGCACGGCCGCTTCATCGGCAAGCTGCTGGGCCTTGAACGTTGCGTTCAGCGAGCCGAAGCAGAGGACGGCCGTGATAACGCCAAACACCAGCCATGCTTTTTTCGAAGGAATGGCATGCACTTCAACGCTTGCGGTCACGATATATAATAGGCCGATGAGCATGCCGATCACGGTTCCAAGATAGGGGATCAGGCCGATCAGTGTGGTGATGGGCGTGATCGCGGAAAGATAGGCAGCGCATCGATAGGACGTTTCATAGGACTCCTGCGAACCCATAAGCTTCCAGATGATGAAAAGGATCGCGGCGCCGATAAAGCTGCCGATCGCCACAAAAATCGGCATCATGATCAGCGACATAATCTTGGCCATGAAGCCAATGTCAGAGAAATGAAGGATAAAGTTAAATACGGTCTGGATGATGCCGGCAATAAATCCCATCACAATTACAAATACGAGAGGCTCTACAAAGCCGCCTGATTTTGGCATGTCGCGATAGAATGCCGATGGACCGGTGATGACCCGAATCGCCGTCTGCGGAATGGCCGCATAATCGATCTCTTCTGCCATGGAATCCTCCTTCGTCAATTTACGTTAAGAGACCTTTGAAAAAGGTCTTCGCCGGTTATACACATATTCTGTTTGATAAGAACTTCTTTTTACGGGTAGAGAGTATAGGAGTAGTGCTCTTGTATGTCAATGATGAATTTTGGCTACAAGATGTGGGGTGCTGTGTCAATGATCGTCTAAAAGACATGATCATTACGCATTGAAGCCTTGTATTCATGCGAGAAAGGCAGGTCTATTGCTTCCAGGAAGTATTCAGTTATGCTCAATAAAGATTTTTAGATCTAAAGTACTCAAGTATACTACTTTCTTTGGCAGTTCCCAATCGCAAAACTTCTGAAATGATGATATTGTGCTTGAGTGCCGCGGCATGAAGCGGCGTTTTATTCACCTTTATGGTGACAATGGCATGATCGCGAAAAGAAAAAAGTTGCTGGTTTTCGGTCTGCTGACGATTATGGCAAGTGCTGTTCTGATGGCTTGCTCTTCCGGCGCTAAGTCACCCCGCCTTGCCAGTGATGCCGTCATCCTCGCATTTGGTGACAGCCTGACCTTCGGAACCGGGGCCACTCTTACAGAAAGCTACCCGGCGATCCTGGAGCGCCTGGTCGGTCGGCGGGTGGTTAATTCCGGGGTTCCGAGTGAGGTAACAGGTGAAGGGTTATCTCGTCTACCAGAGGTGCTTGAGAGAGAAAAGCCTGCACTCCTGATCCTTTGCCACGGAGGTAATGACCTGCTCCGTCGTTTGGATCAAAAGCAAATCGCCAACAATTTGCGGGCAATGATTCGTTTAGCGCGGGAGCGGGGAGTATCTGTTGTTATCATCGCGGTACCGTCCCCGGGTATTGCTCTTTTACCCCCGCCCTTTTACCGAGAGATAGCCGCGGAAATGAAGATTCCTTTCGAAGAGAATGCCCTGACCATGGTGCTGTCCGATGGCTCCCTCAAGTCTGATTATATTCATCCAAATGCCGCAGGATACCGTAGGCTAGCCGAGTCGATTGCAGCCCTTCTAAAGAAGAGCGGTGCGGTGGAGTAACCCCCCATTGAGAGACGATAACAGTAGAGTAGAGAGCTGGCGTAGTGGCTGAGTGCTCTATTTCCAGCTTCCCCTCGTCAAACAGGACGTTCTGGTTTTCAGATCAATAACCTCTATTGTGTTGTTGTCTTACCGATTATTTATTGAAGTCGTGATTTGACGCTGATGGGTTTTTGTAGCAGCTTTCCTTATGGTAATACGCAGATATGAAAAAAATGAAATACATCGGTTATTGACGGTATCTACAAGTCCTTAGCATGCCTATTCGATGAGAAATGAAGATTACCGATCGTAATCTTTAATGAAACTTATTCGGCATTCCCCTCATATTCAGCCACATTGAACTCTTCAGTTGATGAAATTAAAGAAATATGTAAGATCACAAACGTTAATAGTTGAAATAATGTGGTACCACCGAGTAACCACGCGATAAATGGAGTAAGTAAATCTCAACCTAAATATCGGGAGAATCCGTCACATCAATATGTCGTCGATCATAGTGGCATATGATTATAAATATCAAACAATTAAATGCTTTGAAAGACCTTTAGAGACACACTAAAACAATACGCTACTCAGGGGTAGCCGGTGCAGGTTCCGATGTTGTAATGCAATCAGGTTCATATTTAAGAGGGAGCATTAAGTCTCACCTACAACCGACAGGAAGGAAAAGGCCATGAAAATACGAAAACAGGTTCTTTCTTTGAGTACCATGTTACTTCTGTTCATATTTATCCTACTACAGATACAAGGCTGTTCAGGCCAGTCCAGTTCCGGCCCGACCATAGCGGAAATGCGAACCGTCTTTACCAACAAGGATTTTACCTTTCAACTCATTCGTACTGCCGGAGCATCCCCCAGCGCTGCTGATCTTGGGGAATGTCTGGAAACGGCACGCAAGGTGGTTGATGGCGACATAGAGAGTTGGTACCGGGAATGGTACGCGCTGGCGGAATGGGTAAAAGCCCTCGGTGAAGGCTATGAGTCGTCCGGTGATAGCACCAGTGCCAGGAATGCGTTTGTGCGGGCCAGCAACTACTATCGCAACGCCGGTTTTTTTCTTTCGGAGAAACCGGTTGATCCCCGTATCCGCGACACCTGGACCAAAAGTGTCAGAATCTTCCGTAAGGCAGCGGTGATGTTTTCCCCACAAATCGAGTATCTGCAGATACCCTACGAAGGTACGACCATACCAGCCTACTTCTATAGTGGAGGCCAGGGCAAAGAGCGGCGACCAACCGTGATTATTCACCAGGGGTTCGACGGATCAAAGGAAGAGAGCATTCCAAGTGGCCTTGCGGTTCAGGAACATGGTTACAATTGCATCATTTTCGATGGTCCCGGCCAGGGTGAGATGATCCATGACCAGGGGATTCCGTTCAGGCCGGACTGGGAAAGGGTTGTTACACCGATCGTTGACTACCTCGTGCAGCGTCCTGATGTTGATCCTGCCAGGATCGCCCTGGTCGGGTTCAGCATGGGAGGCTACTTGGCGCCCAGGGCGGCAACGGCAGAATATCGTCTGGCTGCGGTTGTGGCGGACGGAGGCGTGTACAGCGTCTTTGAAGGAGTAGCAGAACACTGGATTAGCATTCCCGAGATGCCTCAGACATATTCCGATTTTCTGGCATTCATCAGGGATTCTCCAGAGGACTTCAACAATTTTGCCAGTTACGTCATGCAGTATTCGCCTGGTTCAAGGTGGTCTCTGGTGCATGGCATGTACACCTTCGGCGTCTCCACTCCGTCAGATTATTTTCTCAAACTTGCTGACATGACGCTGGATGGGCGGATACAGAACATCATGGCGCCGGTACTAGTGGTGGACTCTGAAAATGATACAACCTTCCCGAAACAACCGCAGAAACTGTATGCAAGCCTTATTGGCAGCAAGGAATTTCTGATGTTCACCGCCGCAGAAGGGGCAGACCTGCACTGCCAAGCCGGCGCTTCCCAAATCTTCTGGCAGGAGGCCTTTGCCTGGATCGATAAGGCGCTGAGGTAGTGTCCTGTCCCGTTTGACCTGCCCTCGACACTTGCACCACATGTCCAGTTAGAGTTCTGCAGTTATTTGATTATTTCCGATTGAAATGTTGTGTGAATTGGGAATATAAGAAAAACAACATAACAGGAAGGATTCAACAAAAAAACTCTATCACAGAGATTTCAAGAAGGATCTGCTAACTAAAAGTCAAGTTTCGTTTGGGACAACTCAGCGAGTCATAACTATTTCCAGCTTTCCGATGGTTTTATTTTTAATAGTAAGCTAATCTCAATTCATTCAACCAAAAAGGAGAAACGGAATTTGCAGTGGGGTGTCGTCTTCCTTATTCTTTTTGCCGCCGTACTGCACGCCAGTTGGAATGTTCTGATCAAATCAGAGTCGGACAGTTCAACGAACACCGCTTTGATCATTGCGGGAAGCGCTATCATCGGTGTTGTATTCCTGCCTTTTGTTCCTTTGCCGCTGCCGCCTTGCTGGCCTTATCTTGGGGCATCTGTTGTCATTCATATTATTTATTTCAGCGTCTTATTGCTGGCCTATAAAAAAGGCGACATGAGCTTGGTTTATCCGCTCATGCGTGGCATTCCGCCGGTATTGACCGCCATTGCCGCCTCCGTTATGCTGAATGAGGCTCTTTCCTGGAGGGGATGGCTGGGAGTTGCACTGGTATCAAGCGGGGCCTTGATGCTTACCGCAGAGTTCCGTTTTTCCAAAAGATTTGCAATGGCGCCTGTTGCCCTTGCTCTTTTGAATGCGATTGTGATTGTCATTTATACGCTCGTGGATGCTCAAGGCGCGCGACTATCCGGCAACGCTTTCAGTTACACGGGCTGGATGCTCTTGCTATTGGCCCTGTTTTTCTTCATCGCAATACCGGTATTTGAAGGCCGTCAGGTGTTTTATCGGATGGCAAAGGACTGGAAAAAGAGCCTCATCGGCGGCACATGTACTTTTGCTTCCTATGGAATCGCGCTTTGGGCCATGACGCTGTCGCCTGTTGCGCTGGTTGCCGCATTGCGCGAAACATCCATTCTCTTCGGCACGGTATTTTCCGTCTTTATCTTAAAAGAGCGCATCACCTGGATTCGCGGCCTGTCTATTGCGCTGATTATTGCAGGAGCTATCGCCATAAAGATATCCTGACGCCGGTCTAAAGATTCCTTTTTTTCATTAACACTAATGCCTTACCTCTCTGATGACCCAATACAAGATTGTTTGATAAAATATAACTTTATACGGGCTGAGTGTAAAAATTAAAAAACCTTAAATGTCATCGGGAAAGCTGGCCACAAAATGCGAAATTTGGTCTATCAATGATCGTCTAAGGGACGTAATCATTACACATTGAAGTCTTGCATTTTTTTCGAGGACAACGGCTTGTGGATAACAGGAAGTATGATTTGTCGGCGATCTTTTCACCGGTTGCCAAGGCAATGGCGTCCCTTGGCTTGACGTAGGACGGTGTCATTCTGAGCGCAGTGAAGAATCTAATCTTTTCTGATTTGCTTGATCGCAAAACTTGACCCGGCAAAACGCACAAACAAACAGTATGCGTAGCGTGAGCAAGGCACATCCACCCGGCGGATCATGCCTTGCCACATTACGTGCATCCATCCGACAGCTATCTCAGCGTGGCGCAAGTGTCGTGATCAGGTCATTGGCGACATTGGCCATGGCAGCAGCGGCAGCGAAATCGAATTTGTTGATGGCGATGAAAACCGCCACGCCGCGCATCGGCGCGAAGGCAATATAGCTGAAGGTACCCTGTAATCCCCCAGCTTTTTGCAGGATGAATGGGCGGTCACCCTTCGGCATCATAGCCACCCAGCCAAGCCCCATCGCGTCCATGTGGCCGGATTCGTCCATCCCCGACACGGTTTCCAGTCCGTCGCGCATCAGATACACTGCATGATCGATCATTCGCACTTCCGCACCGTTTTGACCAAAGCGGTCGAGATGCCATTGCATCCATTTCATCAGGTCATTCGGTGTAGAGTAGAGGCCACCCGCGCCACCCGTGACGTGACCGATGGCAACATCCGACATCACCTCCCCGTCAAAACCGTGGCCCTGCATAAACCGCTGCCTTTGCTCTCCGGACAGCGCAAACACCGTATCCTTCATGTTGAGCGGGTCGGTGATGTGTTGATGAATAAGCGCCGGAAAAGGCTTGGTTGCCGCCGTGGACAAGCTCAGAGCAAGCAGGTCGAAGCCGTAATTCGAGTAATGCACGGACTTCTCCGGCTTGAAGATCAAAGGATTGCTTACCAGCCAGTCGGCCAGGTCTTGAACTGTGATCGGAATATTGGTATCCTTTTCTGGTCCCGGCTTATGAGGCACCTCTCGTGGTAGACCCGCAGAATGAGTGACGAGATCAATCAGGCGGATATGCCCGACGTCGGCCTTCGCATTGGCGGCGAGCGAGAGCCAGGTCTTGGTGACAGGTTGTGTAAGCTGCACGGAGTTTGCGGCAACGAGATGTGCAAGCACTTCGCCGGTGAATGCCTTGGTGATGGAGCCGATCCGTATTACTGTTTCACCATCAGGTGCCTTGCTACCCTTGCCGGCTCGTTCGCCAAAGCCGCGGATCGACATCTCGCCGTTACGCACCACGCCAATGACGACGGCAGGCATTTTCTGCTCGATATAAAAGACCCCTCCGGTGAACTCGACCATTTCGTCGAGAAAGGGATCAGCCTGCGCAGCTTCTATACCGCCCCAGGTGAAGGTGGCTAACATCACTACGGTAATAGCAACACATCGGATGATGCGGCAAGCACTGCCAAGACAGGTCAAGGTTTTCATCATGTTCCTCCAGGGAGAGTATTTTTTGGCGCAAAGAAGTACGATAGCCGCGCCCAACAATTAATATTCTTGGTTGGTATTTACCGTTTTTCAGAACGACTTTACGCTCTGCGGAGAATTTTGCACTCTTTAAATCGTCTTTTTAATTCCCAGCATCACATAGAGCGGGCAGTGTCCTGATACCACACTTGAAAGGAGCATGCCAGCAAGGACGGCGAGGACGAGACCCGCAATGCCCGTTACCCAGCCCGCGACATTGGCGACGATAAAAAGAATCGCCACCACGAGCCGGACGATCCTGTCAATGGTACCCACGTTTCGTTCCATATGCGTTCCTCCTCGTAGTTCCTTCAATATCAATTGGTATTGATTAGAACTTGCTTTTTGGCAGCAGGAGTATATGAAGAAGGATATTGTGTGTCAATGGAATAACATCTGTCTAACCGCAGGGGTGCAGTCCAGTCATGCTCCGTCATGTATATACTTACAATGGAGTGTCGTGGGACGATATAAAATATTATGGACGAAAGAGATGGCGTCGGTAAAAGGCTAATTCGGCGATAGAGGCTTGCAGGTCATAGTAAGCATTATGGCGGCGGCTAGTAACAGGCAAAACTGCATCTGGAAAGTACTGGCGTATGGTTTCCTGATCATCCTTGTCAAATTCTGCATCAGGATGGAGGGATTTCCATTCAACCTTGAAAGCCGTTACATCGAGATGACGGTAGTGCAGGCGGTTCATGAAGCGTGGAAGGTAGCGGCGAACAAACCACCAGTCTTCATGGATGCTGTTTCCCGCTAGAACCGGTCGCTGATCCTCGCGTCCTGCAGACGAGCCGGCAGCGGCATCTACATAGTCAGCAAGACATGTATCTGCCTCGTCAATATTCACGGCTTCAGGGGATCGGCATGCTTTGATTAGGTCAGGCAGATTCTGTTCAACCCAAGGGCTAAGCGTTATGTCATCGGGCAGGCGAATATTCAGTCTTACATCATACTCCGGGGGTAATACTCGCTGCAATGAGGTGTCCGTAATCAGGGCCGCAACTTGAAGTAACCATGCGGTTTCAAGATCGAGGCTTGTGTATTCTGTATCGAACCAGACATAGAATTTATATGCATTATCTGACTGTTTTATCATCTCTGCCGTTTAGCTCTTTCAGAAGTTTTCATTCGCAACATTCAAGCTATCACTATTCCGGTGATATGTGTACCCCTGCTTGACCTGTTTCTCCATGATTTTCCGGATAGCGCTGCTGGATAAAATGGATAAATTCAAGACAGGAAAAAAATATTTCAACCAACTCCGGATCGAACTGCCTTCCTACCCCATCCGCAATGTTCTTGAGGACCTTCGTTTCGTCCCATGCTTCCTTGTAAATCCTTGCCGATATCAGGGCATCATATACATCGGCAATCGTAACGATCCTTCCGAAGATGGGGATGTCCTCACGGGACTTTCCCTGTGCCTGTCCATCGGGCCTCGCATATCCCGTCAGGGGAGAGCCCGTCCGGATATCCACATGACCAGGGTATCCTTTCCCGTCCCACCGCTCATGATGGGTCAGGGAAACATCCGATGCCGCTTTGTCAAACTCAGAGTGACCGTCCAGAAACAGCCTTGCCCCCAAGACCGTATGCTGTTTCATGATATTGTATTCCTCTTCCGATAACTTCGCGGGCTTTTTCAGAATGATGTCCGATATGGCAATTTTACCTACATCATGAAGCATGGCAGCCATTCGCAAGACATCCCGGTTTCCTGTGATTTCCTTTTCATCAACGCCTCGCTTCCTCGCCCATCTTTCATAGATCTCAGTGGCATAACTGGCTACACGATTGACATGCGCCCCTGTCTCCTGCGGATCCCTCATTTCCGCCAACTTGATCGTTCGAAGGATCAGATTTCGAATCAGCTGGGCCCGCTCGAGCGCGATTGCCGCACTATCGGCAAAGTGTATGAACATTCGTTCCTCTTCCGGCAAAAAGGGAATAACCTTGCCACGTTCGTTCTGGGCATTGATGACCTGAAGAACACCGATGATATGCCCATTAGACTCCTTGAGAGGAATGGTTAAAATCGATTGCGTGGAATAACCGACGCGATCATCGAAGCTACAGTTGAAATGGTATGGAACCGTCGCCGGTAGCCTTGCCACATTCGGTATATTGATGATATTCCCTGTTTTTGAAACAAAGCCGGCGATACTGTTTTCATCAATGGGGATGGAGAAGCTTGCATAGGCAAGCTTCTCATTCGGTGGGAGTCTCCGTTGCAGGGTATCGTTCTGTGTATAAGAAAAGACCAGGCTTCCATTATCTCTTAGGTATATGGAGCCGGCATCAGCGTTAACAAAGCGCCTCGCTTCCGTCAGGATGTGCTCCATAAGAATATCGAGATCCTTGGACTGACCCAGTTCTTGACTCAAGCGAAGCAAAACGTCCAGTTTTTCACTCTCTGTCAACATAAGCGAATGCCTTTATTTATTTTTCCGAACGGGTTCAAACACCTCATCCGAACACACATGCTCAGGGGACGGGCATTTCTTTCTTAGGTGCATTTATTAAAGCATAGGTCCATGTCAACGTAAAGCTCTTTATTAAAAATTGCCTTTTTGTTTTTGATGACATCCTCAACTAATTCTGAGTGACGCGGGGGAGACTTCTTTCAGACTCACTTTAGATCATAAGCCTGCGTTCGAAGCGAAAATATCAGCGTTTCTCGCATGCATGGACGTTTTCAAATTTTCCAGAAGGGCTTGCCTGCCCCCATCCCTTTCATCGTGGAATTCAAATGCGCATTTTTCCCCATCCCTTTTTTATCCCTTTTGCACATTGCTTGTCATCTCTCTGTCACCCTTCTCATGCCGGATGTGTTTTGTATAAAACCATGCAGCTGAAACAGAAGCCGTTTTCTCGATACCAAAACAAAATACTCAAGGCAGAAGATTGACCTTGGACTTAAAGTCATGTTAGAAATAGAAAAATGGAAATCGGCTGGTCCCCCGAATACCTTGACTTGATGTTTCCAAACAAGGCTGGGAAACCTAATGAATTATCGTAACAGGGTTCAGAAGTGTTTTCAGAATGCAGGCTGGAAAATACCGTTTTTGAGGGAACGGGTCACCATTGAGTCACAGAAACAGAAAAAGGGTTAACCTGAAAATGGCTAACCCCTTGATTTTCATGGTAGGCGGTACTGGGATTGAACCAGTGACTTCTACCGTGTGAAGGTAGCACTCTCCCGCTGAGTTAACCGCCCATTGGGGGTAACCTATATCCTATAGAAAAGGCTTTTTCAAGCAAAAAACATAAATAAAAATCCTGGGAGACAGGCCTCATGCAGAAGATGTTTTACCCGGAAAGTGTCATGGTCTATGGGGTATCGGACTCACCCAATAATCTTGGCAGAAATACCGTTGAAAACCTGGAGCGCTTCGGTTTCAAAGGATCGGTTTACCTGGTAGGCCGCAAAGGGAGTGAACTGAACGGTCGAAAGATCTATCGACATATCGAAGATATTGACGCCGTCCCCGATCTGGCCGTATTTCTCATTCCCGCTAAAGCCATCCCGGACGTGATGGAGCGGTGTGGACGGAAGGGCATCCCCTATGCCGTGATTCAGTCCGCCGGATTCTCGGAGTTTACCGAAGAAGGGCGGCAACTTGAAGAAAAGCTCCTGGAAACCGCCGGAAAATGGAATATCCGGTTTATGGGACCCAATTGCATCGGAACCATCAACCTGGATAACGGACTGGTTCTGCCCTTTGTCCCCATGTATCCGGACGCCATGCTAAAAGGTCCCGTGTCCATCATTTCGCAGAGCGGCGGGGTGGTCATCGACGGCATGCGTCTTCTCACTTTCGAAAACATCGGCTTCAACAAATCAATCAGCATCGGCAACAAGCTGAATTTGAACGAATGCGATTACCTGTCCTATTTCATGTCTGACCCTGAGACCCGGATGATCGGCATGTATCTTGAAAATTTCACGGACGGCAGACGGCTGATGGCCCTGGCGCAGCAGACCGATAAGCCGATTGTCATCCTGAAAGCCAATAAATCCGCGTCCAGTCACCAGATTGCACAGTTCCATACAACCGCCCTGGCCGGAGATGACGAGGCCACTGACGCCGCCTTGAAACAGGCAGGCATCCACCGCGCTCAAACATTACAGGAAATGATTGATGACTTTAAGATATTTTCTCTGCCACTGATCCGGGGAAGAAAAATCGGGGTGATCTGCCGTTCCGGCGGCCAGGCGGTGATGTTAGCCGATGCCGTTCATCAACATGGATTCGAACTGGCCAAATTTTCCGATCCGGTATTTGATTATGTCAAGAAAGAAGTCCGTGCCGGCGTCATCCGCATGACAAACCCGCTGGACCTCGGGGATGTGTTTGATACTCGTATCTACATTCGGATTATCGAGAAGGTGCTTCAGGAACCGGATGTGGATGGTGTGGTGTTCGGCCATACCTATCTGCATGGGGTCAGCATTCCTCCCACCCAGGAATTGATCCGCTCGGCAAAAATATTATCCGATCGATACCAGAAACCGGTCGTCTTTCTCATGATTGCCGGCAAAAAATATTTCTTCACCCTGAAGGAAACGGCGGATTTCCCGATTTTTGCAGATCCGGAGCAGGCTTTGAAATCGCTGTCCCTGTCTCGTGAACACTTCACAAACCGGTTAGCTTTTTATAAAGATCCTCTCCTGTCATCATTGCCGATGGCAACGGACCGCAAGGTAGAATCAACACCCAAACAGGGCATCATGAACCCTGACGAGGTCTTTCACCTGCTGAAATCATATGGGCTGCCTGTCGCCGATTTCGCCATGACGGGAAATATCACCGAAGCCCTGAATGCTGCTGAAAGGATCGGCTATCCTGTTGCCCTGAAAATGGCTTCTCCCGGCATCCTTCACAAAACCGAGGCAAAGGGTGTCATCCTGGACATTACTCATCCTCAGGCGCTCGCCGATGCCTGCAGGAACATGAAGGCCGATGCCTATCTGATTCAGAAAATGGCAGCGCCGGGACAGGAAGTGATTATTGGCGGTCGCCGGGATCAGGAGTTCGGCCCGGTGATCCTTTTCGGGTTGGGAGGCCTCTTTACGGAAGTACTCGGGGATGTGGCCCTGCGTATCTGCCCCATTCATACCGCTCAGGCACTCGCCATGATTGAGGAAACCAAAGGGGCCCAGATTCTGAAGGGCTTCCGGGGGCATGCGGCGGCAGATAGGAAGGCGCTGGCGGATTGTCTCGTGAAGGTCTCGAAACTTCTGGTCGAAAATCCGGACATCGGGAATCTGGATGTGAATCCCCTGTTCGTCTTCGAGAAAAACAAAGGATGTCTTGTGGTGGATGCGAAGATGGAAAGGATTTAGCTTTTCGTCAGGTCGCCATAAAACCCGACCCGCCGGTCACTAAAGAGATCGTTGTAATCATTGATGCTCTTGTTTCGTGCGGCGGATATATCCACCTGAGCAATCCCGACCTCTTCCGTGTCAGCGCCGGCCCGGTAGAGAAGATTGGCCACTGGCCCGCTGATCTGGCTCCTGCCTGTATAGCGGAAATATCTGCCGCCGCGTTGTTCTGTGCCGGTCCGGTTGGCGGTAACGGCAAAGACGCGATTCTCCAGACATCTTGTCACCATGGCGTCCTGGCAGAAAGGAAGGACCAGATTGGCACTGTGACAGATCACATCAGCCCCTTTCAAAGCCAGGATGCGCATGGCTTCGGGAAAAATCCAGTCGAAGCAGATCATGATCCCCACTTTGCACAGGCCGATATCATAGACCTCAAATCCCTGGTCTCCCGGATGAAACCAGAGGTTCTCCTCGTTGAATAAATGCATTTTCCGGTACGTTGCCACATAACCATGCGGAGAAACGAGAACCGCTGCGTTAAAGAGCTTGTCCCCTGCCTTTTCAATCAATCCGCCGACCAGATGGAACTTCTTCTGACGGGCGATTTCGCATAGGGCTTGTGTTGTTTTGCCGTTGGGAACGTTTTCAGAAAGATCTTCCGCTTCTTTTTTGGACGTAAAAAGATACCCCGTATTAAAAAACTCCGGCAGGACCATCAAATCCGCCTCGACCGGTTTGCTGAGACCACGGACTTTTTCAATATTTCTATCGATTTCACCAAAGAGAGGATTAAACTGAATAAATCCTATTTTCATGCCGGCTTCCCTTTATTCCATACAGATGCGCAACGCTGCTTAGGGCCTTTTTAAGAAGCCGTCAGTATTCAAAATCCACAACCACAATACTATCAGACATCGCCCGGACTTTTTTCAGAACGACTTGATGATCAGGATGCACCTGATAGCGTTTCATGGCTTCCAAATCATCAAATGCCGAAACAAGGGCAAAGTCCCAGGATCTCTCGGTATGCAGAATATCCTGTCCAAACTCAAAAGCCTTGATTTCCGGGATCACCGCGGGCAGCCCCCCCAGCCCTCTTTTAATCTCCGCAATATCCGCTTCGGTAACCTCCGGTTTAAATTTCATAAAGACAATGTGCTTCAGCATGGTTTACCTCCCTTCTTCCTCATTCACCTTAACGGCCATTTTGTCCTTCAGGTGATCGCCCAGCGACCCGAAAGAGTCCTGCGTTTTTTTCATATATTGCTGGTAGTCTTCCGGGGCTTCCTTCTGCTCTTTTACCGCATCATGTTCGGCCAGCACAAGAGACAGACGTTTTGCCGTCTTATCCACTTTTTCGATCTTGACCTCGATACTCTGACCCTCTTTGAGAACCTCACTGGCATGATTGATTCTCTTCCCTGCACCCAGACGGGAAATATGCATGAGGCCGTCGATTCCGGGTTTCAGGGTTATAAAGGCGCCGAATTTCATCAAACGGACCACCTTACCGCTGTGGATGGATCCTTCCGGATACTCTGATTCAACTTTTTCCCAGGGATCCTCGAGCATTTTTTTGAGGCTTAAGCTGATCCGGTCTTTCTCGCGATCCATTTTGAGAATGGCCACCTCCACTTCCTCACCGACCTTCAGCGCGTCGTGGATGTTTTCGGTCCGGCCCCAGGCGATTTCCGACATGGGCAGCAGTCCATGCAAACCGCCAATATCGACAAAGGCGCCGAATTTTTGCAGGGAGATGATTTTCCCTTTAACAATCTGGCCTTCCCGGAGGGATTGCATCATCGCTTCCCGGTTTGCCTGTTGTTCCTTTGCAAGGATGATCCGGTTTGATAAAATGACGTTGCGTCCCCTCTCGCCATATTCCGTGATGATAAATTGAAGCCGCTGTCCCACGTAATCGGCAGGACGGTCAATCCTTGCCAATCCCATCTGTGAAAAGGGGCAGAACCCCCGGATCGTCCCGGCGATTCTGATCTCAAAACCACCTTTGACCTCCTTATCAACCACCCCCTCCACGGGAATACCGCTCTGCCAGGCATCTTCCAGATAAATCCGGCCGGCGTCTCCGGCGCCGATTTTGGTTGTAAAAAGTTTTTCGCTCTGGCGCGAGGATAAGAAATAGGCGCGGATCGTATCCCCTTCCTTGAAGGTCATATCACCCGCTTCATTCAACAACTCCTTCTTATCCAGGTACCCTTCATTTTTTCCGCCCAGGTCCAGAAAGACCCATTCCGGTGAAATCTTGACGATACGAGCTTCCACCTTCTGCCCCGGCTTCAGCCAGACCGGCTCTTGATTACTCTGTTCAAAAAGTTCCGCAAAGCTTTGTTCCTCAATCGGTTCATTCGTGTTTTGCTGTTCCTGATTCATGGGTTTCCTTCATGGTTTTTATCAGTTATTTTTTCTACATCACGGCGATGAGAGATGCAGTACCGTGCACCATATGGACTTTTTACAAAGTCGTCAACAAGAAAAGAGCCATGGCCGTCATCACGACCATGGCTCTTCTATGAAATCGCATGGGCAGGCTCAGAAAAGCCGCCTGTCATCAGGCGGGGAGGGGATATCTTCCGGCCCGCTGCTGTGCAGTAAACTACAGCATTTCATAAATACCCGCGGCACCCATCCCGCCTCCGATACACATGGAGACGATCCCGCGTTTTGCCTTGCGCCTTTTCAGCTCATGGAGGAGCTGTGCAGTCAGCTTGGCACCCGTGCATCCCAGAGGATGACCCAGGGCAATGGCACCGCCATTGGGATTGATATCGCCGGCAAAATACCGGTCTTCAATACCGATGGCCCGGACGGAATAAATGGCCTGAGAAGCAAAGGCTTCATTGATCTCGTAGACATCGATGTCCTTCGTGGTCAATCCCGCCATCTTCAGAACTTTGGGAATTGCGTAAGCGGGACCCACCCCCATCTCTTCCGCCTTGCAACCGGCAACGGCGTAATGGCTCAGCCTGGCCAGCGGCTTCAAACCCAGTTCCTTGGCCTTTTCCGCTGTCATCAACAGGGCAAAAGCAGCGCCGTCGGTCATCTGGGATGAGTTGGCGGCCGTCACGGTTCCACCCTGCTTGAAGGGTGATTTCAATTTGGCCATATCCTCAATTTTAGCCGGCCATCTCACCCCATCATCCGTGTCAAAAATGACCTTTTCCCGGACTCTCTTCCCATTTTTAAGGATCTTGTATTTGAAGGCCTCGATGGGAATGATTTCCTCTTTGAATTTTCCCGCTTTAATGGCTTCGAAAGCCCGGCGGTTGCTTTCCAGACCGAACTTGTCCATGTCCTCTCTGGAAACATTATAGTTGGCTGCCACATTCTCCGCGGTAATGCCCATGGAGACATACACGTTGGGCATGCTTCCATCAAAGGCCCAGTCGGGATTGGGACGGAAAATACTCCCGCCCATGGGGATGTGCGACATGGTCTCGCAACCCCCGGCGATAATAACATTCGACCAGCCGGCGCGAACCTTGGCCGTGGCATCGGCAATCGCCTGTATCCCGGATGAGCAGAAACGGTTGACGACCATCCCGGATGTGGAAATCGGCAATCCGGCGCCCATGGCGATAATCCGGCCATAGTTCATGCCCTGTTCTCCTTCAGGGAAGGAACAGCCGACGATCACATCATCCACCTCTTCAGGCTTCATCCCGGGTACCTTTGCGAGGAGTCCCTTCATCACCTGGATACCGATGACATCCCCTCGGGTAGCACCCAGGCCGCCTCTTTTATAGCGTCCGCCCGGACTTCTGACGGCTTCAACAATAACAGCATCACTCATGATATTCCTCCTTGTATTCGTAAATAGTGAACGGTGCTGTTTTCCAGGAACCGCACACCATCGGCTTCATCATTTAGTTACGCAATGGTTTACCCGTGGTCAGCATATGCATGATCCGGTCCTGAGTCTTCTGCTCAGCCACAAGGCTCATGAAGGCTTCCTTCTCAAGCTCCAGGATCTCCTGCTCTGTGACCAGCGTCCCTTCCGCACAATCACCGCCGGAAATAATGTAAGCCACCTTCCGCGCAATTTGAACATCGTAGGCGGACGCATAGTTTCCGTATTGCATGTTATACAGAATCGCATCGGCCATTCCCCGGAAGTTTTCACCCATCACCGGGATCAGGGCCGGACGTGCTTTCTTGTAGAATTTGGACAGACCCAGAACAACCTGTTTGGCGTCATAGATCTGCTGATCACGGTTGAGACTGATACTCTCTGCCTTCCGAATGAAACCCATTTCCATGGCCTCCATAGCGCTGGTGGCTACTTTGGCTGTAGCGATGGTTTCAAAAGCCTTGGCCAGAATCGTCTGAAGGTTGAGTCCCGCATCAATGACGCCATCGGGAATTCCTTCGGTCAGGCGCACCATCAGTTCCTTACAACCGCCGCCGGCGGGAATGACGCCAACGCCGACTTCCACCAGACCCATGTAGGTCTCGCCGCAGGGCTGACATTTCGCTCCGTGCATGGCCATTTCACAACCGCCGCCCAAGGCCAGCCCGGCAGGCGCCGTGACAACGGGCTTGGACAGATATTTCATCCGCATATTCGCGTTCTGGAAAGCAGAAATCAAACCTTCCAAAACATCCCAGTCACCCTTCTGGGCCGCCAGGAGAACCTTGAAGATGTTGGCACCGGCGGAGAAGTTGGCCGCGTGGTTGCCGACCACCATCCCGAGGAAATCCTTTTCCACGATATCACAACTGGCATTAATCATTTCCACCATCTGATCATCGACGGCATTCATCTTGGTATGGAATTCCAGACAGGCGACGCCTTCACCGATATCCACCAGCGTAGCGGACGCATTCTCTTTGATGACCTTCTTCTGATCCTTCAGCGCCGGCAGGAGAATGATTCTCGAATTGGATTCCAGTTTCACGTAGCCCTTCTTCTCGAAGTCATAGTAATATGAGCCATCTTCCTTTTTGGTATAGAAGGAGTCGCAGCCTTTTTTCAGCATCTCTTCGATCTTCTTGGGCACCTTTTTCTTGAGCTGCTTCATCACATCGATCGCTGCCTTCACACCCACGGCATCCCAGGTTTCGAAGGGACCCAGTTGATGGTTATAGCCCCATTTCATGGCGTTATCGATGCCCACGATGGTCTCGCAAATTTCCGGGACACGGTTGGCCGCATAGATGAAGTTATTGCAGAGGTATTCCCGGGCCAGTTCCGAAGCGGTGTCTTTCCCGAAAAAGACCGTTTTAATCGAAGCGGCAATCCCATCATCGGCCTTTTTCTTTGCCGCGGAGATGGAGTCGAATTTCGGCTTTGTTGGAGCCACATAGTCCATGGCATTGTAATCCAGGACCAGCTTGACCTTTTTGCCTTTGGCATCCTTCGTCTTTTTGTAAAACCCCTGCTTGGTCTTGTTGCCCAGCCATTTGAGTTCCATCATCTTGTCCATGAATGGTAGCGGCACGAAGACGTCTCTCCGTTCATCATCCGGAACCGCCTCATGGAGATTGGTCATGACATGATGACCCGTGTCGAGGCCCACCAGATCGAGCGTCCCGAAGACAGCAGTCCCCGGACGGCCCAGGGCCTTGCCGATCACCGCGTCCACTTCTTCGATCTTCATCTTCTTCTCCACCATCAGGTTAATGGCGTTGGAAATATCAAAGACACCGATGCGGTTGCCGATGAAGTTGGGGACGTCCTTGCAAACGACCACGCCTTTGCCCAGCACCTGCTCACAGAAGGTGATCATGTAATCCACGATCTCCTTGCTGGTCTTTTCGCCGGGGATGATCTCCAGCAGTTTCATGTACCGGGGCGGATTGAAGAAGTGGGTTCCCAGGAAGTGCTCCTTGAATTTGGCACCGGATTTGGCCGTAATATCCTTGATGGGTAATCCCGATGTATTGGTGGTTACGATACAGGTCGGTTTCACGATCTTTTCGACTTTCGCAAAAAGTTCCTGTTTGATTTTCAGATTTTCAATAACGACCTCGATCACCCAGTCTACATCGGCCAGCCAGTTCAGGTTGTCCTCAAAATTGCCGATTTTAACCATGGAGGCATTTTTCTTGCTGTAAAAACTTGCGGGCTTTGATTTCGTAACACCCGCCAGACCGTTGGCGGCAAAGCGGTTACGCCATGCCGGGCTTTTCTCGGTGAGACCCTGTTTCTTATCGGCCTCGGTCAGTTCAAAGGGGATAATATCCAGCAGACAGCATGGAATCCCCGCATTGGTCAGATGGGCGGCGATCGTGGCGCCCATGACGCCAGCCCCTAAAACAGCAGCTTTTTTAATTTCATAGGACATATCTTTTCCTCCTCTTTCTTGTTTATGGTCCGGCGCCGATTTATGTCCTGAGGATCCAATCAGCACCTGCCGCATAAGGTGTAACGATCGTTTGAGTGAACGCTACCAGGTTAGTTTACGCTGCAAAGGACTCATCAGCCATTTCGATGGGAACCTTATCTGCAACCTTGATTGCCGCACATTTAGACTTCACGAGAAACAGGACCTCTACCGCAAAGAACTTCGCTGCCGCGATTTTCCCCTGGTAGAAGGCCACATCCGCATTGTCATGAACCAGGGCGCGCTGTGTACCCTTCGTATCGGCGCCCTTCTCCGCATAAATCGCATTCAGCTTTTCCTGTGCAATGGCTGCGCCCTGCAGCAGGAAGTGACCGATGAGCAGATCGCCGAAGATTTCCAGATAGGGGGATGCGTTCAGAATGGGGATCAGAAAGCTGGAGCTCTTGCCCAGCGCGGCAAAGGTCATGGTCAGATCGATGACGGCATTGTTCGCCTCTTCCAGATAGGCGGCGTATTTCTGCAGTTCCGGAACTTGTTTCGCCTTCGCAATGGTGGCGCCGATCTCGCCGATCATATTCATGACATTCATCCCCTTGTTCTGGCCGAGCTTCCGGCCCACGAGATCGAGGGATTGAATGCCGTTGGTTCCCTCATAGAGACAGGCGATCTTGCAATCCCGCATATACTGTTCCACGGGATATTCCTGGCAGTATCCATAGCCACCGTAAACGTCAATGGCCTTCGAGGTGATCTGCATGGCCATATCGGACGAATAGGCCTTGCAGATCGGGGTCAGTAATTCAACCAGACCACCCCATTTGGCCTTCTCTTCCGGATAGGCTCTGGACATATCCAGGCAGTAGGCGGTAAAATAGTTCAGGGCCCGGATCCCTTCCGTAAAAGCTTTCATCCAGAGGAGATCCCTGCGCACGTCGGGATGCTGGATAATCGGAACGGCCTTGGCGTCAGGGTTCTTCATTTCCCAAACTGGGGTGCTCTGAATTCTATCCTTGGCATAGGCAATGGCATGCTCCAGGGCGGCCGTGGAATGGCCCAGGGCCTGCATGCCCACTTCCATCCGGGCTTCATTCATCATCAGGAACATGATTCTCATCCCTTCCCGTTCCTTGCCCAGCAGCTCACCGATACACTTCCCCTCGTCACCAAAGTTCAATGTGCAGGTGGCCGAACCTCTGATGCCCATTTTATGCTCGATATTTCCGGTGTTGACATCGTTGAATTCTCCCAGAGACCCGTCTTCATTGACGCGGTATTTGGGAACAATAAAAATGGAGATGCCCGGTGTTCCGGGAGGATCGCCTTCGATTCTCGCCAGGACGGGATGGACGATATTCGGGGTCAGATCGTGATCACCACAGGAGATGAAGCATTTGCTTCCCGTAATCAGGAACTTCCCATCGGGGAGTCTCTTGGCCGTGGTCTTCAGGGCACCGACATCACTGCCGGCACCGGGTTCGGTTAGACACATCGTACCTCCCCATCGACCTTCATACATTTTTAACATGTATTTGTTTTTCTGCTCTTCCGTTCCATGATGCTGGATCAGGGTCGCGGCACCGTGGGTCAGACCGGGATACATGAGAAAGGCAAAATTAGCGGCATAGCAATACTCCAGATTAGCCGTTGCCATCAAAACAGGGACCCCTTGCCCGCCGACATCGATGGGTTCAATCTGCGCCAGCCATCCTGCCTCGCAGTATTTCTTGAAAGCATCATGGTAGCACTTGGGGACAGTGACTTTGCCATCCTTGAAGGTGCATCCCTCCTTGTCACCCACTTCGTAAGTCGGAAGAATGACGTTCAGGGCCATCTTCTCCGCTTCGTTCATCATCATCAGCACATCGTCCTTGGAGAAATCCTTGAACGTTTCTGTTTCGAACAACTTTTCAACGCCAAATTGTTCGAAAAGGAGAAAATGCTGATCCCGCATGTTTACCAACAAATTGCTCATAAAAAAACCTCCTTCCAAATTCTGTTAGATTGTCTGAAAATTTATATTCTGGTTGATCATCTCATCACTTTTTTTATAGCGTTTTAAACCGTTGATAAAGATGTCCAAACTTGCCTTCACCGCGGAACGGATTCTCTCTTCCTTATGGGCCTCTTTGCCGGTAAAAAGATGAAGTGAAATAATGCCGTTGAGCAATCCCCACATGGCATTGCGGCTTAGTCGAAGATTGATGTCGGATGGAAATTCACCTTTTTCGATACCTTGCTGAAGGATGGTTTCAATGATTTTGACGGTATTATTTGTGACCTCAATGATATGCTGATTAACCGTTTCTGCTAAATTCATATCTTCGGTGTGCAGCATAAAGGTCATCATGATTCGGAATAACTCCCGGTCATTGAGGAAAAAATCGACATAAATGAAGGCGAAATCCATAACGAGTTCCGCCGCTGACTTACCGTTTTGAAAGATAAGAGATGATTTTTTATTGAATTTATCGATATCATTGAGGAGGATCTGGGTGTAAATCTCTTCTTTACTGCTGAAATATAGGTAGATGGAACCTTTGCTGAGTTCGGCCTTTCTGGCAATGTTTTCGACGGTGACATACCGGAAACCTTTTTCGAAAAACAGCTTCCTGGCAGCGTTGAGAATCGCGCTTCGTCGCTGATCTTTTTCTCTCTTCCTTCTATCCTCAAGCCCCATCGTGGGCAACCTTCTTTGCTATATGAAAAGCCTTTATGACCCGCGTTCATATTTTGAATTTAAGTCAACATCTGACCGACGGTCATGACTTGGCTACACCTTAAAATGAAGCTTGTCAAGAAAAATTTCTAAATTTTTTTATAAAAAAATAATCCCTTGATTTTTCGACAGGATAGCTTTAAAAAAGACGTATATTTGAAGGAGATGGATATGACCGAACAGGGGTGGAACCCGGAAAAACTGCTCAGGCTATCAGGAAATTACTGGCAGACCTGCGCCCTGCACGCCGGCGTCAAACTGGGCATCTTTACAGCCATTGGAAAAGACTGCCTTGCCAGCGCAGAAATAGCACAAAAAATAAACGTAAATCTGAGAGGCGTCACCATGCTGCTGAACGCCCTCACCGCCATGAACCTGCTGATCAAGAAGGAGGGCCGATATGCGAACACCCCGGCCGCCACATCATTTTTATCGAAGGATTCTCCGGATTATCTGGGTTTCATGATCATGCACCATCACCATCTGATGGAATCCTGGACCCATCTGGATCAGACCGTTAAAACCGGAAAGCCGCTCCGGACAAGATCCTCCTTCAGTGGCGACGAACGGCGGGAAAGCTTTCTGATGGGCATGTTCAACATCGCCATGAGGGTAGCGCCGCGGGTGGTCGCTGAAGTCAACCTCGCGAACCGGCATCACCTGCTGGACCTGGGCGGAGGACCTGGAACCTATGCCATTCATTTCTGCCTGGCCAATCCTCAACTCAAGGCCACCGTCTACGACTTGCCGGAAACCCGGCCTTTCGCCGAAAAGATGATCGCTAAATTCGATCTGCCCCATCGCATTGCCTTCATGGCCGGTGATTATCTTAAAAATAAAATCAAAGGAACCTATGACGTTGTCCTGCTTTCCCATATCCTCCATGGGGAAGGACCGGATGATTGCGAAAAGATCATCGGCAAGGCCGTTTCCGCTCTGGAGGCGGGCGGCATGATCATCGTGCACGAGTTCATCCTCGACAACACCATGGACAGCCCTCTTCACCCTGCCCTTTTTGCCCTCAACATGCTGCTGGGGACCCCCTCCGGCCAGGCGTACTCTGAAGAGCAGATCACGGGCATGCTCGCCGGCGCCCATGTAAAGAACATCAGACGCATCCCCTTTCAGGTGCCCAACGATTCCGGAATCATGATCGGATATGTATAATGGGAGGATCAACTGAATTCAAGAAGCATTGCCGAGTTGACAAAATAGGTCATCCGCGAAGGAGGTATATCCCTTGAACAGCATTCTCCCCAACCATCATCCATCAGCAATTTCTAAGTCACTCGTCAGGATTTTCGAAGCCATAAAACAGGATATCCCTGATTGTAAATCACTCCGCAATTCTGTATTCGGGTGGTCAACATGGAAAGCAAACAGAAGAAGGAGTTGAAATTATGAATAGGACCTGCCTAAAGGGCTTTCTGCTTATTTTTGTGATGTGCCTTTCAGCTCTCTTGTCCATTCAGGCCGGAGAGGGTGCTACGTCCCCAACATACTTAATAACAAATCAGGAGCTTGATGGCGTCCTTGCACCCATTGCGCTCTATCCGGACCCTCTGCTGGCCGAGTTGCTGCCGGCCTCGACATATCCGGCAGAGATTGCCGTTGCGGCAGCGTGGATGAGAAGCGGTGGGGATCCTGCGAGAATTGACGATCAAAACTGGGATGAGGCCGTCAAGGCCATTGCCCACTATCCAGTCATTCTTAACATGATGGCCGATAATATAAACTGGACTGCCGACCTGGGAGATGCCTTTCTCAATCAGCCGGAAGGTGTGGCGAGCTCGATCCAACGGCTCAGATGGCAGGCGAGAAACGCCGGTAATCTGGAGAATACCAGTCAACAAACCGTAATGATCGATGGAGATTTTGTCGAGATCATTCCGGCTCAACCCCAGTATATATACGTCCCGCAGTATGATCCTTCCGTTATCTATATCCAGAGCTGGACCCCGGGTGAATCGCCTTTCATGACCTTTGGCCTCGGTCTGGCAATCGGGGGCTGGTTGAGCATGGACTTTGACTGGGGTCGCCACCATGTAATCTATCATGGCTGGAACCGCCCCGGCTGGGTCAATCATTCAAGGCCCTATGTTCGCATCACGAACGTTTATGTCAACAGAAGCAGACCCTCCATTAAGCAGACCTGGAGGCATGATGCATCACATGGCAACCCCGAGAAGTATCGGGCATCGCGCCCTGCTGGTGCTGTCCCCAGTGTCGGCAGGCCGGCACACATGCCTGAAGTCAGAGGGAGGGCTACCATACCGCCCAAACCTTCGGTCGGGATGTTCGGCCCTAGGGGCGATACCCATTCTTTCAGCAATCGCGGCAAGGAAAGCCTTGGTATGGCTCCAGCTCGGCCGACGGTACCCACGCAAGGCTTTACCAAGCGCCCGACAATACCGGCGCCAGGTATCAGCAAAGGCTCCTCTCAAGCCCGTCCTGCCCGCGAAAGCCTGCAGCCTCCCAGAACGCCATCCGTTACCTTTGGTGGCTACAGAGGAGCTAACGAGGCCAGAGCACAGAGCCTTCGTGGACAGGCCAGCCGCCAGAGTAGTGCGGGAATACGCCCTTCTGCCTCCCCTGCAAGCAAAGTCAGTACTCCTGCAGGCAGGGCTGCCACCGGGGGCAAAGCGGGTAAATAGGTCAAGGAGGACAAAAAAGGATCCTCACGGTAGCTGGTTCAGGTTTGCTTTAAATTTTTTCTGACAACAGGGAATCAATGGATAAAGAAAGGAAGAAAATTATGGAGACCATTCAGCAGAAATCCGCATTTCGTCCGTCGCGGGGTATGGCTTTTATCGCTGTACTATGGGTAACTGCGGCGATTGTCTTTGCCTGGAGCATGCCGGTACTTGGGGCACCGGCGCAGAGACTCTTCTCCTCTCCCGAAGATGCCTTGAAAGCCCTTGCTGAGGCTGTCAAGGCAAAAGACAAGGCGATGCTCGATCAGATATTGGGACCCTCCGGAAAAGACCTTCGCTCAGGGGACAAGGTGGAGGACGTCGCTGAATTTGACGAGCTTGCCGCACATCTGGCAGAGAAAACCAGCCTTGTAAAAGAGAGTGATGCAAAGGTGATCATTCACATAGGCAAAGAGGGCTGGCCCTTTCCTATTCCCATTGTAAGAAAGGATGGCCAATGGTTCCTGGATACGGAAGCGGGCAAGGAAGAGATACTGAACCGCCGCATCGGGGAAAACGAACTGATTGCCATGCTGGTCTGCCGCACCTATGTCAAGGCACAGCGCGAGTATATACTTAAGGACTGGGACGGCGACGGGATATTTGCCTATGCACGGAAACTTCGAAGTGATCCCGGCAAGAAGAACGGCCTCTTCTGGAGGGCCGCACCGGGCGAAGAAGTGAGCCCCCTGGGTGAGCTCGTGGCAAAGGCCAGGATGGAGGGTTATAAGAAGAGAGAGACTGCCTTCAAGGAAGAGAGGCCGTCGCCGTTTCATGGCTACTATTTCAAGATACTGACCAGGCAGGGAAAGAATGCACCGGGAGGGAAATACAATTACATCATCAATGGCAATATGGTTGGGGGCTTCGCCCTGGCAGCATTTCCCTCAAACTGCGGCAAATCAGGGGTCATGACCTTTATCGTCAATCAGCAAGGGAAGGTTTATCAGAAGAACCTCGGACCGGACACGACGAAGATCGCCCGGGAGGTGGAATCGTACAATCCGGACGAGACCTGGACACCCGCTAAGGAATGATGAGTTCGATGCGCTGATCAAGGTCCTCTTTTTTTGTTCTTCACGATTACAGGCGGGCCGCCTGAATTTAAGTTTGCCCCCATTGACTTTCCACTGTCGGGTGGATATTTTGTTCCCACGTGGGTATTTAAATCGTATACTTTTTACCCACCTTTTGTCCGGGAAAGAATGGTCCCGATCTCTCGTAAATTAAAAATGCTATTTTAAATTCAATGGGTTACACTGTAACATGATTAAATTGGCACACCCCTTGCTCTATAGATGCATAAAACAGATCTAATCGTCATAAAGAGAGAAAGAAATGAGCAGTAACGGGAGTCGCCATCCTCTTTGTGTCGATGGTTTTTGTGGCGTTCCGCTACGAAGGAGAATGTAAATGATGATGTCCATGAGTAAAGTGCTGGCAGACAAACATGTACCGGAAAAGCGGGCATCAAGAGCTGGTCTTCGGCTTTTCCTTTTCTTGACGGTCCTGGCGTTGGCCGGATGTTATCCTGCAACCTATCGCGAGGTTTCACGACCCGTGCCCGGAGATAACGGCAGAAGCCCGGGGGCTCCTATTACCCAGATCTATTTTTATCCGAAAGCCGGCCAGACAAACGAGCAACAGTCACGTGACCACTATGAATGTTACAACTGGGCGATGAAACAGACCGGCTTCGATCCGAGTCAGTCGTCTATCCCGTCTGAGCAGCGCGTCCGGGTGGTGCCGATGCCTCCGCCCGGGCATGATACCGCTGTTCTGGCGATCACCGGTGCGGTGCTGGGCGCATTGATTGCCGGACCGAGACACGCAGGGGTTGGTGCATTGATCGGCGCAGGGAGCGGGGCGATTGCCGGCGCTGCATCGGATGCGACCAGGCAACAGCAAGCCCAGCAGTTGGAGGAAGCCTATTCCAACCGCGATCGGGCACTTGACGCTCAATATGAAGAACGGGCATTCAACTTCCGGCGTGCGATGTCTGCCTGCCTCGAAGGCCGCGGGTATACCGTACAGTGAGGAAAACCGAGAATCTATCTTTGATTTTAAGGAGGCAATAGCCATGTCATATCTTCGCAATAAGAATGGGTACTTTGCGCTCGGCCTTATGTTGGCCCTGTTGTCAGGAATCCTGTTGTTCGGTTTTACGCAGGTGGCGCAAGCGGACGAACGCGGTTTCCGCCATAACGAATTCATGGATTCGCATTATGGCCATAACCGTTCCTACCCGTCTCGCGGTCAGTTCATTCAAGCGCTGCCAAGCGGCCACCGGGTGGTGTTTTACGGCAATTCACGATACTACTTCCACGGAGGTGTCTGGTATCGCCCGCAGGGACGGCGCTTTGTCATCGCTGCGCCTCCGTTCGGTATGATCCTTCCCTTTTTGCCCCCCTATTACGCGACGATCTGGGTAGGCGGTCTACCTTACTATTATGCCAACGAAGTCTATTACACTCAAGGCGCGGGGGGCTATGTCGTCGTCGCGCCACCGCAGGGCGAAGTCAGTCAAGTACCCCCGCCGGCAGGCGTAGGCCAAATGTCGTCAGACCAGTTGTTCATCTATCCCCGCCAGGGCCAGAGCGAACAGAAACAGGCAACGGATCGTTATGAGTGCCACCGCTGGGCTGTGAGCCAGACGGGCTACGATCCGGTTCAGCCCCCTGCCGGTGCGCCCGCAGCTCAAATGAGCCAGAAGCGCGCAGACTATCAGCGGGCGATGGGTGCCTGCCTCGATGGCCGCGGGTATACCGTGAAATAACAGGAGACTGCCATTCCGGGCTGATGGCCGGTGCAACGATAGAAGGTTTGAAATTTACTAAGCGAGAAAATAAGAGGGGCTGTGCCGTAGCCTTGTATGACAGCGGCACAGCCCTTTTTTTGCAAATGGGTTCTCAACTTTTTGCAAACCCGTTATCATGACTGCCCCTCTTCCTTCCAAATCTGTGACGAGTCTTAATCTTTACTACTCGGGCGAGAGCGCGTATAGAAGTAAGTGAGAAGTTATGGCATTACTATGGATCAATAATATTTCTGTGAGCTTCGGCGGGCCGCTGCTGCTCGATGGCGCGTCGCTCCAGATTGAAGCGGGTGAACGAATCGGGCTTCTGGGACGAAACGGCTCGGGCAAGTCCACCCTGATGAAGCTGCTTCATCAGGACATTGCCCCCGATACGGGCGAAATGGTTTGCGCAGGTGAAGTTCGCGTGGCTCTGATGCCCCAGGATATTGAGGATCTTCCCGGCACGGTCTATGATGTGGTCGCATCCGGCGGTCAAAAGCATCTGGATTTGCTGCGGGCTTATCATGATCTGACCCTGCAGATGGCAAACAGCGATGATCAAATCCTGCTGAATAAAATAGAACGAGTTCAGCACCAGTTGGAAGTTGCGGGCGCCTGGCAATACTCCCGGAAAGTCGAGGCCGTGATTTCCCGCACTTCTCTGGATGAACAAGCCGAGTTCCGGTTTTTATCAGCAGGACTAAAACGGCGGGTATTGCTGGCACGAGCTCTTGTTACCGAGCCCGATATTCTGCTTCTGGATGAACCCACCAACCATCTGGATATTGATTCTATCCTCTGGCTGGAAGCCTTTCTGCAAAGCTTTGATAAGACACTGATATTTGTCGCGCACGACCGGACGTTTCTGCAAAAAATCGCTACGCGCATTGTGGAAATAGACCGCGGCAAGCTTTTTTCCTTTTCCTGTAATTACACGACATACCTGGAGCGGCGTCAGGCGATGCAGGATGCGGAAGAAAAGCAGTGGCAAACCTTCGACAAGAAATTGGCCCAGGAGGAAATCTGGATCCGGCAGGGCGTGAAGGCCCGCCGCACGCGCAATGAAGGCCGAGTGCGCGCGCTCATGGCATTGCGCGAGGAGCGCGCCCGCAGGCGGGAGCGGGACGGAAACGTCCGGTTCGCCATCTCGGAGGCCCAGCGCACCGGGAGGCTGGTGGCCGATGCCGAAAAGATCAGCTTTGCCTACGGCGACAAGAAAATTATCGATTCTTTTTCCACCACAATTTTACGTGGAGACCGGGTCGGCATTATCGGCCCGAACGGCTCCGGCAAGACCACCCTGCTCAAGGTTCTGCTGGGCGAACTTCCCATCTCCGGTGGGAAGATACGGCTGGGCACAGGGATTGCGATTGCCTACTTCGATCAGTTGCGCGCGCAATTTGACGAGAGCAAATCCCTCAGAGATAATATCTCCGACGGCAATGATACGATCTTCATAAACGGCACCCCCCGCCATATCGTCGGTTATCTGCAGGATTTCCTTTTCCCGCCCGCGCAGATTCTCGCATCTGTATCGTCTCTTTCCGGTGGCGAACGAAACCGTCTGCTTCTGGCCAGGCTCTTTGCCACGCCATCCAATATTCTGGTGCTGGACGAACCAACCAACGACCTCGATTCGGAAACGCTGGAACTGCTGGAGGAGCGTCTTCTGGAATACACGGGCACTATTTTGCTGGTCAGTCATGACCGGACGTTTCTCAATAACGTCGTCACCTCGACCATTGTCCTGGAAGGGGAAGGACGGCTGCAGGAATATGTCGGCGGCTATGATGACTGGCTGCGACAGCGCGTTGAAATAAAGGAAACGTCTAAAGAAGCGAAGACCAAACGGGAAAGGCAACCGAAAGAAAAAAGCAAACTGTCTTTCAAGGAAACACGGGAACTTGAAGATTTGCCGCAAAAAATTGAAGAGATGGAACAAGCGAAATCAGAACTGCTGGAATTGTTGAATTCCCCGGATTTCTATAAAACCAATCATCCCGACCAGGTGATGGCCGTCCATACAAAGCTGGAGATCATGGAGGCGGATTTAACGGTGGCCTATACCCGCTGGAACGAGCTCGAAGAACTGGCCGCAATCTTTGGCAACCGATCCTAAGGAGAAGAAGATGAACAAATCCAATCTGCGCTTTCCCCGGCAGTTGGAAGCAGACGGCTCTGCCGAAATGATTCGCCGGGAGTTGATGGCGCGTACCACAAAGCTCTGGACGGGAAGCAAAATGGATGTGCCGGTCCTTACTCTAAGTGAACCGCTGAAAATGGCACTGCAGAAGGCCAGACTTCAGGGCCGGATTCGTTATGGCCTCGAACCGATCCTTGAAAAACTCGCCAGTGAAAAAAGAGGAATTGCCAATGTTCGGAGGCAAACAGATGCCCCCTATGGAGACCGGCTCTCCAGGCTGCTTTTATTTTCGAATGATGGCGCGGAGCGTTTCTATCGCCATATCGAACAGGCCCTGCAGGCGCATGCACCCAGATTGCTCGGCTGCTTCCTGGATATTGACGGCGGCACTCTGGGTCATTTGATTACAGGCAAAGAAGGAGTAATCAAGATCGTTATGGCTGAGCACAAAGATGTCGTCTCAGGCATTTTGCACGCGCTTGTTGATCATAGTATTGGGGCACCGGGATCATAGAAGAGTGTTTGTTATGCAGAGCGCAATCAGATATCGGGGTGTGCGTGTCCTACCGGTCAAGGAGTAGTTTTCCCCACGCCGTATTTATACCTGCCGGACGCGATCAAAAGTGTAGTTGCACCACCGCCGACCCGAAGGCCAGAGAGATTTTCAAGATTGTGAAATAAACGGTAAAAGTTTGAATTTGATTTTCTGATCGGCGTCATAATGAATGTTGTGCGGTACTTCCTGTACTACACAAATCGTCAACCTCAGCGAAGATACAAGACTTCAAATCGTTATCAATAATGTTATTATCGCAACAAATGTGATATGAATAACTTGTTTTTTTATTAAGGACCAAGGGCAACGGATGCATGGTTGAAATACTGTGGCACCGCCGGGAAACCGAATGTTAGGCGAAAGGAGCATACTATGCAAAAAATAATAATGATTTTTGTCTCTGTTACATGCTTGCTTGTATTGTTCCCGTTCTCTGCGGATGCCTGCACTGTGTTTCGACTAAAAGCCAACGACGGATCGATCATTATCGGGCGCTCAATGGAGTTCGCTGTTAATCTGAAATATGATGCCATCGCGGTTCCGAGGAATAAAGCCTACGTAAGTCCCGCCCCAGAAGGAAAAGAAGGCTTATCCTGGAAAACGCGTTATGGCTACGTTGGGATTGGATCTTTCGGAATGGATTATGGCGTATCTGATGGAATGAACGAAAAAGGTCTTGCAATCGGGCTACTTTGGTTTGAATCCGACATGAAATGGCAGGATGTTGCCCCCGGCGAGAGGAAACGCGCCCTCGCCCAAGGCATGGTCGGAGATTGGATTCTGGGTAACTTTGTAAGTGTGGAGGATGTAAAGCGAGAAATCCGGAACGTGAAGGTGTTCAAATATACGGACCCCATAACAAAAATATCTCCAACCGTACATTTTATCGTTTATGATGCAAATGGCGGTTGCATCGTTATTGAATATGAGGACGGCATGTGTAACATCTATGACAATCCTCTCGGCATTATGACGAATGCGCCCAGATTTCCCTGGCAGTTGACGAACTTACGCCAGTATGTCGGTATGACAAGTGAAAAACCGGAACCCTACCAGATGTCCGGCTTCACATTTCCAGCAACAGGCCACGGATCAGGAATGTTCGGTCTTCCCGGAGACCTCACTCCTCCGAGCAGATTCGTCCGTCTCGCTGTTTTAACAAGGTTCTCCGATATACAACCGGACGCTGAACGAACTCTTAATCTTGCCCAGCATATTATCAATACGTTTGATATCCCCTTTGGTTTAGTGACAGATACATTGCCGGACAAAAAGACCGTTCTTAAAGAATCCACTCAGTGGGTCACTTTTCGAGACCTCACAAAACGTATTATTTTCTTCAGAACATACGACAACCAGAATCTCCGGAAAATCGATCTGAATAAGCTTGATTTCTCAGGAACACCGGTGAAGCGGATTCCTATGTTCGGAACATCTGAGATCATCGTGGATGTTACTGATCAAGCACGCTGAATTGACCCAACGGATGCGTTATAAGCCCCGCTGATCACGAATGTTACTTTATTTCGAGCCGTAATCTTCAGTCTTGATGAAGAAATCCTACTGATCAGTTGTAGGTAGAAGCAATGATCGATTTCCTGCAGACCCGTTATCATTACTGACCTCTCTTCCCTGTTCATTAACGGTATGCTATGGGAACGACATGGAGATGAAGCGAAAAACGAATTTTGATATCACCCTTGAAGAACAGTTCAAGGATAAGGATCTTACCGATCGTTTCAAAAAGGCCGGTAGGATATGGGATACAGCCCTGTAATGAATTAGTCGCTGGAGACGCCGACACATGAATCCTATTCCGGAATATCTGCGCAAGATTGAAAAGGCCCTGGCCGCAGGAAATGCCACGGAGCACACCTATCGTCCCGCCCTCCAGGCCCTCATCGAATCCATGGAACCCGATATCGGCGCCACCAACGAACCGAAACGGGAGAAGTGCGGCGCGCCGGATTATATCGTCTCAAGGGCAGGTATGCCCATCGGTTATATCGAAGCCAAAGACGTGGGGAAGCCTCTCGATGTGATCGAACGGGAAGAGCAACTGAAACGTTACCGCAAGGGCCTGCACAACCTGATCCTGACGGACTATCTGGAATTCCGCTGGTATGTATGGGGCGAGCATCGCCTGACGGCCCGTCTCGCCCGGATCGCGGAAAAGGGCGGCCTCAAGCTCAGCAAACAGGGGGCGGAAGAGGTTGCGACGCTGCTCCATGAATTTCTCCACACCAGGGTAGCAACGATCGGCAATCCCCGTGAACTGGCCGTCCGCATGGCCGCCCTCGCCAGGCTACTCCGTTCGACGATCCTGGAGATTTTCGCCGGCGAAGACAGCGGAGGAACTCTTCACGAGCAGATGGAAGGATTCCGCCGTGTCCTGCTCCATGACCTGACGGAAGAACAGTTCGCCGACATGTACGCTCAGACAATCGCCTACGGTCTTTTCGCGGCCCGGTGCAACACAAAAACGGAAGGCCATTTCATCCGCGAGCAGGCCGCCTACGACCTGCCGAAGACCAACCCTTTCCTCCGCCGGATGTTCAGCCACATCGCCGGTCCCGACCTCGATGAACGGCTCGTCTGGATCGTGAACGATCTAACATCCATCCTGGAGCGCGCCGACATGTCGGCCATCCTGAAGGATTTCGGCCGATCGACGCGCCGCGAAGACCCCGTCGTCCATTTCTATGAAACCTTTCTGGCGGCCTACGATCCGAAGATGCGCGAGGCGCGGGGCGTCTATTACACGCCGGAGCCGGTGGTTTCCTATATCGTCCGCAGCGTCGATCACATTCTTAAAAACGACTTCGGCCTGAAGGACGGCCTGGCCGATGCCGGAAAAATCAAGGTAAAAGACGCCGCCGATAAAGCGGAAAAGGAGATCCACCGGGTCCTGATCCTTGACCCGGCCACGGGGACGGGAACCTTCCTGCATCAGGTCATCCACCAGATCCACGACACCCTCTGCGCGCAAGGGCAGCAGGGCGCCTGGAGCGGGAAAAACGGCTATGTCTCCCGGCATCTGCTGCCACGGCTTTTCGGTTTCGAGCTCCTCATGGCGCCCTACGCCGTGGCCCACATGAAGCTCGGCCTGCTTCTCGATCAGACGGGGTATGACTTCGGTTCCGACGAACGCCTTCGCATCTACCTGACGAATACACTGGAAGAAGCTTTTAAAATGGGAGACCTGCCCCTTTTCGAACGCTGGCTTGCCGAGGAAGTCCTTGCGGCGGGAGAAGTCAAAAAGAACATTCCCGTCATGGTCATCCTGGGCAATCCGCCCTATTCCGGGCATTCCGCCAATACCGGCCCGTGGATTTCCAGCCTCCTCCGGGGAAAAAACATTCAAACCGGGGAAAAGACGGAGAGCTATTTCGAGGCGGACGGGAAACCCCTCGGCGAGAAAAACCCCAAATGGCTCAACGACGACTACGTGAAGTTCATCCGTTTTTCCCAGTGGCGGATCGAACAGACGGGCTACGGTGTGCTCGCCTTTGTCACGAACCACGGCTATCTGGACAATCCCACCTTCCGCGGCATGCGCCAAAGCTTAATGACGACATTTGACGACATCTACGTCCTCGACCTTCACGGCAACAGCAAGAAGAAAGAGAAATGTCCCGACGGCTCGAAAGATGAAAACGTCTTCGACATCCAGCAGGGCGTGGCCATCGGGATTTTTGTAAAACGGGCCGGTAAAAAGGAGGAACCGGCGGTTGTCCGTCACGCCGATCTGTGGGGCAAGCGGGAAATATTCGAGAAGATCGATGACGACAACAGGCTCGCCAACGGCAAATATTTCTGGCTGGCGGAAAACGACGTCAGGACAACGGCATGGACCGAATTGAAACCGCAGGCGCCGTCTTATCTATTTGTGCCGCAGGATGTTACGTTAAGAACGGAATACGAAAGTTACTTCGTGGTAACGGAAATACTGCCCCTCAATGTCCTTGGCTTTCAGACCCACCGGGATTTTTTTGCCATAGACATTGATAGCAATTCGCTACGCCAGCGCATTAAAGACATGCGTGGCACTTCTCTGTCAGATGAGCAATTTCGGGAAAGGTACGGCCTCAAAGATAATGATAGCTGGAAAGCATCTATCGCCAGACAGCAGCTTCAGAATGATAAAGAATGGGAATCTAAATTCATCGATTGTCACTACCGACCATTCGATAAAAGGGCTTGTTATTTTAGCCAAGTTGCTATGGACCGACCACGACGCGAATTAATGGATCATGTGGCCGGCAAGTTTAATCTATGTCTCAATACTGTGCGGCAGACAAAGAGTCAGTCTTGGCAACATACGATAGTGTCGGATGCACCGGCGCCAGCAATTTTCGTTGAGGTCAAGGACGGTTCAAATATTTTTCCTCTGTACACTTATAAACCGGATGGTCCCGAAGAAGCGTTGTTCGCCGATCACAAAAATCCTGATGTACCCGGAGGACGCACGCCCAACCTGTCCCCCAAGTTTATCGAAGATTTTGCTGCCCGTATAAACATGACCTTCATCCCCGACGGCCGGGGCGACCGGTTACAGACCTTCGGGCCGGAGGATGTTTTCCATTACATGTACGCCGTTTTTCATTCCCCGGCCTACCGCAGCCGCTACGCCGAGTTCCTCAAGATCGACTTTCCCCGGCTGCCTCTGACCTCGGACTCCGGTCTGTTTCGCAGCCTCTGTGAACTGGGCCGGGAACTCGTCGCCCTGCACCTGCTGGAAGAACATCCCGATTCGGCGACCCGTTTCCCGATAGCCGGCGACGGCGAGGTGGAGGCGGTCCGTTATGCCGAACCGGGCCAGGGAAGCGATTCGGGCAGGGTCTGGATCAACAAGACGCAGTATTTCGAGGGCGTTCCGCCGGAAGTGTGGGCGTTTCATGTCGGCGGCTACCAGGTCTGTCAGAAATGGCTGAAGGACCGCAAGGGCCGCCGGCTTTCCTATGACGATATCACCCATTATCAGCGCATCGTGGCCGCCCTGGGAGAGACCATCCGCCTCATGGCCGAAATCGATCGCGTCATCGAAGCACACGGCGGCTGGCCGTTGAAATAATTGAGACGATGAAGAATCATGAACATGGAAGATTTAAAAACCTACCCGTTCAAGGGATTCATGGATGAAGAGGAAGCCCTGCGGTTGTACGAGCTGGCCAGGGAGGCGAGCCGTCTCGGCCCCTGCCTGGAGATCGGCAGCTACTGCGGCCGGTCCGCGGCCTATCTGGCTCTGGGCTGCCGGGAAAATAACGGCGTCCTCTATTCCATCGACCATCACCGGGGCTCGGAAGAGCAGCAGCCCGGACAGGAGTATTTCGATCCCGAACTGGTAGATCCGGAAACAGGCCGGATCAACACCTTTCCGATTTTCAAAAAAACCATCGCGGATCTGGGTCTGGAAGACAGGGTGATCCCCATCGTGTCCGGGTCGGCAGCCGCTGCCGGAGCCTGGTCCACTCCCCTGAGCCTGGTCTTCATCGACGGCAGCCATACCTTTGCAGCGGCCTTCACCGATTACAGCAGTTGGGTCTCCCACCTCATGCCCGGCGGATTCCTGGTCATCCATGATATCTTCCCCGATCCGGTCAAAGGCGGCCAGGCCCCTTACTGCATCTATAAACTGGCGCTCGCGTCGGGACTGTTCACGGAGATGCCGATGGTCAAGACACTGGGTGTGCTGAAGCGGGCAGCCTGCGGGGAGGTCACGGCTGCGGCCGGAGAATTGTGGAAGAAACGATGAAGGTATGGACGATCGATGAATGATTTTGACACCATGATTTCGCAATGCCTGCCGGACGGATTGTACAGCGAGAAGATTGAAACGATCCAGGTCAACCTCGGACGATACTGCAATCTCTCCTGCCGTCACTGCCACCTCGAGTGTTCACCCGAACGCCGGGAAATGATGTCCCGGCCTGACATGCAGAAAATACTGAAGCTCGTTCAGGAATCTTCATACCGGCTGGTGGATGTGACGGGCGGCGCCCCGGAACTTCATCCTCATTTCCGGGAATTCATTGCCGCCTTGCGCGACACGGGCCAATCCGTGCAGGTCCGCACCAATCTGATCTCGCTGCTGGAGCCGTCGCTCGCAGGGATGGGTGCGTTCCTCCGCGATCACGCCGTCGCCCTGGTGGGGTCCCTGCCCTGCTACCTTGAGGAGAATGTCGATGCGCAGCGCGGCCCGGGGGTCCATAAAAAAAGCATGGAAGCCCTCCGGATGCTCAACCGGTTGGGCTATGGACGGCATGAAGATCTGCCCTTGTCCCTGATCCACAACCCCGGCGGTCCTTTTCTGCCGGCAGAACAATCCGAACTGGAAGAAGCCTATCGGCAGGAACTGCGCGATGGTTTCGACGTTTTTTTCACCAGGCTTCTCGTCCTGACCAACATGCCCATCGGCCGGTTTAAGCGGAGCCTTGAACAAAGCGGCGAAAGCGCTGATTACGCATCCTGTCTGAGGGATCACTTTAACCCTGAGAATCTGGCCGGGCTGATGTGCCGGCATCAGGTGAGCATTGACTGGAACGGCCGGTTATACGACTGTGACTTCAACCTGGCCCTGGGGATGCCGTTGAATCATAGCGCCCCGGCTCAACTTGCGACATACGACCGGCGGCTTCTGGAAAAGCGGCAGATTGTCACGGGGGCCCATTGCTTCGGCTGCACGGCGGGCTGCGGTTCCTCCTGTGCCGGATCGCTACAGTAAAAGGAGACGATCATGGCGCATTACGATTATGATCTCGGGATTATCGGCGGCGGGGCGGCGGGACTTACGGCGGCCGCCGGCGGCGCACAGTTCGGTGCGAAGACCCTTCTGATTGAAAAATCGGACAGGCTCGGCGGGGATTGTCTCCATTTCGGATGTGTTCCTTCCAAGACGCTGATCCGGACGGCAGGGGTGTGGAATCTGGCAAGACGGTCGCGGGAATTCGGCCTGCCGGCATTTCCGATGTCTTCCGTGGATCTGGGCGCCGTCATGGACCGTGTGAAAAGGGTCATCGACAAAATTCAGCAGCACGACTCCGTGGAGCGGTTTTGCGGCCTGGGCGCGGCGGTTCGCTTCGGAAACCCCGTCTTTGCCGACGATCACGCCGTTGAACTCGATGGACAGCGGGTCTCTGCGAAGAACTGGATCATCGCCACAGGCTCCAGCCCCGTGATTCCGCCCGTGGAGGGTCTTGCCGATGTCCCCTTCTGGACCAATGAAACGGTCTTTTCACAAAGGGTTCTCCCTTCCCGACTGATCGTCCTCGGGGGTGGACCCATCGGCCTGGAAATCGCCCAGGCCTTTGCCCGTCTGGGTTCCCGGGTAATCATCGTGGAGTTCCTGGATCAGATTCTGGGACCGGAAGACGCCGATATGGCGGCTGTGCTGAAGGGCCGCCTGGAAACGGAAGGCATAGAAATCCATACCGGCACAAAAGCCGTCCGGGCGGAATCCCGCGGATCGACGATTCTGCTGACCGTCGCCCCGGCCGGCGGTGATTACGTGACAACGACGATCGCAGGGGACGCCTTCTTCGTGGCGACGGGCCGGGCAGCCAATCTCGGTGGCTTAAATCTCGAGGCCGCCGGTGTGTCTTTCACGGCCCACGGCATCCCGACAGATGCGCGCCTGAAAACCAATATCCATCACATCTATGCCTGCGGAGACGCGAATGGCCAGCTCCCCTTTACGCACGTGGCCGGATATGAAGCGGGCATTGCCCTGACCAATGCGATTCTCCATCTCCCGCGGAAAGCGGACTACAGCCGAATCGGCTGGTGCACTTATACGGACCCGGAGGTGGCCAGTATCGGTTTCAATGAAAAACGGGCCAGGGAAGAAGGGCTCGACTATCATGTCTGGGAAGAGGCATTTGCGGAAAACGACCGCGCCCTGGCCGAGGGGGAAACACCGGGCAAGATCAAGATTCTTTTGAGTCCCGGCGGGAAAATCCTGGGCTGTCAGATCATCGGCGCCCATGCCGGTGAACTCATTCATGAATGGATCATCGCCATGAGCGGCGGGGTGAAGCTTTCCACCATCGCCGGCGCTGTCCACGTCTATCCGACCCTGTCGGAGATTTCAAAGCGTGTTGCCGGCCGTTTCTTTGCCGACAGGATTTTCAGCGACCGAACGAAAAATATCCTGAAGTTTCTGTTCAATCTCAAAGGAAGGGCCTGCACGTTGCCGGACGCTCCCTAAACGTTATTTAACATCAGTTTTTTAATCACTTTTTGGAGGTAACGATGGCTCAGACACAGGAAAGAAAACTCGACAGCGGTGATCTGTTTCCAAAAATGGAACTGAAACTCACCGACGGGACAACGCTCGTCCTGCCGGTGATGACCCAGGGGAGCTGGTCCGTTCTCCTGGTGTACCGGGGACGCTGGTGACCCTTCTGCCATCAGCAGTTGGCTGATTTTCAGGGACGTATCCATGACTTCAATGAAAAAGGAATCAAGATCGTCGGCGCCTCTGTGGACAATCTGGAAAATGCCGGGAAAATAGTGGAGCGGCGCAAACTGAGTTTTCCGATCGCCTACGGCCTCGATGCCAGGGAATTCGCGAGGCTGACCGGGGCTTTTTTTGATGAAGCTAAAAAATATCTTCACGCCACCGGCTTCCTGCTGAGACCGGATGGCACAATCGACGACGCCGTTTACAGCACCGGCCCCATCGGCCGGTTAGTCGCAGCGGATACGCTGTTTATGATCGATCACCGTGTGAAAACGGCATCTGAAAACAAATGAACAGGTTTTCGATTATTATCCCCGTCCTGAACGAGGCCGGTGAGATCAATGACCTGATCAGCCACTTGAGAGGTTTACCGGGAGGAAGAGGCTGCGAACTCATCGTTGTCGATGGAAGCACAGAAAAAGATACGGTCAAGGCGATCACCGACCCTGACGTCCATGGTCTTTCTTCTCCGCGGGGAAGGGCCAGACAGATGAATGCCGGGGCTGCCGCTGCTAAAGGGAATATCCTGATTTTTCTCCATGCGGATACGCGGCTGCCGATGGATGCCCTGGAGCTGATCGACAAAGCGATGGCGCAACCCGGTCTTGCCGGAGGCGCTTTCGACCTCGGCATTCGCTCCAATCGTTTGATTTACAGGATCATCGCGACAACGGCTTCGCTCCGTTCCCGCCTGACGGGAATCCCCTACGGCGATCAGGCGATTTTTATCCGGCGGACCTATTTCAAACAACTGGGAGGCTATCCCGACATCCCGCTGATGGAGGACGTGGCCCTCATGAGGCGGATCAAAAAGGCGGGAGGCCGGATTCACATGATTCCGAAATGTGTCAGTACCTCACCCCGGCGATGGGAAAAAGAGGGGGTTCTCTATACCACCCTGAGAAACTGGACCCTCTTCGTTTCCTATTCTCTGGGTGTTTCACCGGAAACCCTGGCCAGATATTATCGGAGCGGAAAGGATGCTTACGAGAGGCAAGGATAAAGACCTGCCGGCAGAACCCGTAACGGAAGCTGAAGAGACAGGCGGGGGCAAAGGGCGCACTTGGCGTGATCTCTGGCGGCCGGTTGCCCTTCTCACCTTCGTCATCGCCATGATCATCCTGGCCAGAATCTTCGGTTGGGGCGAACGCTTGGGCGAGCTGCGTCAGTGGATTCAGTCTCTGGGCGCCTGGGGACCGCTGGTCTTTGTGCTGCTCTACATTCTGGCAACCGTCGCCGCTCTGCCCGGTGTCGTCCTGTCCGTCATTGGCGGCGCAATCTTCGGTTCGGTGTCAGGCGTCATCCTGGTGAGCATTGCCTCCACGCTGGGGGCAAGTCTTGCCTTTCTGATTGCGCGCTATTTTGCCCGGGAGGCTATTGCCCGCTGGCTCTCCAAAAACGAGAAATTCAAACGCCTCGATGAGATGACAGAAAGGCATGGCGCCATCATCGTCGCGATTGTCCGTCTGATACCGCTCTTTCCCTTCGATTTGCTCAATTATGGCTTCGGTCTCACCCGCGTGCCCTTCCGGACCTATGTCTTCTGGTCCTGGCTCTGCATGCTGCCGGGCACCGTTCTCTATATTGTCGGGGCGGATGCCGTTACAAAAGCAATCACAACGGGCGGCGTTCCCTGGCTATTGATCCTCATCGTGATCGCCACGGCGGCCCTCCTGGCCCTGCTGGTCCGTTACGCCTACAAGATCCTGAAAAAAAGGGAGGCAGCTTCGGGGGATAAAGTCTGAATGGATGTTCGTGAACGCTTATCAGGGTGCCTGCTTGTCTTTATAAAATCACCGGAAAAAGGAACGGTCAAGTCCCGCCTGGCAGAGGCTATTGGCGAGAAGCAGGCGCGTAAACTCTACCGGAGTTTCGTGCTGGATCTCCTGGAGACATTAGAGAAGACCGCAACAGAGGGAAGATACGCCCTGAAGCTGTACTTCCATCCTCCTGAATCAGGAGAGGCCATCGCCGGCTGGCTGGGAAACAAATACGACTTCAGACCTCAGCGGGGAAAGGACCTGGGGGAAAGAATGCAAAACGCCTTTCTGGAAGTCTTTTCAGAGGGGTTTGATCCGGCCCTGCTGATCGGCAGCGACATCCCGGACCTTCCGGAAAAGATGATCGCCGATGGGTTTGCTTCCCTGCAAAACAACGGGGCCGTTATCGGACCGTCTCTTGACGGCGGCTACTACCTCATCGGTTTCAGATCCTCCAACTTCCTGCCGGAAATCTTTGCAGACATCCCCTGGGGCACGGGCAGTGTTTTCGAAAGAACGATCGAAATTCTCAAACGCAGCCATGACGGCTTCTCCACCCTTCCTGCACAAAGAGATATGGATACCTGTGCAGACCTTAAAGACCTGCTGGAGCGGCACCAGAGCAGCTATTTTACAAATTCCAGAACGATGCTCTATCTCCTGTCGCAGCGCTGGACAAAAACTCTTTAAGCCATCCCCTAGATGATTTCTGACGCGGACGAGTCCGCACCGAGGAGCCATGAATTAATGGAGTTCGTATAGTTACGAAATCCCTTTCTACATTTTTAAGCCTTATAGAATCTAATATTCAACATATCCTCATGCTATTTAGTGCTTCCTGTACTCAATAATATCCTTTCATGCCTCAGAGTTCAAAATTTGAGATGGAAATATGCATAAAAGTAACTATACCTCTTGACATAATGAAAGATTTGGCGCCTATTAATAGATAGATAAATTCATATGGTCATGACTGAGAACCATCAACCAGTAATGGCAGTCGCTGGTTGATTTCCCAACCCCACAGATCATCTCAACACGCTGGGGACAACCCGATGAAAGATCAATCCAAGACAAAGCAAGTGCTGATCCAAGAACTGGCTTCTCTGAGACAGAGAGTTGCTATTCTGGAGCAGCGTAATAAGGAATACAGTTTTCTCGCAGAAAACATGACGGATATGGCATTCATGGTGGATATGGACCTGGCGACCACCTATGTCAGCCCTTCCATTGAAAGAATCCTGGGATATTCACCCGATGAGAGAATAACTCAAAAAGTGGATGAACAGTTAACCCCCAAATCCCAGAAATTTGTTTTCGAGACACTGGCCGTGGAATTGGAGCGGGAAAAACTGAAGGATGGCACAGATCAAAACCGGTCTCGTACCCTGGACTTGGAGTATTATCACAAGGACGGTTCCGTCAAGTATCTTGAAACTTACATCCGGGGCAATCGTGATAGCGAGGGAAATTTGACTGGATTTTACGGTTTGGCTCGCGACATCACCGAGCGCAGGAGGGCAGAGGAAGCGCTGCGGGAGAGCGAAGAAAACTATCGTGTTCTCTTCGAGAGCATCAACGATGCCGTTTTCGTGCACGAACTGGATGAGGAAGGTCTGCCTGGGCGTTTTCTCCAGGTTAATGATGTGGCCTGTCGCCGTCTGGGATATACGAAGGAGGAGCTGCTGTCCTTCACGCCCCGAGACATCACGATGTCGGAAGAATTTGAACGGATTGCTGACAAGCGAATTGGTCTTGCTTCCCAGGGAAACATTCTCGCAGAGACGATTCATGTGACGAAGGATGGACGGAAGATCCCCGTGGAGAGCAACATTCGCAAGTTCCACTATTTCAACAGAAAGGCCGCTATCTCTATTTCGCGCGACATCACCGACCGCAAGCGGGCGGAGGAGGCGGTGCGTGAGAGTGAGGAACGATATCGCCGTCTTATTGAAAATACCCCTGAGGTCATCTACAGCCTTTCCGCTGAAGATGGAACGATTACCTCACTGAATCCTGCGTTTGAAAGCATTACGGGTTGGTCGCGGGCTGAATGGCTTGGTAAACCGTTC
>Ga0208495_1000060_pt1 | contig 69230 bp, 64 predicted proteins | sample CryBogmetaGMA14M_FD_184551 | JGI IMG/M metagenome (GOLD analysis project Ga0208495, IMG submission 184551) | Freshwater microbial communities from Crystal Bog, Wisconsin, USA - MA14M (SPAdes) | ecosystem: Environmental > Aquatic > Freshwater > Lake | place: Crystal Bog, Wisconsin, USA...
TAAAATAATAGCGGACTACTTTAACCACATCGGTTTTGTGGAAAGCATCATGCGCTTCGGGATGGAAATAAGAACGTTGAAGAGCGGGGATCCACGCATGATGGCTTACACACTTTTGGGCATCATCAGGTCATTCTTTTATTACTGGATGCTCACAAATCAGGATACACCTTTGAGTGATAAGGTTGGTTGCGTCTCGGACATATTTCTCAAAGGGGTGGGTCTGGAGTTGACGGAATGAACGATTGGCGGCTTTCCTTAATTGTTTGTATTTTCATGGTCGTGACAGCGGCGGCCATGCCCGCCTGCGTACAGGCCAAAGAATATTCCCTTGATGAGCTATATCGTATCGCCCTTGAACGCGCTGAGAGGATTAAGCTGTCGGAAGAAGACCTGAATATAGCTAAGACAGGCAGAGATAAGGCCCTGTCATTGTTGCTGCCCAAATTATCAGCGGTCGGCAATTACACAAAATATAGCGCTGAGAAATACAATAACACAGGCACGCTTCTTCAGCCAGACAGGGCAACCTCCTGGGGTGTCCGGGCTGATGAGTCTGTGTCGTTGAGCGGAAGAGAACTTACGGCACTTGGCATATCAAAGGAGAACATTGTAAAAAGCCAGCATGACCTTTATGCCATGAGGGAAAGTTATCTATTGAACATCGCCGTTGCCTATTATGATGTAATGAAGGCTAAGAAGGCCCTCGATATCGCTCAGTCGAATCTGGAGAGGCTTATTAAATATAGAAATGCCGCGGAAAAGCGTTTGAAGGTTGGAGAAGTGACAAAAACAGTGCTGCTTCGTGCTCAGGGGGAACTTTCCGGCGCTCAATCTGATGCTATTAAGGCAATAAATGCTCTGGAACTTGCAAAGGCCGTTCTTGCACGTACTGTCGGCATCGAGGGAGATTTTCAACTGAAAGAAGCGCCCCCAGAGGACATGAAAATTACTCCTGAATCTTCTTTCCAGGAGATGGCACTCTCCGGGAGGGCAGATCTCAAGAGCCTTGAAATACAAAAGAAGATAACGGAAGAACAGGTCAAGTATGCAAAGGGTGCCTTCTGGCCGACACTGTCCGCATCAGGGGTCTATACATCTGCCGACCAGTCGCCGGAAACACAGACGCTGGTGAGAGACAGCGCTTATGGGCTCCTGTCATTGAACTTCCCTTTCTTTGAGGGAGGACTGAGAAGGGCTGAAGTCAGGGAGGCTCGGGCAAAGGAGCGGCAGTCCGCGCTTGTCTACGATGATTTTAAGAAGTCTGTGGGAATTGAGGTCCAGAGTGCATATCTCGATCTTGTGACACAAAAGGGGACCATCAAACACTTGGAAGATCAGGTTGTCTATGCCAGGGACAATTTCAATGCCGTCTCCAAGCAGTTCGAGTTTGGATTGGCTCAAAGCCTTGATGTAATGGATGCGAATACATTGCTCGTCACAGCAGAAAGGAATCTGGCAGAGGCAGTTTATAATTATCAGGTTGCCATTTTGAAGATGAAAAAAGCAACGGGGACACTTCTGAAAGCAGTCATGGGTGACAAGTCGTAAGAACTGCAAATTCGTTTGGTGTCTTTATCCGGCAATGGAAATCGAGAAAGTACTACCGCGGGGCCTCTGCCGTAAAGCAAATTCTTGTATTACATGGGGTAAGCGGTGAATAATATATGAGGCAAGATAGGTAAAAACAATATGACTGATGATTCTTCAAAGAATTTCGTTGTCAACTTGGGAAGGTGGTTAATTCTGTCATTTGTCGTTGCGATCTTAATTTATGGCTGCTCGTCGAAAAAAGAAAAACCCGCTCCCCCTCCCGTGCCGGTTGTAGTAGCTTCAGCAGTGGAGAAGACAATTCCCGTGCAGATTAATACAATCGGGAATGTCGAAGCTTATCAGACCATATCGGTGAAAACACAAATTACCGGACAGATGACAAAGGTCAATTTCAAGGAAGGCCAGGACGTTGGAAAGGGGTATCTTCTCTTTGAACTCGACTGCCGTCCGTATGTGGAGGCAGTAAAGCAGGCAGAGGCTAATCTGGCAAGGGATGCGGCGCAGGCGAAAAACGCGCAGGCGGAGTTGGAGCGGTATACGGCCCTTTTGGAGGATCAATTTGTCACGAGACAACAGTATGACCAGGTCCGGACAAATGCGGCTGCCCTGGAAGCTACTTTGAAGGCAGACAGGGCCGTTATTGAGAATAATCGCGTCCAGGTCCAGTACTGCTCTGTTTATTCCCCTATTGGCGGGCGGACGGGATCACTGAAACTGCATCAGGGAAACATCGTCAAGGCCAATGACGTGGAAGTAGTTGTCATAAACCAGATCCAGCCTATCTATGTCACTTTCACGATTAACGAAAATGATTTGCCCGCAGTGAAGAAGTACCAGACGAACGAAAAACTCAAAGTGGAAGCCTTTATCTCCAAAGATGAACGTCCCGAGCAAGGGTTGCTTACGTTCATAGACAATGCGGTAAATAAAGTAACGGGGACTATCGTCCTCAAGGGAACTTTTGCCAACAGCGATAAACGCCTTTGGCCCGGTCAGTTTGTTACTGTAGTTCTGACGCTGAGAAAGGAGCCCAACGCAATAATCGTTCCTTCACAAGCCATTCAGACAGGTCAATCAGGTCAATACGTCTTTGTCGTCAAGCCGGATCTCACAGCGGATATGAGACCCGTTACTATAGGAGCCGCCATCGGCGGAGAAACTGCCATAGTGAAAGGGATACAGGCGGGAGAGCGCGTGGTTACGGATGGTCAGTTGCAGATCATACCGGGGGCCCAAGTGACGATTAAAGAAGCGCCTTGATTTAAATACACGGAAGGGCCCACATGAATCTTTCAGAGATCTTTATACGCCGTCCGATTATGACAACGCTCGTCATGACGGCGATACTCCTCTTTGGTGCAGTTGCCTACCGTTCCCTTCCTGTCAGCGATCTTCCCAATGTGGACTTTCCTACGATCCTTGTTTCTGTCAGCCTCCCGGGGGCGAGCCCAGAGACTATGGCCTCCGCAGTCGCGACACCACTTGAAAAACAGTTCTCCACGATTGCCGGTTTGGACTCCATGACATCAACGAACGGTCTCGGCATCAGCAAGATTACCCTGCAATTCAATTTGAGCAGGAGCATTGATGCAGCGGCGCAGGACGTTCAAACTGCCATATCTACGGCTGCGAGCCAGCTCCCTCAAAACATGCCAACTCCGCCGACCTTTCGGAAAGTAAACCCGGCTGATCAGCCGGTACTTTATCTTGCCATGAGCACGGCGACTTTGCCCCTCTCGACGGTTGATGAATATGCGGAAAATCTCCTCGCGCAACGTATTTCCATGATCAGCGGTGTTGCCGAGGTGATGGTGTATGGGTCCCAGAAGTATGCTGTCCGCGCCCGCCTTGATCCGAAGGCCTTGGCTTCGAAAGGGATCGGTATTGATGAGGTGGCAAGTGCAATAGCCTCAGGGAATGTCAATCTTCCCACAGGTACACTCTGGGGAACCCACCAGGCCTTCATCGTGCAGGCCACCGGACAGCTGAATGATGCGGCGGCTTACCGGCCTCTCATTGTGGCCTATCGCGGCGGGTCGCCGGTCAGGCTCGGGGAAATTGGTCATGTCATCGACAGCGTTCAGAACGACAAGGTTGCCGCTTGGTTCAATGGCACCCGGGCCATTGTTCTTGCCATACTCCGGCAGCCGGGTACCAATACAATCGAGGTCGTACAGTCTATCAAAGACATTCTTCCAAGCTTTCGTGCAGACCTTCCGGCGTCCGTGAATCTCGATATCCTCTATGACCGATCCGTGCCTATAAAAGACTCGGTTCACGATGTTCAGTTTACCTTATTCCTGGCCCTGGGTCTTGTCATTCTCGTGATCTTTGTCTTTCTCCGCAATCTTTCCGCCACGATCATCCCGAGCCTTGCCTTGCCCATGTCAATCGTGGGAACCTTTGCGGTAATGTACCTTTGCGGTTATAGCCTCGATAACCTGTCGCTGATGGCCCTCACACTATGCGTTGGGTTTGTGGTCGACGACGCCATCGTCATGCTGGAGAATATCGTCCGACACATGGAGCAAGGCGAAGGGATAATGGAAGCTGCCCTCAAGGGATCGAGCGAGATAAGCTTTACCATACTTTCCATGACCCTCTCTCTCGTTGCCGTGTTCATTCCCGTTCTCTTCATGGGGGGTATCGTCGGAAGATTGCTTCATGAGTTCGCAGTTACTATTGCCGTTGCAGTTCTCATCTCCGGATTTGTATCACTCACGTTGACGCCTATGCTGTGCAGCCGTTTTCTCCGTCCTCCTGCCGAGGTGAGACACGGCCGTCTCTACCAGATTTTTGAAAGGTTCTTCGAGGGTATGCGCGGTGCGTATGAAATAAGTCTTAAGTGGGCCTTGCGTTACAGGCTTACGACTCTCATCTTTTCTATTTTGTTCTTAGCGGCTGTTATAGTACTCTATTTATATATGCCCAAGGGATTTCTTCCCAGCGAAGATACGGCTCGAATAGTCTGTTTTACGGAAGCAGCGGAGGACATATCCTTTGAATCGCTGATGGTACACCAAAAGAAGCTTGCCGAGATTGTGCAGCAAGACCCGAACGTCAGTGACTTCATGTCGAGCGTAGGCGCTGCGGGCAGCACGGTATCATCCAACATAGGCCGTATGTTTATCCGCCTGAAACCGCGGAAGGAACGCTCACTCAGCGCGGATGAGGTGATCCAGGAACTCAGACCTAAGCTTGCTACAGTTCCGGGGATAAGGGTCTTCATGCAAAACCCTCCGCCCATAAATGTCGGCGGCCTTCTGACTAAGAGCCAATACCAGTATACCCTCCAGAGCGCGGACATCAGCGAGCTTTACAAATACGCCCCCGTCTTGGAGGCAAAACTGAGGGCACTGCCGGGCTTTCTGGATGTGACGAGTGACCTGCAGATAAAGAGCCCCCAGATCTATGTCAGGATCGACAGGGATAAGGCTTCAGCCCTTGGCATCAGCGCAGGTCAGATTGAGGATGCCCTCTCAAGCGCATACTCATCCCGTCAGATCTCGACGATCTATGCACCGACAAACCAGTACTGGGTCATTATCGAACTTGAGCCGGAGTACCAGATGGATCCCGCTGCGCTTTCCCTTCTTTACATCCGATCCTCTTCGGGCAACCTCGTTCCTCTCAGCACAGTGGCGGTTTTGGATCGAACCGTAGGTCCCCTTACCGTTAATCACCTCGGCCAGTTGCCCGCTGTGACCGTCTCCTTTAATCTGGCACTCGGGAAGTCGCTGGGCGATGCCGTGGAGGGGGTGGAGAAGACGTCAAGGGAAGTTCTGCCAGCGACAATAACCGGCAGTTTGCAGGGCACAGCCCAGGCCTTCAAGTCATCCATGGCGGGCCTTGGGATACTGATCCTCGTTGCCATTCTGGTAATTTACATCGTGCTCGGCATTCTTTACGAGAGCTACATCCATCCGATCACAATACTTTCGGGACTGCCCTCCGCGGGACTCGGGGCGCTTCTGACGCTGCTGATCTTCCACATTGATCTTAATCTGTACGCCCTGGTTGGAGTCATCATGCTGATAGGGATTGTCAAGAAGAATGCGATCATGATGATTGACTTTGCTTTGGATGCGGAAAGGAAGGAAGGTAAGACACCAGAGGAAGCGATATTCCAGGGCGCGCTCATTCGGTTCCGTCCGATCATGATGACAACCATGTCTGCTCTCATGGCAACATTACCCATTGCCCTCGGCTTGGGCGCAGGCGCCGAATCGCGGCGACCACTGGGAATGGCCGTCGTCGGAGGTCTCATATTCTCGCAGATTGTGACCCTCTATATTTCTCCCGTCATATATGTCTATCTTGATTCATTCCAGAAAGTGGTGCGGAGATATTTGCGCCGTTTTCGTCGCGAAGCTTGAGCCAGTCTCAAAGTCAGGCATGAGAAATTTTTCACCTGTGGAAATATTTTCTGGAATTTGCCCGATACTCTTATAAAAAATATGATATACTGCATTTAATTTTTTGAGGGTATTGATGGCAAACCATCAAGAATGGGTGAGTGCCGAGGCGTATCTTCTCCTGCCTTTATACGACAAAAATGAGGGAAAAAATGAACAAGTTAATTGGATCAGTCATTTCAGATATTATGATCGGGGCAATTCTGACAGTCTTGACGATCGCTGCCTTCTATTTTGAATGGATGCCGACGAAATATTTAGAATACAAGGTTTATGACACAGTTTCCAATTTGAAGGAGAAGGCCTCTAATTCCCCCATTGTGATTGTAGCAATAGATGATGAGAGTATCGCCAATATTGGCAGATGGCCGTGGCCGCGTGGTCATATAGCACGCATGATAGAATTCCTCAACAGGTGTGAAACAAAAGTAATAGGGGTAAATATCATATATTCTGAAAGCGATATGAACCAGGGGCTAACTGAGGTACGCGATATTCTCAAGAATATAGAGAGTAATGCTGGCGTGCTGAAAAATGTGCAGGTTAACGGCATCTACACCTCGCTGAAAGAAACAGAGAAGAAACTGGACAATGATGCAATACTTGGGGCAGCCATCGGAGAGAGTAAAAAAGTTGTATTGCCCATGGTTTTCATCCTGGGCAGTTCAATCGACAGCAAAGGGCCTGAAATTCCGGACTATTTGAAACAGAATTCTGTACCGGTAGCGACACAGGAGGGAAGTATAGCGGCAAGGCAGATTGTCCCGCCAATTCCCGATTTTGCGATGAAAGCGTTAGCTCTTGGGCACATTAACGTTGTTCCCGATGCTGATGGAACGGTGAGAAGTGAACCTCTCGTTGTATATTACGAAGGACGGGCATACCCGTCGCTCGGACTTCAACTATCCTTGAAATATTTGAACTACGATATAAGAGATGTGAGTATCGCTGGTGGAGTGAATTTTGGAAACAACAACATCGCCACCTCTGACAAAGGTGAGATGCTCGTAGGTTTCAGTAAGAGCTTTCCTTATTTCTCTTTCTATGATGTGGTCAGTAACAAGGCGCCTCCGGAGGCATTCAAGGATAAAATTGTTATCATTGCCCAGAGCGCAATCGGACTTGGCGCTTTGCAGGTTACGCCTATTGGACCTAATGTTCCATCCTGGGGCATCATTGCCAATGTCGCCGACAATATCCTCTCAGGTGATTATATCATGCGCCCGACTTGGGCATTCCCTTTGGAAATAGGGGTTACCGTTTTCTTCGGTTTGTTTCTGGCATTGATTATACCCAGGCTGAAGATCAGGATCAGTGCCATTGCATCGTTGATCATCCTGTTAATATGGATCGGCGCGGGGATGTATCTTCTGATAAATTATAGATACTGGGTCAAACTTGTTCATCCGTCCCTCCTTCTCCTGATCGGCTATACGTTGGTGGTTACTAAGGGATACTTTTTTACGGAAGAGGCAAAGGAGCGCATCGAGGCAGACAGTTACGAAACCAATAAGATGCTGGGACTTTCATTCCAGGGACAGGGCATGCTCGATTTGGCCTTCGAAAAGTTCTGTAAATGTCCTGTTGAGGATAAATCGGTTAAGGAGTTGCTGTATAACTTGGGCCTTGATTTTGAGAGAAAGCGGATGTTTAACAAAGCCGTAGCCGTCTACGAACATATTGCGCAGGCGGGAAAATTTAAGGACATTGAGGAGCGGACGAAGAAGCTTAAGGTTGCAGGGGATACAATGATATTCGGCCTTGGAGGCGCTAAAAAAGATACAACGTTACTTATGGACGGCGCGGAGACCAAGCCTACTCTCGGGCGCTACGAGATTAAAAAGGAACTGGGCCGCGGAGCTATGGGAATTGTATACCTGGGACAAGACCCGAAGATCAACAGGGAAGTGGCAATCAAGACACTGCGATATGAAGGGGTCGATGAGGAGCAGCTTGCGGAAGTGAAGAAGAGGTTCTTCAGGGAAGCTGAGGCTGCGGGCAAACTTTCTCATCCTAATATTGTTACTATTTATGACGTCGGCGAGGATTACGAACTTGCATACATGGCTATGGAACTTCTTGACGGGAACGACCTGACCAAATATTGCCAGAAGGAGAACTTGTTGCCTCTTAACGAAGTAACGAAGATTATCTCATCAGTTGCTCAGGCCCTTGATTATGCCCATGAGAGCGGTGTCGTCCACAGGGATATCAAACCTGCAAACGTCATGATTTTGAAAAACGGGGAGGTTAAAGTTACTGATTTCGGAATTTCCAGGGTTATGACCTCTTCAAATACCAAGACGGGCGCAGTTATTGGAACACCGAGCTATATGTCGCCGGAACAGATTGTAGGTCACCATGTAGATGGTAGATCGGATCTTTTTTCACTGGGTGTAGTATTCTATGAACTGCTCACTGGTGAAAAGCCGTTTCAGGGGGACAATATCACTACCCTCATGTTTAATATAACGAACTCGACACACACGCCGCTTAAGGATCTGGCGCCGAATATACCCGATAATTTTATTTCCATTATTGAGATATTGCTCTCTAAAGACAAAGAGGGGCGATACCAGCAGGGAAGGGAACTCGCCAGTGCCCTTGCTCAATGAACAGTCCTTTAGGAGATAACAGTGGAAATTATTGCTCGCGGTAGAACAGATATAGGACTTGTCAGAACCAACAACGAGGATAGTTTTTACATTGATGACAAGGCGGGTCTTCTTGTGGTTGCCGATGGCATGGGAGGACATGCATCCGGAGAAATTGCGAGTAAGCTGGCTGTCGATGTAATAAGGGATTATTTTAAGGCGTTTAAAGAGGGTCGGGCGGCACTGATCGGGAAATTCGACGAAGAATATTCCGAAATGGCAAAGGCGATTGGCTCCTCAGTGCGTCTTGCCAACAAGGCGATATATGAGGCTGCAAAGAGCAATGCGGACTGGCAGGGTATGGGTACAACGGTGGCAGCAGTTGCAATCAACGGGAAAAGATTGAGCATCGCCCATGCCGGTGACAGCAGGGTTTATCTGGTCAAAGCTGGTGATATTGAACAACTGACCGACGACCATTCGGTAGTCTATGAACAGGTGAAACGTGAGCTATTAACGAGGGAAGAGGCCCAGAAATCTGAGATAAGAAATTTGTTGACAAGGGCGCTCGGTGTGACTTCCGATGTTGAAGTTGATGTTAGTGAGTTGACTTTATCAGCCGGTGACATTCTGGTACTATGTACGGACGGTCTCAACTCAATGGTTTCCGATGACGATATACTTACTCTTGCGGTGTCAACGAAAGATCCAGCGGCAGTATGTGACAGGCTGGTAGAACTGGCGAATAAACAAGGCGGCAAGGATAACATAACGGTTATTGTGGGATATATCAGGAATAAAAGCTGGATTTCTTTTCTATTAAATTTTAAGGAATGGTTCAGGAGGTGATATATGGCTAAGGTTCTGCTCAAATTCAAAGAAGCCGCAATAAGAGAGATACCGCTTGATCAGGACGTCATAACAATTGGGAGAAAAGCGGATAATGATATTGTCATAGATAATCAGGCCGTATCTGGTTATCACGCGCGGATCAAGAAGGAGGGACAATCTCTATTCATCGAGGATGCGAATAGCCTGAACGGCACTTATATCAACGGCCAGAAAATTTTTAAAGGTGAATTACATAACGGAGATACGGTCTTAATCGGCGTTCATACTCTTGATGTCATCTTGGAAAAAGCAAGAGAAACGGACACCAAGGGTTTTGCTCTGCGGGGACGTTCGATGGATGAAACGGTTGTAATTGGCGCGGAAGATCAGAAGAAAATACTGGCCTCTCAGGACAAGGAGAAGCCTGAGATACTGGGTGGTTTCATAGTTATCGAAGGATCGACGGAAAAGAGGGATTATCTTCTAAAAGAGAGAGTTACTACTATTGGCAAGGAAGACGGAGCCGGTATTCATCTTAAAGGCTTTTTCGCCCCCAAAGTGGCCGCCCTCGTCAATAGAAGGAAGGACGGGTATTTTATCACACCTACGGGTGGAAAAACGCTGAAAGTAAACGGCCAGAAAGTTGATCACAAATACGATCTAAAAGATGGTGACGTCGTAGAAGCAGGCGGGATAAAAGTGCAGTTTTACATAAAGGAATAACTAAAGCAGATTACCATGTCAAGAGAAAGACCCACGCGAAGACAGAAAGACATTTCCCGGTTATTGAGGGAAAGGAGCCGGCTCCGCAAAAGCTCGGCAAAAAAGATTAAGAAGAAGTAGCAATGGGGATGCATTAAGCAGTGGCTATTTTCAGAATTTAACGGGGGGTGCTCTTGCGCTGGATGGCAGAAGGGAAGGGGCACCTTTTTTGTTTGGCGGAAGAAATTGAAAAATTCCAGTTCATGCTAACCTACTGCAAGGAAATGCGCATTACAAACTAACATGATTTTTACAGAAGCGGACGTAAGACGAATTGAGAAAGAAGGGCTCACCTGCGAACAGGTACTGGCACAGATCGACCTCTTCAAGAGAGGTGTTTGTCCTGTCAGCCTCAACAGGCCGTGTACTGTTAATGACGGTATCGTGACCCTCCCGGAAGAAGATCTCGCGAAAATGGCGGCATTGTATGAAGAAGAGCTACGAACGGGCAGAAGGGTGCTGAAATTTGTACCCGCTTCCGGGGCTGCCAGTCGCATGTTCAGGGATTGGTATATATATCTGGGAAAAGAAAGTTTGGATGCGAAAGAGAGAGAAGAATTTGCCAAAGAACTAAAAAGGTGCGCGTTTCTTAGTGATTTGCGTGACGTTATATTACGTGATGGTGAAGATCTTGAAAAGATGTTGGAAGAGCAAAGACATGGCGATATCCTGGCCTATATCTTGACATCTAAAGGCTTGAATTACGGCAATCTCCCTAAGGCGCTCTTGAAATTTCATGCTTATTCGGAGGGCAGCCGTAGTGCCCTTGAAGAGCACCTGGTGGAGGCAGCTCTCTATACGAAAGATGCCCTCCATACATGCAGAGTCCATTTCACCCTCTCAGAGGAGCATAATAACGACGTGGCGGATTACCTGTCCATGATCATAAAGGATTATGAAAGGAACTATGGTGTAGCTTTTGATATTGCACTCTCAACGCAGAAATCATCTACTAATACAATAGCAGTGGATTTAGATAACCGACCGTTTCGGGATCAACAGGGGGAGCTTGTTTTCAGGCCAGGCGGTCATGGCGCTCTTCTGGGTAATGTGAACGACACCGGCGGAGATATAGTCTATCTAAAGAATATTGACAATATAGTACCGGACAGGTTGAAGCCGGTCACCGTATTTTACAAGAAGGTTCTCGGCGGCTATCTCATCTCTCTTCAGAACGAGATATTCGGATACCTGAGGCGCTTAAACAAAGCTCTACTGGACGAAAAAACTCTGCGGGAACTGAAGTTATTCTGTGAAAAAAGACTTCATCTTGTTATACCGCAATGGTTTGAAGATTTACCCCTTGCCGAGAAATGCTCTTTTATTCTCAAGAGACTCAACCGACCCATTCGGGTATGCGGTATGGTAAAAAATCAGGGAGAGCCGGGCGGAGGTCCATTCTGGGTAAACGAGGAAGATCAAACGCAATCTCTTCAGATTATTGAAGAGTCACAGATAGATTCAGGATCAACAGAACAGAAGGCAATCTGGTCACGGGCAACCCATTTTAATCCTGTTGATCTTGTCTGCGGGGTTCGCAACTACCGGTCTTACGAATTTGATCTCCATGATTTCGTAAATCGCGAGGCCTATTATATTTCACAAAAATCCGAAAAGGGCAGGGAACTAAAAGCGCTCGAGCTTCCCGGTCTGTGGAATGGGTCAATGGCGTCCTGGATCACCATCTTTGTTGAAGTGCCTATCGAGACGTTCAATCCCGTAAAGACAATCCATGATTTGCTGAGGCCAGAGCATCTGCCGTGAGTTTCATTTTATTAACCAGCCTTCTATATCCTCCCTAAGCGCGGCTTTCACCCTAATTTGCTCCACATAATTTCTTCTCCGGCACAGGGCCGTGACTTCCTCATTTTTTGGAGCATCGCTGTATAAGGCGCACAGGGACGCAGCGGAGTGAATCGTCGTTTCGTCGCCTCCGTGCGGAACGATGGTGGTCGGTCCGGGAAATTGTACGACATGGATAACGGCGTCTTCCTCGTGAGATAATCTTTGGAGCGCCTCGTTCTCGATGCTGTTCCGACCCACGATGGCTTTGGAAAACTCATTTATTCGAAAGTGTCTGCCATATTTGAGAAGTTCTATGTCTCGTATGTGGAAGTCCATGCTATGCCGAAAGAGATCCCTTAGTCTCTTGGAGAACATGGGGTCCGTGAGCAGGCATCCCCCTGCAGGAGCGGAGTAATGGTCAATGCCATAGTATCTTGCCATCTCAATCTGATCCTTCCTCCCTTTCCCTTTGATGGCGAGGAGCTTTTGACGGTCCACCTTGCCTTCCATTTCCGGTCTTGTTTCAGGGAGAAGCAAGGCACTCAAAGGCCTCATAATATACTCCTGATAGCCTGAATTTTTCGCAACGATATAAAGAGACTGTCTGTTCTGGGACATGGGACGCTGGCCCAGAACCTCACCCGTAAAAATAAAATCAGCCTTCCTGTCTTCCATGATCCTGCCAGCAATTTTGAGCATAAGGGTGTGACAGTCGATGCATGGATTCATATTCTTTCCGTATCCATATTTGGGGGACTTTAACACATCAAGGTGTTCTTTCGTAATGTCCGCTTCTATAAGGTAAAGCCCGATTTTTTGCGCGGCAGCTTTAGCCTTTTCAGAACTAAAAAAGGGGGTCGTGCACGTAACCCCCGTAACCTCAACACCCTGTGCCATGATGATCTTTGCTGCAAGGATGCTGTCCAGTCCCCCTGAGAATAGACCTATACCTTTTACTTTCAATATCTGACGATATTCACCTCCCACTTATTGTTGAGCAGTCCATATATATCACGGTCTATATCGAAATCGATGAGATAAAAGTCTCCTTTATCTCGCGTTATTTTAAAGGCAGGAAAGCTGATCGTGCCTGCCGGCTTATCGGTCTTTTCAGGGACTGAGAAGGAGAAGCTGGCAAATGAGAAGGGAATATTCGCAGCCTTGAGAATTTTCTCGATAACAGATTTTTTCGTTTCTCCGGCATCGATAGAAACGGTCTCGGTGCCTCGCGTTTTCAAACTGTCAACGAACTGCTGTGGGATTTTCTTAGAGACGATTATTATTTGCTTATCCCCCTTTTTTGCGAGCAAATCAGCCTTTATGGAGAAGTCAAAGCCGCTTGCGGCGGCGTCAAGTACCCCGACTTCAGAATCTCTGATTGTCTGATATCCAAGTTCATAAAGCAGGGAATTGACCAGTTCCATGTTAGCGCTGACGTTCATATTTGACATTTGCGGCAAAGTATATTTTTCATCCGGTGCGCTCGCCACACCCTGTCCATCTAATATTTCTGTCATAACCATGCCGTTTCTCTCGGCATATTGGGTCATTGGCTTGGGCAACAGTCGGGAATTATCTGAAACAAATGACAGTCCTTGCAGGTAAGGTTTGCTCTCTTTCATTCTTTTCGTGATTATCCAGTCGAGTGAGAGCTGAAGCGGCGGGAGGGCGCCTATGGTGTAAGGTGTTGTCCTTCTCGTCATTGAATACGTGTTCGAGGCGTTGACAATCTTTTGGAGGATTGCAGCAGCATCGTCACTACTGCCTATCTCAACGGAATGATAGTTTTTCCAGTTGGACTGGATCATATTTTTCAAGGTGTCCGGTATCCTATTGGAGAAATCCAAAAAAATCGAACTTCCATCATCCAGCTCAACAATAGGTATTGTGGAACAGTCAATCGTCACCTGCCCTAACTCCGGAATGGGAATATAGTATTTGCCAAGCGTTATGAGCGCTCCATTCATTCTATTGATGACGACTTTTATAATATCAAGATGCGCTCGTGGCAGTATGATGGGTTTGTCCTTGGCTTCATCTTTAACAACTTTAGGGGATGATTCGGCTTGCTGAGCTTTGACTTCCTGTTTAGTAATGACTATGCTTCTGCGCGGCAGCTGCAAAGTCTGCCCGGGATATATCATGTTGTAGTTTCTGATATCCGGGTTCAGCTGCTTAATATCATCTACAGTTTTTCTAAGTTCGGGCAACTTTACATTTAGCTCACGCATGGCGATCCGGCTTATGGAATCGCCTTTTCTTATCGTATAATTCATTGTCTGGGAGCTCTCTTCCCCCTCTGGAACAGGGCGTCGTTCCATTTCGGGGAGTATAACGACCTGGCCGGGTTTAATTTTATTTAGATCTTCTATTTGAGGGTTTAGTTGTTTTATTACTGTGAGTCGGTGTGTCGTTATTCCCGCTTGGGCTCTAATGATCTGTAACAGCCATTCCCCTTCCTTAACTACGTACGGGCGTGTCTTTGCACTCAGTGTTGCTGTCTTTTGAAAGGAAAGATGGGCCGTATCCTCCTCGGCAATAGAGTCGTGAGATGTGACGGTGAGAAAGGCCAAGGAAAGAAGAATGAGATAGATTGATCTCAGACACAGATTGCCCATAACTGTACCTCGTTAAAATATCACACCACTTTAGCAATGTTAAAAGCAGCTTCCACAAACCTAATAATTATGCGTGTTATTAGCATAATTACACCGTTGTGCAAAGTAAAATCTCAATATCGTTAGGTTCATTCAATACGAGAATTATGAACTTCAAGGATTTTCGGATTGCCCTTTTTTGAATATCAATAGTTCTAACAGTTCTAACATCAATGGTTGCAAGAACAAACATTAATGATATAATAAACGACATTGATAGAGATGACGACATTTGTCAAATGGGGATAGCCAATGGCTGATATGGAAAATAATCCGGCTTTTGTCAAAGAGTTCCAGGTGAGGTTTGATAAAAAATTGAAGGAAAACGAAATCTCGGTATTGGAATACTGGAAATCTCAGATTGATAGATTGCTGTCCATGAAACCGGACGGTATTGCTTCACTCCAGTCGCAGATAAAGAGAGTCTCGGATATGATGGACAATAGAATTAGAACGATGAAAAAGGAATAATATGGATAGCATAGCGAATTTCTTATTTGAAGTAGGCATGTTAAAAAAAACCCCCAGAACAGGTTTTAGGTTCTTGGGCTCCGGTTGCGAATCGGTGGCTGAGCATATTCTGCGAACGATATTTATCGGCTATGCCCTAAGTAAGCTTGAACCTGGTCTGGACGAATTGAAGGTGCTAAAGATTTGTCTTGTCCATGACCTTCCCGAAGCCAGAACCGGCGATATGAATTACATGTATAAGAAATATGTCACGGTGGACGAAGAAAAGGCCGTAAGAGAGTTGACGCAAACTGTGTTCTTCGGCGATGAAATTAAATCCGTCATTGACGAATTTAACGAGAAGAAGACAAGAGAGGCGCTCATTGCCCACGACGCCGACCAGCTTGCTCTTATTATCCAGTTGAAGGAATATGGCGATCTGGGCAATAAATACACTGACGACTGGATTGAATTTGCGAGAAGGCGACTTCATACTGAAACTGCAAGAAAGCTGGCTCTTAGCATCATTGGAACAGATTCCTCCGAGTGGTGGTTCAAAGATAAAAGTGACTGGTGGGTGAATGGTTGCAGCAGCGATAATAAATAGAAATGAAGGTCTTCTGTCAATTGCTCCTTGAAACACCGCCCCAGAGCAAACCCGGACAATCTAATTTTTCCACGATATAATTGAATTCGTAAGCGAGCAGTCCCCGCAGCTTGCTTGGGCTTAATAATAGATTCTCGTGAAGCAGAATTTACATTTCTCATGCCTCTCTTGGCCTTGCCATCGATGACTGGATTCTGTTCTCTGCTTGACAGTAGTGCAAAAATACCCTACATTATCGCAGCTTTTAGTAATTGAGGAGAACAATTGACTATGGCCACAAAGAGAAAGAGAAGAACGGATGAGATAAAGGTAAAGAAAAAAAAGAAACGCATGAAGAAGTCTTTTCTTTTTTTGATTATTACTACCATTGTAGCGTGTCTCATACTTTTCTTTGTAATCATTTTCGAATATGTGTTCCCGCCAACCAAGGACAACGTCGCAAAGAAGGAAAAACAAGAGGTAGTATTGTATTTTTCCGATGCGAATGAACGATTTTTAGTTCCGGAAAAGAGGTATATTCCCAAGGAAGAGAATGACCAGGCCAGGGCCAGGGAATTGGTAAAGGCTTTGCTCGAAGGTTCTAAGACCAAGCTTGTAAGGACCTTCCCGGAAGGGGTAGCGCTGGACAATATAAGAATAGATGATAAGCAAACTGCTTACGTCAGCTTTGACAAGAATCTTATCAAACAACATCCCGGTGGCAGTACCAGCGAAATGGCGACAATATATTCGCTGACCAATACCCTGATGCGCAATATCAATAGCATTAAAAGGGTGAAGCTATTGATAGACGGGAAGGAAGTGGAATCTATCAAAGGACATGTTGATACGAGGCAGCCCTTTACCATGAATAAAGACATGTTGGCGCCGGGTGCAAAAGAAGGATAACGCAGGGATAGAGAGATTCCCTCTCAGGTTAGTCCATGGCCTCAAAAAAGAAACTTTCAAGAACAAGAAATATCGGTGTCGTAGCCCATATAGATGCCGGTAAGACCACCGTCACCGAAAGAATACTCTTCTATACAGGAATATTATACAAGATGGGAGAGGTTCATGATGGCGAAGCTGCAATGGACTGGATGCCGCAAGAGCAGGAGAGAGGAATAACGATTACTTCAGCTGTTACAGCCTGCACCTGGGAGAATCATGAAATCCAGATAATTGATACACCCGGACATGTGGATTTTACCATGGAGGTTGAACGGTGCCTGAGAGTTCTGGATGGAACATTAGTTGTGTTTTGCGCCGTTGGCGGCGTTGAACCGCAATCAGAAACAGTCTGGCACCAGGCCGATAAATATGGCGTCCCCAAAATAGCTTTTATCAATAAGATGGATAGAGTCGGTGCCGATTATTTTGGTACCATAAAGACCATGGGCGAAAGGTTTAATTCAGTGCCGCTGCCGATACAGATGCCTCTTGGTGAGGAAGAACATTTTAAGGGTATCATAGACCTGATCAAACAGAAGGCAGTTACCTGGGATGATAGTACCCTGGGGTCGTCTTTTTCGGTGTCAGATATTCCATCTGACGTTTTTCCGCAGGTCAAAGAGCATCGTGAAAAACTGATTGAATCACTCGCCGAGATGGATGACTATATTGCGGAGAAGTATCTGGAAGGGACAGTTATTTCCGAAAAAGAGATGATCAGAGCCATCAGGCAGGCAACAATCTCTTTGAAGGCTGTTCCCGTAATGTGCGGCTCTGCCCTGAGAAATAAAGGCATTCAGCCGATACTTGATTCTATAGTTTATTTTCTTCCCTCACCGGATGATATCCCCCCGGTTAGGGGTTTCAATCCTGTAGCGAAAAAAGAAGAGGTAAGATGCAGCCGCGACGATGAGCCCCTTGCTGCCCTGGCGTTCAAGATTAAGCAGGATGAAGGAAGAAAGTTAACTTATCTGAGAGTTTATTCGGGCCTTATAAAGGCGGGCGATGCTGTGTATAATGCCAGCATCGGGAAAAAGGAAAAAATTGCGCGACTATTGAAGATGCATGCCAATAAACGGGAAAGAATCGACAGGTGCGGTGCCGGAGATATCGTTGCCGTTCTGGGTCTCAAGGATACGACAACGGGAAATACGATCTGCGATGAGTCCCGTCCGATTCTTCTTGAGCCCATTGAGTTTTATAAACCCGTCATAAGTCAGGCCATAGAGGCCAAGACACCGGCAGATCAGGAAAAGCTCACCGTCGCACTCGTCAAGCTCATAGAAGAAGATCCCACGATTGAAGTTAAGTATAATGAAGAGACCGCTCAAACCGTAATTTCAGGCATGGGAGAACTGCACCTTGAAATTGTCATCGATAGATTAAAAAGAGATTTCAACGCCCATGTAAATGTCGGTAAACCGAGGGTTGTCTATCGGGAAACAATTCAAAAGAAAATAGAAGTTGAAGGACTCTTTGAAAGGGAACTTGGCGAAAAAAAACATTTTGGTCATGTTCGGTTATTACTTGAACCCAGAGGCAGGGGAGAAGGTAATGAGATTATCATACAGACCGATGAAGCCGCCATACCAGAAGAATTCTATACTGCCATTCACGAAGGCATTGAAGAAGCGACTCTCAGCGGTGTAATAAGTGGTTACCCTATTGTGGATATCAGGGTAACAGTGACTGGGGGATCCTTTAAGGAAGGAGAATCTACGACGCTCGGTTATAAGATAGCGGCGTCATCCGCCGTGAGAAATGGTTGTTTGCAGGCTGATCCCATACTGCTTGAGCCGATCATGATGGTAGATGTCATCGTGCCGGGAGAATTTATTGGTGAAGTCATAGGAGATATAAATGCAAGAGGCGGAGAAATTCAAGCCATCACGCCAAAGGGGACGATAAGTGAGATCAGTGGCAAAGTACCTTTGAAGGAAATGTTTGGATATTCAACGGACCTGCGTTCTGCAACTCAGGGCAGGGCCACTTTCTCCATGCGATTCTTTGCATACGGCAAGAGTTGATTTATTCACGGACGAAAGCGTTGTAGGTTCCGGATCAATGACAGATAGGGCTGACCCAGCGGAGTGTAATTATCTGGATAACATATGCCGATTGTCTTAAAGTTCATTAAAGGATTGTACAGGAAGCGGTTCATTCAGATTGCCACTGTCATCCTGAGTGTTATCTTGATCAGTGCAACCAGCGTATATTATTTTGAACGTGCCAGGGAAGATTCTAACATTCGTTCTTTGTGGGATGGAGTTTGGTGGGCTGTAGTAACTATGGGTACTGTCGGTTATGGTGACATATATCCCATAACGGTGGGTGGGAGAGCAGTTGGATTGATACTCATCTTTGCAGGTGTAGGGTTGATGTCTCTTTTTACGGCAACTATCGCCTCCATATTTGTCGAACGGAAGATTAAGGAGGGAAAAGGTTTGGAAACTGTTAAAGAGAAAGACCACATTGTTATATGCGGCTGGAATCAGCATACAGAAGAAGTCCTCCAGGCACTGACGACATACGGTTCCATGGAAGACACACCTATTATCCTGATAAATGAACTTTCTGTTGACGATATCGATTCCCTCAAGCTCAAGTATGACAAATACAACCTCAGATTTCTCAGGGGTAATTACGTCCATGAAGATGTTCTTTCCAGGGCTAATATAACCAAGGCTGCCTTTGCCTTAATTATGGCAGACACATCAGGAAGCCATCCGCACGAGCGGATTGATGAAAGAACAACCCTTGCCGCCCTGGCAATCAAGTCTATAGCACCCAATGTTAAGACCATCGCCGAGCTCCTGGATGGTGAAAACAAGCAGCATTTGAAACGGGCAAATGTTGATGAAATCATTGTCAGAGGCGAACATGTGGGTTCTCTGTTGGCGAGCGCGATTAATTCTCCTGGTCTCCCTAAAATATTTTCGAGCATGCTGTCGTTGGGGGACACCAACAAATTATGGAGAGTAGAGATTCCTCAAAGTTTTGTAGGCAATACATTTATAGAGTTGTCGGCATTTTACAGGGGAAAGCGGCACGCTATCCTGATAGGTCTCTTAACGGAAAAGAAGGCAATGAAATTGGCAGATATTTTATCGGATGATACATCCATTATTGATACCTTTATCAAGGATAAAATAAAGGAATCAAAAAAAGATTTTTTTTATAAAAGGGAGGGAATGCAGTTTATCTTAAATCCGGACGACGGATACATCATAAAAGACGGGCAATTTGCTGTGATACTTTCGAGGGTAATGCCGGCAAGATGAAGTGACGAGCAAGAGTCTCTTATGCGTCTCGTATAGAAGGTTCTGACAATTTCTGAAAGTTGGTAGATGCTGCAAGACATGCAGAGGTCATACTTTGGGGGATAATTGATGGATAAGGACATTGCTGTATTGAAGGATATTGCTCTTTTTAGAAACTTGACTCCGGAAAAAATCCAAAGAATTATGGATATCCTGCGTAAGGTTACCTTTTCGGCCAATGAGATCATCATGAGAGAGGGCGATATCGGAGATACTATTTATATTATCCTGGAGGGCACCGTCGAGGTCGCAAAGAGTCTCGTTATAGACGACACAGATAATGAAGAGTCGGGGAAAAATAAGGTATTTGCGCGACTGGATGGCAAGCAGCGTGCCGTTTTTGGGGAGATAGCTCTCCTTGAGGAACTAAGAAGAACTGCTTCCGTAAAGGCAGTTACGGATTGCGTTATGTATGAAATGAAGAAGGATGACTTTTTGAAGGTTGCTGAAGAAGATTATGAACTTGGTTACCGGATATTGTTGAATCTGGGGCGGATTGTGAGTGCGAGATTGAGAAGAGCGGATGAGGACACCGTGAAGCTTACGACAGCCCTCAGCATCATGTTGCACGAGGCATAATTTTTTTGGCAAGGGAATGATTTAACAATGGCAAGAATAAATGGTGATGACGATTTCCGTATTGAAACATCCAACACGCCTCTGCTTGACAAGGACGAATTGCTGAAGAGTATTTTTCGGATAAGTACCTTTCTTACCGCCCCCTCCAATGTGGATGAAATACTGGCTAGAATTCTGGATGAAGTTGTCGATACCATGGGTTTCGACATGGGGATAATCAGACTTTTTGATGAGACGAAGCAGTATCTAGAAACCAAGGTCGTAAAAAATTACAATCCGGAAGAGACAGCAAGGGCCTTTTCCGTTGCCCTGAATATTTACGAACATGATTGTCTATCGACAAAGGTGGCAAAATCAGGCCAGGTCATTGCTATCGAGGATGCAGCAACTGATCCGAGAATCACGGAAACTGATCGCATGTTGACGAAGATTCTTAGTAAGGGTTCTATTGTGTGTGTGCCCCTTAAGATAGGCGATGATGTCATAGGAACAATAGCGGCGTGGTGCAAGGAGGAAACAAAATTTTTCACTGAGGAGATCAGCCTTTTGTTGACATTTGCCAGTCAGATTAGCATTGTTATCCACAACACAAGGCTCTTTGAGACGAACGCGGAGAAAATCCGTCAATTGATGATTCTTCAGGAGGCTGTGTCCGAGATAAATTTAAGTCGCGTCCTTGATAATCGGATAATCGACATTCTCAATAAGAATGCGCTTGAAATTGCGAGCGCCGATAGAGTCCTCGTATATTTCCTGGACATCGAAAAGGATCGGTGTCTTGTCACTGATGGTGGGAAGGTGTTTATCAAGGATAGAAAGGCTTATGATGCGATAATAGGCAAGAGCATCATCAGTCAGGCAATGGATACTGATACCATTGTCGTACGGCGCGAAACTGATGAGGGCTTTTTGACCTACCCTGTTTATGATGGTTTCCATTCGGAAATAGCATTTCCCCTTCATATAAAGGATAAGTTCAAGGGCGCGCTGTATCTTGCAAAGCGATCAGGCAGCTACACCCAGGATCAAATCTATATTCTGGACATACTCGTTAAGAATGCGGTTACCTCATATGACAACGTGATTATGCATTCCATGCTTTCGCTTGAAGCAGAATCACTCAAGACGGAAGTAGAAAAACTGAAGGAGAGGGAAGATATCCTTTTGGGGTTTCATAATATTCTCGGCAAATCAAAGAAGATGATCGGTATTTTCCATGTAATTGAGGAAGTCGCATCACATAATACAAACATATTGATTCAGGGCGAAAGTGGCACCGGCAAGGAATTGATTGCCCGCGCCATTCACAGACAGGGCAACAGATCTTCCAAACCCTTCGTCGATGTTAATTGTGCTGCAATTCCAGGGACGCTGCTGGAAAGTGAGCTGTTTGGATATGAAGCGGGAGCCTTTACAGATGCCCGAAAGAGAAAGATAGGTCTTCTGGAATATGCCAATGGGGGTACTTTGCTGCTGGATGAGGTCGGAAATATGAGCATCCAGCTGCAGGTAAAATTCTTGCGAATGCTGGAAAATGGTTATGTGAGGCGTCTTGGCGGAACAGAAAATATACCCATCGATGTGAGGTTCATTTTTTCAACGAATATGGATCTCGCTAAGATGGTAAGTGAAGGGTCCTTTCGTGAAGATCTTTTTTACAGAATAAGAGTAGTCCCTATTGTTATCCCGCCCCTCCGTGAAAGACCAGATGATATACTTCTCTTGGCAAGACACTATATAGAAGAATTCAATAGGAAGTTCGGCAAGAAAGTGAGAGGGTTCAGTAAAGAAGCAGAGCTTATTTTGAATGTCTATACTTGGCCAGGAAATGTAAGGGAGTTGAAAAATATAATTGAACGGGTCATGATCCTGCAGAAATTTGGCAGCGCTATTTCGCCTGACGATCTTCCCGCGGAAATAAAGATAGTTCCCAATTATAAATATCTTAAAGTTGAGATTGAAAAATTTCTTCCCACTCTCTCCTCCGGTGAAATAGATTACACCTTGGTGACACAGAAAATTATGAGTGACATTAAAGAAAAAATCCTTGAAAATGCTCTGGAAATAAGCGGCGGCAATAAGACTGCCGCGGCCAGGCATTTAAGCATTTCCCGTTACAAATTCATCAGAGAACAAAAGAAAATTGATAAGCACATCAATTGATTAGAAGCAGTGTTATGTGCCGATATAGCACAATAAGTGCTATTAATGCACGCCTATCCAAGCAGGCGATATTTTGGAATTAGTTCATCGCCGGACAAATATATTGTGCTATTGTCGCACTAATAACTCGTGAAAGTATTAAGCTAAATCCTTCCTTTTCAAAGTAATCGCTTCGTTTCAGATTCAGAGTGATCTTAACGATGGTTTGTAAATTATTGATTTACGAAAGTTATGTCCTCAACGCGATTTCTTTGCTCTGAATCCATATGTACAGATCGACGGCAGCATTAAAGTGGCAGCAATTTTGCAGGAGTAAAATTCAACTTAAAGAGACCTCTCGAGAGAGTAAGAAACCTTTAGGAATCATAGCCGATAGAGCAAGGATGAAAGGTAGATCTCAGGGGTCTCATGAAAATTTATTATCAATAAATATATAGTAAATGAAAAAGGAGGAAGAGCGGAAAGATAAGGATAAAAACCAGGAAGACGAGGTCTCAGGCTCGGGATCTGATATTGGCGAATTCGGTATCGAATATGATTTTTTCATTACTGAGGACGCTAAGGTTAAAAAGGAATTATCAAATGGAGTCGATCCGAGGGAGACAGTAAAAAAAGAAAACCATACAGATCAAAGCAAAACATTTTTCCTTCCTGATCTTTCCCCACGAAGATTAGTTCCCCTTGCGTCGTAAAATTATCTAACTTTGAGTCGGTGGACGGGGTCATTTCCCTCCTTTGCCGTCCACCGATCCCCCTGCACAGACGAGTGACGAAGAGTCAAATATTCATGTCATAATGGATGACATGCCTTTATCCCTCCGTTCAGTCATCTTTTCCCTATATAGGCTTTTCTCGAAAGGGCGATTGCTTTCAAACATGAAATCTGAAGTAAGCAATATCGCCATCGGCTATTATATAATCTCTTCCTTCGATTCTGATTAGTCCTGCTTCCTTTGCTCGAGACAGGTTGCCCATTCTCATAAAATCGTTGTAATGTATTATATCCGCTTTTATGAACCCCTGCTCCATATCACTGTGTATCTTTCCCGCAGCTTCTGGCGCTCGCGAACCGCGGGGCACCGTCCACGCCCGGAGTTCCGGACCGACTGTAGTGTAAAAAGTTATCAATCCCAGGAGAGTGTACCCTGCTCCAATGAGTTTATTAAGACCCGAATCCTCTATGCCCAGAGCGTTGAGAAATACCTGTTGCTCGTCCTTGGGAAGTTCCGTTATCTCTGCCTCCAAATCACCGCAGATAGTGATTGCGTTTGAACCTTCCTTTCGTGCAATAGATTCAACTTTCTCTATGCAGTCTGTAGCACCCTTGAGAACAGCCTCGCTGACATTTGAAACATACAGGATTTTCTTTGCCGTGAGCAGGTGAAGGTCTCTCACGATCATCTGCTCGTCTTCCTGGAAAGTTATCTCACGTGCAGCGGTTCCCCTTACCAGAACGCCCTTGATATGGAGACACGTATCTAACTCTTTACGAGCGACCTTGTCTCCTGTTTTTGCGAGCCTTTCTATCTTTGCAATTCTTTTTTCGATGGTCTCCAAATCGGCTATAATCAATTCCGTGTTTATTATCTCTATGTCACGTTCAGGATCGACAGCGCCATAGATATGGGCAACAGAGGGATGATCGAAGCACCGTACAATGTGCACGATAGCATCGACTTCTCTGATATGTCCCAAGAACTTGTTGCCAAGGCCTTCTCCTTTGCTTGCGCCTTTGACGAGACCGGCGATGTCAAGGAATTCCATGGTGGTAGGAGTAACTTTGGGAGGTCTGACGATTTCAGCAATTCTTTGCAGCCGTTCATCCGGAACTTGTACAATCCCTATATTGGGATCGATGGTGCAGAAGGGATAATTGGCCACTTCGGCGCCTGCGGCCGTCAAGGCGTTGAAGATGGTGGATTTCCCAACATTCGGAAGCCCGATAATACCGCACTTGAAGCCCACAGTATTCTCCTTTATTAGGCCACTGTTCTTGTATCAGTTTGATTCCTTAATAGCTGTTTATCGCATCGGCCAGAATCAACGCAAGATCGCATCGTTCTCGTTGTCCAATTGATTGGCAGGTTTCTCATTGTAAAGATTCATGGCCGCTTGAATTCCGGATGTGGCAATCATTGTCACTGCATCACCTACCGTTTTCATGATTTCGGGCAGCAGTCTCATTTCATCCTCGGCAAACTGTTCAAGGACATATCTCTCAACCGCTAATTTATCAAAAGGTCTTCCGATGCCGATTCTCACCCTGATAAATTCCGGATTGACGAGACTGTCTATTATGGAGATTAGTCCTTTATGGCCAGCGTGACCGCCGCCTGCCTTTAATCGGATTGTCCTAAAAGGGAGATCGATGTCGTCATGAATGACGATCATATCCGGTATGTCAATTTTGAAGTAATCTACGATCTTCTTTACCGCATAGCCGCTGATATTCATGAAGGTCATGGGCTTGACAAGCAGGATCGGAATGTCACCAATCCTGCCTTTTCCATAACAGGCGTCAAAACCTTTCAATTGCACGGGAATATTGTGGCTGGCAGCGATTTCATCAACGGCGAAGAATCCACTATTGTGCCTAGTGGTCTGGTACTTGAGACCTGGATTTCCCAGCCCGATTATAAGCTTCAAACAGTCACCTCTAAGTGGAGTAGAAGTCTTACACTTGACCGGGAATGCATCCCGCAGACGCCGCTCCATCGGCGGGGCGAAGCTAAGAATATTGTCTTTGCCGGGGAAGTCCCGCACTGCACTGCAAGCGGAAAGCTTCGGTGCTTACTTGACTTCTTCTTCCGGCGTTTCTACTGCTTCCTGTTCTTCTCCTTCTTCCACCGTCTCAGCCTTCACAACGGCTTTCGGTGCCGTAACCGATGCTATGATCGTATCGTGAGGATCAAGGACATTGACACCATCAGGCAATTTTATGTCTTGCACCTTTATCGAATCACCGATCCCAAGACCACTTATATCAACCTCTACAAATTCCGGTAGTACTGTAAAGAGGCAGGAGACCTTTATTTCCCTTCTTATATGATGCAGATCTCCCCCATTATCGATGCCTATGGCCTCTCCCTTAAAATGAATAGGTACGTCAACGGTAATGGCGTGTTCCATATCAATTTCGCAAAAGTCAACGTGAAGGAATTTCCGGCTGACAGGATCTATCTGCAGTTCCTTAATGAGGGTGAACTTTTCCATTTTTCTGCCGTCGCCTATGAGCAGGTTTATGAAAATGTTTTCCTCCTTGCCTTTTAGTATCTTCATCAAGTCAGAAGAATTCACCGCCAGTAGAACAGCTTCAGTTTTGGGGCCATAAAATACTGCCGGCGTCAACCCGTCTTTTCTAAGTCTTCGGGAAACCCCTTTTCCAGAAGTATTGCGAAGACTGGCTTTCAATTCACTTATTTCCATCTATTCCTCCTATATAAAAAGCGAATGTACTGAATCGTTGTAATAGATGCGTCGAACGGCTTCACTGATCAGCCCCGCGACAGAGAGAACTTTGATACGATTACAAGCCTTAGCCCTATCGTGCAGGGGGATAGTGTCAGTGACGATAATCTCCTTAAGACTTGAACTCTCAATCCTCTCTATGGCAGGTCCTGAAAGAACGGGATGGGTACAGCATACGGAGATCTCCACAGCTCCTGCTCCTTCGAGGGCTCGAACTGCCTGTGTTATCGTTCCCGCTGTATCAATCATATCATCAAGTACAATCACCCGTGCACCTTTCACATCGCCGATGATATTCATGACCATTGACTCATTCGGTCCCTCCCTTCTCTTATCCACAATGGCAATATTAACATCTAACCGTTTACCAAATGCCCTTGCCCTTTCGACACCACCTGTATCGGGAGAAACGATGACAATGTTACCTTGATAATTTTTCCTGATATAATCTATGAGAACGGGGGTTGCGAACAGATTATCAACGGGGATATTGAAGAAACCCTGAATCTGGCCGGCATGGAGGTCTATCGACAGGACACGGGAAGCGCCTGCTGCCGTGATAAGATCTGCCACAAGTTTTGCTGAAATTGGTGCCCTCGGTGCCACCTTTCTATCCTGCCTCGCATAGCCATAGTAAGGTATTACAGCCGTTATCCGGTCTGCAGAAGCCCTCTTCATGGCATCGATCATGATCAGGAGTTCCATGCAGGTGATATTTACAGGCGGACACGTCGATTGAATAATAAAAGCATCCATACCACGTACGTTTTCATTGATTTCCACCCTCGTCTCACCGTCACTGAATGTTGAAACATTGGCCTTACCAAGCGATACACCCAGGTTTTCGCAGATCTTATGGGCGAGAGGCAAGTTCGCATTACCGGAGAATATTCTCATTCTATCAAGCATGTAAATCCCTTCAAAAAAGGTAATTATATGTGGCTGGGGCGGGAGGATTCGAACCTCCGTATGCAAGAACCAAAATCTTGTGTCTTACCGCTTGACGACGCCCCATTATTGACTGAGAGAGCAGTAGAGGGATACGAGGCTCACGATGACGACAGGAATGACGAAACGCACGTCATATGGAACTAGCCCGGAATACGGACCATTCGTTCCCTCCGGCGTTCTCTAAAGCCTTTTCGGCCTTTATCGCGCCTTCTTCATCTGTGAAAATCCCCATAACCGTTGGGCCACTGCCGGACATTAGCGCGCCAAGAGCGCCATTTTGCACTAAAATGTTCTTAAAATACCGCAAAATGGGATGAAGGACCAGAGTCACCCTCTCAAGATCGTTATGGAGTCCTTTTACTATGTCATCAACAGTATAAATCACTGGACATTTATAATTTAACACTGGCTTTGTCAATCTTAAATTAAGATTATCATAAACCATTTTTGTGGAGATTTCAAAGCCGGGGTTAATCAGGACAAACCACAGTGGAGGAATGTTCTCGGCAGTTCGAAGCTGATCGCCGATACCGGATGCCCAGGCTGTCTTCCCGAAGATAAAAAAAGGTACATCTGCACCGAGTTTTGTTCCGATTTTCATTAGATCATCGGTGTTATAGTGAAAATCCATCAAATCGTTTATGGTTACGAGGGCAGTCGCTGCATTCGAACTCCCTCCGCCAAGTCCTGCTGCCACAGGGATCTTTTTCTTAATGGTGATATGTATGCCCGGAGAATGTGACAGACGGGAGAGAAGGGCATCTGCCGCTCTGTACACGATGTTATTGCTGTTTTCCGGAATGGAGCTGCCGGGGCAGCTCAAGGTAATGCCGTGGGCAGTGGGGGAGAATATCATTTCATCATAGAGACTTATCCTTTGCATCAATGTTGAGATGTCATGAAAGCCATCAGGGCGCTTTCCCAGCACGCGAAGGTTGAGATTAACTTTTGCAGGTGATAATCTACTGATCATCCCGCTTCCTTCTCTTTGACGTATCTTATCATCAGCTCATACAGGATTCCCTCCAGGAGTTCTTTTTCATCAATATCGAGATTTCCTGCCGTCTTATTTTTTATCATGTTGAGCATGTCAATTGTTTGTTTCGCTGCGGCAAGATTTTTTTCCGCCTTATTTGTTGCCGGGTCAGGAAAATCACCGAGATGATACATGACAGTTGTACTTAGTGAAAGAACGAAGCTCGAAAAAGTAACTTCCGGGAAATAGTCTTCCTGTGTCCTCGCCTGATCATCTTTTTCCAGAGATTTCTTCGCTGCTTTGTTATCTCCTGCCGTTTCCTCTTTCTTCAAATCTTCCGCGCGTGCTTCCCCGGATTCATCAAAAATTCGTTTATCCTTGATCACAAATGCCTTCTCTTTTTTTCCATCGTCCATAATACTCTCCTTCTGTGCAAAAAAGCATCTTTGTTCATTAGTAAGCGCTGGACTGAGTGTCGAGAATAAATCAATGACGCTCGAATTACCTTAGAGTGAGCACTTGCTCACATGGGCTTCATGCTTCTTAACCGTGCAACGCGTTCTTCAATAGGAGGATGTGTACTGAAGAGCTTCATAAGAGATTTCCCTGTCAGCGGGTTCACGATAAACATATGGGCGGTTGAAGGGTTTGCCTCCATCGGTACTGCCTGTGATGCCCTCGATAGTTTTTCCAGGGCGCCTGCCAGGCCGTATGGTTTGCCTGATACACGGGCTCCGCCCTCATCAGCGAGGTATTCCCTGGATCTGGAAATTGCCATCTGTATAATAGTTGCCGCAATTGGTGCAAGAATCGCCATCATAATGAGACCGATGACACCGCTGCCCTCCTCGCTGTCGTCACGGCTTGATCCACCAAAGATAGCCGCCCACTGAGCCATATTTGCCAGCATGACGATAGCTCCAGCAAGGGTTGCTGCAATGGAACCGATAAGCATGTCCTTGTTCTTAATGTGCGTCAATTCGTGGGCGAGAACCCCCTCCAGTTCTTCTCTGCTTAGCATTCTTAAGATTCCTTCTGTCACGGCGACGACTGCATGGTCTTCATTGCGTCCGGTGGCGAAGGCATTGGGCGTGTCACCGGGGACAATATAGACTTTCGGCATGGGAAGGCCCGCCTTCAAGGCCAGGTCCTTCACCATGATGTAGAGTTGAGGCGCTTGGCTTTCTCTGACCTCCTGCGCATTATACATGCGCAATATGAGTTTGTCGGAAAACCAGTACGCTCCGAAATTCACAGCCGTAGCAAAAATAAATGCGATGACAACGCCCTGCTTGCCACCGAAATATCCTCCTATCAGCATTAACAGACCCGTCAGAGCACCGAGCAACAAACCTGTCTTGATGGTATTCATCAGTAAACCTCCTCGTTACCTTCACTTTTTTCTCTTAAAAATCATCTCGCCATTTTCTTTCGCATCAACGATAATGTGTTCTCCTTCAGCGAACTTTCCCTCGAGAATTCCCATGGCAAGATTGTCCAGAAGCAGTTTCTGGAGGGCCCGTTTCAGAGGCCGCGCACCGTAAACCGGGCTGTATCCGGTCTTAGCTATATAATTTTTTGCATTTTCTGTCAATTCAATGGTCAATTTACGGTCTTTAAGCCTTTTCTGAATCAGATTGATCTGGATATCGATGATCCTATCGATGTCGTCTATGGTCAATGATCTGAAAGTAATAATATCGTCTATTCGATTCAAGAATTCCGGCCTGAACGTAGACCTTAAGGCTTCCATCGTCCTCGCTCGCCTTTCTTCATCACTCATGGACATATCATGAGTCCATTGGCTTCCAATATTAGATGTCATAATAACGATGGTGTTCTTAAGATCAACAGTCCTGCCGTGGCCATCGGTCAATCTGCCATCATCCAGAATTTGCAAGAGTATATTGAACACATCCATGTGTGCTTTTTCAATTTCATCGAAAAGCACAACCGTGTATGGCCTTCTCCGTACAGCCTCAGTTAGGTATCCGCCTTCGTCGTATCCCACATATCCGGGGGGTGCGCCGATCAGTCGGGCAACGGAGTGTTTTTCCATGTACTCGGACATGTCAATTCTGATCATGGCCTGCTCATTGTCAAACATGAATTCAGCTAAAGCGCGCGCCAGTTCTGTTTTACCTACGCCTGTAGGCCCGAGAAAAATAAAAGAGCCGATAGGCCTGTTAGGGTCCTGCAGACCTGAACGGGCCCTTCTTAAGGCGCTGGACACGGCGGCAATACCCTCATCCTGGCCTATGACCCTCTTTTTGAGCCTGTCTTCCATATGGATAAGTTTCTGAACATCACTTTCCATCATGCGTGAGACGGGAATGCCTGTCCAGTTTGCCACGACCTCCGCCACGTCTTCCGCATCTACCTCTTCCTTTAGCATCTTATTATCTTTCTGGATTTCGGAAAGATGGGCGTGCTCCCGTTCTAAGTCCGCGTTTAACTTGGGGAGCTTTCCGTAGCGTATCTCACTTGCCCTCTCGTTGTTGCCCTCCCTCTCGGCATTTAGGTCCTCTGTCTTGTACTTTTCGATCTTGCTTTTGATAACCTGTATATTCTTTATAATTTCTTTTTCTCGAGCCCAGTGCGTCTTCATCTTTTCCATTGAATCCCTGAGCTTCTTCAGTTCTTTATCAATTTTGTTACGTCTATCCTGCGTCGTTTTGTCTGACTCGTTCTTTAGGGATTGACGCTCGATTTCCATTTGCGTTACCTTTCTCTCTATTGTATCGATTTCAGAGGGCATGCTGTCGAGTTCAATCCGCAGGCGAGAGGCAGCCTCGTCAATCAGATCAACTGCCTTATCCGGCAAAAACCTGTCGCTGATGTAACGGGCGGAAAGTGTTGCTGCAGCAATGATTGCAGAATCTTTGATCCTCACCCCATGGTGCACTTCATAGCGTTCTTTTAACCCTCGGAGGATTGCAATAGTATCCTCAACTGTAGGTTCCCTTACAATGATGGGCTGGAATCTCCGTTCCAGGGCAGGATCTTTTTCGATATGTTTCCGGTATTCATTTAATGTCGTCGCACCTATGCACCGTAATTCGCCCCTGGCAAGGGCAGGTTTCATCATATTGGAAGCATCGAGCGCTCCCTCGGCGGCTCCCGCACCGACTACCGTGTGGAACTCATCTATGAAGAGGATGATTTCCCCCTGCGCGCTTGTTATTTCCTTAAGCACTGCCTTGAGTCTTTCTTCAAATTCTCCCCTGTACTTGGCGCCGGCAACCAAGGCGCCGATATCTAAACCGACAACGCGCTTGTCCTTAAGGCTGTCTGGTACGTCACCGTTTACGATTCGTTGCGCAAGCCCCTCCACAATAGCCGTCTTGCCTACGCCCGGTTCGCCTATGAGAACAGGATTGTTCTTTGTTCTCCTGGAGAGCACCTGCATGATTCTCCTGATTTCATCGTCTCTTCCAATGACGGGATCAAAAGATCCCTTCTTGGCAAGTTCATTGAAGTCCCGGGCATAACGCTTCAGGGCCTGATATTTCTCTTCCGGATTCGGATCTGTAATCCTCTGGTTGCCCCTTATTTCGAGAAGGACCCTGAATATATTATCCTTAGTTACGCCTTTGCCCTTGAGAATTTTTCCGGCAACTCCGTCTTTTTCTTCCGCCATCACAACCAGGATGTGCTCGGCACTTACATACTCATCCTTCAAGCGCGCTGCTTCGACAAGGGCATCGTCCAATACTTTATTTAATCTCGGCGTCATGTACGTCTGGCTGATACCGGCACCTTCAACTCTCGGTAATTTTTCCAGGGATTTCCTGATTTCAGTTTCAATTCCTTTCGGATCTGCTCCCAATTTCTTGAGTATCTCCGCGGCTATGCCTTCCGGTTGCAGGAGAAATGCGAGAAGAAGATGCTCGACATCGACACCCTGGGTTCCGTATTTCTTTGCAAGGGCCTGAGCCTCCTGTAGGGCCTCTTGAACCTTTAGCGTAAATTTGTCAAATCTCATGATACCTCCAATAACCCTGGGTTTCTCCTTGTTCCAGCTGTTTTTATCAGCAGTATATTAACCGTCGTAAGGCTTAGGTGGATATTCGCCTGCGACGAAGAAAAATACGGCGTAACTTGGGCTTTCATACTCTTTGCGGTGTCACCCTCAATGCATGTCCAAAGCGTGAATTACATTCATAAATGTAAACATGGATAGTCAATCTGTCAAGATATGCTCCATTAAGAAAAAAATATGTCAAAGATGTTGACTGGAGGATTAGATGTATAATAATAATAAAAATTGTAAGATGGACAAAGCAAGCCGGAGGGTTATTAATTGGAACTGCCATCAGTCACGAGTACTCTTGACATCTATATAGCACAGATCAATCGCCATCCCATTCTTAGTGCGGATGAAGAATTCAGGTTGGCCGTGAAATTTAAAAAATATAATGACATGGAGGCAGCCGAGAAACTGGTCGTTTCGAACCTGAGGTTTGTGGTCAAGATCGCGCACGAATATAGAAATTACGGAGTTAAACTGGCCGATCTGATCCAGGAAGGGAATATCGGCATCATGCATGCCGTGAAAAAGTTTGATCCCTATAGGGGATACAGGCTCATATCTTATGCGGTGTGGTGGATCAGGGCATATATACAAAATTTTATAATCAAATCGTGGAGTCTTGTAAAAATCGGGACTACACAGGCACAGAGGAAACTCTTTTTCAAGCTTGGTCAGGCGAAAAGGAAGCTTGAAGCCCTTTCACAGAAGAACCCTGAATTCGGCGAAATTGCAAAGTCCCTTGGCGTTAAGGAAACTGAGATTGAAGAAATGGACCAGAGGCTTACTTACCGTGATCTTTCGCTTGATTCATACATCAGTGGAGAAGGAGAGACGTCTCATCTCGATTATCTGACTTACAAGGGCGAGGATCAGGAGACGTCCTTGATTAAGAAAGAGGAGATGGATATCGTAAAAAGAAACATTGCCGGCGCCCTCACAAATCTCAATGAAAGGGAGAGCTATATCGTCAGACATCGTATAATGACGGACAGCCCGAAGACCCTCCAGGAAATTGGTAACAAGTACAACATTACGAGGGAACGGGCCAGACAGATTGAGAAGCAGGCCCTTAAAAAATTGAGACTGGCCATTCCATATTTAGGAAAAGAGCGGGATCTGCTCCCGGCCTGAGACGTAATAACGTCGTCAGATGCAGCAGATACTGTACAATGCCCACAAGGCTAGCATTTTTCGATGAAAAAGGGGATGTAGGAACCCTTGGAGATGATGAGTTCAAAAATTACCGTTGAAGTTTTCCCATATGACTACGGCTCCATGTCAATCCCTCTGGCGAGGTTTTCAAAACGAGCGAACTTGTCCTGAAATGCCAGCTTAACCATACCCGTTGGTCCGTTTCTTTGTTTGCCAATAATTATCTCGGCCATGCCCTTTTCAGGATTTTCCTCAGACTTCTCATAGACCTCATCCCTGTAAATAAAAGCGATCAGATCTGCATCCTGCTCAATGGCCCCCGAATCCCTCAAATCCGCCATCTGCGGTCGCTTATTGGTCCTGTCTTCCAACTTTCGGTTCAGCTGGGAAAGCGCTATTACCGGGACATTCAATTCCTTTGCAAGGGCCTTTAGTGAACGGCTGATTTCCGATATTTCCTGCTCTCGCGATTCCCTGTAACCGCCGCCTCTCATAAGTTGGAGATAATCCAGTATGATCAAACCAAGGTCGACAGTAGATTTCAACCGTCGTGCTTTTGCCTTCATTTCCAATGCGGTAATTGCCGATGAATCATCGATAAATATCTGCGCCTCGGAAAGCCTTCCAGCGGCAGAGATCAGCCTCGGCCAATCGGCCTCTCCCAGGAAACCCCTTCTGATTCTCTGTGAATCAACCCTCGCTTCCGAGGAAAGCATGCGCAGGGCAAGTTGCTCTTTGGACATTTCCAGAGAGAAAATTGCAACGGCGATATTCGCTTCGAGAGCTGCATACTGCGCAATGTTCAGGGCAAGAGCGGTTTTCCCCATGCTTGGCCGGCCTGCAATTATAACCAAATCGGATTTTTGCAGTCCTGAAGTGAGGTCATCTATCTTTTCAAATCCAGTGGGAACACCGGTTACAAGCTCTTTTCTCTCATAGAGCCTCTCAATAGTCTTGACGCTTTCCTTTATTATGTCTTTGAAAGGGCTGAAGGCCCGCCTTATTTTATTTTCCGATATGTCGAATATGGCATGTTCAGCTTCGTCGAGCACCGTATCGATGTCCGTACCTGCACTATAACTCTTGCTCAGAATATCGGTGGCCGTGCTAATTAATTTGCGCAAAATTGACTTTTCTTTTACAATTTTGGAATAGTGATCTATATTGGCTGCAGACGGCACATTATCCGCGAGGGTCGATAGGTAAGATACTCCCCCCGCTTGATCGAGATGATTCTTGCTCTTCAGTATGTTGCTTAATGTGATGAGATCACTTGGTTCATTTCTGTCATAGAGTTCTATAATGGCGGCGAATATTTTGCGATGAGCTTCGCTGTAAAAATCTTCGACATGAAGTACTTCCAGAACGCTGTTCAGTGCCTGGTTATCGAGGAGGATTCCTCCAATCACAGACTGCTCAGCTTCGAGATTCTGGGGCGGCACTCTATGCAATGAGGTGTCAATATCTTTCATGGACTGATTTACGCCTCACCAATTACTGTTATTTTTATCTCCGTCATTACCCCCGGCTGAAGTTTAATCTTAGCCAGGAATTCGCCGGGAGTCTTTATAGGTTCTTCAAGGAGAATCATTTTTCTATCAATCTCTATTCCTAGTTCGTTGAGAGAATTCTCGATATCTTTTGTCGTGACTGACCCGAATAATTTATCCTGTTCCCCGACGCGCCTGGTAAGGCTCAAAGTCACACCTGCGAGCCTTTCAATCATAACTTCGGCTTTCCTCTTTTCAGTTTCTATATTCTTCATTATCTGCTTTTTTTCATTTTCTAAAGCCATGAGAGACCAGTTGCTTGCTTCCACTGCGAGCCCTTTGGGAATCAGATAGTTCCTCGCATAACCATCGGCAACTTTCACCGCATCTCCCGCCTTTCCAAGAGAATCGACATTCTGCTTCAATATCACCTTCATAAAATCTCCTCGTAAAATCTGAATTTCTCTATTTAAGTCGCAAGCGAGTACACAAGAAGCTCAACAACTAAAATTGACGCGCATTCCTCAGGGCACGCTATATGACTCATGTATCAGTTACACCCCCACCCCGCACACCGGGATTTAAGCTTCGCACCGCTCTTATTTCTTGAGAAGCCCGCCTTTTTCGCCTCCATTTACATCTCTCTTGCAAGATTATTAAACTCGGATTTTTCATAATCATGCTTAAGAAGTGGAGAGCGTTACTGGTTTAATAAATTTTCTGAAATCAACCCACAGATCAAAGATGCCCACGGCAGCTATGAGGATGATTATATATTGTTGGGCAAAAATAAGACAATAGCAAAGTATCCTGAAAGATCTGTGAACATTTTTTGTCTTGAATAAAAAACTTATGATTGACAAACCCTGAAGAAGATACGCAAACAGGCAAACGATCACGAGATTAAGGCTGACAATCCTTACCAACGAAACAGGGACTAAAAGCAATCCTCCGGCGGCAATGAGAAGCCATATCAGTCCCTCCGGAGCCCTCCAGCGGGCAAGATCGCCGAAATCGGGCTGCCACATTCCGGTTCTTTGAAATATTTCTCTTGCTGCCAGTATATTAAGCCACACTATGAAGGAAGCGCTTACCAGGACAAGAGCAGGGAAAATGTTCGCAAAGAAGCTGGTTATCTGTTTTAAATTATCCTTAAGAAGGTCGATTTGTTCCGCCGGAATATCCAGTTGAGCATAGAATTGAATGCTTTCCTGGATATTTCTGCCGATGTAATCCTCAACAAGACGCCACGGATCTTCCCCTGCTGAAATACTCTGAAGAACGATAAAAGAGCACCATAGTATCAAGATCGCTGTCACAGGGTAAACGACAGTTTTTTCAATTGAGTAATTCCTGCGAAAAATTTCTGAAAGAAAGAGCCCCAAGAATCCCGTTATGAATAAGAATGGAAGATTTGCAGCGGCACCCGAAAGTGTTAGGACTATGGTGACCAGAAAAAGGGATACGATAAATATTGCCAATCCCTGTGTCCTGCCCGTCCTGGAATAATAATAAATAATTGGCAGGGGTGTCAGGATAAGAAAGAAAGCACCCAGTATAGGAATGAGCGAGGCAGCGAGAAAGGCCAGGGAGGATACGGCTATGCCCTTGAAAAAATCACTCTTAAAGAATGCACCCCTTTCTTTGCTCAAAGTCTGAATCCGTCAATCTTGACCTGAGGCGGCCATCTTCTAATTTCATTTTACCATTCGGAGACGACAAAGGGCAGCAGAGCAATGGTCCTCGCCCTCTTTATGGCCACAGTAACTTCCCTTTGATGTTTGGCACAATTTCCAGTAATTCTTCTGGGTATGATCTTGCCTCTGTCCGTTATATAATCCTTCAAGACAAGAGGTTCTTTGTATTCAATTCTTATATCTGAGTCTGTACAAAAGCGACAAAATTTTCTCTTGTGGTAAAATTTCTTCTGCGGTCTCGAATCCGTTCTTGGTGTCCTTGTGTCTCTTGATGGTGTTGGCATCTGCTATACTTTTCCCCTCCGTTTTCCCGTTATATCAGCGTTTATATAGACTCTGATGATGAGGAGTCTTTGCTTGCATCGGTCTCTATCTTCGGTCCAGCACTTTCCCGGCTTTCGACCACCAGCGCCGCACGTGTCGCTTCAGTCTGACTTTTTTCTTGCGTTTCTTTCTCTATCGCCGCCAGATCAACATTGCCATCCTTCATTATTGTCATGAATTTCAAGATCTTGTCATCAATCTTGAAATTTCTTTCCAGTTCGTCAATGATGGCGCTTTTGCCTGCGAAATCGATCAGGATATAGTTGCCGCTTGATTGCTTCTTAATTTCGTAAGCTAATTTTCTTTTGCCCCATTTTTCGACTTTGATGATGGTGCCCTTGAGAGCAGTTACGATGGCTCTGTATCTTTCTATAAGGCTGTTGAGTTCGTCGGTGGGAAGGTCGATCTGGACAATAAAAATAGTTTCGTATCTTTTCAACTTCTACCTCCTCATGGCTCTAAAGTCCGAACTGTTTGTCCGAACAAGGAGTCCTGTATATTAAGATTTTGAGTGGACTTGTCTTGTATAATATTCTTATTAATAAATCAAGATTTTTTATACAGGAATTGGAATATACTGATTTATCAGTGATTCCAGGACTTAGTCAACCACGACTTATGTAATTGGCGGGCGAGGCGAGACTTGAACTCGCGGCCTCTGGTGCAGGAGTCGTCTGCATCTTCGCAACCGGCCACACAATACCTTAAACCTTTGCCCTGATTGCTTATGCAGGCGGGTCAGGGCATTGTAGAGGAAAGAGTCCTGTCACGGTGACGAACAGGGGGCGTATGTTCTGACGCCCGTCTTCACTCTTTCCACTCCTTGGAAGGCGGGCGTCGAAGCCCTCTACTCTCGCCTTTCTTTGAAGCCCTGAGGAAGGGTTTGCTAAACCGTAAGGTCTGCAAGGCATTCGGAAAAGACAATATGAGAGGCGACAGGGAAGGCAACAGAAAGATGGCACTTTAAGAATAACTGAAAGGATAGATCAGCAATTACCCGCACAAATATCTTAATGGATTAAGATTAACTTGGACTGAACCCCTTACATTGCACAGATCAGGGTAACACAATTAGAGTATCCTGACAGGGGTTATGGGTTAATGTTAACATCTTCTCAAACTCACAGGGAGGCCGATAGCCCAAAGAGGAATGTAAACGTTTCTGGTTATACACATCCTCGATGAAATAGGGAATCCTTTTTTGAACATCTTCCATGGTCCGGTATTCCCAGAGCTGAACCTCCTCTGACTTCAGGGTTTTGATGAAACTCTCGGCATAAGCATTGTCATAGGGATTTCCTTTGCGGCTCATGCTGATCTGAAAACCATAGAACTCAAGCTCTTTTACATAATCAGCAGAGGCATACTGAACGCCTTGATCTGAATGATGGATACAACCGGGTTTTGGTTGTCTGCTGTGTATGGCCATGCGCAAAGCATCCAGGGTCAGGCTGGTATCAACTCTCCTGGACAGGGCATACCCGATAGCCTTTCTCGAATAGATATCCAGAATGACCGCCAGATAAACAAAACATACCAGGATGTGGATGTATGTGATATCGGCCACCCAGACCTGATTTATGGCGCTTATTTTGATATCTCTTACAAGGTTCGGATAGATCCGGAGCCCGTGATTGCTGTCGGTTGCTCGTACCCATCTCTTCCTGGGGCGGCACTGCAATCCCCTCTTCCGCATGATCCGGGAAACCTTCTTGTGGTTGACTCTCAATCCCTCACGATGAAGCTGCTTTGTTACTCTACGATACCCATAGCCGGAAAACTCCAGGCAGATGTCGCCAATACGGGATTCCAAGATCTTGTCAGGAGCTTCTTCTTTCTCCTTGTGGTAAAAACTCCTTCGGTGCAGATTCATCAGCTCGCACCCCCTTTGAATGCTTTGGACAAGGGGGCGATTCTGGGCAATGAACTCTCTCTTTTCTCGGTTTGTTTGAGGTTGCTCCTGACCGCTTTTTTTAAAAACTCATTCTCCAGGGTCACCTTGCCAAGCAAACATTCAAGTTCTCGAACCCTCGCTGCCAGTTCCGCTTCCCTGGAAGGTTCGGCAGTCAACTTGCCATCCGCATATTGCCTCTTCCACGTATACAACTGACCTGAAGAAAGGTTATAACGCCTGCACAGTTCCGCAGGCCCAACTGTTTCACTGAGCAGCTGCTCTACAAGTGATCTTTTAAAATCCTGAGTGAACCTTCTATACTTCATGACATGATCCTTTCTCACCCCTATGGGGTGATGATCCTGTCTAATACTCTATCATATTTTGTGCAATCGGTGGGGTTCACTCCAACTTGCGGTTCTTAGACTTTGTGTAATGATCTTGTAATAACCACTGCCCGTCAATGGACATTTTATTAGGTCGTTGAAATCGTCATCATTCAGCCTCAGGGACTGAGCAATATATTGTGACTTGCTTTCTTTCATTACTCGATTATGATCATTTGGTATTTTTACTTTAGCGACAAGAACATCGCCTAAATAGATATACCCTTTTTTGTGTTTACTTCGTTTCCCTCCAAGCTCAGGCTTTAATTTATTTATGATCTGTCGCCTGATTTCTTTTTCTGTGAAGTTGTCAATCGCCATTAATCAATAATAAGACTATCAATAAATTTTTTCCATGATTTAGGATCAGCGCCTAATTTTTCTTCAGGCAGAGTGTTTAGGTATTCGTATAAGTCTATCAATTCTGCCTTAATATCCTCGAGAGCATCAGCTTCTGTATTACCCTCACCATATAATTCTAATTCAGGTATTATTGAAAGGGTTTCGTCAGAAAATATTTCAAGTCTTATATCTATGGGGCGTTTCAGTTTATATAGATCCGATGATAAGTCGAATATTTTAGTTCTTCTAACCTTAGGTCTTTGCCTGCTGGTTAGAACGTCTGACTTAATAAACTTTACCTGGGAAGAACCAATCGCCGCTTGAAATAAATGTCTAATGAATTTAGCATTTATCTCCGCAGAAGAACTTTCGTTGTAAAGTATTACCTTTTCTCCTTTTGATCTTGAGGAATCTTGTTTTAATGCATGCACATGCATAAGTAAAACGGCTCCTTATTTTTTCCTTGATACTTTAGCGAATTCTGAAATTTTCGAATCAAGCCAATCTCTGAAGAGTTTTGCAGTTGGTACATCCATTATTATACCTGATTCAATTTCTCTCACGATACCTTGTTTACCGATACGTTGAATTTCTTCTCCAAGATTGCCATCAGCGTTCACTTTGTGTTCAATTATTTGTGGAGTGACTTGCCTTTGTAAAAATAACTCAGCGTAAATTTTACCATTTGGGGTTATTCCCCCAAAAATTCCATCAATATAAAATGTTCTATAATTGGAAGTCTTTATATGATGGACTGATACTTGTTTAGGCATCCCACTCTTGGCGTTCACTGATTTCTCTTGACCGCTTATTATTTTTTTTTGTTTAGGCATAATCCCCCCGTAACAAACATAATATGAAACTATATCTTAAAACAGCAATTTATGACTTAGTTGAGTGCGGTCTACAGCAATTTCTTTGAATTTGCAATAAGAAACAAACACGAACGACATAGCACATAACAAAAAGGCATGAAGATTATAATATATCGACATTCCTTCTTCAGTCCTTTAATTCTATTATTAGAAAGATTTGCAATAATTGCAAGCAAATTATGGCATCGGGTTGAAATGGATTATAAACAGAAAACCCCGCACTCTATTGAGACCGCATTCCGTTAAAACTGTCGCTTTACGCAGCGACCAGAGTAAGTATCCGCTGTTAATCGTGCCGTCTCAGGTGGTTCTCCTTTATTATAAAGGATACCAACGAAACCTCTCTTGTATTCTCCTGAGCGGCGGTCAATCACCCAGATTTCACCACCCACGTTATCTCCTCTTCTTTCATATGCGGATATGTATTTATCATTTACCTGAAAGATGTCGTACTGTATGCTTCCCCATCGAAACTCTCTTTTTTTGAGGTCAATAGTCAGGTCAGAAGCGTCCTGTCCATCACTTGTGATACACTTCAGAACCACAGGTTGAGCGAAAACACTCCCTGCCATCATGAAAAGAGCGAACACCATCATTATCAAGAAACGCATGGCTATATCCTTTCATCTATTGTTGAAGGGTTTGGGAATTTTGAACTCTGACTTTATTGCTAAAAAAAGTGACTTAAAACCTGCACCCATTTTAGTTATCAATAAAGCTGTTGATTTTATCTGCAATTCTCCGAAGCATTCCTGCGATGTTTTGATAAGTCTCCGAAATATTATTATTGATTATAAGATAATTTCTCTCGGAAAGATTATCAAAGGTTTTTTCAAAATAGAATCGAGACAGACTAATTTCCTCATTCAGAAGTGAAATCTGAGTTCTAATCTCCATTAATTTCCTCTGAAATTTAGCATCGAATATTGCCAATGAACCCATATGACATTCTAAGAATGGTAAAGAATATTGTTTTAGGTGATAACCAGGTTGCGGTTTTTCTGATATATTTTTTGCCGATACAACATCAAATTGTTCGTCTGTTAGTCCTTCTAAAATCCTTTTATTTCTCTCAGCAAAGTTCTTTCCAGGATAAAAGCGGTCATGCTCTTCGAAATATGGTTGTAACCACGTCAGGAGTTCCCTATTATACGAAGTATAATGTGGAGAAAGCTGATGCACAGCCAGTGCCATCCTAAACTTCACCTCATTCAATTCATTGTAAATTCCCTTTTTTATCTCACTCTTTTGACGAACTCGCATGATGAAGGATGAAATTATAGGACTAAATAATCCTAAAAACCAACCCAAGAACGTACCGAATAAAGTACCAACCAGTAAGTAGTAAAGTTTCTCATCCATAATCAAGAATTACTTGTCAATGACTTCATCTTGAAAAGCACATAGGTTTTGATGCAGTCTATCAGGCTATCTGCCCGACTCTTAGTATCACGATTTACACTTGAAAGCCAATATGAACGTGATATATGAGAATCATACAACGAGGCTCACGAGGTTGCCCCAAGATTCAACGACCTACCCCTTTGCCGAGAACCGAAAAAAAGAAGCCCTTAAATCAAGGAAACCTCCGCAGGCTTTTTCTGGTTGGAAATAGCGGCAAAAGCATTTCTGGGCAGAGGTTGGAAACTTGGTTGGAAACAGTTTTTGATGATTCCTACCAGATAATGAAAAGGTAGGCTAAGTTATTGAATATGTTTGGCGGGCGATGCGAGACTTGAACTCGCGGCCTCTGGTTCCGGAGACCAGCGCTCTATCCAACTGAGCTAATCGCCCGGTTATGTCGACGGGGCTTTAATAATCTGCACAGAAGCGATGCAAGCGAGATGCGTTCATGTAACTTTGCTCGTACACGCCACTTCTTTCTCGCATCTACATTTTTTCTTAGTTACCGTGACAAAGAGAGATCCCTTAATATTTTCTTTACCGGATGGCTCTTATTCATGCAGTAAAGGTGGAGACCGGCTATTCCGTTCTTAATTAGATTATCAATCTGAATGATCGCGTATTCTATTCCGTACTTCTCCACTTCTTGTGGATTGTCCTTGTTCTTTTCCACATTCTCACCAAGCTTGGGCGGTATCCTGACACCTGCAAGAGATGTGATCCTTATGATCTGATTGTAGTTCAGGATGGGAAAAATCCCGGGTAATATGGGGACGTCAATTCCCAATATCATTGCATGATCCCGGAAATTGTAAAAAGCGTCATTATTAAAGAATAGCTGGGTAATAATAAAATCTGCACCTGCGTCCACCTTCCGCTTCAGATTAATCATATCTGCCTTTAGGTTGGGTGCCTCGATATGTCCTTCGGGATAACCGGCCACTCCCACTGAGAAGTTATTGCGGGTCTTGATAAATTGGACCAGTTCGTTCGCATACTCAAATCCCCCCTCTGTTTTTATGAATCTCTCCGTACCTTCGGGCGGGTCACCCCGCAGGGCAAGGATGTTTTCAACATTTTCCTCCTTAAGCAGTTCGAGAATGACTGCTATGTCATCTTTCGTGGACTGTACGCAAGTCAAATGGGCCAGCACTTCCAGATTAAATCCATTCTTGACCTTGGAGGAGATTTCTATAGTTTTCTCCCTCGTGCTTCCTCCCGCTCCATAGGTTACGGAGATGAAATCAGGCTTCAAATCCCCCAGTTCCTTAATCGTTACATACAGACTATCAAGATTGCCTTCCCTCTTAGGCGGGAAGACCTCAAAGGAAAGGATAAATTTTTTTTGAGAAAAGATGTTCTTAATTTTCATGGCTTGGCTCCGCTATATGTGCCCTGGAAAATGTCATTATGAAAAGAAATTGTCAATATATTTTATATTTCTGAAGACGTTACAGAATTTCCTTGCGTGAAAGTGGGCATGCCTCTTGGATGTGATTCTAAGCTTTTCTTAACAAGACCTCTAACCCGGCCAAGTCAGCATAAGGGCATTGATATCATATGGTAAATCTGATAGATTGACGCAAAATTTAAAAGATTCGGCCATATGATGCGAGTATACAAAATCACCTTTCTATTTATCATGATGAGTGTGCTCTTCCACACACATCCAGTATTTGCCCAGAGCGATATCCTTAATATTCGGCATTGGGCTGCGCCCGATCATACGAGGGTCGTCATCGATGTGAGTGATGATGTCTCTTATACGGTCGACGAAGCTGACAAAAAGTTGTTTATCGATCTGAAAGATACCCATATCAGGGAAGACTTTCCGCGCGAGTTCATTTTAAACAAGCCGGGGATCGACAAGATAATGATTACGCCGCTTCCTCAAGGCATAATCAGGGTAGAATTGTCGCTTGGTGAAAATGTTCAAACGAAGGTATTTAAGCAAAAGAAATATCAGGACAAAGCCGACCGTATTGTCATTGACATTGAATTCCCCGACGTGGAGAAACAGGAAAGCAAGGAAAGAAAAGAGGAGAAGGTTCTACGAAAGAACAAGATCATTGTCATCGATCCGGGTCATGGGGGAGATGATCCAGGGGCAGTCGGGAAGATGAAGACACAGGAGAAGAATGTCGTTCTGGATATCAGCAGGAAATTAAGGGATATCTTGAACAGCAAGGAAGGTTACCGAGCCTTTCTTACAAGAGATGGTGATTACTACGTGCCCTTCAAAAAGAGGCTGAAAATTGCGCGGGAATACGGGGCCGATCTGTTTCTCAGCATCCACGCAGACGCCTTCAGACTCAGAAGCGCCAGGGGCAGCTCTGTTTACTGCCTGTCGTCAAGAGGGGCAAGCAGTGAAGCCGCCAAGCTTCTGGCGAGGAATGAAAATATGGCCGATGTAATCGGAGGTTCACCGAATGGCGAAAATAGCGACGAGTCGGACCCCATCATCCTGAATATGTTTCAGACAAATACCATCAACTCGTCAAGAACATTTGGCGGTAGTGTTCTTAGACATCTGGACAGAGTAACTCAAGTAAAATTTAGAAAGGTTCAGGAAGCGCCCTTCATAGTGCTGAAACTGCCGGAGATTCCATCGTTGCTGGTCGAAACGGCCTATATCTCAAATCCGAAAGAAGAGAAGCTGTTGCGGAGCGGCCGATTTCAAACGGAAATTGCAAAGGCCATAGCAGCCTCTGTGACGGAATTCTTGCCTGTAGCACCGGGGCGTCCGCCTAAAACGCCTAAGATTGTCTTAACAAAAAAGGAAGATGATAAAAAATCCGTCTCCTCATCGGATGATACAGACAAAATCAAAACGCCGCAAAGCACAAACTATACAATCAAGAGGGGCGATACCCTGGACGTCATTGCACGTAAGCACAACACGAAGATCAGCGTCCTTCTGAAACTGAACCATATGAAGCTTGATGACCCGTTATACTTCGGTCTCGCTCTGAAGGTTCCGGCGGCGGATAAAGAGATTTCAGATGAGAAAAGGACTGTGGAACTCAAAGTATCAAATGGTGGTGAAAAATCTCCACCTCCCGCGCCTTTGCCAGGGACTGGAGTTTACATGGTGAAAAGAGGTGACACACTCGACAAGATAGCGAAAAAGAACAACACGACGATTGGCGTCCTGTTGAGACTGAACAAGATGAAGCTGCAGGAACCTCTGTATGTCGGCAAGAAATTAAAACTGCCGCATACGGAAGCAAACGCAGGGGAAGCGGAGAAAGCTGCCGGCAAGAAGTCTAAGACATACGTATACAGGGTCAAGAAGGGAGATACACTGGACAAGATCGCAAGACGATGTAATACGAGCGTCAGTGAATTGCGAAGGCTGAATAAGATAAGACGTAATGATGTGCTGTACGTTGACCAGAAGCTGAGGCTTCCCCCGTCGTAATCTGGAGCGGTAGTGCTGGATATGAAGAAGGTATATAGTTCGAAATATGCATGTCTCATGTATATGTTCCTGCTGGTAATTGTGAGTGTGGTGGACAGCAACGCTTCCGGAATGATTAGTGCATGGGAGCCATTTAAGACAAAAACTGAACTTGGGCCACATGCGGCCAGTGTTGACGCTGACAGGTTCTTGCCGTCGCGGGATGAATTTACCCAGACAGATAATGTTATTTCAATGGATCGCGATACTGCGGATAGAAAAAATGACAGTCCCCTGAATGTTCTTAGGTTTCATAATTTCAGTATATCTTTTTCACGTACCTTGATTGATCAGTTGCAGGTGGATGGACGCGAGGCATCGGGAAGCGGCGGCGACAAGCTCTATGCGATCAAATCTCTTCCGTCCATGTTCCTCAACTCGTCATACAGGGATACTTTTGAATCGCTCGGCAAAATTTTTGAACCGCAGGTCAATCTGAGTATTGAATTCTGAGGGGTAGTAAATTTGAGTCGATCGATCGCATCAACTTGATAAAAGAATTACCTCATGAAAGTACTTGATAGTCTCCATGCCTTTATATGGAGGGTCTATACGCAGAATAACTGCAATACCTACCTTATTGATGGCGAACTGAAAATCCTCATAGATCCCGGTCATCGGCATCTCTTCGCTTATGTGGAGAAGAGTCTTGCCGCTCTCAACATCTCCCCTGACCAGATCGATGTGGCTATTGTCACACACGGTCATCCCGATCATCTTGAGGCAGTGCAAGGGCTTAACAATGCGACTATGTTTGCCATGAATGCCCAAGAGCATCGTTTTATCAGCGAGCTTGCCGGGCAATACTTCAAGATTCCGGAACCGCATTTTTTCCTTAAAGAAGGGGATTTGACCATTGGCGAGCACAGCTTTGAGGTCATCGTAACTCCAGGACATTCCCCCGGGTCCATCTGTATCTACTGGCCTGAGAGAAAGGCATTGTTCACCGGTGACTTAGTCTTCAGGGAGAGTATAGGCCGAACTGATCTGCCCGGAGGAAGTGGCGGCATGCTTAAAGAAAGTATAGAAAAGATATCAGGCATGGATATCGACTATCTTCTATGCGGACATGGAGAAATTGTGGCAGGAAAAAAGGAAGTAAAAGCCAATTTCGAGAAAATAAAAAACTACTGGTTCGATTATCTATGACGGCAGGGCAAATAATTGAGTATCGCCAGTGAATGTAGTGCAGACCTTCAGGTCTGCCGGTTCACCTGTATTGGCAGGACTAAAGTCCCGCACTACGTTTGTATTACCACTGAATGTAGTGCAGATCTTCAGGTCTGCTTATGACGGTTCCGTCAACGTGCAACCCACTGCAGCCGCTATCTCAATCCGGTCTTTATTTTACGAGAGACTTTAATTGTTTTCTCAGGTCTGATTCCGCCTCAAGCAAACTTTCTTGCCATTTGCCGCCGTGATTTGGATTAGGGATAACTGAAGAGCCGTATATTTTTCTCTCTTTCAATTCTTCCCCAAGGCCTTCAATACTCTTGATCCGCAGGGTGTCTATCTTGCGATTAGAGGATTGAATCATATTCTCAATCCTCTCTGCACTTATGCCGAGGATGTCATCAAGAAGTCTTAATATTCTTCCATTGTCCCCGTTCAGCTTGACGCAGTCCAGCAGTTGTGTCTTGAGAATAGGGAGGACTTCCGGATATTCCGTTACCTCCTTCTCGAAGTCTGATTTCAACGTATCAAGCCCGATGGCTCCGTCCTGATATTTTTGTATCCATCCCTTCACTTTCCCTTCCGCTTCTTTTCGCCGGACTGATGCCTTTTCTTCGTCCGTCATGGTCAGGTTTTTCGTCCTTTCCATGATAATGTCGAGGGTGCTCTTTATCTCTGCCATTTTTCCACTCTACAGAAGATGAATCTCATGCAGGGAGCATAAGCTTTTTGTTGCCGGGTTAGTATCAGATTGTTCTGCCCAGAGCAGAAATAAAAGAACCCCGTCCAGAGGACGGGGTTCAAGGTAAATTAATTTCGCTTGCCTAATAGAAATTAGCTGATTTCGGCATCGCACCGCAGACAGCGGCACGCTTCCTGAATAGCCACTTCTCTCAAGTAGCCCAGTTCCACCTCTTTGAAATTGCGTTTGCGCTCAGGCCCATGTAACTCCGGCATCTTCGCCTGGGGGGCTTCCACGGCTTCCTCATCAATGATAAGTGGAATTTCTATCTTATCCTCAGGTGGTTCCACGTAAGCCAGTTCGCCATTGATCTTCCTGATGTAGCTGTCCATATCTCTGGCCGCCTGATGTCCCGCTTCAATAGCGCCGATCACCGTGTCTGGTCCGGTCAGAGCATCGCCTCCGGTGAAAAATTTGGGATTCGTTGTCTGAGATTTGCTGTCTTTTGCAAGATCAAATGTGGACCATTTATTGACATTCACACCGCTGTCCTTGGGAACGAATGTCATGTCTGACGTCTGACCAATTGCGGCGATGACGGAATCCAAACTGAGCGTAAATTCAGAGCCGGCAATGGGCGCAGGCTTCTTTCGCCCGCTTCGGTCGAACTCACCTAGCTTCATCCTCTGACAGGTTATCCCGCTCACCTTACCATCCTTTTCGCTGATTTTTAAAGGGGCAACAAGATACTCAATCTTGATGCCTTCATCTTCCGCTGCTACGATCTCTTCCTCAGCCGCCGGCATGTCTTTTCTCTCGCGGCGGTAGAGGATGGTTACATCGGCCCCGAGACGGAGTGCAACACGGGCAGCATCGATTGCGGAATTACCGCCGCCGATTACAGCTATTTTTGAACCCAGGGTTTTCTTGCCGCTCAACCAAGATTCCTCGTTGGCATTAAAATCTTTGAGGAACTCAACGCCGCCGTAGACGCCCTTTAGATTTTCTCCGGGAACGCCCATGGGTTGGCTCTTCTGAGCACCGGGCGCCAGGAAGATGTAGTCGAAATCCTTGCCCACTTGTTCAAAGGAAATGTCTTTACCCACACGGGTGTTACATTTGATTTCTACTCCCAACGACTTGATATTGTCTTTAATTTCGCTGGCAAGGATTTCCCTCGGCAGCCTGTAAGCAGGAATGGCCCAGCGGAGCATTCCACCTGGTTCTGAGAGTTCCTCGAACACAGTTACCTTGTATCCTCTGCGTGCCAGATCCCGCGCCGCCGTCAGACCGGCCGGACCTGCACCGATGACGGCGATTTTCTCTTTCCTGGTTACAGATACTAGTGAGATTTTGGGTCTCGGCGCATTGTCCGTGATGAATCTCTTCAGGAATTTGATGGCCAGGGCTTCATCGAGCTTGCCTCTGCGGCACTTTGCCTGGCACTTGTGATCGCAGACTCTCCCGCATACGGAGGGGAATGGATTTGTCTGCAACATTACCTTATATGCATCTTCAAAACGACTGGCCCGGATCAGTGCAATATAGGCGGGGACGTCCATACCGGCTGGACATGTATGCTGACAGGGCGATTTGAAGAGGGCGGAGCAAACAACGGCTTTGCATCGCTTATCTTTGATATGCTGCTCGTATTCATCCCTGAAATAACGTATCGTACTGAGCACGGGATTTGGGGCCGTCTGTCCGAGGCCGCAGAGAGACGCGTTCTTGATGATACCTGCCATCTCTTGCAAGAGTTCGATGTCTCCTTCCTTGCCCTTGCCCTGGCTAATGTTTGTCAACATCTCGAGCATTCTCTTTGTTCCTTCGCGGCAGGGTGTGCACTTTCCGCAGGACTCATCCTGAACGAAGTCCATAAAGAAACGGGCCATGTCGACGGCGCATTTATCTTCGTCCAGAACAATCATACCACCGGAACCCATGATGGCACCGAGTTCCGCTACGCGCTCAAAGTCAATAGGAGCATTAAGATGCTCGGCGGGAATGCAGCCACCGGAAGGACCACCAAGCTGAGCGGCTTTGAATTTCCTGCCGCCGGGGATGCCACCGCCGATGTCATAAACAATCGTGCCGAGGGTGGTTCCCATGGGAACCTCCACGAGACCGACGTTGTTCACATCTCCTGTAAGAGCGAATACCTTGGTGCCCTTGCTCTTTTCAGTTCCTACGGAGTTATACCAGGAAGCGCCTTTCAAGATGATCTGTGCGATATTGGCAAAAGTCTCTACGTTATTCAAAATGGAAGGCTTCTGCCAGAGTCCTGCAATAGCAGGGAAGGGTGGGCGAGTCCTTGGCATGCCTCGCTTGCCTTCAATCGAAGTCATCAGTGCCGTCTCTTCACCGCAGACGAAAGCACCGGCGCCCTGGTAAATCTGTAAATCGAAATCGAAACCAGTACCCAGAATATTCTTACCGAGGAGGCCGTATTCCTTGGCCTGGTTGATAGCAACGTTCAATCGGTGGATGGCCAGAGGATACTCTGCGCGGCAGTAAATATAGCCGGTATGAGAACCGATGGCCTTGGCGGCAATTACCATTCCCTCAAGAACAGCATGGGGGTCAGCCTCAAGGACGCTTCTGTCCATGAATGCCCCGGGGTCTCCCTCGTCGGCATTACAGAGAACATATTTCACATCGCTGGGGGACTGAAAGCAGAATCTCCACTTAAGACCTGTGGGGAAGCCTGCGCCGCCTCTGCCGCGGAGACCCGAATCCAAAACTTCTTGAATAATCTTCTCCTGCGTCATTTCCGTCAGGGCCTTAGCCATTCCGGAATAGGCATCTCTTGCGATTGCCTCATCGATGTTTTCCGGGTCAATGAGCCCTCTGTTTCTCAAGACCCTCAGTTCCTGAAGGGCGAAGAAGGGTATATCGTTCATGGCCGGAATGATTTCTTTAGTGGTAGGCTCTTTGTAGAGAAGCCTTTGAAGAATTCTTCCCTTAACCAGATGTTCCTCAACCAGTTCAGGCATGTCATCGGGTTTCATTGACATATACACAACGCCCTCGGGATAGGCCACCATAATAGGCCCCAGGGCACAGAATCCATTGCAACCGGTCTCAACAATCTTGACGTCTTTTGAAAGACCTCTCTTGTCAATCTCTTCAATCAAGGCATTCTTGACTTTAGCGGTTCCTGAAGCATGACAACCGGTTCCTCCACAGATCAAAAAATGTGAACGAAACACTTTCATGTGGATATTATCCTCCTTAACATTTTAGTGTAACTATCTTTTTCATTGCATCACTGCATGTTTAGACTTTGGCTATTGCAAAGGGGGTCTGCACCTCTCCCTGCATGACATGTCTCATAAAGATTTGTCTCATCTTGTTTGCATCGACTTTGCCATAGATGATGGGGTTCTGCCCCGTCAGTTCTACAGTTACCATGGGCTCCTGGCTGCATAGCCCCGCGCATCCCGACGTCGTCACGATGACGTCGGATACATTGGCTTCAGCGATCGCGCCCATAAGTGAGTCCATGACGGGCCTGGCGCCTGCGGCAATACCACAGGTTCCCATGTGTACTGTCACCTTGGCTCTGTGCTCTCCCGCCCTCAATGAGGTTTCGGAATGAACCTTATCCTTGATCTTCTTTAAATCTGCTATCGTGAGTTTTGCCATAGCTGTTTCCCTCATCTGAAAAAATTTGTTAGGCTGATACCGTTTCTTCTCGGTATTGATTCAGTATATCCCTTACCTTCTGCGTTTTCATCCTACCATGGACGTCTTCTGTGATGATGATGACCGGGGCTAATCCGCAGGCGCCGAGACATCTGACTGACTCCAGTGAAAAGAGCCTGTCCGCTGTTGTCTCTTTTTCTTTTACGCCGAGTTCTTTTTGTATTGATTCCATGATGGATTTGCCTCCGCGGACGTAGCAAGCTGTACCGAGGCACACGCGCAATGTATGCTTGCCGCGGGGGGTCATCGTAAAGAATGAATAAAAGGTCACGACCCCGTATACACGACTCATCGGCAGATTCAACCCTTTTGCAATTACGCGCAAAATAGGCATTGGCAAGAATTCAAGGACCATCTGCGCTTCTTCCAGGACGGGAATCAGCGCGCCCGGTTTATCCTTGGATTTCTTGATAATCTCATCGAGCTTTGCAAGCTGTTCTGCCGTAAACTCTTTTTGTATATCAAAATCACCATTACCCGCTTTCATGCATTAAATCCTCCTTCAAGCCTCATGCCTCCGCCCCGATCTCCTTCAGGCCTTCAATGATATGATTCCTGATGAAACTCAGGACATCGACATGATTAATTGGTATATCTTCAATTTCTTTTTTAATTTCTCGCGTATCTAAAATATACACCTGACCATTATGCTCATGACGGTAAATAAAGTCCACGTCCTTATTTCCTGCAATCAATGTGACTAGCGTACTTGATATGTCGCCAAGGGGTTGTCTGTCAATGTTACTGAGCTTAAAATCTGCAACAACCCTCGTGCCTTCACCTCCCTTCGATTCGATGATAAACTTACCCTCTGTCCTTTCTGCGGCCTGAGCAAGCATGGGAAGTCCTAACCCGACGCTGCGAACCGTTTTTGTTGTGAAAAATGGGTCGATGACTTTTCTTAGAACATCCTCGTTCATGCCGGATCCATTGTCACGTATATTCACAGATAGGATGTCCCTTGCTGTATCTTCAATAATGTCAATGGATACGGTATCAGCACCGGCCCTGGTGGAGTTTTCCACAATATCCAGGATATGCAGGGAGATCTCAAGCAACTATGTCTCCTGAATATATCTGCCACCTTGTTTCCGAAAGGCCATTTTCAGTTCCGAAATAGTACCTCTTTCGAGAAATATCGTTGTTGCCCCATGTCCGATATCATCAATAAAATGCGCGTCAGATGACTCAATGAACGGGTAACCTGATAGCTCTGGGTATTTTAACCGGGCCTCTTTCATTCCTATATGGTGTGTTACCTCAAGGGCATCAAGATGAATTTCCGGGTCGATAAAACCCAATTGGCTGATGAGACTAAAGCTTTCCCGATCAATATGGGAGGCGATCACAAGTCCACCGAACCCATGAATTTGATCAACAATTTCAGGTAGCGACAACTTGGTTGCTCCGAGGAGAAATCTGTCGTTAAAGCCCTCAACTTCGTCCAGGTCATTGACGATGGCCTGGCATCCGAATATCTCCTCTCGATTCGTACCGGAAAGATGACCATAGATAATATCCTGGATATTTTTCAGACCGTCCAATGTATCAAAAAGAGCCAACAGATGAACTTCTTCACTGCTTGTTATTTCCATCCCCGGGAGGACTGTGAGGGGCTTACCCTCGGCCGACCTCAGTACAAATTGCGTATTCTCCGAGGCATTGTGATCGCAAATCGCGATGATGTCCAATCTTTCGGCAACGGCTTTGTCTACCACTGCCCTGGGATACATATCCAAATCTGCGCAGGGTGAAAGGCACGTATGTACATGGAGATCGCAACGAAAAGCCCTGAGCATAAAGACTTAGTATCCATGCGAAGAAAAAGCCATCATTCAGCCCTTTCTCCTTCTCGTTACCGCTTTAATCGGTTTTCTTGCTTATTAATGCGTATATCCTGCCGGTGAGCTCAAAACCCGGCAAATCCGATACCATTATAGGAACGCCACCTTTGATGGCTTTTTCGAGGGTGTCTTTTGCAGGCTCACTTCCGTGAACGAGGATTATACCTGCATGTTCTTTAAGACTGGCCACGGCAACGATATTTTGATGAACTTGGCGGGTGATCCAGATGTCGCCCTCCTTACTATTTGCCATGACATCACTCAATAAATCTCCTGTGAACCCTCCCCGTATCTCTGTTTTCAGTTTGTCTTCACCGGATTTGACCTTCAAATCTAAGGCTTTGACGATAGATTCCAAATCCACGTCATGGAACTCCTTTTCTTAACTATTCAAAACGGTACTATTGGCTTTAATGATCATTTTTAGGTGTGTGCCTTTACCGATTTCGGATGAGATATGAAATACGTCAGAAAAGCTTTTTATATTGCATAGTCCCATTCCGGCACCAAACCCCATTTCCCTGATTTTCTGATTCGCAGTCGAGAATCCCGGTTGCATGGCTTGTTCGATGTCCGGAATCCCCTGACCTTCGTCTATGGCCTCTATCATAATACAATCAGGGACAACGCGAAGTCTGATCATCCCTTTTCTAGCATAAGACACTATATTTATTTCAGATTCATAAGTAACAAGGGCTACTTTTCTAATAACGTCTTTAGGAAGACCTATTTGTTTCAAGATAGTTTTTATATTGCTTGCCACCTCTCCGGCATTGTCGAAATTGCCGCCGGCGACTGTAAAACTTCCTTCATAGAGGGGTTTTTCATCCACGATTACGTTTATTTACCCCCCACTTTTTCTATACAACCTCTTATACCTTTTGCGTATAACTGTCCGGCAATCTCAAAAAGAATATATTTAGTTGTAAGAATGGGTATATTAACTTCTTCTGCTAATTGGAACGTTTCCTGGGAAGGCCTTTTCCCGCGACCCATAATAATAGCTGCTATATCCAGCACATCTGCCGTCCTTACAACCTGTGGATTTGTCAATCCCGTAATTAAAAGACTTCCCGCTGTCGCAAAGGCAAGGACATCACTCATGAGATCGGCGACAAACGCCGTCTTCACTTCCATATCTAACTGGTCTTCACCGATTAGGACTTCTGCATCAAGAAGCTTTTTTATTTCATGGAGGGTCAATTTAATTTTCCAATTCAAAGAGATGTTTAGAGGATTCGTCCGTTGTCAATAAAGACAAAAATCATCTTCTTGCAATATGAAAACACCTATTAAAGTACGGGAGTGCGCTTACCATATGCTATTTGTTGTGTCAACACAATTTTTGACGACTCTGCAAAAAACACGCTTATTTCCTCGATTATCTTGAAGCGTGGAAACATGTTGCTATACAAGCATTAAAAAGAGGCATATTGTCGCTTGCGTGACGTTCTGCCCTTCTTCATTCCGCATGTCGCCTAAGACCAATCTGGGCCGTAACGGCAAGCGATTCTGGTCAAATATTCCTTCAAGTGCGGGGGCTTTTGTGATAGACATTCCACCTACAGTGAAAATCTGCTGCGATTTTTTTATTATATGTATGCACCAGGGTGACGAAGGTCAGGCATGATCGAATATATTTTATTCATTTCTGTTTTGCTTCAAGTGGTAGCAGCCACTTTGGCGCTTAGGCTGATGCGCGTAACTGAAGTCCGGGCCGCGTGGATATTGATAGCGCTTGGGCTTGTCCTCATGGCTGTAGGGCGCATTATAGATGTGTTACCTTTTTTGTCTATTCAAATAACCCCTGAAATGAGCCGCTTAAATGAGTGGGTTGATGTTTTTATATCTGTTGTAATGGTGGCGGGTGTTGCCTTGATTGCACCGCTCTTTTACTCTATCCGGCAATCGGAAAACGCCCTGCGGGAAAGCGAAGAAAGATACCGGCTACTGATTGAGACCATGAATGAAGGTTTAGGGATGGTTGATAATAAAGGTATTCGCACCTTTGTTAATAGGAAATTCTGTGAGATGACCGGATATCCCAAGGAAGAGCTTATCGGTTATCCTGCCGCAAAATTGTATGTAGAAGAGGAGAATCAAAAAATTTTCCAGGAACAACGGATTAAGAGAGAAAAGGGGGAAGATAACCCCTATGAAATTGTTATTACCCACAAAGATGGCAATAAGATTCAAGTCTTAGTTTCACCAAAGGCGGTATATGACAAGGATGGTCAGTATGTAGGTAGCATCGCCATCTTTACTGACATCACCGATCGTAAGAAGGCGGAGGAAAAGCTCAGGGAGAGCGAAGAGCAATACCGGCTACTGATTGAGACCATGAATGAAGGTTTAGGGATGGTTGATAATAAAGGTATTCGCACCTTTGTTAATAGGAAATTCTGTGAGATGACCGGATATCCCAAGGAAGAGCTTATCGGTTATCCTGCCGCAAAATTGTATGTAGAAGAGGAGAATCAAAAAATTTTCCAGGAACAACGGATTAAGAGAGAAAAGGGGGAAGATAACCCCTATGAAATTGTTATTACCCACAAAGATGGCAATAAGATTCAAGTCTTAGTTTCACCAAAGGCGGTATATGACAAGGATGGTCAGTATGTAGGTAGCATCGCCATCTTTACTGACATCACCGATCGTAAGAAGGCGGAGGAAAAGCTCAGGGAGAGCGAGCAGAGATTACACAGAGTTATCGAAGGTTCCCCGCTTCCAACTTTTGTGATTGGAAAGGACCACAAAGTTATATACTGGAACAGGGCCTTGGAGGAACTCAGCGGCATCAAGGCTGGAGAAATAATCGGCACAAAAGATCATTGGCGGGCATTCTACAGCGAAGAGAGACCCTGCATGGCGGATTTGCTGGTGGATCAAGCGCTGGAGGCGATTCCCCAATGGTATCTTGATAAGTATATTAAGTCGAGGTTGATAGAGGAGGCTTATGAGGCGACGGACTTTTTCCCGGAACTGGGAGAGAGCGGGAAATGGCTTCGCTTTACGGCAGCGGTAATCAGGGATTTTCACGGGAACCTTGTTGGCGCCATAGAAACACTCGAGGATGTTACGGAGCGCCGGAGGGCGGAAGAGGAGTTGTTAAGAGTTAAGAAAATTGAATCTCTTGGGATTTTTGCCAGTGGAATCGCTCATGATTTTAATAATTTAGTATCTGTCATGCTTCGCAATATATTTGCTGCTAAATTGTCTCTCGCTGACGAACAACAGGAGGTTGTGGGAGAGGGGCTCGAGATAGCTGAGAAGGTCGGTCATCAGGCGAAGGAATTGGCCCATCGTTTGATAACCTTCGCCAAGGGAGGTGAACCCGTAAGAAAAATCGCTTCCATTTCGAAATTATTGATTAATTCTGTTGATCTGCCTCTGAGCGGTTCTAAGGTGATATGTGAATTCTCCCTGCCTGATAATCTGTGGCCTGTAGAAATGGATGATGTTCAGATCCGGCAGGTCATCAACAATCTCTTGATTAATGCGCGCGAAGCTGTGCATGACGCAGGAATAATAACAATCCATGCAGAAAATGTGAATATATCAGCAGACAACGATCTGCCTCTGAAAGAAGGCAATTATGTGAAATGGTCCATCAGGGATCATGGTATCGGTATTTCGAAAGAAAATTTGCCGAAGATATTTGACCCTTATTTCACGACGAAACCAACAGGAAGCGCAAGAGGCATGGGTCTGGGACTTGCCTTATGTTATTCCATCATAAAAAAACACGATGGCGTTATCACCGTCGAATCTGAACCCGGTATGGGGTCCACCTTTATCGTTTATTTACCTGCGTCCCCTCAGGTGGACCCCTCAAGAAAAGGCGTCGGGGAACAAGCAGGTGCCAGAAAGGGTAAGATACTGGTCATGGATGATGAGGAGACGGTGCGGAATGCAACAGGCATTGTTCTCAACTATCTGGGCTATGATGTTGAGTATGCGAAGAATGGCAGCGAAGCCGTTGATCTCTATAAGACAGCCATAGAAAAGGGCCATCCGTTTTCCGCTGTCATATTGGATTTGACTATACCAGGCGGGATGGGTGCCAAGGAGGCCTTGCAGGAGCTCATCGCAATAGATCCTCATGTCAAGGCAATTATTTCATGCAGCTATTTAGATGATCCCGTCATTTCGAAATTCAAGGAGGATGGACTCTGCTGGTCAGTCGATATTCCATATGACATTGAGAAGATGAAAGAGATACTGGATAATCTGCCAAAATGAAGATATGCTTTTCTGTTGATTTTTCAACATCCTTGCACTTCATGTTTTATCATTAACATGACAGGCAAAAAATCTTTGCTTCCTTCTATCATTTACGTTAAAAATAAGATGAGAGTCCGAGAGGTGAGTAACGCGGCGCTGCATATTAATTGTCCGCATTTCGTGATGGGCAGCTAGCATGCGGGAACAACTATATTTGCCGCAGTTAAACGGAGAGAGGTTGATTATTTGACGGTCACGACCTCTTTTGCAAATTGAGGAAAGGCCTTTCCGTGAATGATTTGATTGATGAGTATTTAAATTTTCTTGCCGTTGAAAAAGGGGTTTCCCGCCTCACTATAGAGGCCTACAGCCACGATTTGAATCGATTCGTCAACCTTGTGCAAAGGCACGGCATTCAAAAAGTTGCAGATGTCACGCCTGATGAAATCATTTCATATTTAGAACAGGTCAAGAAAGATGGACTAAATGTGAGGTCTGTGAACAGAGGACTGGCGGCTGTCAGAGGATTCTTTAAGTTTCTCCTCAGGGAGAAAAAAATTGATGCAAACCCTGTGGCAAATATCGGACTGGCGAAGGTTTGGGCGCGACTCCCTGATACGCTGAGCAAGGAGGAAATGAATCTGCTTCTTGCTCAACCGGGTTCAAAGAATCCCGCGGCCATAAGGGACACAACCATGATGGAACTCATGTACGCAACGGGGATTCGCGTCTCGGAAATAATTACATTGACCATGAACAGCATTAACTGGCAGGTGGGATATCTTGTCGTTATGGGAAAGGGCGGCAAAGAGCGCATTGTACCGATCGGAAGATCCGCTTATAACTGTCTTTGTGAATATGTGAATCACGGAAGACCAAAGTTCATTAGGGAACAGAGAACTAACATCCTCTTTCTTAATAGATCGGGTGAAGGGCTGACACGTCAGGGTTTCTGGAAAATCGTGAGACGGTATGTACTCGCAGCGGGTCTCAACAAGAATGTCCATCCCCATACATTCAGGCACTCTTTTGCATCCCATCTGCTGGAAGGAGGGGCGGATCTCCGCTCTATTCAGATCATGCTAGGGCATGCAGACATAGCAACGACACAGATCTACACGCATATTACTCGCGAGAGACTGAAGCACATCCATAAAAGATACCATCCTAGAGGTTAAGAAAGAAAGTTAAAGGGCGGAAAATGGAGTCTAGCTTCATCAGAAGAAAGTGGGAGAGTCTTAAGAGGCCAGGCAAAGGCTTGCTTATTGCAGGTTTCTTGGCGGCCATGCTCGTTCTCGTCTGGATAATCGCCAACTATGCATTTCCTGAGAGAATGCATAAGTATCCCGTAAGTCTTGTGAGATTAAAAAACACTTTTTCATTTGTATTTCTTGGACACAAACCAGAGTTTTATTATCTGGATGTGGAGAAAAACGGGAAAGACTACAGGTTGAAGAATGGTGATGTGTTCGATATTTCTTACCGGGATGAATTTGTTGTGAAAGAAGTTGCCACGGATGTTTTTTCCGGTCGCGGGGTGACAGTGCATGTTGACGGGCTCGGTGGAGCGGATCACTTCAGGGTAATGCTTCGAGGCATCGATTTGGTCGATAGAGTTGTCATGACCCGCAGTAGGAGCGCGGGTGATGCAGCAGTCGATGCAGGCAGTATAGCGGTGAAATATAACGGGGAAGGCATCGCATCCGTGCCCTTGAAAGTTGTTATTATGCCGCAGGATTGGTTGAGATATGCAAAAAATTCGCAGAATCAGCAAGCTCAGATTGAGTATCTAAGACGGGCCATAGACATGAACAAAAATGACGTTGGCGTTCGCAAGATGCTGGCGGCCATTTATGAGCAGGCGGGTATTGCAGACAAGGCAATTGCTCAGTATAATGACATTCTCGCACTGAAACCCGATGATGTCAACGCTCTGGCAGGGCTCTTGAAGTGTTATATAAGAACCAAGGATTATGATAAAGCAATCGAGACGGGGATGAAGCTGCTTAGAATAAATCCACGCGATGCGTCTGCCTTTGCGAATATTGGATATGCTTACGGCAATAAGGGAGCATGGGAAAAGGCCATTGTCAACTATAAGGAGTCGCTGCAGTTGAACCCCGATGATACCCTGGTACGATTCAGGCTCGGCGAGGCATATGAAAAGGCCAATGATTTAAGAGATGCCGTTGAGCAATACAAGCTTATATTGACAAAGGCACGAGAAGCTGAAAACGTAAAGATTGCATTAGCGGGCGCCTACCTTAGGGCGGGGAACTATGATGAATCTATAAGATTGTATAAGGAAATTATTGCAAAACAACCGCGGAATGCCTCGGCCTACGCAAACCTGGGCCTTGCACATGGCGGCAAGGGACAGTGGAAGGAAGAAATAGAGAATTATAAGAAGGCCATATCTCTGAATCCGAAGGATCCCGTTGTTCACTATAATCTTGCTTCCGCCTACGAAAAAATAAATCAAGATCAGGATGCCTCGCGGGCATACCAAACTGTACTCAAAATAAAACCAGGTGATCTTGAAGCGACATCAAAACTTGCAGACATCGACTTTAAGAATAAACGTTACAGTGAGGCCATCAGGGTTTATGAGAGAATTCTGAAATCATCACCCAGAAAAGCATCGATTCATGCTAATCTTGGTTTTGCCTACGGGGAACTTAAGAAATATAAACTGTCATCTGAGTACTATCAAAAAGCGATCAAATATGGGATCAAAGATTCTCAGGTTCATTATAACCTTGCATACACATATGATAAGCTTGGCAGAAAGAAAGAAGCCATTCGCGAATATGAGTATGTAGCCTCGTCTCATCCGAACATGGATGTTTTGGATATTCTCGCGGAATATTACACGGACGAAAAGCAGTATGAAAATGCAATCAAAATCTATAAAAAAATGATAGCCATCAATCCCAAAAAGGCGACCGCTTACTCGGGCCTTGGATATGTCTACGGTCTCAGGAACGATATAGATAAGGAAATTGAATACTACAGGATTTCACTGAGGTATGATGCGGAGGATGACGATGTTTATCTCAGTCTGGGGAAGGCATATGAAAAGAAGGGGATGTATCAGGATGCCCTCAAGGCTTATACTCATGCCTATGAGCTCAATCCTGATTCGAACGTGGCGGCTAAAAAGATTCCTGCTTTGAAGATTAAAATATTGCAGCAGAAGCATCGTGAATCATAATTTGCGGCATAGTTGAGATTGGAGCAACAGGATGGAGTATTGGCACATTGTTGGGTTTGTCAGCAAGGTGAAGAGGTAGAAAGTGATGAGGCAGATTATCCTGGATGATATGGTTATTGGGGGTGGGACCCCCTTCATTCTCATCGCCGGTCCCTGTGTTATAGAGGACGAAGAGACAACAAGAGAGACGGCAATTTTTCTGAAAGACATTACCGGCCGGTTGAAATTGCCTTTCATATTTAAAGCGTCTTATGACAAGGCGAACCGGACTTCCATGAATTCCTTCAGAGGTCCTGGTATGGCAAAAGGACTGCGGATCTTATCCGACATAAAGAGGGATTTAGGTATTAAAATTCTATCAGATGTGCATCGTTTTGAGGAAATTGGACCTGCTTCAGAGATTCTCGATGTGATGCAGGTGCCTGCTTTTCTCTGCCGGCAGACAGACTTCATAATCGAGGTTGCCAGAAGGGCCCGAGTTGTCAATATCAAGAAAGGCCAGTTCCTCGCTCCGTGGGATGTTACGAATATACTTCTCAAGGCATCTTCAACGGGGAACGAAAATATAATGGTCACTGAGAGGGGAGCAACTTTCGGGTATAATAATCTTGTAGTTGATTATCGTTCACTCCCCCTAATGAGGGAGATGGGTTATCCTGTGATATTCGATGCCACACATAGCGTACAGCTTCCAGGCGGAATGGGCACTGCTTCCGGCGGTCAGAATGATATGGTTCCCCACCTTTCGCGAGCAGCCGTTGCAGTCGGAGTTGACGGCATCTTCCTGGAAGTACACCGTGAGCCTGAATATGCCAAATGCGACGGTCCGAATTCAATGCGCCTCGATTCGCTTTATGATCTCCTTTCTACACTTATTGAGATCGATGGCATAATCAAAAAGATGAAAGCCGATAAAAAATAAGAAATAGGGGCAAACGTGGGAAGCGAGTTTCTCGAAGAGAGGTTGGTAGCGAAGATTAGACTCATCCGTCTTCTGGTTCTGGATGTTGACGGGGTCATGACGGACGGACGAATAATCATGGATTATGCGGGGCGTGAGACAAAAAATTTTGACGTGAAAGACGGACACGGCATCAAGGTCCTGATGAGATACGGCATCGATGTTATACTCGTGACGGGAAGGAGGTCCGCCGTGGTTGAACATCGGGCCAGAGACCTCGGCATCGGCGAGGTCCACCAGGGCGTTCATAACAAACTTGAAATCTCCGATACCATACTCCGTAATCGTTCTCTGAATTATGAACATATGGCTTTTGTAGGAGACGATATAGTTGACATCCCCTTATTAAGAAGGGCCGGATTTTCTGTTGCCGTGGCCGATGCTGTTGAGGATGTGAAGAAATGCGTTGATTATGTTACAATAAATGGAGGGGGCCGCGGTGCTGTAAGAGAGGTATGTGAACTCATCCTGAAGGCTAAGGGCGAATGGACTGATGTAGCAAGAAGGTATGAGTTCTTGTGAAGAATTGATGCTGATCGCAGAAACAGCAGCAGCGCCATTGCCAGTTATTCAGTGCACGTTGAGCGTCGTACTTCCATATCCGGCGCGCATTTGCCTTTGACCTTTACATATATGGAAACGGATGATATAAATAGAGCCTGTCTTTGGGAGCGACTCATTTTCACAGTTTGTAATTCACAGCAGAAGTGAGAATTGCCCTTCCCGAAAAGACAAAGTCTTATGAAATTTAGGAAAAGCAGAGTTGTTATCATAATTCTGATCGCCACAATCGTCTCAGCGGCAGCTGTCATCCTGTTTTTGGCGAGCAGTAAGTCTTCCAAAACCCAGCTGCTTAATATAATATCGGATAAAGTAGATCTCCAGGTTAAGAATGTCCACTATACAGACGTTGGTGCTTCAGGGATGAAATGGGAGATAAATGCGGATAGTGCAAAATATGTCAAAAACGAGAACCTTGTCCTTTTTGATCGGATCAGGGTGAAGCTTGTTATGCCTGACGGAAGGACCCTTGTTATGACGGGGGATAAAGGCAAGTCAAACACGGAAACGAAGGATATGGAAGTTTCCGGAAATGTGGAAATCATATCAGACAAAGGCGATCGCCTGACTACAGATATCCTGAAATACTCGGGCGCGGAACAGCGGATATATACCGACTCCGCCGTTAAAATGGAAAACTCCCGCATGCAGGTGAAAGGGGTGGGCATGTCGTTTTCATTGGACGATAAGGATGTCGCGTTGTTATCCAGGGTGAAAGCCGACATAAAGTAATATGTCCGGAAGGGCTCTCCGCATAAACGCTGTCCTCGGGACGCGAAACCCCAATTAATTATTTTGGATATGATTATGAGAAGCAGGATGATAATCTCGTTGATAATGGCATTTTTTACTGTCTCATTTTTGGGCGCTAAGGAAACCGATACGAAGAAGAAAATCAAGTTTGACAAGGATCAACCGATACAGATTGTTTCTGACCGTCTGGACGCCTACAACGAAAAAAAACTGGTCGTATTTTCAGGTAACGCAGTTGCAACCCAGGGTGATAAAATTATAAAAGCGGACCGCCTTTTTTTGTATTATAAGAAAGACCCACAGAAAGATCCACAGAAAGATCCCCGGGTGCCCGAAAAGACCGGCACTCAGGATATTGGCAGTGCCGGTGATCTGGAGAAGATTGAGGCGAAAGGTCATGTCATAATAACACAGGGTGAAAGGGTTGTAACCGGGAATGACGCAATCTTCTACCAGGATACGCAAAAAATTATTATGCTGGGCAATGCAGTCATGCGTGAGGGAAGAAACGTCATCCACGGTGACAGGATAGTGGTATTTCTTGATGAAGACAGAGGTGTCGTCGAAAGCGTTGAAAAAGGCAGAGTTAAAGCTACAATATATCCTGAGGACAAAAAAAAGAAATGAAAGACCCGATGCAGATTTTCTTTAACGTTCGTTTTATAAAGGCAATTGTAAATGCGCAAATTTAGATGCATGGATGTTTTGAATTAATGGAAACACTGTCGGCTAAAGGGTTGGTAAAAATCTATGGAAACAGGGTTGTAGTAAATAAGATTGATCTGGAAATCAGTCCTGGAGAAGTGGTAGGTCTTTTAGGCCCCAATGGAGCAGGTAAGACCACAATTTTTTATATGATAGTGGGTTTGTTATGGCCCGACGAGGGGAGTATCTTTTTAAATGGAGAAGATGTCAGTAAATGCCCCATGTATATCCGGGCACGAAAAGGATTGAACTACCTGCCGCAGGAGCCTTCTATATTCAGAAAGCTCTCCGTGGCAGAGAACATCATGGCAATTCTCGAGACACTGGATATAGATAAAGATGAGAGAGACAAGCGACTGAAGGAACTGCTCGGAGAACTTGATATTTCACACCTGTCAGAAGCGCGCGCATATTCCTTGTCGGGCGGAGAGAGGCGGCGTGTAGAAATTACAAGGGCCCTCGTCACGTCTCCCAAATACATTCTACTCGATGAGCCTTTCGCGGGGATTGATCCTCTTGCTGTTCAGGATATACAGAGAATCATATCCAAACTGAAATCTAAAGGAATCGGCGTTGTCGTGTCCGATCATAATGTCAGAGAAACGCTTTCTGTCTGTGACAGAGCCTATATCATCAATGAAGGGGCAATTTTGGTCGAAGGGGATCCTGACACCATAGCCAACTGTGAAATTGCGAGAAAGATTTACCTGGGGGAAGATTTTTACCTCTGAACGGCGGATATGAGATAGTATTGATCAGGCATACGGAATAATGGCATTTGAACTCAAACAAAATCTAAAATTGAGCCAACAGCTGGTCATGACACCTCAGTTGCAGCAGGCAATAAAACTGTTGCAACTTTCGAGGCTGGAGCTGACTGATATAATCACGCAGGAAATGGAGGAAAATCCGCTACTCGAGGAGGTAGTATCAGAAGAATACCCGGAAGATACGACCGTTCCGGAATCCGATACCGTTGAAATAGCTGATCGCGAAGAAGTCAAAACGATCGAGCGTACAGAGGAGATTACCGGGGAGGGGGATGGTAAGGAAGAATTTGACTGGAATAGCTATCTTGAGGACTACGGTCCAACAGGTGTAAGATATGACCGCAAGGATGATGATGCGCCGTCGTGGGATAATATGCTGATGGTAAAGCCGTCTCTGACGGATCATCTGATGTGGCAACTCAAGCTGTCCCGCATTACCGACGCGGAAATGAAGATTGGAGAACAGATAATTGGCAACCTTGACAACAACGGCTATTTGGTGGCGTCTATAGAGGAGATTGCCAAGCAGGAGGGAGTTGAGGAAAGTTTCGTTGAAGGCGTTTTGAAGAAGATTCAGGAATTTGATCCTCCCGGGATTGCAGCAAGAGACATCAAGGAATGTCTTCTAATTCAAGCCAGGATCCTGGGTGTGCTGACTCCCCTCGGTGAGTCGATTATAAATGAACATCTGAAAGACTTGGAAACAAAAAACTACAGCAATATTTCAAGGAAACTGAAGGTTCCCATGTCTGAAGTTCTGCAGGCTGTCTGTATAATAAGCAGCATGGATCCTAAGCCTGGGAGCGTCTACACCGAAGAGAGGATAGACACCATTACGCCCGATGTATATGTATCCAAGGCAGGGGAGGAATATAAGATTATTCTTAATGACGACGGTCTTCCGAAGCTCCGGATCAGCAACTTTTACAAGGAGATTATGGGCGGCAGCAACACATATCCGGATGCAGAAAACAGCAGGAAATACATAAGGGAAAGGATGCAATCGGCTACATGGCTGATCAAAAGCATACAGCAGCGGCAAAGAACAATATACAAAGTGACGGAAAGTATATTGAAATTGCAGAGAGACTTTTTTAATTACGGAATCAATTACTTAAAGCCGCTGGTACTGAGGGATATTGCCGATGATGTGGAAATGCATGAGTCAACCATAAGCAGGGTAGTGACGAACAAGTACATGCATACTCCGAGAGGCATATTCGAACTCAAATATTTCTTCAGCAGCAGAATACAAAAAACAAGCGGTGATGCCGTTGCATCGAAAAGCGTCAAAGAAGAGATTAAAAAGATTGTGAGCGCTGAAAATCCGAAGAAGCCGTACAGTGACAGTGACATCGTTGATCTCCTGAAAAAATCAGGCATATCAATTGCGAGAAGAACTGTTGCAAAGTATAGAGAAATGATGCGCGTTCTGCCTTCTTCCAAGAGGAAAAAGTATTTCTGACAGTATTGTAAAAAGTCTTCCCGCTTTTGCGCGGGCAGGCTCCGGCATAAATTGGGCTTCATCCTTCCCTGCGCAGGCTCAGGTCAAGCTATGGCTTGTGTTTATATACGCCTCATGCCTCAGATTTGTTTATCCCAAGCCTGCGGGTGGAGGCGCTTCGCCTCCGGACTTCTTGTTTCGCCGTCCATTTTTCAAACGATTTTTGACTTCCCGAGGAGCAGTCCGTCAGGGCCTCAAAAAACAGTTTGACCTCAGATGATTTTAAGATTAGGATGCCCCCCCCGGAAGAAACACATAGAGGGCGTGGCAAAATGTATTGAAACTTAGGAGGGTTTAGTTATGAAGACTTCCGTAACCTTCAGGAATACAGAAGGGGATGACTGGCACAAGGAATATATCGATCAAAAACTAAAAAAACTTGAAAAATATTTGGACACGCCGGTGGAGGCCCGTGTTGTTCTTTCCGTTGAAAAGTTCAGAAGTGTGGCGGAAGTAAATTTAATGACGAATGGGCAGACCCTGAATGCCAAGGAAGAAGCCAAGGAAATGGGTCTTGCTATTGATAATGCGGTTGAAAAGATAGAACGTCAGCTGAAGAAGCGCAAAGAAAGGACGCGGGGTCATAAAACGAATGCTGAGCGGTTAGGAGGAGCAGCGCCTCGGGAAGTGTATCCCGATGATGTAGATGAAGCGCAGGAAGTAAGAATAGTGGAAACGAGAAAAGTTGTGTTGAAACCCATGTCTCTCGAAGATGCAATTATGGAGATCGATATATCAAAAAACCGTTTTGTTGTTTACAGAGATTCTTCTACAGAAAACGTCAGCATCATCTATGTCCGCGATGACGGAAAGTATGCGCTCATAGAGACAAGCAGCTGAGGTTAGAGGAAACATCATGAAAATCATGGATATCTTCAGGAAAGAATATATCATTGAAGAACTAAAAGCAAAGAACAAGAGGGCTGTTCTTGCTGAATTGTCCGGCGTGATTCGTCGTGAGGATGGTACGATTAATCACGAATTAGTGGTGAACACACTATTGGACAGGGAAAAGTTAGGCAGTACTGGCATAGGAGATGGTATCGCTATCCCCCACGGCAAGCTGGCAGATCTGGATGAGTTGATAGTCTCATTCGGCAGAAGCAGGGAAGGTGTGGAGTTTGATTCCATGGACGGCAAACCGGCCAATCTTTTTTTCCTGTTATTGGCCCCGGAGAATACGACAGGCCTGCACCTGAAAGCACTTGCTAAAATATCAAAGATGATGAAGGACAACGCATTCAGGAAGAAGCTCATAGAAGCCAAGTCAAAGGATGAGCTATACGTAATAATTGCGGACAAGGATGACGCAAGTTGATTGTCAGGGTATTTCACTGCCATGGCCTCGCTCCGATTAAAAGATATTCTTCAAGGTTCAGAGGATGAATTAGGACTCGAACAAATTACCGGTGAAGCCGGTCTGGCGAGATCAACAAGCAGTATCCGTGTTCAGCGATATGAGGAAGCCGAAGACTTCCGGGAGAGGATTGTTCCCGATGTTATCCTTGTAATGACACCTCCATATGTTTCCGAACTCATAACAATACCGTCAGAATCCCGCAAAAAAATCTTTCAATCTATTATTTCAAACCGTATTCCCTTAATAGCGATCTCGGAAACCGACGCAGTACCGGGTCTTATGGCGTCTTTCTCAGAATTGTACGGTATTCCTGTCTTTACGTCGGTATACGATGAGTTTCTCTTGGAAAGTCGTCTTTCCGGGCTCTTGAGAGAAAAGCTTGAAAATTCCATCTCCATGCACGGGACGCTTGTAAGTGTTTCAGGCCTCGGCGTGCTGTTCGTAGGAGACAGCGGCACGGGGAAGACTGAATGTTCCCTGAAACTGGCGGAAAGAGGACATCGGTGGATAGCAGACGATGCCGTAGAGATCGAAAGAAGAGGAGATTTGTTGTATGGCCGGAGTCACGAGCTCACCAAGGATCTTATCAATATTAAAAATAGAGGTATTGTTGAGGCAAAAGAACTTCTCGGTGCCCAAGCCATTCTTGACGATTCAGTCATAAATTTCATGGTTGAATTGAAGACAATGGATCATAACGGAAGGCAGGAAGGCATCTGTAGAGCAGAAAAATCACTGGATATCATGGGGGTTAAACTGCCCTGTATGGAGCTGCCGGGTTTTCCGCAGACCCGCAGAATATACAAGCATGTTGAGTTTGGGGTTCAAAAATTAATGAGGGAGATGGAAAAAGGAGACTCATGAATAACCTGCGTGTAGTAATCATCACGGGACTTTCGGGATCAGGCAAGAGTACTGCCCTCCGGGCACTGGAAGATATCGGCTTTTTTTGCGTCGATAACCTGCCAGTTGTTCTTCTTCCCAGATTCCTCAAGATTCAGTCCGATGCTTCAAAGGACATCACAAGAGTCGCCATGGTTATGGATTTGAGGGAGAAGAGTTTTCTGGAAAAATATACAAAGATTTTTGACCAACTGAAGAACGAGGGTTACAGGATAGAAATACTATTTCTCGATTCGAGTGATGACGCCCTCCTGCATCGATTCAGTGAAACGAGAAGGGTGCATCCTACGTCGGTAAAGGGTTCCATCATGGAGGGCATTAACCTGGAGAGGGAGAAGTTGGCCCAGTTGAAACAGATGGCTGATAAAGTCATTGATACCACCTCATACAATGTCCATCAATTAAAGGACGTCGTCCAAAGGCACTTTATTTCTTCATCCGTAAATCAAAGGATGATCATTCATGTGACATCATTCGGGTACCGGTACGGCATACCCGCCGATGCAGACATTGTGCTTGATGTGCGGTTTCTTCCCAATCCATATTTCGTCGAAGAACTGAAATTCCATGATGGTCACCATCCCGATGTTCAGAATTACGTACTTGAATCTCACGAAAGCAGGATATTTATTCAAAAGCTTTTCGAACTGATGGCATTTCTCATCCCGCTTTATGAAAAGGAGGGGAAGGCGCGACTTAACATAGCCCTGGGATGTACAGGCGGCAGACACCGGTCAGTCGTCATGGCAAATCAACTGGGCTCTTATTTTTCAGATAAGAATTACATAGTGACGATAAACCACAGGGACATCAATAAGAGTTAGCCAAATATAACGGGTTGCAAATGTCCGGAAGTTAGAAATCCGATTGGGAATTTGAGCCAGCCTTGACAATATCGCGTATAAGAATCTAAAAAGAAACAACCGTCTTCTTGGTGACGTTATCGGCAACCCAATGGGCATCCCACCACTCCTGGGGATTTACGAACTGCCCCCCGACAAGCATTCCAAAATGCAGATGATCTCCGCCTGCAAGGCCTGTTGATCCTGTATGGGCAATTATGTCGCCTTTTCTGACTTCCTGGCCCTGCTTGACATCTATAGAGTTCAGATGGCCGTAGAGAGTGAAGAATCCAAAGCCGTGATCGATGATCACGAAATTGCCATAGATCCCGAGGTAGCCGGCATATGCAACTATGCCATGATTGGCGGCTTCCACCGGAGCATTTATCGTTGAAGCAAGGTCAACGCCCATGTGGATGCTCTCACCAACCACCTTGCCCTGGTATTGGTATTTTCTCTTATCGCCGAACAAGGCCATCGGAGCAGCATCTTTCATTCGGAAGAATGTGCCTTCCCATAATTGCCTGGGGTTCGATGTCTTGCAGATTTCCCGGATTGTACTGTCATTATCCTCCCTCATCTTACTGTTGACATAGATGAAAGTTTCGAGTGGCATCTTGCCCTGAAGAACGGGATTATGACTCTGAAATTCGGGCATCTTCTGCTGCAAGAAATTCTCGCTCAGGGTCATCTTATCGCTGCGGAATTTCTTCTTTCTGATGAGATTTGGCAGGGCAACGGAAGTTTCATTCCCTGCCTGATCCCGGGCGATGACTTTTATCGTTGTTCCACCATGCCTGGCATCCACAGGGAGAGAAAAATAACTGATAATACATGGCTTGTCTGAAATCGTCGTCGCGTATCCCGGGGAAAAATGATTTTCGACCTTGACGCCGCTTGAGATAACCGGCTTTGATATTCTGTATAGGA
>Ga0208495_1000062_pt1 | contig 69138 bp, 64 predicted proteins | sample CryBogmetaGMA14M_FD_184551 | JGI IMG/M metagenome (GOLD analysis project Ga0208495, IMG submission 184551) | Freshwater microbial communities from Crystal Bog, Wisconsin, USA - MA14M (SPAdes) | ecosystem: Environmental > Aquatic > Freshwater > Lake | place: Crystal Bog, Wisconsin, USA...
CAAGAGTTATATGCATTAAGGAATAAAAAAAGGGTTCATAACATAAATTTAGATATAATTTTAAAAGCATATTTATCGAGATCAATTTGTGTTTGCAAATAATCGTGCATAGATTACAGTTGTTTGCATATCTATTTTAAATAGCAGGAGAGATGTACGATTATTTAGCATCTACTTTTCTTAGTCTATCGGTATTAGAATAAATGTTTAAGCACTAATGCTGAAATAATGGAGTTGATCTCAAACTATTTTCCATGTGATTATCTTATTTCCTTTTACCAAAAAAGCTTTTCTGGCCAGTGTGGCAAGGGGTGTATCGGTCTTAGAATCAGAATAAAATTCGTCAATTTGAACATTGCGAAACTGTTTCTTAAAACGCAAAACCTTTTCTTCACCCTCACAATTTTCACCATTGAACAAACCAGTTTTAGGATCTACTTTTGAAGCAATCAAATAGCTAATACCAAGTTCTTTGCAAATTGTCCTCAATAAAAATTCAGGAGATGCCGAAATGATGACATCGTCCGGTTTTTTTTGCACTAGATACCAAGGTTTGATCCTGCCCCGGTTTTTAATCCAAAACTCTTTTAGCAAAGCATCTAGATCATGGACCTTTCCTAGATAAAAAAAAACCGTTCTTTGAAACTTGTTTTATTAATGCGATCCAAGAAATAGAGGATTGCTCCCATTACTTGATTCGGCAGGCAACCAAGTAATGAGGGATGCTTTTTCAAGCAAAAGCAATAAAATACCAGCGTACTATCTCCTTGAAATATTGTATTGTCGAAATCATATACATTCATATTAAAACCAACTTAAATACGAATAATTGTTGAATTGAGGAAAAAATGTAATGCTGGGATATTTATAGCTAATGAAATAGTGAATACAATCACAAGCAATATAATATATAATAATAGACCTTTATCATTATACAGTTTTTCTGGTTTTTGTACGGCAGAGTCTTCTTTAAAAGCCATATTTAAATAGACGCAAAAGAGCCCACACAAAAACGGTATGGTCAAAAGCAATTCAATTTTATATTTTATGATAAAGATGCCACATAGAAACAGAGAACACAATGCATAGAAAAATGAGGAGACTAAAAGTGATTGTTCCGTATAATAAATAAAAGATTTACGATAAAAACCTGCTTTTTCTTTATCTTTAATCATACGGTATTCTGAATAGCGTTTGATGGCCATCAAAAATGCTCCTCCGAACCAGAATCCAAAAACAATAGTTGCTGGCGGCAAATAGACGCTTGTTACTGCAAACCATCCTAATAAAAGGCGGATAACATTGTTGATAGATTCGGAAAGGACATCAATATAAGGGATGTCCTTTGTACGGACTGGCTTTACATTGTAGATGATGCCCATTACCAATAGCCACAACTCACAATAAAAACAGTACATGGAAATAAGAAGAGAGAGGACAAGACCGCAGAACGCCAGCAGAAAATACTCTATGATTATCCATTTAACATTAATTGTATTCTGTACCATTGAACGCAATTTTTTTGTGGGATGAAACAGATCAGATTTTGCATCCAGCCATTCATTGATTACATAGTTTGCTGAAGCAATCAAACAGGTAGCGGAAAAAACTAACGCTAGGCGAAATACCAACTGAAGAATAGATTCATGATACCCGACCAGAAATATAACACATAGTGTACCTGGATAGATAAGGAGGTTTTTTACCCAATGATCTGGCCGTGCTATTCTAATGTAGTTCATAATATTTAATTTAGGCAATCTCTACATACCTAGTAAATTAATATACTTTTACCATTAAATTGAATTTCAATGCCATAAGTAAAATTAACATTTTATATCATACATAGAATTATAATTATACCATTTTAAGTAATTACCAAGTTGTAATGTAGCATAAAATTAAAATATTGAAAGATGTATTCTACAGTAAGAAGTCGATACAGGACTTGACATTAATAGTCAATATATACTCCCCGAAGACATACAATCTGATGATAGTAAACATGAGAAGAGCAGCCAGATTCGACCACAAAGGTGTGTAGGCTTTTTTAAGAAGAAGGGATGGATTTGGTGGTAATAGATTAACTGCGAACCATTTGTGGCAAGGTTTTTGGAGAATACCAATCATTAAAAATCATTTTCGGTTTTTGTACACTTCCACTAACCACCAAAATTCGCACATCTCCGACCGGGAGGATAAGGCTTTTTTGAAGATTTTAAACGGTAATCCTCAATTAAATTCCAAATTAAAAGTTGATGACTTGTAGATGTAATGGAAAAAACCGGTTATTTTTTTGTCTTGACGATCACGGTACTCTCGGAAAATTCCGCCGGCTGTTGGGCATTTCTCGGCGAAACGTCTTTGATCTTAATGCTTCTTGTTTTAATGCCGATATCCCGCGACTTGGTTTTTACCTCATAGACACCGCCTTCCTGTTTAAGATTTAAATCTCCGAGTTCAGAAACACTGGAATATATCATAATGCTTTCCTCACCAAAGGGCGGATTCACTTCCAGTTCAAATTTATCCGTCCCGGAAGGGATCGCATAAGTTACCCCGCCTTGAAAGTAATTATCCTGCCGGTAAGGATTGGGCAATAACTGAAGATTGTTATTCCCTGCATCCCTATAAATCACTCTAGCGAAGAAAGGTTTATTGCCCTTGAGATAAATCTTGATTTTCTCACCTTTGCTATAGGTTTCTTTATCCGACCAGACTTTCACGGTAAGCGGCAAAGATGGATCGTCCAGTGCTGTATCGGGTAACTTTTTCATTGCCTTTTCATCAGGGATGACTTCCGTTTTGATCTTAACCTTGTAGCAATCACCCTGCGCCGGGTCTTTATACCAGCCCTTCTCCATATCTTCGATAACCTTGACTGTGGCATTGGCATAGGCGGAGACAAGGTCTTTTTGAAGCTCAAAGTCCTTCACTTCGGTCGCAGAAGACACGTAGGTTTGGACCGACTCGATGGCGATTCTCTTGGCATCGGACATGGCTAAAGTTTCGGTTTGCTTGCGCGATTTGTCATCCCCCATGCAGGCGGAGCCTTCCACTATCTTAATCGTGGATTGCGCGGCGTAAACTGAAACGGCAAGAAAAATACTTATGGCGACAAGAAGTAAAATCTTACGCATAGAACCTCCATCTATAGGTTGCTTTGCTAAACCTACGGAAAATCCATCCTCCGTTAATCTAGATAAAAACATAAGCACATTGACGAGTCAAGATTATTTTATTTATTTGGCCTAGTGGCATACTTGATCAGCCACACAGGAAATGATATGTTTATATATGATAAAAACTCTTGTTCAAATCTATGAAGTGCAGGAACCGGCAGAGGCAGAGGCTATCGTCGCTTTAGGAGTTGATCACATCGGCAGCGTTCTTCTTTCCAATGATTCCTGGAAAGTAGAGTCGATCAGGGAAACCGTTCATACAATTCAGCGGGCAGGCGCAAAAAGCGGCTTGATTCCGATCTTTGGTAACGAGCCAAATGTTTTTCAGGCATTGGACTACTATCAGCCTGATTTTGTCCATTTCTGTGAGGCACTCCCAATATTTCCCGGAAATAAAGAAACACCCCTGCGAAAAATTGACGCTCTTGCTGCTCTTCAGATACAGGTCAAGGATAGATTTCCGCAGATTGAAATCATGCGATCACTTTCCGTACCACAGCAAGGAGTAGGGCGGGAAAGTGAAGTTTTAAATAATATTCTTTCTTGCACCAAACTATTGGCACAATTTAGCGACTATTTCCTCATTGATACGCTTATTGGCAATTAGGGTGATAAGAATGATCAGCCTGTGGCATGTTACGTCGGCATTACCGGCAAAGTTTGCGATTGGAATATTGCCGGGGCGATAATTAGACAAAGCCCCATACCCGTAATCCTGGCCGGCGGTATTTCGGACAACAATGTCTTTGATGCAATCATTAAACTAAAACCGGCAGGGGTAGATAGTTGTACTCGAACCAATGCAGTCGATAAAAAAGGCAAGCCTGTCCGATTTAAAAAAGATCTCAAAAAAATCAAGCGAATGGTTGAGGAAGCTAGAAGAGCAGATTCTGCCTTGGCTGGATCTTTAAAGTAAAAAGTGTATTTTTTGGTCTTCTATTAAAACAAAAAGAGTGATAAGGTATAATCATTAAATTGGATATCTTATGTTAATTAATATGCAAAATATTTCGCGGGTGAGAAAGAAAGGTTTATTACTTGTCTTATTGCTCATTTTCTCAGGTGCCCTGGCATCATGTTCATTAAAGACAGCTTATGTGCCTCCAGAAGGAACGTGGAATTATCCGGGCGGCGGCGCATCTCCGATGTCCATGGTTTTTCATCCCGGCGGTAAACTGACTTTTGTTGGTGGCTTTAATAATTTTCATCCGGCAACATGGCATCTTGATAAACAAACATGGAAACTGCAGATAAAAGTATCCAACTACGATAAATCCAATACGGAATGCAACGATTTATACACAGAAGAATATTCATGTTTGCAATATAATCCTAAAACCGACTTCTTCGAATGCATATTGACCTCAAAGACTAAAAGCCTCATCTTTTTGGGTTGGAATTTTTTCCGGCAATAGTGCCTACTCATTGTTTAATAGAAAATCGCTAAAGCTATTTAAAAAGGTGAACAATGCCCTACGATGAAGGATTGGCGCAAAGAGTTCGCGAAATATTGGAGGAAGAACCTGAATTTGGTGAAAAGAAAATGTTTGGCGGAATTTGCTTTTTACTCTTCGGTAATATGGTCTGCGGTATAATCCGTGATGATTTGATTGTTCGCATCGGCGCCACTAATTACAATGCAGCATTGAAGATGCCCCTTACAAAAAAATTTGACCTTACCGGAAAAGCGCTAACAGGTTGGGTTATGGTTTTATCGACAGCTCTGGATTCAGATGAAGAACTCAATGACTGGGTGCAAAAAGCTGTCACCTTTGTCCGGACACTACCACCCAAATCACGGGTATGAACCCCAAGGCAATTTTTGGAAATAATTTCCGCAGCAAGCTGCGGGGTATTATACCCTCCGCTTCGCGGGATTGTTCAACTTACCAATTCTGCTGCGTCGCAGATGACCTCGTGTGACCTTTAGGTTATTAGGTTACTACGCTTTCGGAATTGGAGTTTCAGCAATAAATGGATCGATTCCCAGATTCACACTATACCCACCATAAGCGAATAAAATCTACTGTTTGAACAGATCCAGCGGTTCGATATAGGCCGGGTCTTCATTTTTCATGGCGGCGATGATGTGCTTGTGGAAACGCTTCTTCATTTCGCCAAAAATAGGCCGGCCCTTTTTGAAGGTCTTGGCAAAAGACAGGGAATCCTCCATGAGCGCCACAGCATTGGCGCTGGCCTTGTATATAACGTGATGCTCCGCAAGTTCAGCCGCGTTATAACGCTTGCCCGTCAGCGTCGCTTCGACAAGCTTGTAATAGGGAAATGTCTTCTTCATCATTTCCTGCATCGACGGAAGAAATGGAATGTTGAGATCTATTTCGGGGAAAAAGAAGTACCCTCGGTCGGCTTTCATTAAGAGAAAATCACAGCAGCAGGCCAGGATGCTACCATTGCCCGCGGTGTGGCCGTTCATGGCCCCGATGACCGGCATGGGCAAAAGAAGCATGCTCTTGAAAACCTTATTCATGTCGTACATGAATTGCTTGATGGAGGCAAAATCCTTGTTGGTAAAGGCCGGTAAGATCCACGACAGGTCAATGCCCTGAGACCAGCTTTTCTCATCACTGGATGTAAGAATAACGGCATAGATGGATGTGTCTTTTTCAACTTCCTCAAAGGCCGCCAGCATGGCCTTGGCAAAATCTGGATTGTGGCGATTTTCGCCGTTGTTCATGCTGATAATGGCTACGGTTTCGTCTTTTTTCCAATCGACAATGGACATAAATCTATTCCTCCTCATAAGTTTTCGGAATTAAGCTATAATAATTTCGGTCTTGTATGTCAAGGGATACTAAGCACATGTGCTTCTTTTCTTATTGACTTCAATTTTATCTTGACCTAAGATCTTGCTCCACAAAAAACTGTCCGGTACAAGAGGAGGAAGATCATGAAAAGGTTAATGCTTTTTGTCATTGTTGGAGCTACCATCTGCGGCTTGCTGCTCACAGGTTGCGACCGTCTGAACAGCTTCCAAAAGGAAGGCGACATCAGTATCTCCGGTTTAAAAGCCAATGTTGAGGTCATCCGTGATGAGAAGGGTATGGCCTACATCTATGCGGCCAATGAAGATGACTTGCTCTGGGCACAGGGCTTTGTAGCAGCTCAGGATCGACTTTTTCAGATGGAGATGACGCGTCTTTTCGTGTCCGGCCGCATTTCCGAACTTATGGGCCAGGCAGGACGTGAATCAGATGTTCGAATGCGGACAATCGGCTTTACCCGTCAGGCAAAAAAATATGAAGCCGCCCTGGGCGCCGAATCAAAACGCTTTTTGCAATCTTATATTGACGGTGTCAATGCCTACATTGCCAGGGGAAAAGAAATACCTCTGGAATTCAAACTTTCCGGACTCAAACCCCAGCCCTGGACAATTGCCGACTCTTTAGCCATCGCCTATTTTATGGGATGGGGGTCGGCAGCCAACATTAAGGATGAGGTGATCGCGCAGATGCTGGTGGAGAAACTCGGGCCAGAAAAGGCAGCGCAGATTTTTCCTGTCAATATCAATCCGGATACTGAGAAAAATTGCAAAACATCCAATAAGCAGGGGAATATCCTGAGCGCAGAAAAGCTACATCTTGATCTTACCGCCGATAAGACCCTTGTGGCCTTTTTGTCCGAGCAAACTCCGGGATTGCGCATCGGCAGTAATAACTGGGTTGTCAGCGCTGACCTCTCTCCAAATGGGAAACCTGTTGTCGTCAACGATCCTCACCTGGATGCCAGAATGTTCCCCGGCCCCTGGCATCCGATCGGATTGATCACGCCGTCTTTAAGAGCTGTAGGCATCACTATCGCGGGTAGTCCGGGAATCATAGCAGGACGGACGGATTATGTAGCTTTCGGGGTGACTAACTCCTATGGAGATGGTCAGGATCTTTCCATTGAAACCATCGATCCGAAAAATCCTGATTGTTATCTGGAAGGCAATAAATCCAAGCCCTTCCAAGTTCTCAATGAGAAAATTAAAATCAAAGATAAAAGCGCAGCCGGAGGATATCGGGAGGAAAATATTGTCATCCGCCTGACAAAAAGAGGGCCCGTAGTCTCAGGTACCCTGAAGGGCTTGGATACATCCAAGGTTATCAGTTTGCGCTGGTCACCCTTTGAGTCAATGTTGCCTTCTTTGGGATCAGATCGTTTAATGAAGGCACGTTCAGCCAGCGAATTTCGGGAGAGTCTCAGGGACATCAACTTCGTTATGCTGAATTTTGTCTATGCCGATGTCAACGGTCATTACGGCTGGCAGACAACCGGCCGCCTGCCCATCCGCGTGCGCGGAAACGGCTTGACTCCGCTTCAGATCACCGATGAGCGTGACGACTGGAAAGGTTGGATACCATTTGATAAAATGCCGCACTCTGCCGATCCCGCAAGGGGTTGGGTAGGAACCTGCAACCACAATACAGTCCCCTGCGGCTATCCTTATTATTATACATCCCATACCTCTCCCTCGTATCGTTACCGCCGTCTTAGTGAATTATTGGATGCGCCCGGGAAAAAATCGGCAAAGGATCACTGGCAATACCAACGGGATACAGTTAATCTTATGGCAAAACAAATTGCCCCGATCATGGCAAAGGCACTGATTAACAACTCAGACACAAAGGACATGGGACAAATTCTCAGCAGTTGGAATTACGTGGATGATCCGAATCAGGCGGCACCGGCCATATTCCAGAGTGTGTATCGTCATTTTTTCTTTGCAGTTTATCAAGATGAGTTGGGTGAGTCGCTGGCCAAACTCCTCGGCGATAATGTTTACTTCTGGCAGGAGTCTCTCCAAAAGATGGTTCTTGCAGGGGATTCGCCCTGGTTTGACGATATCTCCACGCCAAACGCGAAGGAAACGCGGGATGATCTTTTTTACCGGGCCGGTGTCAAGACCAACAGTGAGCTTGCCTCCCTGTACGGCTCTGACCCTAAGGGGTGGACATGGGGCCGCATGCACCAAATTACTTTTGTGTCACCGATCCGCCGTGAGGGCTTCGGGCGGGATCTCTTGGGAGGTGGTCCTCACGCCATGGGCGGTTCTCAGGAAACCCTTTATCGCGCCAGCTATGATTTTAACAAACCCTATGACGTGACTACTTTAGCATCCCTGCGAATGGTAGCCGACCTGGGTGATCCCGATAAAATCATGGCTGTTCTGCCGGGCGGCGCTTCCGGCCGAATCTTCAATCCCCACTATAAAGATCAAGTCGAGCCCTTTATGAACGGAAAGATTCTTTACTGGTGGTTTAGTGACAAAGCTATCCGGGAACATGCCAAAGCAAAATTGCGCCTTATTCCGCAAGGCGTTGAGAAAAAGTAAAGAGTTTTTGATTTCCTGATTTTGGGGACTTGCATTAGAAGGTTTAATTTTCTGCCGGCCTGTTTAGTCAAACAGGCCGGTTTTTTTAAATTCTAAGATTTCCTCCATTGAGTAACCAAGCTCCAGAAGTATTTCCCAGTTATGAGTCCCCGCTGCAACACCGGCAAACCGGTACTGCGGAGAAGTTTTGGAAAACTTTATCGGATTAGCAATTTGCCGGACTGTTTTACCGTCAGGAAGGGGAACATCCACAATCATTTGCCTGGCTTGCGTCTGAGGATCGGCAACAACCTCATTCAGAGTCATAACGGGTTCAATACACGCATCAAACCTGGAAAAAAGGTTAATCCATTCGTTAAGTGTCTTTGTTTTGAAAAGAGAGCAAAGTTCATTTTTTGTCTTGCCGCAATCTTCCGGGGCAACCCCCATAGGCATCAGATCAGAACGGTTAATGGCCCGACAAAATTCGTTGAAAAAAACCGCCTCTAATGGTCCGAAGCTTAAGTGCCGACCATCGCGCGTTTCGTAAAAATCATAGAGGCAGCCGCCGTTTAAAATCGTCTCTTCGCGTACCGGTTCCGTCCCATCGGCCAAAAAGCCGGCGCCGAACAGGGCATTTAGCGCCACCGCCCCGTCGGTCATTGCTACATCCAGATACTGCCCGCAGCCGGTAATCAGGCGATGGGTAACTGCCGCAAGAATTGCAATGACGGCGTTTTGCGCGCCACAGGCAACATCTGCTATCTGTGCCCCCATTAGAGTTGGCCCTGCATTTTTTCTTCCGCTGTGAGACATAATTCCCGAACGGGCGAGGTAATTAATATCGTGACCTGCGCGGTCGCGCAGGGGGCCTGTCTGCCCATATCCGGTCAGGGAACAATAGATGAGGCTAGGATTGATTTCTTTCAGAGAAGAATAATCCAAGCCAAATTTTTCCATAACACCGGGGCGGAACTGCTCAAGAATAATATCATACTCACGGATTAGGCGACTGATGATTTCGCCAGCTTTTTGATCTTTCAGGTTAAGGGTTATGGAGCGTTTCCCCCGCCCCAGAGTGGCTGCCGCCGCGGACATATCCGTACCGGGGATGATCGGTGGCAGAAACAAAGTTGCGTCAGGACGCGAACCAGCGAGTACCCGCAGCACATCCGCCCCCAGGTCGGCCAGAATCATTGTGGCGTAGGGGCCGGGCAGGAGAGTCGTGAAATCTAGAATCTTCAGGCCTTGCAGTGCTCCGGTCATTTAATTATTCCTTATCGCTAATAGAATTTCTTACCGCTTTGCGCCATGTCTTTGATTATCTGCGGAGAACTGAAACGTTTCCCATAAATTTTCTCCAGAGATTCCAGCGAGGCCACGATGCGGGAAGCACCGATAGAATCTATATACCGGAACGGGCCACCTTCAAAGGGTGGAAAACCCAAGCCGAAAACTGCGCCGATATCCCCGTCGCGCGGGCATGAAATAATGCCCTCCTGCAAACAAATCAGCGCTTCATTAATCATCATCATGCTTACCCGTTGCTGAATCAACGCCACATCAAACTTTTTACGCGGCGCTCCGCCGAGCAGGGCGTAAACTTCCTCATTGGGCAGTTTCTGCCCTTTCTTCTTTTTCCCTTCGTAGAGGTAAAGCCCTTTCTTGTTCTTTTTACCGCAATAGCCGCGTTCAAATAATTTCTGCAGACTTTCGGAGCCGGCCATGCCTCTTTTGGAAAACATGGGGGAAAGTTCTTTGGCGACATGCGCGCCTACATCAATGCCCACCTCATCAATGAGGGCAACAGGGCCTACCGGATAGCCGAACTGTCGCATCGCCCGGTCAATGTCATTAGGAATAGCGCCTTCTTCTAAAAGAAAAATAACCTCATTAAGCATCGGCGCCAGAATGCGCGTTGTGTAAAAACCGGGACCGTCCTTAACCACGATGCAGGTTTTCCCCTGCGCGATCCCCATATCGAGGGCGGTGGCTGTCACCCACGGCGCGGTTTTGTCGGTGGTAATAATCTCCAGCAGTGGCATTTTGGGAACAGGGGAGAAGTAGTGCATCCCGATGACATTCTCCGGCCTCTTACATCCGGCGGCAATATCCGAAATCGGGATGGCCGAGGTATTGGAAGCAAAAATAGTGCGTTCGTTTGTGGCGGCTTCCACGTCGGCCACAACGCGCTTTTTCAGAGCAAGATCCTCAAACACGGCCTCCACAACTAGATCAGTATTTTTAAACAAAGAGTAATTCTCACAGGCGACGAGCTTCCCGTACTGAACATCACGGTCAAACCCGCCGATTGTGCCTGATTTGGCCTTTTTTTCCAGCCCCTTCCAAATCTCTTTCATTCCTTTGGCTGCCGCTTCCAGGCTTACATCCTTCATCAGGATGGTGTCGCTGATGGTCGTGGAGACGGAGGCAATCCCCTGCCCCATTAATCCCGTTCCGATGACGGCAAGCTTGCCCACTTTGCGGGCGAGGTTTTTCTGAGGATTTTTCTTAAGATCCGTCATGCCGAAAAAAAGGCTCATCAAGGCTTTGGATTGCGATGAAGTGACCAACTTGCTTAGAAGTTCTATCTCTTTTTTCAGTCCGGCGATCTTTCCATATTTCTGGCCATGTTCCACCGCTTCTATTATTGCATACGGCGCGGGGTAACAGCCGTAAGTCTGGCGCGTCACCATTTTTCTGGCCTGCGAAAATACTATTGCCCTGCCCACAGGATTTGATTCCAGCAGAAAAGTGATAAAGGAACGCTTGCGCTTTCTTTTAATATTGCCACTTAGTGCCAGTTCCAGCGCTTTTTTAACTGCCGTTTCCTTTGCGCCGTATTGCGAAATCAGCTCGTCAATCAAACCGGCCTTTTTGGCTTTTTTCGCCCGCAGATTTCGCGCCGTCAGCAGAAGGGGCAGCGCCGCCGTCAAGCCGATAAGCCTTGGCAGCCGCTGTGTGCCACCGCCGGCAGGCAGCAACCCGATTTGCACTTCCGGAAACCCCAGAACAGTCCGCGGGGAGTTGACGGCCATGCGGTAATGGCATACCAGCGCCAGTTCCAGCCCGCCGCCGAGGCAGTTGCCGGAAATACAGGCAACCACAGGGATTTTCATATTTTCCAGACTGTTGAGGATGGTGTGGCCTTTGGTGATATAGGTAATTACTTCCTCCTTGGTTTGCATGCCTTTTAGTTCATCAATATCCGCGCCGACAACAAAATTGTCTTCTTTGCCGCTTACAATAACTATGCCCTTGATGTTCTTATCGTCACTTATTTCCTTGAGATTGCCGGCAACTTCATCGAGCAATCCTGAAGAAACCTTGTTCACTTTGCCATCCGGGCAATCAATGGTAATAATAGCGATACCTTCTTTTGTTTTTTCCAGTGTTAAATATTTCATTATCATCTCCCTTATTGCGCATTTTCTAGAATAATGGTGTTGCCCACAGCTCCAGCGCCACAGCCGGCAACGAGGCCAAACTGAGCATTTTCTTCCTGCATCCGGTTACAACAACTGGCAATCAACCTGCCACCTGTCGCACCGAAAGGATGGCCGATGGACAAAGAACCGCCCCGCGTGTTGAGAAGTTCCTGATCAACCTTACCCAGCTTACCATCCAGCCCCAGTTTTTCACGTCCCCATTTTTCTGATTCCATATAATGGATATTGGCAAGAATCTGGGCGGCAAAAGCTTCATGGATTTCCAGAACTTTTATATCGGCAAGTTTGATGCCTGCTTTTTTCAACGCTCGCGCGGCAGAAAAGGCGGGCCCAAGCAGTAATTCTTCCCACGGATCAGAGCCTGCCTGGGAATAAGCCTTGATGTAGGCTAACGGTTTTAAACCCAGAGCTTTGGCTTTTGATTCCTTCATCAGCAGCACTGCCGATGCTCCATCTGTGAGAAATGAAGAGTTAGCCGCAGTGACTGTTCCATTGCGGCGATCGAAAGCCGGCCTCACTGAGGCCAACTTTTCGGCGGTGGCATCCGCGCGTGGCCCGTTATCATCCTTCACCACTTTGCCTGTTTTGGGAACGACAATAGGAACTATTTCCTTTTTCAGAAGTCCATTTTTTGTAGCCGCAGCAGCCAACCGATGAGATCGGGCGGCAAAATCGTCCTGCGCTTTGCGGGTGATGCCAAGGCGACTTGCCAGTCTGTCGGCATTTGCTCCCATGGAGAGGCCTGTGGAATACTCAGCAATAGCCGGTTTTTCAACAGTAAAGAAATCCTTAAGCTTCATTCCTTTGAGCAGTTTAAGTTTCCCCAGAATACCTTTGGGACGCTTATACATGGTGAGATCTAGCAGAAAGCGCCGATAGCGCTTACCGATTTTAATCGCGGGATCGGACATGGATTCCGTGCCACCGGCAATCACCGTATTTACCTGACCAGCATTAATCATATCGCAGGCGGAGGTAACGGCGATGTTTGACGAAACGCAGGCCGCCGTGCAGGTATGAGCGGGTATCGTTCCGGGAAGCCCCGCACCCAGCATGATTTCCCGCGCCACATTGGTTGTGGAAACATCCGCCATAACTGTGCCCATGATTACATAATCGATTATTGAAGGCTCGATGCCCGTTCTGGCGATGAGCCCTTTAACCGCAAAGCGACCCAGCTCCCAAGCCATCAAATCGTAAAACGCCGTGCCGGAGCGTATAAATGGCGTCCGGCAGGCGTCAATAATTGCGACTCTATCGTTATTATTAGCGTTCATGCCTTACCTCTCTTCTTTAGAATTTCCGGGATGACCGTTGCCCGGAGGCTTTTCTTGTTGAATTTGCCCACGCTCGTCTTAGGGAGTTCCTTCATGAAAACGATTTCATCAGGAATCCACCATTTGGCGACTTTGTCTTTCAGATAATCCTGGATCTCCTCTTTTGTAATAGTATTTGCCGCGTCAGGCGTAGGCACAACACAGGCCAGAGGCCGTTCCTGCCATTTATCATCAGGCAGAGCGATTACCGCCGCCTCTAAAACCTTGTCAAATCCCATAATGACGTTTTCCAGATCAATAGAGGAAATCCACTCCCCGGCACTCTTGATGAGGTCTTTAGTCCGGTCAACCAACGATATATAACCTTCCTTGTTCATTGTTCCGATGTCTCCCGTATGAAACCAACCGTCGCGGAAGGTGATGGCGCTTTGCTTGGGATCTTTATAATATTCCGAGGCAATCCAGGGCCCCCGCACCAGAATTTCTCCCATTTCCTTGCCATCCATGCGCGCCTCTTTGCCCGTTTCCGTGTTGATGAGTTTTACATCAAGCCCCGGTATGGGCATTCCCGCTGTGGCCCGGATATCAATCTTTTCATCAACTCTCATTGTTTCCATATAGCCTTTGGGAATGGACAGGGTGACAACGGGAGACGTTTCCGTAGCGCCATAACCCTGTGCCAGAATCACTCCGTATTTCTTTTCATAAGATTCGATGAGATGCCGGGGCATGGCCGATCCGCCGGAAAATAATTTACTGATTGAAGAAAAATCATGCGCGCCGCCGCTCTCCAGATAATTGTGAAGCATTATCCAAATGGTCGGTACACCGCAGGAGAATGTAACTTTCTCCTCAGCAATAATCCGGCACAGCGCCGCCATATCCAGAATTTGTCGCCCGGGCAATACCTGTTTCATCCCGCGCAGAGTGCAGACAAAAGGAGCTCCCCAGGCGTTAGCATGAAACATCGGAACTATGTGCAGGGCACAGTCTTTTTCCTGAACGCCCATTACTCCGCCTGTGACAAAAGAGTGCAGAACAAGTCCGCGATGGCTGTAGACAACGCCTTTGGGATCGCCCGTTGTTGCTGAGGTATAGCAGATAAGGCAGGGATCGTTTTCATCGCGATCAATTGGGAAATCATAACTCTCCGGGAAATCTTTAATCAGATCGTCATACAGGACAACAGGGGAAAGGGTGGTCTGTGGCATTACTCCGGATTGGGACATAATGACATATTTTTCGACTGTCTTGAGCTGATCTTTAAATGGTTCAATGAGGAAGTAAACATCTTCATCAATAAAAAGAACGCGGTCTCCGGCGTGATTAATAATGTAAACCAGATTTTCGGCGGAAAGGCGGATATTGAGCGTGTGCAGAACAGCCCCCATGCAGGGAACGCCAAAGTAAAGTTCCATATGGCGATGGTTGTTCAGAGAAAATGAGGCAACCCTGTCTCCCTTTTTGATGCCAAGGGAACGCAGGGCTCCGGCAAGTTGGCTTGTGCGCTTATACCAGTCGGCATAAGTATAACGGAAAGTGCCGGTCGCGTAAACGGAGACGATCTCCTTAGTCGGATAATACTTGGCCGCGTGCTGCATAAAATTGGTCAACAACAAAGGATAATCCATCATGGCGCAAACCTCCTTGCACTAAATAGTTTTAGCGATAAAAATTCTGATCATGGTTATGCCTATAGCCCCATAAACCTTGCCGCAATGCCCTTCATGATTTCATTTGTTCCGGCAAAAATCCGCGTCACGCGGATGTCCCGCCAGGCGCGGGCGATGGGGTATTCCTCACAATATCCGTATCCACCGTGAAGCTGGAGGCACCGGTCGGCAACACGGAAGGCCATGTCCGTAGTCCAGTATTTTGCCATGGCAACCTCGATAACGACGTTTTTACCTTCGATATGATCCATGATTAGTTTGTCAATAAAAGTACGTCCTATTTTTGTTTCTGTCGCCATCTCGACAATTTCAAATTGCACATGCTGAAACTTGGAGATGGGCCGCCCGAAAGCATTCCTCTCCTTACAATATTTGATAGTAAACTCGAGCATGTGCTCTGCGCCTATCACCGCGCCGATGGCGCAGACAAGCCGCTCCTGTTGGAGCTTCATCATAAGCTTGAGAAACCCGCTGCCCTTCTCACCCAGACGGTTTTCCTTCTGAATCCGGCAATCCGTAAAATAAAGTTCTGCTGTATCCTGACTGTGCCAGCCAATTTTTTTAATCTGTTTTCCTTTTTCAAAACCGGGGGTGCCGGCCTCGACAAGATAGAGGTCAACAGCCTGATGTTGCTGCTGCACAGACGGATCACGCGCGGCGACGATGACAAGATCGCAGTTGATGCCATTACTGATGAAGGTTTTCTGACCATTGAGAATAACATGATCGCCGTCTTCCACGGCCGTTGTTTTCATTGCCGCCAGATCGCTGCCGGCGTTCGGTTCTGTCATGGCAACCGCTGTAATGATATCGCCAGAAACGCAGCCCGGCAGATATTTGCGCTTTTGCTGCTCTGAGGCAAACGCTGAAATATAAGGGACGCAAATGTCACTATGCAGTGAAACGGCAAGTCCCGAGAAGTTGCATTTGACAAGTTCTTCACAAACGATGACTGAATAGAGAAAATCGCCGCCGACACCGCCGTATTCCTCGGGAACATCCGTGCACAGAAATCCCTGTTCCCCCAGCTTTTTCCAGGCGCTGCGGGGAACAATGCCCGCCTCCTCCCACTCTTCAACATGGGGCACGATTTCTTTGTCGAGAAATTTCCGGAGACTTTCCCGGAAAATATTATGCTCCGCTGTGTAGGTGATAATGTCCATCGGCTTCTTCCTCCTTATACTTTCAGGCATTCAACCTGTTTTGTGCAAACATGGTTTCCGGCTTTTACCGCATAGGGGATGAAATATACTTTGAAGATAAGAAAACTTGGAACTTGGGCTACTGGTTATTTCTTTTTCCCATGCCCACAATTATTTTAAGAAACACTTTTTAGTGAGCGAAAGTATAAGAAGAACAGATTGATATGTCAATGAAATAATTGCCTGTGTATAAAACTCTTTTCTTTTATGGTATGTTCGTGTAAGAAAGCAAAACGGAATGCACCTCAGAGAATATTTCTGAAAATAACCTAAAAAAGGAGAATCATATGAATTTGTTAATCCAGCCCAAGAAGTACAAAAGTCTTATGGCCGACGAGGGATCAAAGGCCATCATGACCAAAACCATTGCCTTCTTCGAGAAGATGGGTAAGACCAGACTGCTCGATGATTACAACAAGAAGCTTTGGTACCGCGAGTTTGTTGATTTTATCGGCAAAGAAAAGATCTTTGCCAAACTGCTCACCCCCAAACAGTACGCGGGGGGAGATCCTGATTGCCGCTGGGACACAGCGCGCAACAGCGAATACTCAGAAATTCTGGCCTTTTACGGCCTGGGCTACTGGTATTGCTTCCAGGTAACAATACTGGGACTGGGCCCTATCTGGATGAGCCCAAATGAAACGGCCAAAAAGAAGGCAGCCAAACTCCTCAAAGAAGGTGCTATCTTTGCCTTCGGCCTCTCCGAACGCACCCACGGCGCGGATATCTACTCTGTCGAGGCATCACTGACCCCGAAAGGCCCCGGTAAATATGTAGCCAATGGGGAGAAGTATTACATCGGCAACGGCAACGAAGCCTTGATGGTCTCTACGCTGGGCAAAGTAAAAGACGGCACAGATGACTACACCTTCTTTGTTACCAATTACCTCAACAAAGCCTTTGAGTTGAAGAAAAACGTCATCTCCCACCAGGAGTATGTAGCCAACTTTGATCTGCACGACTACCCCATCACCGACGAGGATATCCTCTCGCGTGGACCTAATGCGTGGGATTCCGCGCTGAACACCGTCAACATCGGCAAGTTTAACATCGGGCCGGCCTCCCTCGGTATTGCCGAGCACTGTTTTTATGAGGCCATCACGCACGCTTCCAACCGCATCCTCTACGGCATGAAAGTTACAGACATGCCGCATGTGCGCAAGAACTTCATGGATGCCTGGCTGCGCTTGCTCGGAATGAAGATCTATCAGCGCCGTGCTACCGACTACTTCCGGGGCGCAAGTGAAAACGATCGTCGATACCTGCTGTATAATCCCACAAGCAAAATGAAGGTCACCCTGCAATCCGAAGAAGTTGTCAATCTGCTCTGGGATGTTATCGCGGCTAAGGGTTTTGAGAAGGACACCATTTTCCACATGGCCGCAGCCGATGTTCGCGGCCCCTCCAAGCTTGAGGGTACGGTGCACGTCAACGTTCAACTCATTCGCAAGTTCATCAAAAACTACTTCTTTAGCCCGGCAGCTTATGCCCCTGTGGCACCGGACTTCTCGCTTAAAGATGACATGTTCCTGTTCAACCAGGGCCCGACCAAGGGCTTGGGCAAGGTGCAGTTTCATGACTACAAGCCTGTTTTTGAAGCCAACAAAGGCCTGCCCAACGTGGCCACCTTCATCAAACAGATAGAGATGTTCAAAGAGATGCTGGAAAAGGCCGGACCGGATAAGGTTCAGGACATGGACCCCACGTTCTCGCTGCCGGTAGGCGAGATGTTCTCCATCGTAGTCTATGGCCAGCTCATTCTTGAGCAGGCTAAGTTCGACGGACTTGATGCGGATATTTTAAATCAGATCTTCGATTTCATGGTGCGTGACTTTGCTCACTTTGCCTTACAGATTTACGGCAACCACACGACCAATGATGAACAAAGGGCGTACTGCACAAAGATCATGCTCATTAAGGCAGTCGCAAATCCCGAGCAGTACAATAAGGTTTGGGAAAAGTATGTTGCCTCTTTGAGCGGCGAATACGCCATGAATGAGTAATAGCAAGCAGTAATTTTACTCAAGTCTTACAAAAAAGGGGAGAGCCGCGGCTCTCCCTTTTTTACTTTCAAATTATTATATGCCAAAGGCTGAACGTAATTTTAAGCCTTCTTCGGCTTTTTTAATCATGAATCTCCCTTCCTATTTTTTAAGAACAAGGCAATTTGAATTTGGAAGTATATGAAGGAAGAACGATTTTGTGTGTCAAGCGGATTTACCATGCCTATATATTTAATAATGATTTCAGTTTGAGCCCGTCTTCAGCTCTGCCTTTGAGTTGCAGTTTCCCTTGAAGAAAAGCCATCTCGAGTTTTTTCTTTTTTAATAAAATGGCGGCCCAGATACCTGCCGATGTGGCGATGACCAGATCGGCTGAATCCGGGAATGGCCCCCTGACCAGACTTATCTCGTTATTATCTACGCTCAGATAATACTGAATGTTTTGGCCTCCTGCCGTGGATAAATCCAGCCCCACTTTGATTTTCCAGCCTGCGGCAAGCTCGGCGTTAAAACGGCTGGGGAGTTCTTCTGTCAGCTTTTCGGCCTGTGACGCGTATTTATCGGTGGAACCAGAAAGTCCTATCCGGTCAAGCAGCCCCTGCGCTCCGGGGATTTTACCCGTTTTTTTTATCTTCGCGTAGCGCGCGTAGAGCGATGGTATCAAGGCATCCATCTCATCGAGATACACAACCCGGTGCAGTGTGCTCGATTTCCGGATAGCGAGCGCAAATTTAAGCGTTTCTCTTCCTTCACCTGCGGAAAGTAACGCCGGCGTGTTCCCCAGAATGGCATCGATAAAATTCCTTGTCGATCCGATGAAGCCGTCACCCCAGTCCGAATTTTCCAGATCAATATGACTCCATTTGCCGTCGCGGTAAAGAGTCAGGTCATGCTCGGGACGAAGCAGGCCTGTGCAGTGGTTGATTATAATAATCCCCTTTGTGCCGCCGATTTCAAACCATTCATCGTTGGCATAGTATTTTGACGGAATGGTGAGTCCCGGAGCATGTTGATATTCGCACATGCCGTATTTGACGGCATTTTTATATTTCCACATGATCGTAGCGGGAGAATCAACGACACCATCAGCATAATCTATCCATGCCGACACCATTTCCATATCTCCCAGCAGATACCAGGCGGTTGCCCACAGGTGGTGCCCATGGTCGAATGTCTGCATCCCCCGTCCCTGCCGTGCCTCTTTCAGCCGCCATTCCCACGATGTCGCGGGAACATCCCATCCACCCGATCCACCACTTATTAATTTCATCCTGATGTTTGTCGGATCACCGATATCTCCATTTTCGATCATTTTTTTTGCCAGGACAATCGGCGGATAAAAAACATAATTATCACTGACCTTGAAAATTTTGGAATTTTTCGCTGCCGCAGCAATCATCCTGTCCGCGCTTTTCAGGTCATTGGCCATGGGCTTTTGTACCGCAATGTGTTTTCCTGCCTGCGCGGCCTTAATGACCATTTCTTCGTGCAACATGGTAGGTGTCAGGATTTCGATTGCGTCAATATTGGCATCACTGAGCATATCATCAAAATGCGTATAATGTTTGACCGCCTTGATCTCATTTTTACGCGCGCGCGCCAGGTCTTCATTTTTATCACAAACCGCGTAGATCCTCGCATCCTTGTGATTTTCATATCCGGGAAAATGAACATCCGCGATCCTGCCTAAACCCACTATTCCGACATTAATCATGATTGCGCCAACCTCCTATGATTGAACATCCAGTAATTTTACAGTCCGATCCGATGATGCTCTGTCTGAACACTTTCACACCAGTTCCCCACATTCCAGTCGCCGAAGACACCCATCCCCGCGCGATCATCATCGCCTGCATACACAGGCAGATGGATAACCGAAAGCCCCTTATAGGTGTGCGCCTTTTCCAGCGCCGCCTTAAATTCAGTAATGTTCCATCCACCGAAGAGGGCATTGACCCCTTTGACCGATCGCGCCATCGCGACGTAATCAACTTCGACGGCATCATCGGTTTTGTATTCATGGCCATACTGGGCCTGCTGGAGACCGCTGATTGCGGCCATTCTTCTGTTGTCAAAAATAACAATGCAACCCCGAGCCTGATGCTCAACCGCGTCGATAAGGATTTGCGGGTTCATCATAAAACACCCATCCCCGCAGAATGCGACCGGATAACAATCGTGCAGCGCGGATACCAGCACCGCCGATGAGGCGAACCCCATGTACGAAGAACCGGTGTCTGTAAAAGTTTGGCCTTCCCGATCATCTTCGACTATTTGAAAACCATTGGCCTGAACATCGCCTGCGTCAAATATTTTCACCGCACCGATCGAATCAGCAAATACGCAGGCAGTTCTTATCGCCACTGGTTCAGTAAGCGTCGTCCTGTTCCACTTTTGATCGAAAAGTGGTTCGCATTTATAACGCACCCGCTTGAAAGATTCCCATTCCTTCTTTTTTTCAGCAAGCGACAGAGCCCACTGGCTATCTAATCCCCTTTTTTTAATCCCTGTAGTTTTCATCACTATGATTAGTTTTTCCAGATTTTTCCTCGCGTCTCCGGTAAGCGCGATCGAACGGTTGTAGTGCGTGGCATGGATCGGGTCGGAATTGATATTAATGATCTGTTGCGCGTTCTTCCATGCGGTCCCCGAAGAGTCCCACTGGCACACGGCCCGCGCGCCGATTACAATGACCAGATCCGCGGCATTCATCGCGTAATTTCCCGCAAGCGACCCTTTTGATCCGCCAACCGTCATGTAGCGCGGCTCTTTATAAGGAACAACTCCTGTTGCGCTTGGTCCCGCGACAATCGCCGCATCCGCGAGGTTGGCAAGCTCCACAATCAAGTCTCCGCAGCCCTTCGCGCCCTGACCTATCTTGATTGTAACCTGCTTGGCAGTTTCGATTAGTTTCGCTGACTTCTCAAACAAGGCTTCATCGGTGTTGAGCAAACGCGGAGGATTAGCCGCAAGAGGAAGCTCTAGAAGATTGAAATTACGCAATATGACAGGCTGCACATTCATGGGGGCAAGAAGAAAAAATGGCCCGTTGAAATTTCCGCCGAAGACCGTCATGGAACCTGATCGGAGCGCGGTAACAATTGACCAGGGCTCATAGACCGAATACGAGTTACCCATAACGCTGCAGAGCTTAAGAAACAAACCCTGTTCGTCCCGGGGGATTTGCTGCATATTGAATCCCTCACCGTGTGTCGTCTCGTCACCGTAAATATGGTACACCCCCAGACCATTGGACGCGGCACAGAGCGATCCGGCAAAGGCGTGCATGGCACCTGGGCCAATGGAAGTTATCACCGCGGCTGTCTTTCCGGTAAGCGCCTTAAGTGCAGTCGCCGCATGCGCCGCGGCGGTTTCATGCCTGACGTTGAGCGTTTTTACAAGTTTGTGTTTCTCATAGACCCGCAGCACCTCTCCGATGTCCGTGGTGCCATGGCCGAAAATGCCGATATAAGTGTTAACGCCCTGCCGCAGAAGGCCGAGAACGATGGCCTCCGAAACACTGATATCCTGGAACTGATCCAGATCACCGGATGCTATCGCCGTTTCCAGGTCAGGATGGTTCATGAGGATTTTTACTCGCGTAATTCTTTGCTTGTCATCCATCATGTGCTCCTATCAAATCCTTTTCTTCAGTGATTTCTTCAGTACTTCATCGCCAAGGGAATCAATATCCAGGATTTTCAAGAAACCGGGAAATTCCAGCACGGGACGAATCACCGCCTCGTCAATCTTCTCAACAATTGCACTGAATTTCCAATGGGTTACGCAAGATACCGCGGTAAGCAGATCGCGGCTTTTCTTCTGCGATTCGCGTCGATGTTCCGGATAGCCAATCCCGAATTGGACGCTGAAAAGCCGGTCGAATATGAATTTCAGATTGACGTCCCCCGCCCAACCGTATCCGTACAAAAGTGGCAGCGACACGCAGTTGCCGCCGTTGATTTGAGCAAACAGCCATGCGTCCAAGTCATTTGTAATATGCCCGCAAAAAACATTCGGATATTGCATAACAGAAATTAAAAATCCTTCGCCTGTGCCGCATCCGCCGACAATAAAGTCGGCTCTGCCGGAATTAAGGAGCAGGGCAGCCTGGAATCCTGTGTTGATATAAGTAAGTTCAGGCGAATCCGCGGCCGTTTTCATGCCCGCATTTATGATCGTATGACCTCTGCCTTCAAGTGCCGAAACGAGTGCGCCATTCTGCGCGACGGCGCTCACTTCATTGACAATCGCAATTTTCATGATTTCCACCTTTTAACTTTCCGGTATACACTCTATGGTCATCCCGTTAATTTTAACTCCAGGATTTTCCTTGCCTCATCGGGGCTCGCGATCTCCCTTCCTATTTCGCGCGCAATCCGCACAACCCGCTCGACAAAGCAGGCATTCGATTTCGCCAGCTCCCCTTTCCGGTAATAGACATTATCTTCGAGCCCAACACGGGTGTGGCACCCTGAAATAATTGCCAGAACATTCATCGACATTTGCCACTTGCCAATACCGGTTACATTGCAGATCGATCCGGCCGGGAGCATTCGCTTCATGGTGACAAAATTTTCCGGCGTTCCCTGAAATCCCCCCATGCCTTCAACCCCCATCACCAGATTAATATAATATGGTTTTTTTATCAGATCCCGCGCGATGAGATTCTCCACCTCGCCGAACATCGATGGGTTATACACTTCCATCTCGGGTTTGACTCCACGACACAGCATTTCCGAGGAGAATGTCTCAATTTCCGAACGCAGATTGAAAAACGTGATCTCCCTTTTCTCCCTGCCGGCGAAAAACACTATCGAGCCCATATTCAGCGATGCCATCTCTGGCGCCGCATCAAGTGCCGTCAGGCGGTCCTTGATTGGTATACCGGGTCCTCCTGTTGTGTTCTGGACTACAACAGGACAACGCTCCCTGATTCCCCTGTTGATTTCTGAAAAAATCCGGGGATCGCTGACACCCTTGCCTTGCTCGTCCCTGGCGTGCAGGTGCACGATGGCCGCACCGGCATTGTAGCAGTCATACGCGTCCTGAATAATCTCGTCTGGCTGTTCGGGTAGCGCGGGATTCACTTCTTTGGCGTGTATTCCTCCTGTAAGCGCGGCAGTTATGATTATTTTATTCATAGACATGGTATTCCCTTAAATATAAAATTGATTATTTTGCATTGTCTGCCGCCTTCTTTGCGGCTGAGATATTTGCCGTGATATACTCGGTGGAAACAGCAGGAATAAATACACAGGCAATTCTGAGGGGATCTTTTCCGGTATTGAGCGTTTTATGTGACTTTCCAGGAGGAGCATACAGGGCCACCCCCGGTTTGAGTTCGTATTCTTTGCCCTCGAGCCAGGCCTTGCCCTGTCCGCTCATAAAAATCATCAACTCGCCTCCCTCGTCATGGCTATGGCTGTCGGTACAACCGCCGTCCGGCGCCAGCGTGGAAAGTATGAGGGTAAAATTTTTGATGTGCGCATCCGTCTGTGGGGACATAATGATTTTTAATTCCCTTTCAAAGGGTTTGTCAATGAGGGCGCCTTCAATTGTATCAAAATCAGCAAAAAGCATAATCTCCCCTCCTTCAAGATGCGATCATAAGATAGTTAGGTGTAGCATACGATTTTATTTTCGTCAATATTTGTAGGGGGGTGATCTAAATAATAGCTTTGCCCATCTGAAGTGCAAAGACTACGATAAGAAACATCTGACCGTCCTTAATTAACATATTGACTTAATGGTGTTTGAGAGTAAGCTTCTAATACACGCATAATAAAACCTAGCTAATTTTCATGAATTTTCATCATTCCACTGCTGATTCAATTTTGCGAGTTGAACCAAAAACATTAACAAATGATTCCGGTTGCATGCATGACCCGATAAAAAGAGTAGCCCGTGACCAAGAAGGGGTTCCTCCAAGATCAGGAATCTAAAATATAAATCAATACCTTATCAAAAACGAAGGAGGAATTTTTATGAAATCATTTTTTGAGTACAAAAAGGTCTGTTTAGTTTTTGTAACAGGCATGCTGATTTTCTCTTTATCAGGATGTTCCAGCAGCGATAGCGAAATCCAGGGATACCCGATTGATTCCGTTGTTCAAAAAACGGACGAGAGGATGCTTTCATTTCCATATACTCCAGTTGATAAACCTAATACGGCTCTGCTTTCCGATGTTTCACAATATGATACATTAGGCTATGGTACCTGGACATTCGGAGCGGCTCTCCCGGTAATGCCGCGGACCGATTCAGCAACATTCGGTATCATGCCTTATGGCTATGTCGTTCCAACGCTTCCTCCCAAAGCAAAACTTTTGAATTTCTTTGCCATAACCGATATCCATATTACTGACAAGGAAGCGCCAAACCAGTTTATTTCCCTCCAACAAATTGATCCAACATGGTCAGGGACAAACACTTCCATCTACTCGCCGATCATGATGTACACAACCCATGTCCTCGACGCTGCCATTCAGACGGCAAATGCCCTGCACAACAAAAATAACAAAGCAAATCCTTTTGATTTCGGCATCTCCCTGGGCGACACCTGTAACAATACTTCGTACAACGAACTTCGGTGGTATATTGACGTCATTGACGGCAAGGTCATTATCCCCAGCTCCGGCGATCATCTTGGAGCAGGCACCATCGACTATCAGAAGCCATACAAGGCCGCAGGGTTGGATAAAACGATCCCCTGGTATCAGGCTCTTGGCAACCACGATCATTTCTACATCGGTTCTTTCCCTGTTGATGCCGACCTGACTCTTGGTATCAGGGATTCATACATCAGCAGTAATGTCTGGGCGAGAGCTAAGTTTCTTAACCCCACTCTCGAGGACACCTTTCCAGTCATGTTCAATATGGAAAATATGACGGCGCTCACGCCACTTTATTATATGGGCGTAATCGATGGCTCGACACCTTTAGGTGCCATTATCCACACGGGCCTTGCCCCGCAAACCCCTTCTCCAACGGTTGTCGCGGATCCGGATCGCCGCTCGCTTCGGAGAACGGAGTGGATAAGCGAATTTTTTAACACAACTACACTTCCGGTCGGTCACGGTTTTAATCTGGTCAATCCCGTCCAGCAGAGCGGTTTTGCCTGTTATAGTTTCCTGCCGAAGTCGAACATACCGATCAAAGTTATCGTGCTTGACGATACCCAAAGAGAAGACGACGGTTCTAAAGATATTCACGGCCATGGGTATCTTGACGCTAACCGGTGGGCATGGCTTAAGGCGGAACTTGTTGCCGGCCAGGCTAATAACCAACTCATGATCATCGCGGCGCATATCCCTATCGCCGTTGTCAAGATTGGTGACGAGACCGAATGGTGGCTTGGTGACAGGGTAGCCAGTACCACGGACTTTTGGTGGACTGCTGAACCTGCTCCTGCTCTTATTCCGAATGCCGTAACCCTGGATGGACTGATTACGAAACTTCAAAAATATCCGAATCTTCTCATGTGGATCGCCGGGCATCGTCATCTCAATACAGTTAAAGCATTTCCAGGTCCTACACCTGAACAAGGTTTCTGGCAGGTGGAAACCTCATCGTTACATGATTTCCCTCAGCAGTTCCGAACGTTTGAGATCTACCTCAACAGCGACTATACAATATCCATCAAGACAATCAACGTTGACCCGGCGGTCGCAGCCGGCACGCCAGCGGCAACATCGCGCAAATATGCGATTGCGGCCCAGCAAATAGTCCAGAATAATTTAAGATTAAATAATCCGAATGCTGCCACAATTGGAACTTCCCCTGTTGACATATCACTCCCCAGTATGGATCCGACCCGGTCACAAGGAGGCTCCCTTCTCGTTCCCGACGATACCTACACAGACCCGACGATCATCTATGAAACTGTATCGGGAGTCCCGTACAATGCGTCATACAATGCAACGCTTTACAAAAAATTGAGCCCGGCCATGAAGGCGTATATGCAGGCACTGTTCCCATAAGCAAAGCCAGTATCTGCGAAGTTAGTGAAGAGGTAAATCGGAAGTTATGAGCAACGGAAATAATAATTGGGGATGGTTTTAATTAACTCTCCTAAACCTTTGCACAACTATGCAAAACCACCAATTTTGTCATTCCGGTGAAAACCGGAATCCAGTATTATCAATGGTTTTCTGGATACCGACCTCCGCCGGTTTTACGATTAGAGGGATTGTGCAAAGCTCTCTTTCCAACGCCTGGTAAACTTCTCTAGTTTGACAATTTCGGTTGGCAGAGAGGTCTGGATAGTTGTTGTTTAAGCGTTACGCCAGGAATTATGAAAAAAAAGGGATATCCAAACCTGTAAAGTTTATCATTACTGATCTGCAAGTTTCAGTACACTACGTTTCTGAAACTTGGGCCTCATTATTCTTTGCTGCTTGTGCTTGCAGTTGATGAAGCGTCAGCAGAAGTTGCTGAACTTTCAGCTGCTTTTGTTTCCACTTTTGTTTCTGTTTTTTCTGATTTAGCGGACACCGGAGGTTTTTTCCCGGCATAATCGGTTGTATACCATCCTGAACCCTTAAGGCTGAAAGAGGACAGAGAAACCAATTTATTCACCTTACCTTTGCAGAACTTGCAGCTTTTCAGTTCCGGTTCAGTGATTCCCTGAAACGCTTCAAATTGTTTGCCGCATTTCCGGCATTTATATTCATAGATAGGCATATTAAAATCTCCATTAATTAATTAAAAATATCACAAATTTTATAACGGCTACTAAAGCAGTCTAACACTATAGTCAAATCATGATTGCCAAAGGGCTGCAAGGCATTTCGAGTTAGATCATGCACAATTTTTTCTTCCTGTTCCTTTTCTTCAATAGATGCGTCAAAATCTATATTACCATTCCCGAAACGCAATACATGAATCAATTCATGCACGGCAATATAAAGCATCAGTGGGCTTAATTTTATAAATGAATTAGCCCGAGCAACCGCATCCAGAATAATATTATCCTGCAAACAAACCCGATAAAAATCAAAGCCTTCTTTATCTTCCTGCACAGAACTACCGGGCTTTTCAAACGAATATTTGCAAAGGTGAGCAAACGCGCCGTCTTTTACTTCATGTTGATCCAGATAAGCAAGAGTTTTTACGTCATATTTGTTTTCGCGTAACTGATTCTCGCTCATTCCAAAATGGCGCGAAACCACCTTTTCGGCATCGCTAAATGCCTTGTTGGCCAGTGGTAACTGCGCTGTATTAAAATACTGAAACATAAACTCACCACAAAAACTATCTAAAATTCAAAGCTAATATATGACCTTAAGTAGATTGTGTCAAGATAGTTGGCATATTTATAATTTGACATCTTCATCGCCAAAAGCTTATATTTACAAAACGTAAGAAGGAGGGGGCATGCAACATAAATCAGTTTTTCACCCAAAAATGAAAATTGGAGTTTTATATGGTGGAAGATCGGGCGAGCATAATGTTTCCCTTTGTTCCGCGGCATCAGTGGTTCGCGCGCTGGATCAAAACAAATATGAAGTTACAGCAATAGGAATTGACAGAGACGGCCGTTGGTATGTTCAGGATAAGCCGGAAATTCTTCCGGATAAAGATTTCGGCCAGATTCTCTCTTTAAAAAAACGGGGAAAATGGCTGGTTAATCATTTTGAGCAGGAAAATAAGCTACACATTTATAATATTGAAAACAAGAATGAAGAAGTTATCATTGACGTCGTTTTCCCTGTTTTGCATGGAACCTATGGCGAGGATGGCACATTGCAGGGATTGCTGGAGCTGGCGATGGTTCCCTATGTCGGGGCTGATGTAGTCGGATCAGCTGTGGGGATGGATAAAGATGTCGCCAAGAGATTACTCGGCCAAGCCGGCATCCCGGTTGTACCTTCTTTAACCATCAGCAAACATCAATGGCAAGAAAACCCCGGGATTATTATTCGGGATGCTCTAAGTAAGCTCGGAATGACGCTTTTTGTAAAACCTTTGTGCACCGGCTCTTCCGTGGGAGTAAAAAAGGTCAAGGGAAAAGAGTTGCTGCCGGAAGCGATTGACTTCGCTTTTCAGTTTGATACCCGTATTATGATCGAAAAGGCCATTGATTGCCGAGAAATAGAATGCGCCGTTCTGGGCAACGAAAACCCGGCGGCATCAATACTGGGCGAAATAATTCCTAATCATGAGTTCTATTCCTATGAAGCCAAGTATATTGATCCGAATGGCGCGACAATGAAAATACCTGCCGATATTGATGTCAATCTTGCCGGTCGAATCCGTAAAACTGCTGTTCAAGGTTACATGGCCCTGGGATGCAGCTCTCTGGCCAGAGTTGATTTCTTTCTGGATAAAAAAACCAACGAATTTTACTTAAACGAAATAAACACGCTTCCTGGCTTTACCAGTATCAGCATGTACCCTAAACTATGGGAAGCCACCGGGCTGAAATACAGCGATCTGCTGGATAAGATTATTGCCCTGGCTCTGGAGCGGCATCGAAATAAAATGAATATTAAAACTGATTGTAATTAGTCAATAGATCTTACTTAAGGGGGTAACAATATGAATAGACCAGCATCACTTGTAACAGCAATTTTTCTCCTCTTGTTAGCTTGCGCCCAATTGGGCCGTGTTATTTTGGGAGTCAACGTGGTTGCCGCAGGAGTTGAAATCCCAATTTGGCCAAGCGCGTTTGCCTTTATATTTCTTATTTTTCTGGCACTATGGCTTTTGAAAGAAAGGAAAAAGTAACATAACCAATCAGGTGGAGAATTTGGATTATTCTGAAACAGGGATTACGACTAATTTGAATACTCCAGCAGGTTCCTGGGGAAATACGATCATGAACGGCACTTGACCCAGAGGTGGAATCTTGGCTTCCGAAAGATTGCTGGCCGGTGCGATGGACAGGGCCGAAAAGATTTCGTTTTCGTCGAGTTTCTCCAATTTTTCATCGGTAAGAACATTGCCCGCAAGTGATGTCTTGGAGGTTAAAAGCAATAATCCTTTCGAATCATAAAGCTCTCCAAACAGTTTAACTTTTGATATGTTTTCGGCTGTATTGTTTTTCACTATCCCTTCAATAACTCTAATGTTTTTCCCCAGGAAAGTATTCCTGATGAAACGCTGTTGGACTTCAATGAATTTAATTTTGCCGGTAGCCTGATTTTTCTGCTCTTTATCGACCGTTAGTATTTTGTCGGCATAGGGGATATTAGCTACCATCCATTGCTGTGCCTGATTTCTTTTCTCCGGGTTGAACCATAAAAACCCCACGGCCAAAAAGCAAAGAATTAAGAACACGATGCTTAGAGCTATCCAGGTAATCTTATGGCTTGCCGCATTTTCCGGTGCGAATTCTTTTATTTCTTCATTACTAACAACATCAGAAGGTTGCTGGTCTTTTTTTTGACTGTTATCGAGTAGTTGATTTTCATCAAGGCTTTTCGCCGTTTCCATCCAATTTTGGTTTATGTTGCTTTGCGTATCTTTAGTAAAAGTCTTGTCTAGCATATACGGGATTTTCTCCCATCTCTCTGTGCTTAATTTATCATCCGTAATTTTAGTTTTTGATTTACTGTCAGTAATTTCCGCATTGAAAATGATTTCTTCTCCCGTGGGTTCTTCTTTGGTTTTTGCTTCCGATTTTACTTCTTTGTTATCCTCGCCAAATACTGCACTAAACCGTCTTTCTATTTCGCTGATGACTTTTGATTGTTCAGAACCATCGCCCTTATTTTCATTTTCCACGCTAGACGGGCTATCGGAGCTACCTTCCACTCCCCGGAGAAATGACGAGTCTTCATTATTTATCATTTTGATTGCTCCCGTTTCAAATCCTGTTCCAGAAAAAACATTTTTTCATATAATATTTTTCAGAGCCGATACAACGTTGCATTGTCAATCTATTTGATTAATATACGACCTTTTCTCTCAACATGTCTAGAATAAAGATTTTAAAACAAGTTGGTGAAACATTTAAGTCTTCTCTGTTTATCTATGATATTTAATGTTTTTTATCAAGGATAGAACTTGCCAAGATAATGAATATTTCTTGACATACTATCAAATAACCTATAACCAAACCCAGCTTACGTTAAGTGGGCTCAGTTAGCGCTTTAATACCATTATTTTTCTAGGGAGTATGTTTATGTCAGGTTTCGTCAACAAAACAATTGGTCAGATAGTTCAAGAGGCGACTCTTAATTATCCAGACAATCCGGCGCTGATTCAGCCGGAATTTAAGCTGCGCCAGAATTATCGTGATTTTTATGCCAGCTGTCGGGAAACAGCCAAGGGGCTTATGGCCATGGGCGTACAAAGAGGCGATAAAGTATCTGTCTGGACCACCAACATTCCGCAGTGGGTCTATCTGCAATTTTCCCTGGGGATGATCGGCGGAATTCTGGTAACCGTTAATACTAATTATCAGTCTCATGAACTTCAATACATTCTGGAGCAGTCCGATTCCACAACTCTGTTTCTTATGGATTCTTATAGGGATACCAGCTTTTACAATACTGTCCGGAATGTCATGCCGGAAGTGGATGGCTGTAAACCGGGCCATCTGGTTTGCACAAAATTGCCCCTGATGAAAAATGTTGTCTATATCGGTGAAAAAGAGAACACGCCAGGGATGTTCAAATTTAGAGAGATGATTAATATGGGGAAGGGTATCCCCGATCAGGCATTGGAAGAGCGGATGAATTCCCTCGATGATCAGGATGTCATCAATATGCAGTACACATCGGGGACCACGGGCTTTCCGAAAGGCGTAATGCTGACTCATCACAATATTGTCAACAATGCCAGGATGGTAGGCGATGTAATGGGTATGACCAACAAGGACAGTCTTCTGATTCATGTTCCTTTATTTCATTGTTTCGGTTGCGTAATGAGTACGCTTAATTGTGTTTGTCACGCTTCGGCAATGGTCTTATTGGAATCTTTCGATCCGGCCAAATCTCTTTCAACAATTGATGCCGAGCGGTGTACGGCTGTAAATGGTGTGCCGACAATGTTTGTGGCGATGTTGCATCATCCCGATTTTGACAAGTACGACACGAGTTCTCTGCGTACCGGCACCATGGCGGGGGCTCTCTGCCCGGAAGAGACAATGAATCAGGTGCGCACGAAAATGCACTGCCCTGAAGTTGTAATTGCCTTCGGTCAGACAGAATGCTCTCCTGTAATGACGATGACGCGGCGTGATGATCCGGTGAATCTTCGTGTAACCACTGTCGGCAGGCTGCTACCCGATGTTGAAGGCAAGATCATTGATCCAGAAACAGGCCTCGACGCGCCGGTGAACGTACAGGGTGAGATAGTTACAAGAAGTGCCTGCGTGATGAGAGGATATCATAAAATGCCGGAAGAAACATCAGGGGACATAGACAAGGAAGGTTGGCTCCATACCGGAGATTTGGGAGAGGTGGACGAAAACGGGTATTTCAAGGTTACCGGACGGATTAAAGATATGATTATCCGCGGCGGTGAAAATATCTATCCCAGGGAATTGGAGAATTTTCTCTATGGTCACCCCAAAGCGATGAATGTTCAGGTGGTCGGCATTCCTGATAAGAAATATGGTGAGCAGGTTTTAGCGGCAATTCAACTCAAGGATGGACAAAAGGCCACGGCTGAGGAATTTATTGAGTTCTGCAAGGGTAAAATAGCGCGGCACAAAATTCCCAAATATTGGGAGTTTGTCGAAACCTATCCGATGACGGCCAGTGGCAAAATTCAGAAATATAAATTGATAGATATTTTCTCTGAAAAATATAAAACTCCAAATTAATGGTGAAAATGCATGGACGATAAAGTCATTTCTATCGGGACGCTGGCCAAAAACCTGGAAATGAGCCAGCGAACCATTCGATATTATGAGGAGATTGGTCTGCTGAATTCCATCAAGCGTATTGAAGGAGGGCGTCGCATATATACAGATGCCGATCTTAGGCGCATGAAACTGATTAAACGACTGAAAATTATGGGAATGACATTATCGGAAATGCAGGAACTCGAAGCAATGTGGACCATTGAGAAATCAAACATAAAGCTCCTCAAGCGTCTTTCGGAGCTTTTGGGAAACCACCTGAAACGTCTGGATGATCGTATTGCTGATCTTGATATCCTCAGACATGAAATTACAGAGTATCAGGAGCGAATTCAGGCAAAAATTGGTAAATAGGAAATGGAATTAAAGGTCTGTAATCAAGGACATTAACTACGCAGCAAGCTATGGCTTTCATGCCTTCCACTTTTATCCCGCCTGCGGCGGGATAATTCGACCAACAAGTTTCAGTCGCAGATGACCTTCAGGTTATGCACTACGTTTCTGAAACTTGGGTCTCATTAAAATCTTTTATAAGCCGGACAATTTCTCGCGGTTTCTGCATGGGAATTAGATGACCGGCTTGTGCTACTGATTTATATTGTCCATGCTGAATGAGGGATACCGCTTTTTTAACATCGACAAACCCTTTGTTTTCGGTATTTTCTCCTTCCACAACCAGAACCGGACACGTTATTTTATTCAGAAATGGCCAGGGATTTATATCCCAGCCACCCATGAACATTGCCGCTTCATTTTGCGGCGAACAGGTCAGTTTTAAATTTCCTTCTTCTTGCTTTTGCATACCGTATTTATGATACAACTGCAGAACCTCTTCATCCCAACTGGCGAAAAGTGATTTTGATTTCAGATAAGACCAGGCCTCATTTTCGTCATTCCAATGATTTGTTCTTTTAATTGATTTGGAGGCCAGAGGATGCTTTTTGATGTCAACTTCCATCGAGTAGAATTCTTCAGGTAAAAAGATCGGCTCAATCAGGATGAGGCCGCGCGCTTTGATACCGTTATTGGCAACGGCGATTGTCGATACGGTGGCTCCCATAGAGTGGCCGACAATTAATGGGGAGTCAATTTTAAGATTGCGGCAGAAAACAGATAAATCACGAGAGATTGTCTCCCAGCTCAGACCTCCTGCCTGAGGGTTGCATTCGCGATAATCACAGATAAACGGCGCCCAGACACTGTTTTGCGGCACGAATTCATTGATTATCGGATGCCAAAGCCAGGGCAGAAAACCTGTAGCGTGAACAAAAATAATTTGCGGATTTCCGCCTTCATAGTGCAGGTAAGGTAGCTTCGCGCCTCCGACATCCTGCATCTTTAAGTCAGGTATTTCTATTACCATAAACGATCCATGCACTCCTGTATCCTTAAAAAACAAACACGGCTACGGCGATTACCGTTGTATATTTATTATCTTTACATATTTTTGATTGGGTTACATTAAGCGTGCGAACGATCTTGCCACTGATTTTAAAAATCTCCTTTTTTTCGTCCCAACTTTCATCAACATCGAAATCAATTCCCAAAGTGGAGGCAAGCATCGCGGCGGCCAGATCTTCAGCATAGTCGCCCGCCTGTTTTTCGGTTTGTCCGTAGGCATGATGCTCACTGATATAACCATAAGAAGATTTTTCTGCGGGAATGGCACAGCCAACCGAAGCTGCCAATAATCTTTTTGGCTCATTGCTGCAACAGCGGCTGAGGACACAATAAGTAATCGCGCCGGGAACCAGTTGTTTAAGTCCCTGTGTTTTCGATATCATTTTACAGCGCGGCGGAAATATGCTGGAAACCTGCACTAAATTGCATTTTTCAATACCGGCATTACGCAACGCACGTTCGAAGGAATGTAATTCATCCTTGTGCGTGCCAACACCTTTTGTAAAAAAAATTTTCTTGGGGACAAAATCTTGCACTTTTAACTCCTTTTCGCCGGACCCGGCTAGAAAATATAGTTTTGGAAATACTTCTTTTTGCTCTTTTTTATCAACTTTATGGATTTATAATTACACTTACGGCATCTGCCTTTTTTATCGGCAACTGTTTTTAAAATCTCTAGACAAAACCGGTTCACGACCGGTTTTTATACTCCTCAGGAGCCATCGTATCCGATGGTTACTTTACCGTTTTCGATAATGACCGGAACTTGTCTTTTCCCACCGCTTAATTCCAACATCTGGGCCAATTTATTATTGTCGGTGGTAATATCTATGTAGGTGGCTTTGCCACCAAAAGCCGACCTGGCTTTGTCCGTGTAGGGTCAGCCGCCTTTGCCATAGATAATAATTTTGTCAGCCATATTTCACCTCCTATTTTTATCCGAAGGTTAATATTCAGTCAAAGTTGAAAGCCCGCGTTCGCCGATCAAAATAATCCGCGTATGAGTTAATCTAGTAGAAATAACTTTTGCTACTGCCTGCATTATTCGGAAGCCTAAAGCCGCGTCTTTTTCCATCAGCTTGCGTAACTTAATCGAATCAAAAGCAATAAAATCGGTATTATCGATGCAATGAGCGCCGAGAGTGTAAAGGTATGGTTCAACCACTGCCGACCAACCCATCGATTCCCCCTTTGTGATTATGTCTACAGTAACTGCCATGGGCGGCTTACCTGTGCCCACGTAACTTTCCATAAACATGACAACCTTGCCTTTTTTAACCAGGAATAAACTTCTGGCGGCATCTCCTTTTTGATACATATGCTCTCCTGCCAGATGAGATTCTTCTTTTGCCAAAGATGCCAAATTTTTTAACTGGTCACTGCTAAAATCTTTAAAAAAATCAAATTTCTTTAAAAGGCTTACAGCGATCATGATTTATCTCCCTCCCTTTAGTTTGATATATTTGTATTCCTTATACCAGCCTTCTTTTTCATATGCCACAAAAAAATGGATTACTCGATTATCGTTTAATCTTGCTTGCAACTTAAAAAAAGTCTATAAGAATAGACAACATCATTTGTGAAACTCCAACCAAGCAAAGCAGAGGAGATAATACCCCTTAGTTTGCTTTTGGGTCGATAACAAAGGTAAAGGTGTTTTCTGTGAAAATAAGGTTATTAATATTTGGCTTCTTGCTTTTATCTATCTCCGGCTGCCTGAAGTCGCAGGAAACTATAAAAGACATCGTTGACCTCCGTCAGGATCACTCTGTTTACTTAAGCGATTCATTTATAGTCAAGGATCTTATGGATTGGGATGCTCAATCCCAATTTGATGAAGATTATAACGTGATCTACTTTTCGGTTTGGCATCAAAACCAGCCCTTTTATGCCCTACCTGACCGGGTGAATCTAGATTTTATAAAGTTTGGTGCAAATCCCGGGTTTGGTGAAAACAAACTGAAACATTCCAAGGAATGGTTGAAAAAACTCAAGCAAAATGCCTCTCTGAATAACTATCCCAACACGGCGGGATACGCTGCCATCACAACAAGAAACACCAGTCTGCGCTCGTTGCCCACGCAAAGGCCACATTTTAGCAGTCCCCAAGGGGATAGTGCCAGTTGGCCATTTGATAATCTGCAGCGGTCGTCTGTTCCCGCTAACACGCCGATTTTTGTCTGCCACATCAGCGCTGATAAATCCTGGGCTTTGGCTGAGACGTCTTTTACCTTTGGCTGGATACCTGCGGATGATTTTGCCAGAGTCGATACTGACTTTATTAAAATCTGGGAGGCCGGCCGGTACGCTGTCATTACTAAAGATCAAACTTCAATCCTGGATGAAGGCGGTAATTTTATTCTAACGGCTTCTCTTGGTTATATCTTTCCTTTAATTAAGGAAACAATGGGGAGTTTAGAAGTGCTCACCGCCGTTACCGACAAAAACAACAAGGCTGTTATCAAGCATGGTTTCGTTTCGCAGGAATTATCCTCGGTTAAACCGCTAAGATTAACTTCTCATGCCGCTATCAAGATCGCCAATGAGCTTATCGGTGAATCCTACGGTTGGGGCGGACTTTACGGTAACCGGGATTGCTCTTCCATGACTCGAGATTTTTTTGCTCCTTTCGGCATCTGGCTGCCACGACACTCGGAAGATCAGGTTAAAGAAGTGGGGAGTTACGTGAACCTGCAAGGTCTTGATCCTGACCAAAAAGAAAAACTCATTCTAGAAAAAGGAGTTCCTTACTTAAGCCTCCTTTGGCGCAAAGGCCATGTTATGCTTTATATCGGCCAGCACCGTGGCCGGGCGCTGATTTTCCACAATATCTGGGGCATCAAAACAAAAGACCTGACAGGCAAAGAGGGAAGAAAGATTATAGGACAGGCAGTAATCACAACCCTGCGTCCCGGCGATGAGTTAAGTTGCATAGATCCGGAAGGCGGCGCTCTATTAAAAGCGATTACGGCCATGAATATACTGGGGCCGGAAAAATTAAATCAGAACCAAAATAGATAATCTCTCGACTTGCCCCCCCCGGTAACGATCAGGGGAAGAAAGTCCTGTGATCAGCGGGATAATTCGATCTGCAATCTTCAGCGCACTTTATTTCTGAAGCTTGGATTTCATTATTTCAGGGAGCCTCCGGCTCCTATTGGAGGTGCTCCACTGTATAAATATAAAATTGTCCTAGAATACGACGGCACTAATTATAGCGGCTGGCAAACCCAGAAAAACGCTAAAAGTATTCAAGGCACTTTGATTACCGCCGCGCAAATATTCTTAGGCGCGCCTGTAGATATTCAGGGTGCCGGACGAACTGATGCCGGAGTCCACGCTTTGGGGCAAGTCGCCCATTTAGAGTGTGCAAAAAAGCTCAACCTGGAAACACTGCGGATCGGACTCAATGACAACCTGCCAGCCAGCATCAATGTGTTGCTGGTGGAAAACGCTCCACCACGATTCCATGCCCGCCATCATGCCGTGAGCCGCAGCTACCTCTATCTTATTTCCAAAAGACGAACAGCCTTTGGCAAGCGCAATGTTTGGTGGATTAAAGATAATCTTAACCTAAGCAAAATGCAGCAGGCCCTAAACTTATTTGCGGGTTTCCACGATTTTGCTTCGTTTGCGGACAAAAGAATGGATAAAGACGTCTCCACTCAAGTTGATATTGAAGGAGTGCAATTAAAGGAATTTGACGATATTATCGCCATGCGGGTTGTCGGCTCTCATTTTCTGTGGAAGATGGTGCGCCGCATAGTGGGAATTACCGTCGAGGCCGGCCGTGGTAATTTTACTGCCAATGATATCGGAAAAATGCTCAGTTCTTATTCGGAGTCTCCGGCAAGGTTCACCGCCCCGCCGTCCGGGCTTTATCTGGAAAAAGTATTATATGAGGGCGATAAACTGCCGGAAATCAAACCACCGGTCTGCTTATCTTAAGTAAATATTTTTTATTAAGCCCATTTATTTATGAGGCAACCGGTGCAACCGTTTTTGAACTCTATGAAAAAAATTAATATGTATAGCTGATTGCAGCTCCGGCAGAGAATCTGTCCGCATATTGGCCTTCAACATTAAGATGGAAGCCTTTGAAAAGGGGAATATCAACTCCGGCAAATCCTCCGACAATTGATTTTTTTCTGATTGAAACATTTCCTGCCGCGTAATCAATGCCCGGGATATCCGGCTCTAGTGATGCCTCGGCTTCAGAATAATAAACGTAAGGACCAGCATATAATTTTATATTCAATGGAGCTGTCAGCTGAAACCCCATGCCGAAATTAATGTCCCAAAGATTTTTGATTTTAAGATCTGCTGTATAAGGTGTGTCGCCGCCATTGATTACCGCAACACTATCCGTATAGTCACTGAAATGATATGTTCCCTGAACGAAAGCTCCGATGCCGAATATTTTACTTATCGGATAAAAGCCCTTTGCCCCCAGAGTGCCAAAAAACTTCCAGTTATCTTCAAAATTATTTTTGTTAGTTGTAGTTGAAGCATCTGTGGAAATAAAAACGTCAAAAATTTTCAGGTCCGCTACTCCAATGCGCCCGTATATTTCCCACATGTTATTAGCGCCGTAACCAACCTGCGAATAAATCGAATTCTGCCTGATTAAATGATCAGCATTATTCTTGAATGTGTCTTCGGAATAAAAGTAACCGATGGCAGTATTTAAACCTCCGGCTTCTTTAGAAACAGTTTGTGGCGGGCCGAAAAGCCCAGAGGCCAAGGCTAATTTATTAAATACAAGAATTATTAGTACTGCCAGCGTAAATATTTTAAAATTAGTCGTAAGGATTTCTCCTTTCTGCTGAAATCTATTTATTGGGTAATGCCGCATCCGCGGTAGGAGCGCTTGTTTCTTCGGCCTTGAATATTAATGACCTTGCTTTGCGCGCTTTTACTTTCTTTAGCCGGTATTGAATATAGGCATCTCGCATAGCCACATAGGGATCAATGGCTGCCTCTTGTAGAGACTCATAATCACCAATTCTCAACGATGTGCTATTGACAATCTCATATGACCTAACACCGATTCCGGCATACCAGGGATAAATATACGAAACAGGATACAAAAAATAATCGCCCGCTATATCCAAACTATCGCGCGGGCTGGAGGGCCCAAGTATGGGCCAGACAATATATAAGCCGTGCCCTACACCATAGACGCCCAGGGTTTGCCCCAGATCCGTCTCCTGCTTTTGGAGATCAATGTCTTTATTTGATGAAGGATCCAACAGACCCCCTATTCCCCAAATCGTGTTGATGCCAAAGCGGCCAACTTCACCTGCCGCGCCACTAAAGTCGGTCTGAAGCAGACAACTCAGAAAGCGCACAGGGAAACCCAGATTGAAGAAGAAATTTTTTACACTGATGCGCGCCGGTTCAGGAACAACTACTTTATACCCCTGCGCGACCGGCTTGAGCAGCCAGAAATAAAGTTTATCATTAAAGAGGTACATTGCTCTGTTAAAAGGCTCTATGGGGTCGGCAATCTCGACTCTTTCTCCTTTGAATGTATCATCTTCATAATCGAAATTCTCATTATCATTAATGCTTTGTGCTTTAGGTTGAACCTGCGCATCGTTTGCCTGCTGCCCGGAATCTGCGGCAAGCAAAACGTTTTTGGTCTCAAGCCCGGAAGGTTGTGTTGTAACAACAGATGATGACCGCTGACTGTGAGCACAACCCACCGCGAGAAAAGCGCACAACAAAGCCAAAGATAAGTACGATTTCATAAAACGGTATCCACTAATGTTCCTTCACCTTTTTTCGTAGAATTTCCAGCAACTGCTCCGGCGTCTTATTAGCAAGGATGTCATTGAACTGGGTACGGTAGTTCTGTACAAGGCTTACATTTTCCACAACGACGTCATACACTCTCCACTTACCGTCTTTAAGGGTTACTCTGTAAAATATGGGGATTTCCTTGGAAGATGTGACAATTTTCGTCTGAATTTCTGCCTGATTATCCGAGATCATATTTTCTTTATAGAAATTGATCTTTTCATCGGAGTAATCAAGTATTTTGTCTATATACGATTTTTCCAGAACCTGTTCAAAAAGAACAACAAATTCCGTCTGCTGAGCGGGGTTGAGCTTAGCCCAGTTACGCGCCATAGTCCGCCTGGAGAATTCAACTTCATCGAACATGCCCTTGTAGATTACCCGAAGTTTTTCCTTCTTGATTTCTTTGGCTGATGGTCCTTTAAGCTTTGAATCGCGCAATACATCAAGCACTTTATTTACATTTGCTTCAACTGTAGCCATTGGCGCTCCGGCATAAACCGGCACAGAAAACACAAAGAGTATTAATACGGTCAATACTGCAAACTGCTTTTTCATTGGTTATCCCTCCTGAACTGATTGATGCCTATTTATTTTTTACTTCTCCAAACGCATACTTACTGATTAGCTCTACGATATCGACTGCCGCCTGTGTATCAGTGATTACCCCGCTGGGACCGAGGAGTGTTCCCGAACCGCCGGGATCAATATCCAAATATTTGTCGCCAATCATACCTTCGGTTTTAATGGCAGCAATAGCATCGTCATATATTTTGATATCTTTTTTTATTCTTATTTCCACAACCGCTTTCTGGTTTGCCTGGTCCATCGTGATTTTTTCCACCCGTCCGACATCAATGCCTAAAATATTCACCGGGCTGCCAATTCTTAAGCCCGTAACGGTTGTGAATTTGGCGACGAGCGAGTAGGAATTATCACTCAAAAAATCAACTTTGCCCAATTTCACAGTCATATATCCGACGCAGAGCAGACCAAAAATGACAAAGATGCCGACTATGGTTTCTATTTTGTATTTTTTCATTTGTTTACTCCTCGACGGCGCATCGCAGCCGTCCAATTTCTTTTTGTTGAGATTCCGCCAAATCTATGACGGAATCTATTTCAGCAATAGGTTGCCCTTGGGCAATTCCGGCCCGAATGGTGAAATCAACGCCCTTCACCGAAGGCACCTTCTTTTGAGCTTCAACACAAATGTCGCGGATTCCTTGCTCCTGAAAATCCTTAACAAAATCATTCAAAATGCTCTCAGTTTCCTCAAGATTGGAAAAAGGTAGCACTGTAACAACTTCATTGGCCTTGCGGCGATTGGAAAATCCGCCTATGACACCAAAGTGTTTATTGATATACAGCCCCAACGAGTGGATTACTTCTTGTGCCGCATCGTGACCCAAGCTGGAAACAATTGCGGCCAGGTTGGATAGGGTAAAAACGACAACACAGTAACTTTCACCTGATTTTCTGCGCTCTAGCTGAACATGATTTAAAATTTTAAAATTTCGTTTAGAGTACAGGCCAGTCAGTTCCTTTTGCAACCCTTCGAGGCTATGGATAACTTCATCGGTGAAAGGGTGATCAAAATTCCCCAGTTCTTCCGGAGTCCCCTGAAAAACAATAGTTTTATCATAGAGGGCGAGAATCCTGTTGGAAATAAAATACACATCCGGAATCTCATGGCTGACCATAATCGCTGTAAAATTAAATTTCCTCTGGTACTGCGCAATCATGCTCAGGATTGCATTTTTCCGGACAGGGTCCTGCCCGGTAGTTGGTTCATCAAACAAAACAATTTGAGGATCGGTTATCAGCGCGCGTGCCAACGCCGCTCGTTTTTGCATACCACCGGAGAGTTCCGACGGATACCTGTGGGCGGCTTCGGCAAGTTCTGTCTGCTCTATTCTAGCCATAACTCTGCGGTCAATTTCCGCTTTCTTCAAATTTGTCGTCTCTCTCAGAGGCAGCGCGATATTATCATAGACAGTCAGTGAATCGAATAAAGCGTTGCCCTGAAACATGTAACTAATTTGGGCCAGTAAAGTGGCAATTTCTGATTTCTTCATTTCGGTCAACGGTTTTCCGCGGAAGAGAATAGTTCCTTCGTCGGGCTCAAGCAGACCGATAATATGTTTGAGCAACACACTTTTGCCCGAACCACTCAGACCGATAATAGTAGTAACCTGCCCATCATATATTTGTAAATTTACGTTCTCCAGAACTGTTTGTGATCCGAAGCGCTTGGTAATATTTTTAAATTCAATCAATGGAGTATTCATAAGTTTCTCTAAATCAGCAGTGCAGTCACTATATAATCTGACACCAGAATCAGCACGCAGGAAAGCACAACAGCCGACGTTGTGGCCAGGCCGACAGCCTGTGCGCCGTGGCTATCCTTCCGCAGATGCGCAAAATATCCCTGATAACAACAAACAGTAGCGACGATCACAGCAAAAACGATTGCTTTAGTAAAGCCGTTGGTTATATCACTCAGCACCACATAGGTCTGAATGCTGTGCATGTACACACCACCATTCAAACCCAAAAGCACAACTCCGGAAACATAGCCGCCGAAGATGCCGATAAGGTCAAACACAGCCGTCAGCAAGGGAAAACTGATGATGGCTGCAATAATTTTGGGGCTAACAAGATATTGAATCGGATTGATCCGCATGGTGTGCAACGCGTCGATCTGCTCGCTAATGCGCTGAATACCGATCTCCGCTGTTATTGCCGATCCTGCCCGTGCCGTAATCATGATGGCCGTAAGCACCGGCCCCAATTCCATGATCAGAGAGAGAGACACCAGTGAGCCAACTGCGCCTTGTGCGCCAAATTGAACGAGAGCATGGTAAGATTGCAAACCTAAAACCATACCGGTAAAAAAGCTTACCAGCATGATAATTGTTGTGGACCTTGCCCCGATGTAATAGATCTGATTAACAACCTTGGACAGCTGTTTAGGTCGAAAGGTTTTCAAAAGCGCCATCAAAAGGAAAACAGTTGCCGCACCTAAAACGTTAATCCAGCTAATTACCGCTTCCCCAATAAAGGTGAACGGCTGCGCCAGGAACATACCCGGCCGGCATTTTGCTTCACTTTCGGAGCTTTTCCGAGTATTTGTATCACGCGCCATTAATACAATTCGCCTTTTTATTTTACTTGGCCGGTAAATCAATGAGCAGCAAATCCCGCGTCCCGGTTATTTTGGACATTGGCGTGAAATGTTACATATTTAAATCAATTCGTCAACTGAAGAGTTATACCAATTCGCTTTCTTTGGCTAACTTTTTTGGCTGCGTCGTTATCCTGTGAAAGCAAAATGGTATTAAAAGGAAAGATATCGGTGATTTTACCTACATAATATAGAGATGACTATGGGGGTGAAGTATAATGCGGATGCCGCAACAATGATCATACAAAACATGTTTGTCCATTTCTCAATTTTCAGTAGAAGTTTTGACCAGCCTACTCTCTGAGTAACGCGCTTAAATCGTTTGATTATTCCGGTTGCTGACGGAATAGATTCTTGTTTATTTATTCCAAGGTTAAATGTGGATAAATTTGTCATTGCTTGCATTTGGTGAGCTCCATTTAGTTTTAATAGTTAATCTCACAGATGATATTTTCTCACAGTGGCTGTAATGACACCACCAATCTTCAACTCTTCTTTCGGTCGAATAACAGGATATGCTGAATTAGCCGCTTCCAAAACAACATCTTTCCCCTCTCTCCGAAAATATTTCATCGTCCACTGCCCATCTACTTCCGCTAAAACAATATCACCGCTCTTCGGAGATCTGTCTCTCTCCACAATAACAAGATCACCCTCCATAATGCAGGCATCGATCATCGAATCTCCCGTGACCTTCAACAGAAATGAAGAATCCGGTTTGGAGACAAGGTACTCGTCCATAGATATGACTTCCCGAAGTCCTTCTTCCGCAGGAGATGGAAAGCCGGCAGCTACATTGCCAACTAGCGGAATGCCAAAAGATAAGCGCATAGGTTTGAGAAATCCATTCGCATCTTTTTCCAGGATACCTTTCTCCAGGAGTTTTTCTATCCAATAGTGTACGACACTTTTAGAACGTACGCCGAAAAGGTCAAGCATCTCCGCGTATGTGGGCATTCTTCTCTGTTCACGGTAGAAAGCAATGATGTCATGCTCTATGGAACTAATGTCTCGGATTTTTTTCATGGCCTCTTTATATAGAACGATCGTTCTATTTGTCAAGAAATATTTTTTGAGCCATTTTTGCCCTTTTTCTTGGCATACATCTTCAAAGCTGAAATCTTTTTCTCCTTCGCCAGCTTTTTGATCTTAATTTCCAGGCGCATTGCATCTGTCCTGCTCATTGAATCGCTTACTGCTGACAGCACCAACGGCCGTCTTGAGCGTGTATATTTAGCTGCCCTTCCCCGGTCGTGCGCAATCAATCGTTTTTCAATATTATTGGTAATGCCCGTGTAAAGAGTATCATCTCTGCACCGCAAAACATAAACTACCCATACCTTATTTATCAGCACCTTTTTTGTCTTCATATTAATAATCTTCTACTATTTTTCACTCCAAAACAACATAGTATTGCCATAAATTTTTGGTATCGTACCGGCATTAATTCTTTGACCGGATTAAAAACTAATGCTAATAATCGAACAGTATATAAATGCTCTGGAGAATGAATAGATATGCTTAATTTTTTGCCACCTCTGGCGCGGGGCATAATTGCAACAGTGCTTTTGGTTCTGAATGTCTTGTTCTGGGGGTTTATTCTTTTTACATTATCCATTCCGAAATTTCTCCTGCCTTTTAAGCCGATGCGCCGTATTTTGGACGGCTTTTTTCTGAAGCTTGCCGAAAACTGGATCTCCTGCAACAGCGGCTGGATGAACCTGACTCAAAAAACTAAATGGGATGTGCAAGGTTTGGAGAATTTGAATTATCAAGGATGGTATCTGGTTATCAGCAATCATCAGTCCTGGGTGGATATTCTTGTAATGCAGCATCTGCTGAATCGCCGCATTCCTTTGATGAAATTTTTTCTAAAACATCAACTTATCTGGGTGCCGGTGATGGGTCCTGCCTGGTGGGCGCTTGATTTTCCTTTTCTGCGACGCCATAACGCTGAATACCTGAAAAAGCATCCCGAGCAGAAAAGAAAGGATTTTGAAACAACCCGCCTATCCTGCGAGAAGTTCGCCACGATGCCCACCAGCGTTATGAATTTCCTTGAAGGCACCCGCTATACCCCCTCAAAACAGGGCCGGCAAGATTCACCCTACCAATACCTACTACGCCCGAAAGCCGGCGGTATAGCACTGGCCTTAAGCGTGCTGGGCGATAAATTTAATTCTCTACTCAATATCACCATTGTCTATCCGGACGGAATTCCCACCTTCTGGCAGTTTCTCTGCGGTGAGCTCAAGCGCGTTATTGTGCGCGTTCAGAACATAGAAATACCACAATATATTCTGCATGGCGATTACGAAGGCGATGATAACTTTCGTGAAGCTTTTCAACTCTGGGTGCAACAGCTCTGGCAGGAAAAAGATTTGCAGATTCATTTACTACTGAAAGAAGCTGGAACATTGTAGCGTAGCATATCAATTCTAAATCAAATTCAAATGTCCCAGATAAATATCACGCCGCTTGTGGGAAAAATCCATTCCTGATCGGATATTTTTATATCGATAAACTTCCCTTTGCTTGCTGATACTAAAGGCTGGGGATGGCGTCCGGCAAAGAAGCTTTCTTCGCGCACGTTTTTCAAATTTGCGTTTTCATAATTAAAGTTAATCGCAAGACCCCTTGTTGGATATAGCAGATATACGGGGAAAGCTTTGTTGCTCTTTGCTTTTTTGGTAACAATTTCTATTTCAATTTTGACTTCGCTATTAATTTTTTCTTTGAGCTTATCATTGCCGCACCAGACTTCATAACCCCTGCTGGTCTTTTTCGTTTCAGTAATGGGAATATCCTCGCCGTCGATGCGCATGGACTCTACTTTAAAATCGCGCTCCACAATCAGATCGTCGTCATGTCCAAGAATCCAGCGGTATTCACAGTGCGGATCTTCAATAAGCGCGGATAATTGAGCGTTATTCGAGGCGCAACCAATCATAAAAATATTGCTGCGAATTGTTTTTTTGTATTCGACATGAGTGCTTAACTGAAAATAGGCATCCGCACCCGGCGTGCTCTTGTTTGCTTCGGGCAATTGCGCGATTTTAATGTCGTAACGAAAGCACGAGCGCAATTCCAGCTGGCGATCTTCCTTGCCAAAAAGTGTCTCGAACATCTCATAATAAATCGCGTCTCCCAATTCTTTATTGGAAGTTCGAGCCTGGAAGCAGTGGCGAATAATATTGTCGATGCGTGATATTGATTTTTCTTCATCGGGAACGAATATCCGCCGAAGCCTTGGTTCTACAGCACCAGCTTCCCCTTTTTGTAAAAATACGCGTGGCGCTCTTTTGCCTAAAGCGCAGAGGACTTCATAGCTAATCGTTTTTGCCTTGCCCGCAATTTCGCTTGCGCTGATGTATTCCTGTCCTTGCTTACCCAGAAGAACAACTTCATCACCCACGGCACAATCGGGAATGAAGGTGACATCAATTGTGCACATATCCATTGAAACCCTTCCGACAAGCGGCGCCCGCTTGCCGCGAATCAAAACCTCGACAAGATTGGAGAGAACAAAAGGATAACCATCTCCATAGCCGACAGGAATTGTAGCTACTCGGGTTTCTTTGTTGGTGATGTAAGTGCTGCCGTAGCCGATACCATAACCTTTCGGAAAATCCTTGAGCAATACAATGCTTGTTTTAAACGACATCACCGGTGCAAGATTGGCTTTTACTTCTTTATCTAGAGCGGGATAAATGCCATAGGTCATAAGTCCGGGACGCACCATGTCCATTTGAAATTCGGGATAATTTAATATGGCTCCGCTGTTGCCTAAATGCCGGATCGGTATATTGATCTCCAATTTTTTGAGTTCATCGAGTAACCCCGAGAACAACTGCCATTGACGGTCGTTGTAGGGAATAATATTTTCACTGCCGGCCAGATGAGAAAAGATTCCCTCTATCTCAATATTGACAAGCTTAGAGATTTTGCGGATAAGATTTAGCGCTTCGCTGTAGATAATTCCGCCACGTCCCATGCCGGTATCGATTTCTACATGAACTGGCAGCTTGTGGCCTGCCTTTTCCAGCGTTTTTTGTAACTGCATGGCAAAAAAAATATCGGAGACAGACGGTGTAAGCTTGTACTTAATGATCTCGTCAATTTCTGCTGCTGTGGAAGGGCCGAGGATAATTATTGGCGCGTCAATTCCGCTGATCCTCAACTGGACGCCTTCATCGGCATTGGCCACTCCCAGCATCCGCGCGCCGTTTTTCAGGGCGGCATTGGATATTTCAATAGCACCGTGCCCGTAGGCATCGGCCTTAACAATCTGCATAAAATCAACTTGCGGACCGATTAGTCTTTTTATTTCGTGCAGGTTGCTGATAAAATTATCCAGGTCAACCTCAACCCAACTGCGATATTTTTGCTCACTCTTTAATGCCATACAGGCTTAGTTCCAGACTATGATCTTATTTTTTGGTCATGATAAAAACACCGTCCCAGGGCTTAGCGGGCGGCTGTTCTTTCAGGTTTTTGCATCGCTCTATATACATGCTGGAAACAAAATCGTCACCCTTGATAGTCAATACCTGGTGGAATGCCGCAATGGCCTCATCCCATTTTGCTTCCCGGTAAAGCATCAATCCTTTTTCAAAACTTGTGATCAAGTCTTTCCAGCTACCTTCATATTTCTTTTCGCCCAGCAATTCCATAATTTTTACCGGTTTGTTTTTACCTTTGACTCGTACCCAATCTAGCTCACGGCAAGACATGCTTTCCTGCACTACATTATAAGTAAATTCGCTGATAATAATATTGGATCCGTACTCTTTGTTGATACCTTCCAGACGTGAACCAAGATTGACCATGTCTCCCATCACCGTATAATCGAAGCGCATTTCCGAACCCATGTTACCGACAACCATTTCTCCGGTATTGATGCCGATGCCGATGTTGAGAACGGGGCTGCCTTCCGCCTCCCATTTTTTCTGCAGCTTATGGAGCTCGCTCATCATCTCGAGGGCTGTTAGACAAGCCCGGCGGGCATGATCGGGCTGATCAAGCGGGGCGCCGAAAACAGCCATAATGGCATCACCCATATACTTATCAAGCAAACCTTCATATTTAAAAACAATATTAGTCATGGCAGTGAGGTATTCATTGAGCAGGCGAACCAGTTCTTCAGGGGTGAGTTTTTCGGAAATTGTGGTGAATCCCCGAATATCAGAAAACAAAACCGATAGATCCTTTTTATCGCCGCCAAGTTTCAGTTTTGTCGGATCTTTGAGCATTTCATTGATGACGGAGGCTGTAAGGTAGTACTGAAAAGCACCCCTTATTTTCTTCTTTTCCCGTTCTTCCTTGATATAGCGGTAAAGAGTAATGCCCAGATAAATGGCAACCATTGTCAAAACCGGATAGATAAGGTTGAACCAGATGTTAAAATAAAAAAACGCAAAGAGGTTTAAGGAAATAAAGATACCGATAATGATGAACGCGACGAGTGCTCCCCAAGCAGCCCGCAGACGGGTAATGATTAAGGACATCGCCAGACCAAAGACAATAATGGAGAGAATATCAACTAATCTTATCATTGATGAAAATATTAAAAAATTCTGATGGAGGATGTTGTCAATTACATTGGCATGGATTTCCACTCCGGGATATACAGGGCTAAATGGCGTAACTCTCAAATCATATACAGCCGTCGCCGTAACACCAATCAAAACCATTTTATTGCGTAGTTTTTCCGCCGGAATGCTACCCTTAAGAATATCATGTATTGAGTAATGCGGAAAAGTCTTAGCCGGTCCCATATAGTTGATCAGCAACCTGCCGCGATCATCAGTAGGGATTGTGACATTGCCTATTTTTATACTTTCGACACCGTATTTTTCCAAATTTAAAGACAGCATCGGCCAATCCAGATATTGTGAAAGCAGGGAAATGGCCAGTGAAGGATAATAATTATTTTGGAATTTAATAACCAAAGGCGACCAGCGCATGGTGCCGTCAGTATCCGGCATGGTGTTAAAATAACCGCTGTTTTGAGCCTCATCCGAAATAATTTTAATGTTGACCTCAGGGGCATAGGCAGTTTTAATTTTGGAGTCATCGGGATTTCTATCCGAGGAATTAATTATCTGGTAGCGTGAATTGCCGATGAGTTCAGCTCTCTGAGTAATGTCTTTTTGGGCCAAAACCAGATCATCCTCACTGCCGATATAAAAATAATATCCCAGCGTAACATTTTGAGCGCGGCCAATTGAGCTGGCCAATATTGAATCAATATCCGCCGTTTCTCGTTTTTTGTTGAGCAGAGCGATCGCGGAACCATTTATGCCCTGTTTTTTCATTTCGGCGAATAAATCATCTATAGTTCTAAGGCTGGAATTATGATCAGGTTCGGAAAATACTATGTCAAAACCAACAGCCTTTACACCGTTGGCCTTGAGGCTATCCACCAATTTGGCTATAGTTGTTCGTGGCCAGGGCCAGCGTCCAATTTCGCGGATGCTTTCATCATCAACAACGGCAATGACTGTTTCGCCTCCGGTAGCCATTGTTCCCCGAGATACCATCCGTAAATCTAAAGTTTTGAGCTCCATAAAGCGCAGGAAGCGAAAATCAAGGAAAAAGAGCAGAAGCGACAACAAAATTACAAAAAGAGTTATTTTGAAAGGTGATATCTGTAAAATATTAAGAATTCTTTGTTTCATGGCTTGACCTTTCGTTTATATCAGATAAGCACTCAGCTGTTTTCCTTAGCATTATTGCTGCATATTATTTTTCAAATACGCAGAACTTTATTCTGATCAACTAGCCAGTTGAAGAATCATATCAGACAGCTGATCAAAGTCAAGACGTCTGTACTTTCCATTTTGAATAATACGTACAGATAATTCGGCAAAAAATATCTCAATCTGTGCTTGAAAGAAAAATTTTTTTAAATTAGAATAAAAACAAATAATATCGGAGGGAAATATAAAATCCATCAATAATCAGGAGGAATAGAAAATGTCGAGAGTAAAGACTGGAGATGTTTTGAGTTGTGAAGTCTGCGGGCTTGTTGTAATCGTGGATGAGGAGTGTGGATGCGCCGTGGCCGAAATTATTTGTTGTGAAGAACCAATGATGAACAAAGGACCAGTAGCTCGGAAAAAAGCGCTCGCGGCGGCAAAACCAAAGAAAAAAACAGCCGGGAAAAAAGCCAAGCCTGCACCCAAGAAGAAACCGGCATTAAAGAAGAAAGCAGCGAAAAAACCCGTGCCCAAGAAAAAGAGGTCTGCAAAGAAATAATTAATGAGACTCAAATATTATCCCGACACGGGATGTCGCATTTTTAAAAGATAACTGCGGCTTTTTTAAAGGGTGCTCCACAAACGCAGTGCAGTAATATTTGCTATTTAAATTATTCAGAAACAAATTTTCTGCTGCACGCAGCGGGAAGATTTGTTGATATAAAACCTCAGCTTTCGCAGATTCCTGCGCCACACGAGGCTTTGTACTATACTATTTCTTCTTCTTCTAAAGCAAAAAACGATCTTTGTTGGCAGAGCTACATCAGTCTATCCGGAGTGAGGCCGAATTTAAGTCTCCATGGAGAAGCCAGAACGACAATCGTCGACAAAAAAAATAAACATCTTACAAGCGCAGCAAAAAGGCGAATCAATCGACTTTCGCGTTTAATACCATTTCACTTTCAAAGGGTAACGAGGCGGCAAGGAGGAGACGCCGGAGGCGTATTATACATACGCTGAAGAAGCCGACGACGATGCCAACAAAGTTGGCCAAAGATCGGGAGCGCGTCCCGCAGGGGAGCGTATAGTAAATAAGCTTCTTACCTTACCGGTAATTACCGCCTACAAGGTGGTAACTTACAAGCGAATCGGTATAAATTCAATCTTGTTTTACCTGTCTATATCTGGTAGTTCACAGCATATGAACGCACAGATGAAAGAACTTCTTACAGTTTCACAGCTCAATGAAAATATTAAATACGTCCTGGAGGAAACCTTTGGTTTTGTCTGGGTTGAAGGCGAAGTCTCTAATTTGCGCAGGCCCCAATCCGGTCACGTTTATTTTACTCTCAAAGATGACAAAAGTCAGATCCGCGCGGTTTATTTCCGCAAGTACGGATCACTAAAAAACCGTTCTGTCGCTTTTGAATTGGAAGAAGGCTTAAGCGTCCTGTGCCACTCGCGCCTGAGTGTTTATCCTCCCCGCGGCGATTATCAGTTAATTATAGAATCCATGGAGCCGCGCGGCGTCGGAGCGCTCCAAAAAGCTTTCGAGCAACTGAAGGCAAAACTTAATGCCGAGGGTTTATTCGACAATCAGTATAAAAAAGAGCTTCCTTTTATACCAAAAAGGATTGGTGTAATCACCTCACCTACCGGCTCTGTGATCAGGGACATTTTGAATGTAACCAAACGGCGCTTTCCGGCGGCGGATATATTGATTGCTCCAGTGAAAGTGCAGGGCAACGATGCTGCCACGGAAATAATTCAGGCTCTGAGTAACCTGCATACAAATGGATCTGTTGATGTGATCATCATTGCCCGCGGCGGCGGCTCTCTGGAAGATTTGGCCCCTTTCAATGATGAAAGTCTGGCACGCAAAATTTTCAGTTCAGCCATTCCCATAGTTTCGGCAGTCGGCCATGAAACTGATTTTACCATTTGTGATTTTGTCGCGGACTTGCGCGCGCCCACGCCATCGGCGGCGGCGGAATTATTAGTACCCGAAAGAACGGAATTGCTGACTAAAATCAATAATCTCAAAAAAAGGGCAATTGCTAGTTACGCCCGCTACATGGTCGATAGGAAGAAATCCCTTGCAGGACTTCAGGAAAGATTCAAGGATCCGCGCCGTTTGTTGATTGACTTACAAATTCATCTGGATGATTTGCAGCAAAGAATGCACCGGGACATGGGCCACCAAAGACAATATCTGGGCAACAAATTGCAAAAACTGGAGTTGAGTCTAAAACATAAAAACCCGGCAAAGCAGGTCCAAGAGATAAGAATGTTGCTCAATAATTTACAGAAAGATGCAATAACTAACTGGAGGAGCTATTGGGCGGTGCGTCATGAGCGTCTGCGGAAAAACGCCGCTGTTCTTTCTTCGCTTAGCCCTTTGGCTGTAGTGCAAAGAGGTTACAGCATTACACGCAAGTTGCCGGGAGGTGAAATTGTCCGGCAAGCCGGAGTACTTTCAACAGATGAAGAGGTAAATATTCAATTGGCAAAGGGCAACTTCGACGCTAGAATCGAAAAAATATACGGGGAGTAAAACTATGGCAAAAGAAAAATTTGAAGATGCTTTGGAAAAACTCGAAGATATAGTAAGAAAAATGGAAGCGGGGGATATGCCGCTGGATGACGCGCTGAAATCTTTTGAAGAAGGGATTAGACTGATCCGCTTTTGTTCAGCCAAGCTCGATGAAACACAAAGGCGCGTGGAACAACTCCTGGGAAATGAAGATTCCCTGAAAGTAAAAAGTTTTCAGGAAGAAGACGGCGATGGAAACTGATGAAGAATTCCTTAAAGCCTATCTGAATGACAGGCAAACAATTGTGGAAGAAGCGCTCCTGCGTTATCTTCCATCTGAGGACAATATTCCGGCAGAAATATTCAAAGCAATACGCTACAGTGTTTTTGCCGGCGGTAAAAGAATCCGGCCGGTTCTATGTCTGGCCGCGGTGGAAGCGGTTGGCGGTGATATGGCTCCTGCTATGCCGGTTGCCTGCGCTCTGGAATTGATTCACACTTATTCACTTATTCATGATGATCTGCCGGCTATGGATAATGATGATTTCCGACGTGGCAAACCGACCAGTCATAAAGTATTTGGAGAGGCGATAGCAATTTTGGCGGGGGATGCGCTGCTGACCGAGGCATTTGTCTTGTTGTCGCAGGCGGAAAAAGTACGTCTGCCTGCGGGGCGGCGTCTGGCTGTAATTCAAACAATCGCCCAGGCGGCAGGCATTTCCGGTATGGTCGGCGGTCAAACTCTCGATTTGCTGGCAGAAAAGACAAATCCGAATCTGGAAGCGCTGCGAGATATTCACCGGCGCAAAACGGGAGCGTTGATTGCTGCCGCGGTAAAATCCGGCGCCATTATTTCCGGCGCGAGCGAAGATAAAGTTAGAGCGCTTTCCGAATACGGCATGAACATTGGGCTGGCCTTTCAAATTGCCGATGATATTTTGAATGTTGAAGGGGATAGCAATCTGATGGGGAAAAAAACCGGCTCTGATGCGGCCCGTGGCAAGGTTACTTATCCATCAATACTGGGCGTGGAGGCCGCAAGAATTAAGTTATCGGAGCATTTAGCCGCGGCAATTCAAAGTCTTGCTGATTTTGATGACCGGGCACTTCCTTTACGCGTTATTGCCAGCTATATTATTAATCGAAAATTTTAAGAACTTTAATTATCCAGAAAGAATGAAAACTCATGAAATCGCAGGAAACAGTAAATTACGGTGTATTGCGAAACGTTAATTTTCCCGCTGATATCCGCAAGCTCAGCATTCCCGAGCTTAAAACCCTGGCGCAGGAACTTCGGGATTTGATTATTCAAAGCGTTGCTTCCTGCGGCGGTCATTTAGCTTCGTCTTTAGGCACTGTGGAATTAACGCTGGCTTTGCACTATGTATTTAACACACCGCAGGACAAGGTTGTCTGGGATGTCGGCCATCAGTCCTACGCGCATAAAATTATCACCGGCCGTAAAGAAAAAATCGCCACCATGCGCAGCAAAAACGGCATCAGCGGATTTCCCAAAAGAGAAGAGAGCGTCTATGATGCCTTTAATGTCGGACACAGCGGAACCTCCATCTCCGCTGCGGCGGGATTTGCCGAAGCCGGATGCTTAAAGGGTGAGCACAATAAAATAATTGCCGTCATCGGTGACGGTTCCATGACCACAGGAATGGCCTTTGAAGGCCTGAACTGGGCGGGCGATCGCCAGAAAGACATGATCATAGTTTTAAACGACAATGAAATGTCAATTTCTCCGAATGTCGGCGCACTATCCTCATATTTAAACCGCATGATGACCGGTCATACCGTAACCAAATTAAGAGCTGATATAAAGCATTTCCTCAAAGGCATTCCGGGCATTGGCGAACAAATGGTCAGAATAACCCGCCAAATAGAAGAATCCCTGAAAATGTTTGTTGTTCCCGGAGCCCTTTTTGAAGAACTGGGCTTTACTTATGTCGGTCCCTTGGAAGGTCATCGTTTGGATCACCTCATTCGGAATTTTGAAAATATCAAGGGATTGACCGGCCCCGTCCTTGTGCATGTTCTCACAAAAAAAGGGAAAGGCTACAAATTTGCAGAAGAAAAACCTCTTACTTATCACGGCCTGTCGCCTTTTGATGTGGCAACAGGAAAGCCTCTGGCCGTGCCTTCCGACATCCCGACTTACACGGATATTTTTGGCAAGACGATGCTGGAGCTTGCCCGCGTGAATTCCCGCATTGTCGCCATAACAGCCGCCATGTGTGAGGGAACGGGGTTGGATCAATTCTCTCAGGAATTCCCCCAGCGCTTATATGATGTTGGCATTGCCGAACAGCACGCAGTAACTTTTGCCGCCGGTCTGGCAATCGAAGGGTTTGTTCCTGTTGTGGCTATTTATTCAACTTTCCTTCAGCGCGCTTATGATCAAATTTTGCATGACGTTTGCCTGCAAAAACTGCCGGTAGTTTTTGCCATTGACCGCGCTGGTATTGTCGGCGAAGATGGCACAACTCATCAGGGGCTTTTTGATTTTTCTTATCTGCGCAATATTCCCCATATCGTCATTATGGCGCCCAAAGATGAAAATGAACTAAGGCACATGCTCAAGACTGCCGTTGATTGCCGCTTGCCGGTATCGCTGCGTTACCCACGAGGAAAAGCTCTGGGAGTAAGAACAGACGAAGAAATGAAAACTCTGGAAATCGGCAAAGGTGAAGTGCTGCGAGAAGGTTCGGATCTGGCCATAATTGCCATTGGCTCGACCGTATATCCGGCACTTGCCGCCGCGCAAAGACTGGCAGTGGAAGGAATCAATATTAAAGTCATCAACGCCCGTTTCGCTAAGCCAATTGACAGCGAACTTATTGCCAATACTACGGCAGCAATCAAAAAAATTATCACCGTCGAAGAAAACGTCCTGCAGGGAGGTTTTGGAAGTGCCGTGCTGGAACTCTTAGCTCAAAAGAATATAACCGGTATACGGATTAAGAGGCTGGGTATTCCCGATGAATTTGTAGAGCACGCCACACAGTCACAACTGCGTCAGCAATATGGTATCGATGAAGATGGGATTTTTCGCGCGGTAAAGGAGATGCTGGAGAAATGATCCGCTTCCAATGTGATTGGGAATTTCAATGATGGAAATATGCACACAGAAAAAATTCGTTTAGACAAATTGCTCGTGTTGCAAGGTCTTGCGCCAACTATACAAAAATCTCAGGCGCTTATTTTAGCCCGGGCGATAAAAGTCAATGATGTCCTTCTGGATAAGGCCGATACGCTGGTACCAATAGATGCCGAAATACAAATAAAGGGTGCGGATAATCCTTATGTGAGCCGCGGCGGACTCAAGCTAAAAGGAGCGCTGGATAAATTTGCGCTAAATGTTGAGGGGTTGGTTGCTCTTGATGTGGGGGCCTCCACCGGAGGTTTTACCGATTGTCTTTTACAGGCAGGCGCGAAAAATATTTACGCGCTGGATGTCGGATACGGGCAGTTGGCCTGGAAACTGCGCCAGGATAAGCGCGTAGTAGTAATCGAGCGGACAAATATCCGCCACTATGATGGCGCTGATCTCGCCTTGCAGCCTGATTTGGCTACAATTGATGTATCGTTTATTTCGCTGAAAATTGTCCTTCCCGCAATCCTGCGCTTGCTCAAAGATGAAGCACAAATACTGGCGTTAATAAAACCACAGTTTGAAGCCGCAAAAGAAGAGGTAGGTAAGAACGGCGTAATTTCAGACCCAACGATTCATGAGCGTGTGGTTGAAGAAATCAGAGAATTTTGTAAATCAATAAATTTAGAAGATCTGCGAACGTGTGCTTCATCTATTTTGGGGCCTGCCGGTAACAAGGAATTTTTTATTTTAGCGCGAAAGAAAAAATAAGATGGAAATTAAACTGGCAAAAACTGCCGGGTTTTGCATGGGGGTGCGCCGAGCGGTAGATATTGTACTGGAAATTGCCCAGCATGAACACAGCCGCCGTATTTACACCTACGGTCCGCTCATTCACAACCCGCAAACGATTGAACTGCTCAAAAGCCGTGGCATAATTCCTGTCGGCAGCGTTGATGAAATTACCGACCGGGAAAATGCCGTTCTGGTTATTCGTGCTCATGGCATAGCCCCCGCTGAAAGAAAAAAAATTAAAGAAAGTGGTATAAGAATTATTGACGCTACCTGCCCGAAAGTCGGTTATGTACAGGCAATAATAAAAAAACATACCGCCCTGAATTATACGGTGGTGATCGTGGGTGATAAAGAACATCCCGAAGTTGACGGGCTCTTGGGCTATACAGGCGGCCGGGGGATTACCATCGGCACGCCGGAAGATGTTTATAAAATGCCCCCGCTGATTAAAGTTTGCGTTGTTGCCCAGACCACGCAGGATTCAGACAATTACAAAAACATTGTCGATAAAATCAAAGAGCTCTATCCTCAGGCAATTATCTTTAGCACAATTTGTTCTTCAACTGAGCAGAGGCAGGCGGAAGTAATAGCAATGGCCCGTGAAATGGATGCCCTGTTTGTTGTTGGTGGGAAAAACAGCGCTAATAGCAGGAGGTTAACTGCTCTGGCCCAGAAGCAGCAAACTCCTACTTTCCACATCGAAACCGCGACGGAAATCGGCAATATCAATATTGATCCGTATGATCGTATTGGTGTTTCCGCGGGCGCGTCAACCCCCAACTGGATTATCGACCGCGTGATGGATAGAATCGCCGAAGGTCAAAACCGTAAATTGAAAAAAGTTGGCAGTTTCCTTAATCTTTGGATCCTGGCAATTAAAACTGATATCTATTCCGCTGTTGGCGCCGGTTGCCTTTGTCTTGCCTGCATGGTTCTGCAAAATATTCCTGTAAGCATATCATCCATAACGATTGCCTCTTTTTTCACCTACGCGATGCATGTGTTGAACAGATTGATCAGCCGCAAACCGCCCGTAGGCTTCATCGGTTCGTTTCGAGAAGAAACTTACCTGCAGCATGGGAAATTATATCTTTATTCGGCCATAGCTTGCGTTGCCGTTGCCCTGATTCTGGCTTTTAGTAATGGCGTAATCCCCTTCATGTTCTTGTTTGTTATTTCGCTTGCCGGCATCTTCTATAATTTGAAAATCCTCCCCGGGGGATGGCGCTTTCAAAGTTTAAAAGATTTGCCCGGTTCGAAAAATATATTCATGGCAGTAGCCTGGGGAACGGTTACGGCAATTTTACCCGCCTTGAATAATAATTATAACCTTCATGCCGCCTTAATCATGGCTTTTGTTTTCACTTTTGGTGTTGTATTTATTCGCTCGGCAATGTCGGATATTCTGGAAATCCAAAGCGATAAATTAATCGGCAGGGAAACAATTCCGGTATTATTCGGGAAAGAGCCTACAATAACCCTGCTTAAAATTATATCATTGATATTATTAGCATTGTTGATAATATCCAATCCCGCGGGCTGGACTTCTTCTTTGAGTTTTTTCCTGATTACCTGCATATTATATATATGGATTTGTTTCCAACTATGTGATAGAAAATCCGGGTTTTCCGGGGCAGTTCTGGAAGGTCTGCTGGAAACAAGCTATATTATTGCAGGGTTAAGTGTTTTGGTTTGGTTTTTTCTACGCTAATGATACCATTTACGCGGAAGAAGGAGGTTGTTAAAATAATGGCCACCAAATTATTTGTTAAATGTATTTTATTGTTTTTGATATTAACAACTATCGCTTGCGGTGGATTGCGTTATTCGCAGACTGATCCTGCCGCCAAAGATTTCCATCCCCAGAAGATAGCTATTTTCCCGGTAGTAGATGTGGGCACTTATGAAGAAGCAAGGGGCGATGTGGAACAAATTGTCGCCGGTGTGCTTATCGAAAAGAAATGGTTTGCTGATGTAACAGACACGGCGAACCTCAATCGGCAAATTCAGGCCAATGAGGAACTGCGAAAAGCAATAACTGATTATCTTCTCAAATTGCGTTCACTAACATTTTCTGATCCGGATTTGAGCAGAAAAATAGGCGAGCTGGCCAAAGTTGATGCGTTTTTATTAATATCTGTAGATTCATGGAATTATACGGTGGAAAACAAAGATAAAGTAGCCAAAGTAAGTATCGGCATGAGACTTATTGAAACCTCAACCGGTAAAATCATGTGGAAAGCAGGTCAGCATAAATCGGAAAGTTACATGCTGTTAAAACCGGAATTGTCCAAAGTTGCCCGCGGTGTGGTTCGCGACATGGTCGATTATATGCCGCATTGAGCGGGATCAGTCGATTAACTTTATAGTAACGATGGAGATATTTTATGAAAGAAGAAGTGCAAAAAGCTATCAATATAGTTCGGCCCAATCTGCAGGCTGACGGTGGCGATGTAGAACTTGTGGATGTTTCAGCAGATGGCGTAGTAAAGGTTAAACTGACTGGAGCCTGTCACGGTTGCCCTATGTCTCAGATGACTTTAAAAATGGGCATAGAAAAAATAATTAAACAGCAAGTGCCCGGCGTTAAGGAAGTTGTTTCCGTTTAAGCTGGCAGCTGAAGTTTATAGAATCACGGGTATAAACCCCAAAGAAATCTGCGGGGTATTATAGCCTCCGCTGTGCGGGATTGTTCAACTTACCAATTCCGCTACGCTGCGCTTTCGGAATTGGAGTTTCAACAATAAATTTTTGATAAAAGGAGATTTAAGGAAAATGGCGTATGTAATTACTGATGAATGCATTGCTTGCGGCTCTTGTGAGGATGAATGTCCAGTGGAAGCAATTTCTGAAGGTGAAGACAAGTATGTTATAGATGCCAAACTTTGTAACGACTGTGGAGCCTGTGCCGATCAATGTCCCGTAGAAGCGATCGTGGCGGGTGAGGAAAAATAAGTTGTTTATGGCAAACATGATACAGGGGTTTAAAGCGTTTTTAGCCGGTTGCTTTACCCCTGCATTTGATTATAATTAAAAACCATCCTTAAATATTCTCTTTCTGTCTGAATCACGGGTATTAGCCCCAAAGCAAGATTTGGGGAAATTTCGCAGCTAGATGTCGGTTATTATACCCTCCGCTGTGCGGGATTGTTCAACTTACCAATTCCGCTGCGCTGCACTTTCGGAATTGGAGTTTCAACAATAAATCTGTGCCGTACATTTTGGGCCTCGTCAAGTAATACCGAAAAATTAGATGTGGGGACTAAACCAATGAACCAATTAATTACCTTCGAAGGTATTGAGGGATCAGGAAAATCTACTCAGATCAGGCTGGTTGCCGAGCATTTAATCAAAATGAATGTTCCTCTTTTGATTACACAGGAACCATCCGGGACTGATATTGGCCGAAAAATCGGGGGCATTCTTTTTAATCGGGAACACTATTCCATGTGCGCCGAAACGGAGGCGTTTTTATTTTGCGCGGCACGGGCCCAACATGTCCGCGAAAAGATTTTGCCGGCATTAAAAGAGGGGCGGATTGTGTTATGCGATCGTTTTTCTGATGCGACTTTTGCCTACCAGGGTTTCGGCCGGGGTCTGAACCATGATTTTATCAAATTTATCAACGATTATTCATCGATGATGTTAAAGCCCAATTTGACCCTGCTTTTTGATTTACCGGTGGAAATCGGTCTGGAAAGAGCCATGGACAGGGATAATCTCCTCAAAGATTCTTCCTTTTCGGATAGATTTGAAAGAGAAAATTTAGATTTCCACAACCGAGTTCGTGAAGGTTACCTCAACCTTTACAAAAATGAACCGGGGCGTTTTCATTTAATTGACGCGGCACGCGATGTCGATACAATTCAGGAGGAAGTGCGAAAGCGTGTATTAGCTTTTATCAATCGCTAGAAGTCCGGTGCGCCGGATTCCCCATAAGGCAGACCCAGGATTATGTCATTTCTTGATATTTACGGACACGAAAAACAAATAGTATTTTTTAAACAAGCTCTGGCTCAGAATCGAGTAGGACATTCTTATCTATTCAGCGGTATTGATGCCGCAGGCAAGAAGGCCCTGGCATTGGAATTTGCCAAGGTTGTTAATTGTGAAAAAGTGGATGAAATAAATGATTCCTGTGGGAAATGTCCGGCTTGCTTGAAAATAAGTCGCAACAATCACCCGGATATCTTCCTTGTTGAAGCGGAAGGTCAATTTATTCGCATCGCTGCCATTCGTGAAATTCAGAAGCAAATGACATTTAAACCAATGGAAGGCAGAAAGCGCGTATTTGTCATCGACAATGCCGACAAGATGAATGATCAGGCGGCCAACGCTCTTTTAAAAACACTGGAAGAACCATCACCCGCCAACATATTGATACTCGTCACAGCCAAACCATATACATTGCCATCAACAATAATTTCCCGTTGCCATCACATACGTTTTAATCCGCTGAGTATAGATACGGTGACTAAATTTCTGATTGAGCGCGGAAACATGGAAAAGCAAAACGCATTATTGTTGGCCGGTTTATCGGGTGGATCTATCGGTCAGGCACTGGAGTTAAATAAAGATGACGTAATTGCCTATCGCGCGGAAATATTGAGTTTACTTACCAATACAAAAAAAAGCGATCCCTTGAGTTTGCTTGCTTTTGCCTCTTTTTTCGGTCAGGATAAAAGGGAAATTAAGCAGGGATTTAATATTCTTCAAACTTGTTTTCGTGACGCCTTAGTTTATAAAGAAACTAATAATGAACAAATGCTGATCAATCAGGATAATTCTTCCTTTATCGCCTCATTGGCATCGCGCCTGTCCGGTGAACAGATGCTCCAAAACATCGCGCTTCTGGAAAAAGCACGGGAAACAATGGAACAGAATGTCAACAAATCGTTGACTTTAGAGACAATGGCATTTAAACTGCAGCTATAAAAGTTAACAGGTGGGAGATTAAGTTGCTTACAAACATAGTCGGCGTCAAATTTAAGAAAGAAGGCAGAATCTATAGTTTCAGCGCTGCCGATCTGATCATCCATAAGGGTGAACAGGTTATTGTAAATACCGATAATGGTTTGGCTCTGGGGATTATTGTTGCCGATGTAAAAAGATGCAATCAATCGGAATTTCCGGCAAACATCAAAAAGGTTGTACGCAAGGTAACCGTTGAAGATTTAAGAATCAAGGAAGAAAATGAAAAACTGGAAGATGAAGCCAGAAAAATTTGTATAGAAAAAATTGCCGAAAAAGGCCTTGCCATGAAATTGGTTGGTGTGGATTGCCTTTTCGATAAAAGCAAAATGATATTTTATTTCAGCGCTGAGGCCAGAGTTGATTTCCGTGAATTAGTTAAAGACCTTGTGCAAAAATTCAAAACACGAATAGAACTAAAGCAAGTCGGAGCAAGGCAGGAGGCCCGCATAGTTAAAGGTATAGCTGTGTGCGGACGAATGGTTTGCTGCGCGGGAATCTTGCAAAATCTGGAAAGAGTTACAGTAAAAATGGCCAAAGAGCAGAGCATGTCACTTAATCCGGAAAAAATATCCGGCTTATGCGGTAGGCTGATGTGCTGCCTATCCTTCGAACATGAAGGATACGCAGGATCAAAAAAATGCCCAAAAGCTGATAAGATCATCGGTAACGGCGGTGCCTTTAATGCGATTTCGCCGAAAGACGATAAAACAATAGAATTGGAAAAAATGGAAACCGATTCTGATTTTCAATAATTCACAGAAGGTGAACATGCCAAAATCATTCTACATAACAACACCAATATATTACGTAAATGCTTCTCCTCATATCGGGCATGCTTATACGACAATTGTCGCAGACGTACTGGCCAGATACCACCGCATGGCGGGTGATGACACTTTTTTTGTCACCGGCACAGATGAGCATGGTGACAAAATTGCCGAAGCGGCACAGAAGGCGGGAATTACGCCTAAAGAATACGCGGATAAAATCAGCGCCCAGTTTCGGAATCTCTGGCCGGAACTTTCCGTAACCAACGACTATTTCATTAGGACAACTGATACTGACCATATTGAAACTGTGCGCGGCATTTTGCAGAAAGTTTATGACGCCGGCGATATTTATTTTGGACAATATGAAGGCTATTACTGCGTCGGTTGCGAACGATTCTACATGGAAAAGGAATTAGTGGAGGGAAAGTGCCCAGACCATCAAACAAAACCGGAGCATCGTAAAGAGAGCAATTACTTTTTTCGTATGAGCAAATATCAGGATTGGTTAATCAAACACATTCAAAATCATCCTGATTATATCCGTCCGGAAAGATATAAAAATGAAGTCCTGGCTTTTTTGCGCGAACCGCTGGAAGATCTTTGTATCTCGCGCCCGAAAACACGCCTGCAGTGGGGAATCACGCTGCCTTTTGATGAAAACTATGTAACCTATGTCTGGTTTGACGCCTTGATTAATTATGTCACAGCACTGAACTACCCTGATGGAGATAAGTTTAAGAAATTTTGGCCGGCAGCCGAGCATCTGATCGCCAAAGATATTGTAAAACCGCACGGTATTTACTGGCCGACATTGCTGCAAGCCGCGGGTATCGCGCCTTTTAAGCATTTGAATGTGCACGGTTATTGGAATTCGGATTCAAGCAAGATGTCCAAGAGTCTGGGCAATGTCATCCGCCCACTGGATTTGAAAGATAAATACGGATTGGACGCTTTTCGTTATTTTCTTCTGCGGGATATGGTCTTCGGGTTGGATTCCAACTTCTCCGAAGAAGCTTTTGTCCAGCGGCTAAATTCCGATCTGGCCAATGATCTGGGGAATCTCGTCAGCCGCTCAATAACTATGGTCATTAAATACTGCGACGGCAAGATCCCGGCAAGTACTCCTGCCCAAAGAGATTCTGTTCTTCAGGAAGCAGCGATAAAAACAATCGATGAAGTTGAAGCTTGTTTTGGCGATCTGTCTTTGCATAAGGCTCTGATTGCGATCTGGGAATTTATTAATACTGCTAATAAATATATAGTCGAGAATGAACCGTGGAACCTGGCAAAGGATCCGGTAAGCAAAGAAAAACTTCTGGCAATCATGTATAATTTACTTGTGGCACTCCGGGCCATTGCTATTTTGATTACTCCTTTTATGCCGCAGACGGCCCAGAAAATTTTACGGCAAATCGGCATTAGTGAATCTCAAAAACTAGATTTTTCAATTATCCGGAAAGATTTTGCGTTAACCGCAGGCAACCCTCTAATCCGCGGCGATTCATTATTTCCTCGGATTGAAGCAGAAAAAGAAGTTTTCGCTGCCAAAGCAGAAGTAAATACTTTGGATTTAAAACCGGTCATTGAGTATGATGATTTTACCAAAATCGATTTGCGTGTGGCAAAAATTTTGGAGGCGGAAGCTGTCCCCAAATCCAGCAAGCTTTTAAAACTTAAAATCGATATTGGGGAAGAAAGAACAATTGTTGCCGGTATCGGCAAAGATTACAATCCTGCGGATCTTATTGGTAAAAAGGTAGTAATTGTGGCTAACCTGAAAGCGGCCAAGCTGATGGGAGTGGAATCGCACGGCATGATTTTAGCGACCGATACAGATCAGGGGTTGACGATCCTATCTTTCGACAAGGATGCCAAAACAGGTGCAAAGATTCGATAGCCACCTTATTTGCAAAGGCAACGCCTTGATAAATAACTCCTTAATCTTTTAAAAGTTTTTCGATTGCTGCGGCTTCAAAACCATCAACCACCTGTCCTTTGATGTAAAAAAGAGGCGTTGCGTTTATTCCGGTTTGCGAAGCAAGCCGCCTATGGGTCTTTACAGTTTCATCGACTTTTTTGTCGGTACAAATATTCAGTGAAGTATTTTTATCAAGTTTCCCCGACATAACATCTTCATAAGTTTTCAATTTATCCCTGGCACAGAAAATATGCCTGATCTTTTTGTCCGAGTCTTGAGACAGAGGAAAGAAGAAAACGTAAAGGGTGACATCTTTACGCTTAGAAAAAAAATTGAAAGCCAGACGGCAATGATAGCAATTTGGATCCATAAATTCCACAACCGTATTTTTACCATTGCCGATTTTAAAGGCGTCATCTAAAGGTAAAGTCGCCATTTTCTTGGCAATCTTGCTTACATTGCTTTCACGCGTCAGGTCTATCCCGTCTTTGGTAATTATTTTGCCAGCAAGAATAACCTCTGCTTCCGGCATATAATAGTAAATCTGATTGCCGGTATAAACCTCGTAAACTCCTTTAATTTTAGTAGGAGTGATGCTCTCAAAATTATTTTTCGGGAAACTTTTCTTAAACATCTCTTCGGGAGAGGAATTTTGAGCAGACAGACACGCTGGAAAAACGAAAAAAACTGATAAAAGTATAATTGCTAATTTTTTCACGTTTATGCTCCTCCAAATGTAATAAATGTTGGCATTAAATATTGTCGCACCATTACTGACATATCAACAATAAAAAAAATTAGCAATACTATACCTGAATAGATCAGCTTCGCAAAGAGAATGAAAAAATGGTTGATATATGTTCTCAAATATGCTAACCAGCAGCCATGAATTATTCCATTGCCTACTTCCATCCACGGGTTAAAGCTGAGATCGAAAGCTGGCCTGATGGAATTTTAGCTGATTATGCGCGGACAGTGGAATTGTTGATGGAGTTCGGACCTAATTTACGCATGCCGCATTCACGATCTATGGGTGGCGGTCTTTTTGAATTGCGACCACGAGGTCGCGAAGGCATTGGAAGAGTGTTTTACTGTTTTGTCATCGGTCAGCGTGTCGTAATTCTTCATGCATTTGTTAAGAAAACACAAGACACGCCAGATAAGGAACTGAAGATAGCCCGGAAAAGAATGAAGGAGGTAAAAAATGGTTGAATTAAAATACGAACCTGTTTCTCACGACCATAAGGCATTTCTCAAGAATGCCCAAAAACGGAAAGGATTCACCAAGGCATACAATGACCTGGAGGAAGAATATACTCTTGTCCGCGAGATGTTGAAAGCACGTTCAAAGTCAGGTTTCACTCAGGAGGCGGTTGCGGAGTTGATGGGAACAACAAAAAGTGCTGTTTCACGTTTGGAATCTGCTGGAAAGCATGCACCATCAATAACAACCTTGAAAAAATATGCACAAGCTGTTGGCTGCCATCTGGAAATTAAGTTCATCCCAAAATCCGGTTCAACAAGTCATACAACCAGCGATGTAAAAAAGCAGCGTGCCGGTTAGCCCGCGATCAGTAGATTTCTAATTACACGAAATGACGAACTAACATATACAAGTATAGTGTTTTCGATTTGCAATTGGAGTAAGGATTGCCACTTCAAAGCTTCAAAGATGCACAATGCAAATGGCAGAAATGGCGGGTCGTAGCTAAAAACTGTCATTTCAAGACCTGATCCCATTTGGTTCACTAATACAAAGAAGGAAGCGGCAATGACAATGGAAATTTTTCTTAATCTTATAAAGAAGACTTTAAAAAAGAGGGATAAGATTTTCATTTCTGGGTTTGGTACTTTTAGTATTGTTAAAAGAAAAGCACGAAAAGGAAGAAATCCTAAGACTGGTGAAGCAATTAAATTAGCAGCCAGAGTACTACCAAAATTTAAGTCAGCAAGGGCATTTAAAGAAGCTGTGCAGTAGATCGAATGCAAGCATTGTGATGTTGCAAAAATCTACAAATCCTCAACTTTTGTTTTGGTATTGAAATGATTGATAAAGATTATTAAAGGGAGTGTTATTATTTACCTGTTAATTTATTATAAGCTAATTTAAATAATGGCAAATAATCTTCAACTTTCGTCTTGCCAGGTTCAATTTCATAAACTGCTTCTTTCCAAAGGGTTTCATATTTTTTCATTTTTATCTTAAACTTTTCAGCTTCTTGCTGTGTTAATTTAAAGAAAAAAGCAAAAGACTTTGTACCAATCCATTTGATGCCAAATGCATTAAAAAATCCAGATTTATAACCACAATAATGTTTATTGTACTTCATTTCAAGAAGCCATTTTTTTTGTTTTATTATTTTTTCCACTTGTTTTGTATACTTCATAAATTCTTTAACACTATTTGCGTTTCTTTCTTTTTTATAAAATTCTTCATCATAAATTTCCAGACCACTTACAGGTTTTGATTTGATTTTATCTATTTCTGGTTCTAATTTATTGACAAGAAGTAAATGATTATTGCCATCTACCCATCTCTTAATTTCAATTAAATCGACGGGATAATTTATTTTTTCTACAATATCTAGTGTTGAACTAAGTATAATTGGAGCAATAATTATTATTTTAATTTCACACTTATCCCATGAGATAGATAAATCTTCTGGTTTGTTTTTACATTCTAACCATAAAGATTTAATTGAATCTGGATTTTTTTCAGCCCAAAAAGCATATTGAAGTACTTGTGGAATAATTGAAGAGTCAACAGCTACATTTTTCATTTCCAATATACAAATATTTCCATCATTATCAATGCCTACAACATCTGGAATACCTGTCTTATTGCCTCCTCGAATCTGTCTTTTTAGAAGAAATATGTCTTCAAGAATTTCTGGTGTTTCAAAAACAAATTTTTCAAACTCCTCTTCTGTGAGAAAAGGGGTAGCAACCAAACTCTTTGTAGTTTTATCAGTTTTCCAAAATAAATTTGCCATTAATTAACCTCAATAATTTAAAATAAAAATCACAATAATATTTATGTATCATAATAACACTATTCATATTTTATCAAAAGTTATATCAGTAGCTATTATTTGACTCGCTTTATCCGGATGATTAATCAACATACAAGAAATTGGTTTATTATCTAATGCATCTAAGTCAGTCATAGGTATTTTATCTCTAAATCCTGAACGTACAAATGTATAAGTTTTGTCTTTGATTTCTATTATGCCAAATTTCTTTGCAGAATTAAACCATTTAATTATACCTGATTCCCTACCTCTTTCATTTTTTAATCTTTCTTTAGCGTTGCTTACATCCCTAGCTATTTCCGTATTCATAGAGCAACTATTTTCACAAATACTTATCCATGTCTCAATTTGTTTAATATTTACATCTTTCTGTGCCGTACTAAAAATTATTAGATAATGACATGCTTCAGCAACGATATTCCGGCTAATTGCTATTGGTACTGCACCAAAAGAAACAGGCTGAATGCATTCCTCAAAATATATCTTGCCGGCATCAAAACCTTTTTCTTTAGTTACAGCCTTACCAAGATCAATACAAATTCTCCAGTAAAGATCCCAAAGTCTTCTATCTGTTTTCCCATAATCTTCAATTACTTTTTGAATTATATCATAAGCATTTTTCAGTTTTTCTATTGCACCTTCGTAATCCATACGCAGAATAAATGATTGAGCCCATCTCCTATAGTTATCTGCATAAAATTGTAGAGTAAATAATTTATGTCTATAGTTTGGATATTTTTCATCACGTAATGCATTCTTAAATTCTAAATCAGCTCTTTCATAATATCCTCTAAATGTATATGCTCGCCCCAATTCGTTGTAAATTGGTAAGTGGTTAGGATTAATTTCCTTAGCTTTTTCTAAAGCGTTAATTGCTAAATCTATATCATTGTTTTTCTTTAGCATCATGCCATAGTTAAACCATGCATGGTAGTTTTCTCCATGAATTTCCGTTGTTCTTTTTGCAATCTGTAAAGCTTGAGGAATATGTCTAATGTTAAATTCAAATTTCGAATATTCAATCATTACATACACAAAATTAGGGGCAATTTTAACTGCCTGTTCATATGCCTTCCTTGTATTTTCTAGGTCATTGTTTTGATAATGTGTTTTAGCAGCTTTTACATAATTAAAGGCAACTTGCTCCTCCGGACTTTTAATGCCGAGAGAAAACAATGATTGTGAATAACTAGATTGTGATTTTTCATATTCCTCTATTTGCTTAGACAAATGATAGTATCTGGTTTGAAGCATGTTTTTTGCTTTTTGATCATCATCAAGTTTGATTGCAACAAATCCTCTTGTTAAAGCTAACATTGTATATTCTGTAATTAACTCAGATCCTGTTTCTTTGTTTTCAGGGATTACAAAAGAGGTCACAATTAATTCTTCAATTGCATCTTCAAATTGTTCTTCTGTTATGTTAACGAGATGCATTAGTAAAGATCTTGAAATAGGTTTATCACCAAAAATAATCATACTGAATAAAATATTTTTCTCATTTGAAGATAGTAGTGAAAAAACATCATTAAAACTAAATTTGGCTATTTCACTATCACCCGCAAATATCTCACCAAATGCCTCATTAATATTTTTGCCTAAGCAAATCTTTCCTATAGACCATTTAATTAGTAAGGGATAACATTTAACTCTATTTACCAATTCAGCTATTGTTTCGTTTTTCATACGCAAGAGATCTTGTCTATTCCGATTATGTGCAATAATTCTAAATAGTCGCAATGCATCTCTTTCTAACATATCAAATAAAGGATATCTTCGTTCAATTTCACCTAGACCTTTTCTACTTGTAATTAATACTTGTGATGGACGGGGAACATTTTTTATAAAATTTATTAAGTTGTCGTTTTTAATAATAGTCTCTAAATTATCAATTACTAAAAGGCACTTCTGAGAAGAAAATATATTAAAAAGGTGTGCTTTGTATGAATCTAAAGAGACTTTTGCATTCTTGAACTTTTCTAGAGTATCAGGGTCTACTATAGTCAGTATATTATATATGAGTTGTTCATCACTTCTTATTTCTGATTCTAAAGGAACAATCCCCTTTTCAGTCAATTTGTCAGTTTTCGCACTAAACCAAATAATTGCATCAAAGAGATTTTGTGGGTCAGATAAAAAGGAATATGTGATCTTTAAAGCTATAGCAGTTTTGCCAACTCCACCAGCACCTGTTATAGTAATAATTCTATCTTGGTCTGATTTGATTAATTTACTTATAGCTTGTATTTCTTTATCACGTCCGACAAATCCTCCATCAATATCATAATTTTCTGATGGAAGATTATTTTGGCACTCATATTCCTCAAAAAAATTTAGGGGGACATTCTGTGCTTTCTTGTAAGATTCATTTTCTAAATATTTAGTTATTTCTCTCGGAATATCTTCCTCGCCCTGAACTAATAGTTTTACTTTTTCAATTACATCTTGCAAATCTATATCGCTAAATGCCGATTTTGCATGAGCAATTTTTCTTCTAAAAATATTCAAATCGTCCATTAATTCAATAAATTTATCCTTACTTAACTCGCCAAAAAATGATTTTGATAATATAAAGTGATTAGAAAATACCATTATATCTTTTAAGTTTGTGAAAGAAAGTTCTTCAAAAAAATTATCTATTGAATAATCATCTGGTAAAGACTCCCCTCTAAACTTTGATATATCCTCAAAAACTCCTTTCGGGATATGATTTTTCCAATCACCACCATAGTTCGGCAAAAATATCTCATTGGCAATATAATCCCTTAAGAATGCTTCAAATGTATTAATTAAGATGTCATAACCATAATTTCTGTTGATTTTTACATCTTTCATTTTTCATTCCCTCTCTGTTCACGATTTTCAATTATCACTAGCTGTAAAATTATTTTGCAGCCCAACATTTTTACATATCTTTTATAAAAACCTAAATGCCGCAATTTTGCGGTATAATAACCCCCAAAAACAATTTATTATTTGTAACTTATTGTTCTGTGATTCTTTAAATTGGCA
>Ga0208495_1000064_pt1 | contig 67626 bp, 64 predicted proteins | sample CryBogmetaGMA14M_FD_184551 | JGI IMG/M metagenome (GOLD analysis project Ga0208495, IMG submission 184551) | Freshwater microbial communities from Crystal Bog, Wisconsin, USA - MA14M (SPAdes) | ecosystem: Environmental > Aquatic > Freshwater > Lake | place: Crystal Bog, Wisconsin, USA...
AGGCAATGCTCTGCGGCGCGGATTTAATTGCAATAGATATACCGCTGCTCATCGCGCTTGGGGCGAGGTTGTATGAAGAACCGGAGAAGATCATCGTGTTTCCCGAAGGGCTGGAAAAAATTGCAGTGCGAACTGTAATGCACAGGATTGTCAACCTCATGGGTGCCTGGCACTCGCAGCTTCTGGAGGTAATGGGGGCAATGGGCATCCGTGAAGCCCGACGCCTGCGCGGGGAAACCGGCAGAGCGATTTTCTTTGAAGAAATCGATAATGAAACTTTTGGAAAACTATTTAAAAAAAGAGAAACCGCAAACGTATGAAACCATCAACTGTAAAAATTAAGAAAATGCCATCGCGATTTAAGCATCAGGTGCCGAAGTATAAAGTCACCCGGTCTGCCGCCTGTATCAACTGCGGTACTTGCGCAAAATCATGCCCTTACGGAGTTCACGAAAGACAGGAAGGGTACAACAAGATGAGCGTGCCGATTGATTATAAATGTATCGGATTTGAATGCCAAAACAATGATTATTATTGTGTGACCAAGTGTCCGCGCAACGCTTTAAGCGTTACACTCAACCCGATGTATGAAACGCTGGGCGATTTTCGCTGGACAGCGGATATGATTACCGCAACATGGATAATGGCGGAAACCGGATACCCGCCGGAGCGAAAAGATCTGGAATATAATACGGGTAATTCCGGCGGCGGTTTCGACAAACTCAGGCTCAAGTTTCCTTCCGGTCATCCGAAAATTGATAAGTTTGAAATATCAACGGAGATTCCGTTAAATCGGAGAAATGATGGTCGCGCTAATGTTATTATTTCTACACCTGTTTATGGTGGTGGCATGTCCTTCGGATCGGTCAGTCTGCCGACAATGGTTTCCAAGGCACGCAACGCAACACTTTGGAATACTTTTACCTGTACGGGTGAGGGAGGATACCCGGAGGTGCTTCAACCTTATAACGATCATGTGATTACTCAGGTGGCGACAGGTTTATTTGGCGTGCGCGAGGAAACAATCCAACGGGTAAAAATAGTGGAATTCAAATACGCGCAAGGCGCAAAACCAGGTCTTGGCGGGCATCTTCTGGGTGAAAAAAATACAGAAAGCGTTGCCCGGATGCGTGAAGCCGTTAAAGGCACCTCATTGTTTTCGCCTTTCCCATTTCATTCGGTTTATTCCATCGAAGATCACAAAAAGCATATTGACTGGATCAAAGAAATCAATCCTAACGCGCTTATTTCCGTTAAGGTTTCAACACCTAATGATGTGGATATGGTTGCTGTCGGTTCATACTATGCCGGCGCTCATATCATTCACATCGACGGCGGATATGGAGGCACGGGAGCCGCGCCGGACATTGCTAAAAAGAACATCGCCATGCCCATAGAATACGCGATAACTAAAGTTCATAATTTTTTAAAAGAAGAGGGAGCCCGGGATGCGATAACACTTATCGCTTCAGGTGGTATCAGAACTGCTCACGATTTGGCAAAAGCTATTTGCCTGGGCGCGGATGGCGCGGTTATCGGGACTGCGGAAATGGTTTCTCTGGAATGTGTGCGATGTGGAAACTGCGAATCAGGCCGTGGTTGTGCCCGGGGTATTGCCTCCACGGATTCGGAACTTGCTGATCTGTTTAATGAGGAATGGGCAACACAGCGTCTAGTGAATATGTATCATGCCTGGAATGTCCAGCTTGTGGGAATACTGCAGAAGTTCGGCATGAAGAGTGTCAGGGAACTTGTCGGAAGGACTGATTTGCTAGAGCATATAGATTACAGTAAATAAAGCGGAGTTTACTAATAATGGACAATGTTGAAAAAATAACACGATCACGTGCTGAAATTTGCAGTCAGCTACCACCTTTAAGCCTTAACACTGAAGAAGAAGGCGGCTGCGGTGTCACAGGTTTTATCAGTTCGATTCCTGTGACAGGGAAGAATATCTTCGAGCCATCCGCTCAGATGCACAATCGAGGCAATGGAAAAGGCGGAGGTATTGGAGCTGTCGGTTTTGTTCCCGAAGCGCTGGGCGTATCCAAACAGGTGCTTCAGGATGATTATATGCTGCACATTGCTCTTCTTGATATCAGCGTCTGCACTGAAATTGAAGATAAATACATCAAGCCGTATTTTAAAATTGATAAATCGGAGAAGCTTGCCACCATTGATGATCATCGCAGTATCGGGTTGGATGTCCGGCCCCCTGATGTTATGCGCTATTTTGTGCGTGTTAAGGATGATGCGCTCGATAAGTTCATTGCGGATAATAAATTTTCATCAATGGATCGGCGTGATGCTGAAGATGAGTTTGTCTATCAAAACAGCTTTAAGATTAACGCGCACTATTACGCGTCCCTCGGTGAAAAAAAGGCTTTTGTCCTGTCTCACGGCAGGAACATGATGATCCTGAAAATAGTGGGATATGCGGAAAATGTTGTTAAATACTATAAACTCGATGACTTCAAAGCGAATGCTTGGCTTGCCCACCAGCGGTATCCGACACGAGGACGTGTCTGGCATCCCGGTGGTTGCCATCCGTTTAGCGCTCTCAATGAAGCGCTGGTTCATAACGGTGACTTTGCTAATTATCAGGCTGTCAGTGAATATCTCAAACAGCGCAACTATTATCCTCTGTTTCTGACAGACACTGAAGAAGCAGCGCTGCTTCTGGATTTGTGGAGCAGGGTATATAAATATCCGCTGGAATACGTAATTGAGGCCATGGCGCCGACTTCAGAATTAGACTTTGACAGGTTACCTGCCCAAAAGCAGGAGCTGTATAAAGCTATCCAAACCCATCATGTAGGTGCTTCGCCGGACGGGCCGTGGTTCTTTATCATCGCGAGAAATGACGTAAAAAATGATCAATTACAACTGATAGGCATTACCGATACCGCGATGCTTCGCCCTCAGGTATTTGCTTTGCAGGAAGGGGAAGTACAGATCGGGCTTATTTGTTCAGAAAAGCAGGCCATTGACGCGACGCTAATCTCACTTACGCGAGAAGATCCGCGTTTCGGGCCCATTGCCGACAAATATTGGAATGCGCGTGGTGGCAGCTATACCGATGGCGGTTCTTTTATATTCAGCCTGAAGGATACGGCAGACGGTATGAAGCTTATTTGTACCGACAAATTCGGGAAGGTGATAAAAACACCCCAAAACAAAAATGTATGTGACGTTAATAAAAAGATTACGGTTACCGAAGAATACAAACCCATACAAGCAAAGCTTGCTGCTTTATTTGCCGAAAATGATTATTCAGCCGCTGCCGATAAACTGTTCACATATGTAAAGGATAGCATTGGCGGCCTTAATCAGGACAAACTCAGGTTCTGCATTGAAGCGATCAAGGATTATGCTCAAAAAAATGATGATTGTAAGCACACGGCCATCCGCGCGTTAACGCTTTTAAATGATCGTAGATTCAATACAGGCGCTATAAAAAGAAGCTCTCTGCAGCATGTCCTCAAAATTGCTCTGGATGAAATATTTGACACAACGCCAAAGATTGCGGAAATGTCGAATTCACGGTTTGGCCGGATAAATTTTGCCAGCCGTGAGCAACTTCGCGCGCCGAAAAACAATGAGAAATTTCTGATTATTGATGCCGAGCATTTTGAACCGGAGGGTGATCTTTGCGACGCGGTGATGATTGTGAAGGCCTTTAAACTCGGCTGGAAGCATTTCATTGTTTACAAATATCGTGGTCAGCGCTTTACCGGTTGTGGTTTCGGCCCGGCCACCAAGGATGTGAGAATTGATATTTACGGGGCGTCCGGTGATTATATTGCCTCAGGCATAGATGGCATGGAAATTTATGTTCATGGCAACGCCCAGGATCAGCTAGGGCAGATCATGAAAGATGGGAAGCTTGTTGTGTTTGGTGATGTCGGCCAGACATTTATGTACGGGGCCAAAGGAGGCAACGCCTATATAATGGGCAACGCGGCGGGGAGGCCTTTAATTAATGCAGTGGGCAGGCCGAGGGTGGTGATTAATGGTACCGCTCTGGATTACCTTGCCGAATCTTTTATGGCCGGTGATCCGCTCAATGGTGGCGGTTTTGTCATTCTCAACGGCATTGGTTTTGACGATGAAGACGGTTCAATTTGCGAATACGATTCGCCCTATCCCGGTTCTAATATATTTTCTCTTGCTTCCGGCGGCGCAATTTATGTCCGTGATCCGCACAAGAAACTGGTTGATGAGCAGTTAAATGGTGGAGAGTTTGCCGAGATTACGGATGCGGACTGGAACCTTATAGAGCCTTATCTGGAGGAGAATGAAAAACTTTTCGGTATTACTATAGAAAGGCTTCTCACGGTTGACGGCAACAATAAAACTCCGCAAGCTGTTTACCGAAAAATTCGACCTTTAAAAGCGGCAGCTGTCAAAAAAGATGATGATGGCTTGGAGGAGTAATATTGTGATCCCGATTTCCAGTGTCAGCACCGGCATTACAGGATTGGATAAGACGCTTAATTACCTGCAAATGGGTGATAATGTTGTTTTTCAGGTTGAAAATATTGAAGACTACAAAGCATTTGTAACCCCTTATGTGAACACAGCGCTGGAAAAAGGACGACGCATTGTTTATATGCGTTTTGCCAAACACCCGCCGATTTTAGAACCAACCGGAAGAGTTGCAACTTACAGACTTAACGCCGATATCGGCTTTGAATCTTTCTCTACGCAGGTTCATTATATCATCCGGAAGGAAGGACGCGATGTATTTTATGTATTTGATTGCCTGTCCGATCTGCTGCTGACTTGGGCGACTGACCTGATGATCGGCAACTTTTTTGTGATTACTTGTCCCTATCTTTTTGAGTTGAACACAGTTGCTTACTTTTCTATCCTTCGCAACAGCCATTCATTTAAAACTATTGCCCGCATTAGAGAAACAACCCAGGTGCTCCTTGATGTTTATAACTATCAGAGTAAACTCTGCATCCACCCGATTAAGGTTTGGCAGCGCTATTCGCCGACAATGTTTCTGCCGCACATTATGGAAAATGACGAATATGTTCCCATTATGAACAGCGCCGATGCCTCTAATTTATTTTCCTATCTTCATCAGGCGAGTAACACCGGTGCCGAAAGAAATCTGGACTATTGGGATCGCCTGTTTTTGCAGGCAAAAGATATGCTGGAAAATCCCAAGGACATAAACGATAAGCAGAAAATGGTAGAGCAGCTTTCCCGAGTGTTAATCGCCAAAGAGAAAAGAATGCTGACTCTGATTAAAGAATATTTTACGCTGGAAGATGTCAGCGAAATTAAAGAGCGGCTTATTGGAACAGGTTTCATCGGCGGCAAGTCTGCGGGTATGTTGCTGGCGCGCAACATTTTACGAAAAGACACTTCTGTAAACTGGTCTGAGAAGCTGGAATTGCACGATTCGTTCTATATCGGCTCTGATGTTTTTTATTCTTACATGGTTCAAAACGGCTGGTGGAGATCACTCATGTCTCATAAAACCAAAGAGGGCTATTTTGAGAGTGCCAGGGAATTGAAAAACAAGATGCTGAAGGGAATATTTCCTGAAGAAATCCGGGAACGCTTTCAATTAATGCTAGAGTATTACGGACAATCACCTATTATTGTGCGCTCCAGTAGTCTTCTGGAAGATGCTTTCGGTAATGCTTTTGCCGGAAAATATGAGAGTTATTTTTGCGCCAATCAAGGGACCCCGGAAGAACGTTATGAGAAATTTGAGGAAGCGGTCCGGAAAATATTTGCCAGTACAATGGATATAGATGCCCTCACTTATCGTTTGCAGAGGGGTTTGGATCAACAAGATGAGCAGATGGCCTTGCTAGTGCAGAGGGTTTCCGGTTCTTACCGTAAGAATTATTTCTTCCCCGAATTGGCTGGAGTCGGTTTGTCTTATAACAGCTTTGTCTGGAAAAAAGGCATGAACGCCAGGGCTGGAATGCTCAGGCTTGTTTTTGGACTGGGGACAAGGGCTGTAAACCGCATGGAAAATGATTATCCACGCATTGTAGCGCTGGATGAACCACTGGTTAAACCCTATGCTAAACCGGAAGATGCGGGACGTTTTTCTCAGCATAGAGTTGATGTCTTGAATTTGGAGGAGAATCGTTTTCAATCCTTATCTGTGGCAGAGGTGCTCAGCGACGATTTGGAGGCACGTTTGGACCTTATTGGTACTCGCGATATTGAGGCCAGTGAGCGGATGAAGGCTTTAGGCAAACGCAGGGAAGTGTGGATTCTTACATTTGACGAGCTGCTTTCCTCAACGGACTTTCCGGCTATTATGGCCAGGATGCTTAAGCGATTGGAAGAGATATATGATTATCCGGTGGATATTGAATTTACCGCTAATTTTAACGCAGAGGGGATAATGCAAATCAATCTCCTTCAATGCCGTCCGTTTCAGACGAAAGGCCACTACAGCCAGGTGGAAATTCCTAATAAGATTAATAAGAGTAAAATATTGCTGCGACAGGAAGGTAACTTCATGGGAGGCAGCGTTTACGAGAATATTTCGCGAATCATTTATATTGACCCTCATGGTTACGTAAAACTACCGCTTTCTGAGAAATACAATATTGCCCGGTTGGTGGGTAAAATCAACAGGACTATTAATAATCGCGATGAAATGCCGACGATTCTTTTCGGACCCGGCCGTTGGGGGACGACAACGCCGGCAATGGGTGTGCCGGTTACCTTTTCCGAGATAAACAATGTCGCGGCTATTGCGGAAATAGCATATCAGGAAGGAAGTTTGATACCCGATCTGTCTTTCGGCACCCATTTTTTTCAGGATATGGTGGAGATGAATATCTTTTATATGGCTATTTATCCGGAACAGGAAAAAGTTATCTTCAACACGGCCTGGATGCAATCAATGCCCAATATTCTGGAAGAGCTTGTGCCGGAGGATCGGCAGTATGCTAATGTTGTTCACGTCATTGATGTTCGAGAGAAAAAATTAATATTGCTTTCCGATATTGTGGCGCAGGAAATGGTCTGCTTTTTCGAATAGCCTTTATTCAGTTTCATCACGATTTTTGTTGTTTTTGCGGAAAAGCTTTGGATTGATTCCCAGTTTAGTAATTTTATATTGAATGATGCGCTTTGTTGTTCCCAAAACTTTTGCGGCTTTTGTTTGATTTCCGCCGGTTGCTTCCAGCGTATCAATTATTAATGATCTTTCCTGAGCTTCAACCACAGAAGATAATTTGCCGGTTTCCTTCTTTTCCATTTTAGGTTCTCTTACATGCAAGGAAGGCGGGAGATGGACACAATCGATTGTATCGGTATTGGATAGAAGAACAGCCCGTTCAATACAGTTTTCCAGCTCACGTACATTACCCGGCCATTTGTGAGACAGGAACTCCTCTATCGCGGCTGTTGATATTTTTTTAACATTTTTCCCCATTTCCTTGCTGTATTTCAAAACAAAATGATCCGCCAGAAGGATGATATCGCTGCCTCTTTCGCGCAGAGCCGGTAAATATATGGGAAAAACATTTATGCGGTAAAATAAATCAGCACGAAAACGTTCCGCCAGAATGTCTTGTTCCAGGTTTCTGTTTGTCGCCGCGATAATGCGGACATTGACATTAATAACTCGCGAAGAGCCCAGCGGCTGAAACCTTTTTTCCTGCAAAACGCGCAAAAGCTTTACCTGGGCGGAAGCGGAAAGCTCACCTACTTCATCTAAGAAAATTGTGCCACCATTGGCCTCTTCAAAGCGTCCCCGGCGCTGCTGCAGAGCTCCCGTAAAGGCGCCTCTTTCATGACCAAAAAGCTCGCTTTCAATCAAAGTATCAGGAATAGCCGCGCAATTAACCTGCACCATTGGTCCATCGTGTCGCGGAGAATTCATGTGGATTGCCCGGGCGATTAGCTCCTTGCCGGTTCCTGTTTCGCCGGTGATTAGGACTGTAGTCTTGGAGTCGGCTACCTGGGCTACCAGACCGAATACTTCCTGCATTGGTTTAGAATGGCCTATAATATCTACCGAGGGCGCTCGCGCACTGCCGACAATTTTTTTCAGCCGTCGATTTTCCTCTTCTAAAGCTATGATGTGCACAGCTTTGGCCATAAGCTCAGCTACGGCGGAAAGCATGGCCAGCTCCTGATCCAGATTTTCCACCTCTAGTGCTACTTTGTCGGCGGACAAAACACCCACAACTTGATCATCATAAATGATAGGGACACAAAGAAAAGCCAGTTCCGATCTGTTTAAATGACGCCGCGCGCCGGTGCGGTCTAAAAAGTGGGTAGAATGTCCCAAATTGGCCACAGCCATAGGGCGCCCTGTCTGGGCGACTTCACCGGTAATGCCTTCGCCGGGCTTGTATGTTACATCCATTCCTTCAATATTAATATCGTGAGCAATGTCGAGCCAGACCTCTTTTTTTTCGCGGTCAAAGAGAGATATCATGCCCCGTTTCATGCCTAAACGGGAACTCATTTCCTGCAGGACCAGCTCAAGTTGATCGCGCAGGTCTTGAGGCTGAGCTAAAATTTTAGCTATAGCGTGCAGCGTGGCCAGTTCTTCATAACTATGAATACTCAAATTGCGCTCTTTCTCCGGAAAAGATTTTTTTGTACTCTTGCTCATAGACGGTTCGGCAAACCTGGAAGTATTTTGTAACAAAATTGTACTAATAGCAACGTTTTTTTCGCCTTTCTAAATAAATTTGCAAAGAGCAAGCCAACATAGTTACAATGTTATGAAAAAGTTACTGCAAGAATGAAATTATTTTGTGGTCTCTTAATTCACGGGAACAAATTTGTCTTTCTCTTTAATGTATTTTTTCTGATGCTGTAACCGGAGTTTCATTCCCATATTTCCTCCACATCAATTTTGAATTAGAAATTTAAGATAACCTCTCCATATGGGCAATCTGCAAAACGGCTTTGCACGCATAAAAGCAAAAAATGACTCTGTTGAATTAGCTCAATCCCGCAACTTGGAACCTTCCGTTTTCTGCCGGAAGGGGATTCACTAAATCGGAACAATTATGCTTTATCTTTTTTAAAGTTGCACAAATATGCGCTCTCCCGCCTTTTTATAAATTCCATAACACGCTGTATTTAATGAACAATATGTTATGGCAGGATAATTGCTATTATATCATCCGATTATATAGATGGGAGGGATATGATGGTTGCTCAAATCAATGCAGGCGATACGGCCTGGATATTAGTGTGTTGTTCTCTTGTTCTTTTGATGACGCCGGCCCTGGCGTTTTTTTATGGCGGTATGGTGCGGAGGAAAAATGTTCTTTCCACTTTAACTATGAGCTATGTCTTCATGTCACTGATCGGAGTTCAGTGGGTGCTTTACGGATATTCTCTTGCCTTCGGTTCGGACATCAGTGGATTGATCGGAGGTTTGAATTTTCTGGGTTTTCAGGGAGTCGGAGCCCAGCCGAACGCCGCCTACGCTAAAACCATTCCTCATGAACTTTTTGCTTCTTTTCAGATGATGTTTGCTGTCATTACGCCCGCGTTGATTACAGGCGCTTTCGTGGAACGCGTTAAATTCAAGAGCTTCCTGCTTTTCAGTCTTCTCTGGGCGACGCTGGTATATGATCCTCTTTGCCACTGGGTCTGGGGACAAGGAGGTTGGCTGAAGGAGATGGGTGTTCTTGATTTTGCCGGCGGTACGGTTGTGCATATCGCCGCGGGTTTTTCGGCTTTAGCGTTTGCTTTAGTTATCGGCCCGCGCAAAGGTCACGGAAGTTTTCCGATGGAGCCGAACAATATTCCGCTTACGGTTTTAGGAACGGGATTACTGTGGGTCGGCTGGTTCGGTTTTAATGCGGGCAGCGCGCTTTCTGCAAACGGCGTAGCGGTAAACGCTCTGGTGACGACCAACACCTCGGCGGCAACCGCCGGTCTGGTCTGGATGCTGCTTTCCTCTCTGGACGGCAGACCTAGCACCTTGGGGATCGCAACAGGAATGGTAGTCGGTCTGGCTGCAGTAACTCCGGCTTGCGGTTATGTTACTCCTTTGGCTGCTATGGCCATCGGAGCGGTAGCTGCGCCTTTATCTTATTATGCGATGCGTTTCCGAGAGCGACGTAAACTGGATGAATCACTTGATGTATGGGCCTGTCACGGCATGGCCAGTTCCTGGGGCACGATAGCCACGGGTTTATTCGCTACAGTTGCCGTTAACGCCGAGGGAGCCAACGGTTTATTTTTCGGCAATCCCGGCCAACTTGGCATTCAAATTCTGGCCGTAATTGTCACCATCGTTTTTTCCTTCGGGATGACCTATGTGCTGGCCAAGGCACTGAATATGAGCATCGGATTGCGGGTAAGCCCGATGGAAGAAGAAGTGGGGCTGGATATCAGTTCTCATGGAGAAAGATCATACTCATAGACAGCTGGTTTTATGTCCAGCCTAAAAAAATATAGCATTTTTTCGTTTTATAAATTGGAGGTTTTACCATGCTGAAAAAAATCGAGGCGATCATTCGCGAAGATAAAGTAAATGATGTCAGAGAAGCCCTTAATGACATAGGAATTGTGGGTATGAATATGTTTGAGGTGCGGGGTCATGGCCGCCAGGGAGGAATTCAACTGGTCGGACGCGCAGGAACCTATCAGGTCAACATGCTTCCTAAAATTCAAATCAATATCGTTTTGAACAAACGCAACCTTGACGCTGCTTTGGATGCGATTCTCAAATCCGCTTACACGGGCGAGACGGGCGATGGTATTATTTTTGTTACGCCTGTCGAGGATGTTATTCGAGTCCGCACGCGCGAGAGTGGACCGGAAGCAATGATGTATCCTGGTGATATTGATGAAAAGAAAAAAAGTGACGGTTCTTAAGTCACTTGGCAGAGGGAGAGGGTAAACAAGCAAATAGAACAGACATCACTGGGACCTTTTATATGAATAGCCGATGCAACTTATTTCAGGCAAATTGCCTCGGCTGCAAAGCAAACATCACCTTTTAGAAAGTGTAACTTAAAGTCAATCCGCCATAGAGATACGAACTATCCCTATAGGATGGATTGGCTGCGCCTCGTTTACCATAAGCTCTCATCTCGTATCTGGCATCATCGCAAAGCGGAAATACATAGGACATCGTCGGCGTGACCGACAAGGTCTTATAAACCGCTACGGGTAGAGAAACGGTAACTGTCCCCTCGTGAAAATTGTTGTACTTATCCGTCGTCGCTACAGAATTACTGTCATATTTTGCGTAAGTGGTTTCATCAGTAGACAACAGGTAGCTTGCCGAAGCTGCCAGTTTTAAACTGACAACCTTATTGAATTCGAAAATTTGAGAAAACCCCAGCAAAAAATACCACTGATGGTAATGATCAATTTCTTTATATACAGTAATTGTAGGCGATAAAATCATATCTAAACCGACTGTCAGAAAAAGTTCCTGAGAATCAAGCGGCGCAGTTGCTCCGGTATAAGGAGCACCTAGGGCATAATAGATATAGCCGGGGGTTACCTGTACAATACCAAATTTTCGTGTATAGGAAATGATCCAGTCGGTTTCCGTGGATTTAGCACCATAATTGGCGTTAGAGTTGGAATAAGGCTTTGTATCTATATTCCCCCAGACATTCACAGAAAATCCTTTATAGCTTACCATTACCGCCGGCTGCACGACAACGCTGTCGCGGGTCTGTTCATATCCGCGCCAGATGTATGCGCTCATTACACTTAAATCAACCTCTCCTGTTACTTTATCTTCATCTGGTTTTTGTTCCGGCGTAGTCGTAGGAGCGGCCGGCTTCTGGTCTTCTGCCCAGGAAGTTACCGGTAATATGGCAAGCATCAGTAAAAGCAAAGCCACTGTAATTACTTTCTTTATATTTATTTTCATAATATTTAATTCCTATTCCATTTCATCCAAATCTGAATTGTTTACAGTCAATATCGTATTTATGGATTTTGTAATCCAAAATGCGTCGAGTGGTTCCTAAAAGTTTGGCCGCGGCCGTTTGGTTGCCATTAGTTCTGGTCAAAGCATGAATAATGACTGTTTTCTCACATTCAACAACACAACGCTCCAATACATTTTCTCTGATATAGATATTTTCGTCATCCATAAAGATAACCTTATCCGATAGCTCCACCACCGCGTTCAGCGCTGCTGATGCGAATGCATTCAGCAAGATCCACGACAAATATTTTGCCGTCTCCGACATCGCCGGTATGCGCGCCTTTGGTAATTGCCGCAATCGTCGGCTCAACAAAATCTTCATTTACGGCGATATCGAGTCGAATCTTATTGAGCAGGCCGCCTGCTTCTTTGGCGCCTCTGTAAATTTCGGTTACGCCTTTTTGTCTGCCCTGACCCAGAACATTAGTAACTGTCATTAAATTCACATCCACATCTTCCAGCGCCGACTTTACAGAATCCAGCTTATGCGGCGGGATAATAGCAATAATTAGTTTCATGGTAATTTCCTCCTATTCAATCACGGTGTATGCGGCTTCGCTTTGCTGAGTCAAATCAAGGCCGACGATTTCATTTTTCTCTTCAACCCTCATGCCGACAAGAGCATCAACAATTTTGAAGATTATAAAGGTCATGCTGGCGGCAAAAACCACGGTGACGATCACGATAAAACCCTGCACCAGAAATTGATGAAAATTCCCGAAAAGAAGACCGTCATTACCTGCTGCATTAATCGCTTTCTGAGCAAAAATACCTGTGGCAAGTGTTCCCACAACACCACCGACACCATGCACACCAAATGCATCCAGTGAATCGTCATAACCGAGCTTGCCTTTGATCACCGAAACCGCAAGGTAACAAACAACCGCGACCATCATACCGATGATCATGGCATTCATTGGATTGACAAAGCCGCAAGCCGGAGTGATCGCGACAAGTCCTGCCACTGCTCCTGTAACAGTTCCCAGGATTGTCGGTGTTCCATTGTGCCACCATTCAATTAAAGCCCAGGTGAGTCCCGCGGCGGCTGTTGCCGTATTGGTGGTGATAAAGGCGTTGGCGGCTATACCATCTGCAGCCAAAGCGCTTCCGGCATTAAACCCGAACCAGCCGAACCACAATAGTGCTCCACCCAAAACTGTAAAGGGTAAGTTGTGCGGACGTATCGGTTTATGATTATAGCCGATCCTTCTGCCCAGCATAATGGCCAGAACAAGTGCTGATATACCTGAGCTGACGTGCACTACGATGCCACCGGCAAAGTCCAGAGCCCCTAAAATTTTCAGCCAGCCGCCTGTGCCCCAAACCCAATGCGCCAGAGGATCATAAACAAAAGTATCCCAGAGAATAGTGAAGAGCAAGAAAGCCGGAAATTTCACCCTTTCAGCGTAAGCGCCGATAATCAAAGCCGGAGTAATAACGGCAAACATCATTTGAAAAATCATAAAAACGCTGTGCGGAATAGTCGCTGCATAATCCGCGTTTGGCATGGGCCCCACGCCGCTTAGCCCTGCCCAGCTTAAATTGCCGATGATGCCATGAAAATCAGGGCCGAAGGCCAGAGAATAACCGAACAGAACCCACTGCAAACTGATGACGCACAAAATAATAAAGCACTGCATCAAAATGGAAAGGACGTTCTTCCGGCGAACAAGCCCTCCGTAAAAAAATGCCAGGCCCGGAATGGTCATCAGCAATACCAGCGCCGTGGACATCAACACCCAAGCTGTATCTCCCGAATTCATTTTCAATACCTCCTTCAAAAATTATCTATTTGGCTTTTGTTAAGGCAAGGAGAGTGCCAAAGCAAGACATGTTGCTTTAGTATTTGATATTACTGGTTAATTGATAGCATAAGAGATTGTGCAATTAGAACAATTTTGTATCAAGCGAAGAAAGGGCTAACTAAAATGTGAGGGAGAACCTGACCGAATCACGGTAAGAAACATCCGCTTTTGTCCTGCTAGGAGACTTGGCGCAATCCTCTTAGAAGTTGTCAACAAAAATTTACAAAGCGGGTCAGTTGGAACGTCGATCAAGATGGTAGAACATTTTTATCAATTCATTTCAACAGGTGTCGGCATTTGAGTATAGAAATAACATAGCCTATTATTCTTCAAAGAAAAATGTTCCACAATAGAAAGTTTATTTTGAAAAATATACAATAATTCAGGGATATTAAGAAAAAACAGCATGTCAATCCGGCCTTTTTGGTTGACGAAACGCCTAAATAATTGTATTGACCCGCCGCGTAACGTAAAAAAGGATTTTATTAACAGAAAAGCAAGTTGGCAGGTGGAGATAAAGAATAGAGTGACGTTAAACAATTAAATAGCAGCTGAAGCTTTCGCCTACGTGGAGTTATGGCAAAGTTAGTATGTCTTCAGCTCAAAGAGCAGAAATTCAACAACCCCCCAAACGCTTCAGTGCAGTAAATTCAAGTAACAGATTCTTCTTTCTCGATTTCAGTTGAAAATTTTATATTTTCTTTTAACGGCAAAAGCCGCTGGGATATTTCTGCATTCAAGAAGGATTTAAAATTAATGAAAACAAAACAGATTACGGGAAAAAATAAAGTTATGATAGATTCGGCAAAATATCTGGCAAAAAAAATAAAAAAGCCTATCCGAACAAAACAAAAACTGGCGAAGTCCAATTTATTTAGCAAACGCAATTTAATTGGAGGAATGATTACATTCATTGTGATGATGCTTCTTACGTCTGGTGCAAATATTAATATAGAGGGCACAGCTCAGGCCGAAACTCAGAAAATTAATCAGTTTCCAATGAAGATTGTTTTTGAATTATATAATGGTCAGGCTTCTCATCATAAAAAGAAAATTGTCAGAGATGTCCTGCTGGCCAGTGGTGTCAATATTAATCTTTGTGCAGAAATAGCGGAAACAATAGTTGAAGAATCAAATAAAACTGACATCCCTGTGGAGATGTACTTGGCGATTATGAAAAAGGAGAGCACATTTCGTAGTAACGCTGTATCTTCGGCTAAAGCCAAAGGCCTTATGCAAATTCAAGGAGGCACGTGGAATGCCTATGTTAAAAAACATGATATTCCAGTCACCAGAGAAGAAATATTTCACCCGCAGGCAAATATTATGGTCGCATCAGTCATTCTGAAAGAGTTGTATAATAATTATGAGAAGCTCGGCTATCAGGAACCGGTAATCTGGAATTACGTGCTGGCCGCATATTACGCAGGGCCGGCATCGTTGAAAAATGGCATAAAAGGTTACCACTGGCGTTATATAGAAAAGGTCAAAGAGTATTATTCGGAGTTTGAGCTCCAAATGGAAGCTTAATCCCGAAACGTTTAATCTTCTGGCTCTTAAAGGAGAGGCTTCACTTATAAAATCAGTTTGCCGTTTCAATTTTTTTCATCATAATCAGGACAGCGGAGATGGCGCTTTCGGTCATGCCGGGAATGCGCTCCATCTGGCCGAGTGTATGCGGTGCGACTTTGGTTAGTTTTGATTTCAATTCGTTGGAAAGGCCGGGAACATCAGAGTAATCAAAATTAGTTGGGATTTTCTTTTTTTCCTGATCTTTTAATTTTTTTACGGAATCAAATTGACGCTTGATGTAACCTTCATATTTAATTTCAATTTCAATTTGTTTTTTGACAAAGGAATCCTTTTGTTCCTGCCAGCCGGGGAATCCGGCTAAATCATCATAAGAGACTTCATGCCTTTTCAAAAGGCCGTAAAGAGTAGTGGAATTATTAATCGGCGGCGATTGGAGTTTTACAAGATGTTCGTTTATTTCGGGTGAAGGCTTAACCGGTGTTGCTTTGAGTTTCTCGATGCCCTGCTCAATCTGGTGCATTTTATCCTGCAGAGACAAATAATGCTCACTGCCAATCAGACCCAGCTCAACGCCCTTCCCCATCAGGCGGATAGTGGCATTGTCCTCACGCAGAATAAGCCGGTATTCCGAGCGTGATGTGAACATGCGGTAAGGTTCATCAACACCGCGGGTAACCAGATCATCAATTAAGACTGCCATATAAGCCTCTGATCGATCAAGAATAAATGGCGGCTCTTCCCGCAACGCTTTCGCGGCGTTAATCCCTGCCCAAAGTCCTTGCGCCGCCGCTTCTTCATAACCGGAAGTCCCATTGATTTGACCGGCAAGGTAAAGGCCTTTAATCAATTTTGTCTCCAAAGTTGGTTTGAGCTGTGTCGGCTGAACAAAATCGTATTCAATGGCATAAGCTGGGCGCATAATTTCGGCCTGCGAAAGCCCCGGCACACTGCGCACTATTTGATATTGCAACTCCAGCGGTAGGCTATTGCCTAAACCCTTGGCATAAATTTCCTGCGTATCGAGTCCTTCATGCTCAAGCACTACAGGATGGCTTTCGCGCTCGCGGAATCGCATAACTTTATCTTCCAGAGACGGGCAATAGCGGGCGCCGATTCCTTTAATTGCACCTGCATAAAGCGGAGAAGATTGAATATTATCACGAATCAGGCGATGAGTTTCTGCAGATGTCGCGGTAAAATAAGAGGGAAGGCGCTCCGGCCGCAAGTGTTGAGTAGTGAAAGAAAATGGCTGTGGTTCGGGATCGCTATCCTGACGCTCCAGGCTTGCAAAATTAATGGAGGAAGCCCGCAGGCGAGGCGGTGTTCCTGTCTTCATTCTGCCTATTTCAAAGCCTAATTGCTTCAGACAGGCGGCAAGCCCAATTGATGCCAGCTCTCCTGCTCGACCTGAGGCCGTTTGGGAAGTGCCGATGTGCACGAGGCCGTTTAAAAAAGTCCCTGTAGTAATGATGACTTTTTTCGCGCTATAGAAATAGCCGGTTTGATCAAATACTCCTTTTATTTCATTATCCTCAATAATCAGGCTCTCCACCATGCCTTGTCTTATATGCAGATTTGCCTGATTCTCTACGGTTGCCTTCATGGTTAAGCGGTATAACTGCTTGTCGCACTGAACGCGGGAAGAATGAACGGCAGGGCCTTTAGATGCATTGAGCATTCGGAAATGCACGGCGGTTTTATCCGCGATTTTGCCCATTTCACCGCCAAGGGCATCGATTTCCTTGACTAATTGTCCTTTAGCCAACCCGCCAATTGCAGGATTACAGGACATCAGCGCTATTGAATCCAAACTGATATTAAACAAAAGTGTACGGCAGCCCATGCGAGCTCCCACCAGAGCTGCTTCGCAACCGGCATGACCGCCGCCGATTACGATAATGTCGTAATTATCACTCAACTTTTCCCCCAAAAACAACGTTGCCTTGAAAGTGGGCAAATGCTATTAAAGTACTTATTAATATTACTAAACTAAAAACACAACAAAAAAGAGGCAGCATTGGCTAAACCGGATTTTTGGAAGACTACTAAAAGATACTATGATCTGAAAAGTTACTGGAGAAATATGTTTGGCTGCAATGTCCATAAACTATCCATTGACGCGGGATTTACCTGCCCTAATCGTGACGGACATGTTGCTGTGGGAGGTTGCATTTATTGCGATGGACGTGGTTCAAAATTACGCCAAAAAGGAGACCTGCCATCTGTTGCCGGCCAGATTACCAGCGGGAAAAAGTATTACTCAGCACAGGCTTCTAAATTTATTGCTTACTTCCAGACATTCACCAACACATACGCTCCGGTGGAAAAATTGCAGGCGCTATATGATGAAGCGCTGGATCAGGAGAATGTTATTGGCCTTTCCATCGGAACAAGACCGGATTGTCTCGGACTGGATGTTATCGAGTTATTAGGTAGCTATGCAGAGAAATATCACATCTGGGTGGAGCTGGGCTTACAGTCGGTAAGCGACAGGACTCTGCAACTCATTAACAGGGGACATAATTATCAGCAATTCTTAGATGCGGTGAATGCTCTGGCAGGTAAGGGTATCAATATTTGCGTTCACATTATTATCGGTTTGCCGGGAGAAAGCGACGAAGATGTATTAACGACCGCTAGGAATCTTTCTGCCTTGCCCATCCATGGTATCAAAATTCATTCTTTGCTGGCTTTAGAAGGGACTGCTCTTGGAGAAATGTATAAAAAAGGCGAAGCAAAAATGATCACAAAAGAAAAATATGTTTCTTTAGTGGTTGATGTTTTGGAGATATTGTCGCCTAATATGGTGATTCAGCGACTGACTGCCGATGGCTATCGCGATATCTTCCTTTCGCCTGACTGGGCGATGAATAAATTAGATGTGCTAAACTCAATTAACAAAGAATTGACGCGGCGTGATTCATATCAAGGTAAATACTATAAAGGATAAAAATTAGCTGTAAATTGAGCATAAAAATTGCTAAATGATTCGAGAAGGTTTTTTTCGCTATTATGTTTACGGGAAAAGAAAAAAACAAATTAAAGATAGAAGAAATCCGCTCATCACCGGAATTACTAAGGATCAATTCCCGCTACACAGGGGCGGAAGTTCTGGCGAAATTATTTCTGATTTTGATTGTTTTGTTGTTAATTATTTTTTATGAAGATATTATTAGTTTAATAAAAGGAAAATCGCTTGACGAACAGCTTGTACTTATTTCTATGGCTGTGTTTTTTTTAGCATCTGTTATCTTTACAATTTATAAAATAAAACAGAACAGAGGGAAGACTTTTATAGTTACAGAAAAAGGTCTGTTTGTAGAACCCGGATTAGCTGAATTTTGGAAAGATATTGACGAATATGGATGGAATACTTCTGCAGAAAAGGATTTGCCTTCCGGCCAGAGCGAAGGAACATCGACGCTCATTTTTAATAAAAAGGGGGCGTGGCCCAAAACCTTTGATATGATGCAATATAGCATTTTCTTTACGCCCGATCAGGTTCAACAGGTAGATAATATCTGTAATCGCCTGGGGATTAAAAAATTGGAAGGTTAAATTCTATATAAGGATTTTATGATAGCTATAATAAACTATAACGCCGGAAATATTACCAGCGTGGCGCGGGCTCTGCAAAATATCGAGCAGGAATTTGCCGTTACTGATGATATCCAGAAGCTGGACACGGCAAGTCACGTCATTTTCCCTGGTGTTGGGGCTGCGGGCGAAGCGATGGCTTATCTGCGTGAAAAAAAACTCGATGTCTGGCTGAAAAACTGGTTATCAACCGGAAAACCGATACTGGGAATATGTCTGGGCACGCAGATTGTTCTGGATTATTCCGAGGAAAATGACACTGACTGTATAGGTCTTGTCGCCGGTTCTACAAAACGTTTTCCGGATCAGTTGGTTTCTGCAGGCCAGGAATTAAAGATTCCGCACATGGGCTGGAACAACGTTGAGTTTAGACGGAGTCATCCAGTGTTTAGGGACATATCGCCTGCGGCTGAATTTTATTTTGTGCATTCCTATTATCCGGCTCCTTCCGATGAATCTACAGTTTTGGGCGTAACTGATTACGGAATAAAATTTTGCTCGGTGCTGGCAGTAAAGAATCTGGTAGCCATGCAATTCCATCCGGAAAAAAGCGGCAGGCCGGGTTTGCAGATTCTGCGGAATTTCTGCAAATGGAGGGGCAATGATCTCTAAAAGAATCATTCCTTGCCTGGATGTACGCGACGGTAAGCTCACCAAAGGCATAAAATTTAAAGGTAACGTGGATATCGGCGATCCGGTGGAAGTCGCGCGGGAATATTATGAGCAGGGAGCGGACGAAATTGTTTTTTATGATATTACGGCGTCGTCTGAAGGACGCGATATCATGATTGACGTAGTTAAGCGTGTCGCGCAAACTATATTCATTCCTTTTTCTGTGGGCGGTGGTATTCGTAATCTGGAAGACATGCGCCGGGTGATTCTGGCTGGTGCGGAAAAAGTAAGCGTAAATTCAGCTGCCGTTAATGAGCCCGAAATAATAGCTCAAGGTGCCAAGGCGTTTGGCAGCCAGTGCATTGTTCTGGGAATGGATGTCAAAAAAGTGGAAGTATCTGAAAAGATACCCTCCGGTTATGAAATAGTCATTCATGGAGGCAGAAAATATACGGGTATTGATGCGCTTTTGTGGGCAAAGGAAGCGGAAAGACTCGGAGCGGGAGAAATTTGTTTAAACTCGATTGATGCTGATGGCACACAGGACGGCTATGAATTAAATTTAACCGTGCTGATATCTGATAATGTTCACATTCCGGTCATAGCCTCCGGAGGGGCAGGAAATCCAAGTCATCTGGCCGATGTATTGACCAAAGGTAGAGCCGACGCGGCATTGATTGCATCAATGGTTCACTACCGGACTTATACTATTGCCGAAATCAAGAAATATCTGTCTGAACAAGAAATTAAAACAAGGATGCTTTGGTAGTTTATTTAGCTAGGCAATACACTTGTGAAGTATTATAATAACTTAATAAGTTAGGAGGCGAATTAAAGTGGATGCAAAAAGGTATGAATTAAATGTCCAACTGGCGCAAATGTTAAAGGGCGGCGTCATTATGGATGTCACTGATGACAAGCAAGCCAGAATTGCTGAAGAAGCAGGAGCCGTCGCTGTCATGGCATTAGAGCGAGTGCCGGCCGATATTCGCAAGGACGGCGGGGTCGCCCGTATGTCCGATCCGGCAATGATTGCCAAAATTAAGAAAACGGTATCTATTCCCGTAATGGCCAAAGCGCGCATCGGTCATTTTGTCGAAGCGCAAATATTGGAAGCACTACGGATAGATTACATAGACGAGAGTGAAGTGCTGACGCCGGCCGATGAAGAATGCCATATCGATAAAACAAAATTTAAAATTCCTTTTGTTTGTGGCGCACGCAATCTTGGCGAGGCTGCAAGAAGGATAGCCGAGGGCGCTGCAATGATCCGGACAAAGGGTGAAGCGGGAACTGGTAATGTTGTAGAGGCTGTTCGACATATGAGAGCTATGAACCGCGAGATTCGTCAATTGGCTCAAATGCCGATAGAAGAGGTTACAGGTTTTGCGAAAATTAATGGCATTCCATATGAACTGGCGCTTAAAATTAAAACATTGGGAAGGCTCCCTGTTGTTAACTTTGCTGCCGGCGGTATTGCCACACCAGCCGACGCGGCTTTAATGATGCAATTGGGATGCGATGGTGTTTTTGTCGGCTCAGGCATTTTTAAATCTTCTAATCCTGAGTTGAGAGCGCGGGCAATAGTTAAAGCTACAGCATATTTCAATGATCCGCAGAAAGTGCTGGAAGCATCGATGGGGCTGGGAGAAGCAATGCCCGGTATCGAAATATCACAAATTCCACCGGAGCAAATATTGGCCGGCCGTGGCTGGTAAGAAAATAATTTCGGCTGTGCAGATTATGAAAGATAAAAAATCAGTAGTCGGTGTGCTGGATTTGCAAGGCGGCGTGCATGAACATTTGGACCATTTAGACCGGCTGGGAATTCCATATAGGCGAGTTAAAGAAAAAGAAGATTTTGAAGATTTAGCCGGTCTGATAATTCCGGGAGGTGAAAGTTCCTGCCTTTGCCGATTGTTGAATATTTTTGGAATAAAGGAAGTATTGCTGGCCAACTATAATCATGGCCTGAAAATATGGGGCACATGCGCAGGGACAATTTTGCTGGCCAAAAGTGTTGTCGGAGAGGAAAATTGTCTTGGCTTAATCGATATTGAAGTCGAGCGCAACAGCTTCGGGAGTCAATTGGATAGTTTTATCAGTGAGGCCATAATTAAGGTGGTCGATCCGGAACCGATACCTCTGACATTTATTAGATCTCCAAAAATTATCAAAGCTGGTAAAAAAGTTAATGTTTTGTTGAAAATTGACGATTATATAGCAGCGGCGGAAAGTGAAAGTATTTTAGCAACAGTTTTTCACCCGGAATTAACCGGAAGCCTGGCCTTTCATCGATATTTTGCAATAAAATGCGGTATAAAATTTGAGGTTAAAAAGAATAATTATACCGATCCGGCTTGGAAAAATTACAGCTGGACGAGAATGGCCCGAATTGCTTGAAACAAAAAATAGTAACATTTAATATCTGTGAAGCAATAAGTGTCTTTAATTCAAATCATAGAAAATAACATTTTCGCAATTGGCCGGTACTGGGGGAATCTTAATTCTTCCAGTAACTGCAATGGAAGAATATCGGCTATGAACACGGGCATTGATGTTGCCGATCTCAATTGGACATGGAATGAGAAGCCTTTAGCGGATAATGACGTAAAGATAATAAATCAAATAAAAAAGAATTATAAGGAATTAAAACTGCCCTTCTGGTGGTGGGTTTATCCTTGCGGTCAATCAAAAACAACAAAAGAAATATTGCAAAAAGAGGGTTTTAATTATTTAGAAGCAATCCCCTGTCTGGCAGTAGATGTGAGTTCAATACCGCTGGCGATGCAAAAAAGTGAGGATATTAAAATATCATTTGTTCAGGACAAAAGAGAACTAAAAATATGGGAGGATATATCTTTTGCTGGATTTGAAATGCCTCAGGAGACAAGAGAACAATACAATAAATTTGTAGAATCATTTGATATCAGGAAAAACTCTCCGCAAAAATTATTTCTTGCCTATTGGCTTGGTCAGCCGGTTGCTGCCGCGCTTTTATTTTCGCAGAGTAATGTTGCCGGTATTTATTTTGTCACAACTCTTGCCGAACACAGAAACAAAGGAATTGCCCTGGCTTTAATTTTGGCTTCAATGAAATACGCGAAAATATCAGGATATAAATATTGCATTTTGCAATCTTCAAAAGACGGATTAGCAGTATATCTGAAGGCGGGTTTTAAAGAATACTGCCGGGCGGATGTCTATTGTCTTCCAGATTAATTTCAAAACTAATCGGGTAGGGTGCCGTATAGCACCCTACCCCAAAAAAATCCATGTACAGAAATCAGAAACTCAGGGATTCAAATTTCTTCTTTTCATTTCCAAACGAAGCTCGATCCGGCGCGCTCTTAAATCTTCGGCAGTGTAGCCAGTTCCGCCGGAGGAAACGCCTAGACCGCCACCGCCGTGATGGCCAAATCCGCCGACACCAATTCCAACAGACGGACCAGAAGATTTTTCCTGTTTATCGATTTCATCATTTACCTGGTAGAAATATTCCAGCAGTCGCTCATTGGTCATCTTCTTATAATCTTCCGCCAGCAATTCTTTCGACTTATCGGCGCATCCAGCAAAGAAAAGAATTGTGCCAATGATCAGAAGCAAAAAAGCAATATTTTGTTTTGTTTTCATCATCCCTTCCTCCATTTAATATTATTTGTTTACCATATTGATTTTAATCGCCTTATGTAAAAAAATTATTGGCTGATAAAAATCACACTCAATCCTAACGTGCAAGATAAGGAACTATTTTTTCAATAATTCAAGACGCTCCTTTATGTTTTCAGCTTTAGCTGTTTCATTGAGGGTGAGATAATATTGTTGCAGTTTGGTTAAATAAGCAAAAAGAGGTTTCCCCCAACCATTGTCTGCCGCGGTATTGACAGCTATCTGCAGGATATTATTATCATAAGGCAAATATTTTACCCAAACACCACAGGCAACTAACCTTGAAAGAGGATCATCAATGCTAGTAATTTCTCTGACTGCTGTTGCCAAATCTTTGTCCTGCGCTGGCTTCAAAAGTTTACTGTAATGAGCAGGAAGTAAATTATAATCGGCAGTTTGAAAATTTCCTTTAATAAAATTATAATACGAAAAATTTGTCGCGTCGGGTTGTATTTTGTTAATCCGGAGAAAATCCGTATCGTCAAAATCTAGAAGGACAGAAACATACAGGGCGTATCTGATTAAATAAGCGGTGCCTAAAAGATTAAGATCATTACTGCTGGCGATAGCCTTTTTAGCTTTGACAAAATGAGGCTCCGATGTACCTTCTTTATCTGTTAGAAAATAATATTTATAACTTTCCAGTTGTCTGGAAGATGTGTCCTTCCATTCGGGAATTTGTTTTGATCCACAGGAGCAAATCAGAAAAATTATTACAATGACCGATAATTTTTTCATGGTTTTTTTAAGACCGGATCTTTCTTCGACGAAATAAGCTCATCGAGTTTATTCACGATGTCGTCAACGTCTTTGACCGTATCATCAATATCGGAGCGCAAAGTGCTTAAATCTTTCACGCCCTCCGAAGCCTCCTGGCTGATTTTATTTATATTATCTACCGTAGTGTCTAGTTTTCCCAGCTTGACAATAATGTCTTTAAGAATATTATTGATTTGCGGAAGAGTTCCGTCTTTGCCAAAAAGCTGAGAATCAGCTTTATCAGCCATCTTATCCACTTTCTTAATAATATTATCGAGGTTATCTGTAATTTTTGTAACGTTGTTTAAACTGCGGTTAAAATCGCCTTTAGGGTTGGCTAAGTTATTGGAAAGAGTTTCCAGATTAGCGGCAATCAGGGTTATTTTTTCAATCAATGGAGGCACTTTTGTTATTACATCGTTAATATCATTAACTATTTCTACTTCAGGGATTTTATTTCTAGGCAGTTGCGGGCTCGATAAATTATTAGTTATTACTATAATGCGGGAAGCACCGATCAAAGGGCGGTAGAGAATAAAAGTGCTGTCTTTTTTAACCCACTTGACATGACGCTCAGGAATTTTTATGCGAATAAGGACAATGCCTTTATCGTTAAGTTCCAGAGCGTGAACCTTGCCAATGTTAAAGCCGGAAATTACAACCGGCATACCTTCGGTAAAACCGTCTCCGGATTTGGAAGAGAGGGTGAATGTAAAAACTTTTTCGAAGAATCCTTTTTCATAGGCGAGATAAAGCAAAGACAATAAAATTACAATTGTTGTAAGAATAATAAATAGACCTACTTTAAATTCACGGCTCAATGTCTTAAATCTCCATATCTTTCTGCCATCCATTTATAATCATATATATGACATTTTATATAAAAATCTTCAATTTTTTTTAATATATCTAAGAAAAATTTAATTTCATTAAGCTGTGGTATAATTTTGAAAGGCCGGTCTATTATTACAATTGCGTCGCGAACCATCACTGCGCGCAGTAACATAACACAAAATCGTTCTTCATTATTCAGGGAGGGATTTCTTTTATATGCAATATGTTCTAAACCAAGACGCTGCAGTGCGGTAATGGCAGTTTCTTTTGCCTGGGCTATCGGCATATTTTCATGATATTGTTTAATCAAAGATATGTTCATCCAGACCTCTTGATTAGAAATGAGCGGTATGTCAATGGAAACAGGCGCCGCGTTAATGCTATTTGATGCCAGAAAATCACGCAGACCATCATTAAGAGCGTTTTCACTATCAAAAAAACTTAGAATAACTTTGTTATTAATGACAGCACCTCAATGATAATAATTGCAGTAAAAACATTTACCATGCCACCGGAAACGGCAATGGGAATGCTGGTAAGTTCATGTGATGCGCGTAATCCAGAACGAATCGGAATTAAAGTAATAAAAAAGCCGAAGATGGCGCACTTTACCAAGGCGATAACTATATCAGAAAAATTAGCGGAGTTTAATAAAATACTTGTATATGCGTCAATACTCATACCAAAAATAAGATTGGAAAATAATATGCCACTAAACATCAGGACAACAGAAAATAGACTGCTCAATAGTACCAAGGATACAATGCCATTAATTACACGCGGTACCAGCAAGTAATCAATAACATCAATGCGGAATGTTTCTAAAGTTTTTATTTCACCGCTTACCTTCATAACGGCAAGTTCAGTATTAATGGCGGAACCGGAGCGAAGAGTTATCAATAAAACAGTAAAGAAAGGAGAAAGCTCGGTAACGATTAGGCCCATCAGAACGTTACCGAAAAGATCGGTTAGACCTAATCCTTTCAGCAACTGAAAAACAATTCCGATCAGAAAAGAGCCAAAAATTATTGAGACGGATATAAATACGGGAAGAATTTGTACAGACGTAAAATATATTTGATTGATAAGAACTGAACGCGTAGCGCTGCTGTAAGTTTTACGCCGAAACATACGGAGCAAAACTTTACCGGCGAAGGAAAATATATCGGTAAAAGATTTCAATAAATTAGTTTCAAAATGTCCTATTTTTTCTAAAAAAAACATAAGTCCAATTTCTAAAGATGGGATGTGTAATCTTAGCACAACGTCATTAATACTTCAAACTTCCTGAAGCCAATATAGTCATTGACAAACATACAGTGATCATTATATTCAAAAAAAATATAGCACAAAGAAAAATGGCAAATCAGCCGTATTCTTTTACCGATTTAGGGGGGTATATGAAAAGTCAAAACCGTAAAACATTTTTTATGTTCTTGATGGCGTTTTTAGTCGCTTCTTTTATTGTTTCGCTGGTGGAAGTCCTGAGATCTTCTTTTACGCCAAACGGAGCACCGGAAATACAAATTGCGTCTGCTGTATCTCCTTTTGATTCAGTAAAGACGCCAGCTTCTTTTGCCGATTTGGCCGAGCATATAAAGCCAGCAGTAGTCAATATCAGCACTACAAAAACTTTTAAAAACCGAAAAGGGCTTAATGCGCCGTTTGGAAGATCGCCCTTCGGGGATGATTTTTTTGACAGATTTTTCGGTGATATTCCTCAGCGGGAATTCAAACAGCGTAGTCTTGGTTCAGGATTTATCATTAGTAATGATGGATACATTTTTACTAATAATCATGTGGTGGAACAGGCAGACAAAATATTAGTAAAAGTATCCGATGGTAAGGAATACGAAGCAAAGATAATTGGAACAGATGCAAAAACGGACATTGCCTTGATAAAAATCAAACCGAACAATAGCTTGCCGTTTGTGGAAATAGGAGACTCTGATAAGGTGAGAGTCGGGGAGTGGGTTGTTGCTATTGGTAATCCATTCGGGTTGGAGCAGACTCTCACGGCTGGTATAATCAGCGCGAAAGGGCGTGTTATAGGAGCGGGGCCATACGACAATTTTATTCAGACAGACGCATCCATTAATCCCGGCAACAGCGGCGGTCCATTATTTAGTATGGATGGAAAAGTAATAGGAATAAATACGGCAATTGTTGCGCAGGGTCAGGGTATCGGGTTTGCCATACCAATTAATATGGCACAAAGTATTTTGGCTGATCTCAAAACAAAAGGAAAAGTTACCCGTGGTTGGATGGGTATTTCCGTGCAGGATATAACAGAAGATATAGCAAAAAATTTAAACCATAAAGATAAGAGCGGGGCTTTAGTATCTGATGTTTTTAAAGGAGATCCGGCGGATAAGGCAGGCATTAAAGTAGGAGATATTATCAAAGAAATTAACGGCAAAGCCATAAAGAACACACATGAATTGCTTCTGACAATTGCCGCAGTACATGTTGGTGAAAAAATGACGGTTAAAGCGTTGCGCGATGGCAAAGAAATGTTGTTCGAAGTATTTGCGGTGGAGCGCAAGGATAAGCCTGAAATAGTGTCAACAACCGGGGGGAAAGGATATTTTGGCCTTGCTGTCCAAGACATAAATCCGGAGGTGGCCCGGCAATTTGGTATTGGGAAAAATGATGGTGTGATAGTAACAGATGTAGTTGGCGGAAGTCCGGCGGATGATGTGGGAATACAAGCTCAGGATATCATTGCTCAGGTAAATAAGGCAAAAATTTCATCAATGAAAGATTATAACAGGGAAATGAGTAAAGCGGCAGAAAGAAAAAGCGTAACTCTTTTAGTGAAGCGGGGGAAGGAAAGTTTCTTTGTTGCTCTAAGAATAGAATAGTGTAGTAAGAAATCTGATTTTAAAAAGGCAGGCCACCAAGGCCTGCCTTTTTTGTTTTCTGGATTAGAACTGTAATCATTTATATTTTGAAGTCAAAAGCGAGGGTTGCTTAAATATTAATTCCAATTCTAAACCAATGCTCTATTTTTGTTAGCGAAGTCGAAGGTTTCCTAAATCCACCGCTGCGGACTTGTGTTGCCTTATCGTTAACGCTTCGATGTCGGCATTATCAGCAAAATTGATTATGGAGGATACAAACGTTTCACGTGAAACATTTTATTTTGACTGAGTGACATATGGCGACAAGAAGTGGTTCAACACAGTCAGATGTATTTTAGCCCAGGCATGATCTTTAGAGCAAGCGCTTTATAAGACGTTCCTCTGCTGCTTTATATTTTTATATTGCTGAATCTTTCAGCCATTGTGAATAATTATACATCTTGGCCAGAGCTTTAACTGCCCTTTCCGGCGTTGGGAAAATTACTCCTTTATATTTGTGTCCGTCAATTTCCATAACTGTTCGTGATGTTTCATCAGTAATCAAGTAAACACCTACGACAGGTTTTTTGTATTTCTCCATAAGCTCGACAGTTTTATTAACAAGTTCATCCTCAAAAGTTTTTAGTAATTTTAAATTGTCATCCACAAGTTTTTGGTTATAGGCCTTATCAACTGCTATCGTCGATTCGAGAACTGACTTGATCATAATTCTTCTGCCGATGATGCCCATGTGGATGATAGCATCACATTCATCCCATTTTAGCAGCTCTTCCGCTATAGCTAAATGAATTTTCGTATCCATCTCGGCAACTAAATCTACTGGATTGGCATGACTCCAAAAGGGGGGTAACCAATCATTTATCTTGTTGATGATTTGCTCTGATAATGGTTGAACCACAAGACCGTTTTCTATACATAAATCAGAAGCGACAACGCCCCACCCACCGCCTAATGTTAACAGAGCAATTCTTTTTCCATTGGGCAAAGGAAGAGAAGAGAAAGCGGCGGAGAGGTCTAATAAATCCATGGGGCTCTCCACTTGAATAACTCCCGCCTGTTTGCACGCGGCATTAAAAACCTTGATGTCAGAAGCCATGGCTCCGGTATGGCTTGACGCGGCGTGAGCTCCGGCCTGTGTTCGCCCGCCTTTTAAAGCAATAACCGGTTTTATTCTGCCTACGCGCCTTGCTGCTTCAAAAAACCTCCGGCCATTTTTAATGCTTTCGATATACATGACGACGGTCTTCGTCAAATCGTCAACTTCAAAACATTCCATGTAGTCTTCAATTGTAATCATCGCTTCGTTACCCGAACCGCTGAAAGCACGGATGCCAATGCCTTCTTTGTCCGCAAAGGCCAGTAGTTGCGTTCCCAGGTTACCGGATTGAGCGACAAGTACTGTATCGCCTGCCTTGGGCCGAACATGAGTGCCTGTACAATATAATGATATATGTGGATTGCAAATTCCCATAGTGTTGGGACCAAGAAATAAAATTCCAGCCTCGCGCGCTTTTCTGACCAGTTCCTCCTCCAGAGCCTTTCCTTCCGCGCCTGTCTCACCAAAACCGGAAGAAATGAGCAATACGTTTTTTATTGCTTTTTGCGTTAATTCATCAATCAGGGGAATAACACGACTCGCGGGAACTGTAACGACGGCCAGATCAATCGGGCCGGGAATTTCTGTTACAGATTTATAAACTTTTCTGCCTGCAATTTCTCCGCCTTTCGGATTTACTAAATAAACATCTCCGGAAAAATTACCGGCTAAAACATTTGAATACATCAAATGACCCCATTTGCTGATTTCCGCAGAAGCTCCAATAAACGCAATTGCTTTGGGATAAAACAAGTCTCTGATCGCCCTTGGGTCCACGGGTAGATGTTTTGCTTTCTGCCGAGCCTGCTCTCCAAGAACAACCAAGGCGTCCACCGCTGTTACTTTGCCATCTGCGGACACCAATAATGGATTAATGTCAATTTCCTTAATTTCCGGTATGGTCATGGCAATTTTGCACAGACCAATTAGGACTTTTACCAGAGCGTCCATATCCGGCGCTTTTTCACCACGGAAATCGCCGAGAAGCTTCTTGGCATGTAATTCATGAATCATCAATCTTGCTTCTTTTTCATTAAGAGGGGCCAGGCGAAAAACAACGTCTCCGATAGCCTCAGTAAATACTCCTCCTAACCCAAACATCACTGCAGGGCCAAACTGCTCATCGTAAAAAAGACCGGCGACAAATTCTCTTTTCCCTTCTAACATCGGCTGGATTAAGAATCCTTCCAAATCATCTCCGGCTGCATCCTGTATATATATAGCGGCAGAATGAACATCTTCCTTATTTTTTAAATTGAGTTTAACAAGACCTTTTTCCGTTTTATGTGTAAGACGAGAACCTAGTCCCTTCAAAACCACTGGATAACCAATTGATTGCGCGGCCTTTTCCAGTTCGTTTTGTGTTTTTACAACTATTTCTTTTACTACCGGAATACCATATTGTTTTAACAGATTCTTCGCTTCGGCTTCTGTTAATGTTGTCCTACCTTCGGTTTTCGCTTTTTCAATAGTATCCAACTTTTTCATTTCATGCTCCTAAAATTATATATTCTAATTATTGCGTATTATAGTATTTAATATAATAATGTCATATATTTACATATAATGAACATTGATGTTGTGACCTGTGATCAGAGTCATATATGTTTCATGTTTGCCAATTTTATCCTATGCTAACAGATAGAAACTTTCTTCTTGACGAAATTGCTTTACATTAATAATACATTAAATACAATTTCTTAACACGTCGTTTTTGAATTATCTATAAAATTTTGTATTATATCGCCAAGGAGACTAGATGGCTGAAGATGAAGTAAGGCAAGTTATGATTTCCGGCCGGCTAATCGGCATTGTTGGTCTGGACGATGTTATTATGAAGACAGTTCAAGCCCTTCATGGGAGTACAGATGAAGAAATTCAAAATAGCTTGCTCGCGGCAGTATCAATAAACAATTACATACCTTCCGCAGCTCGCGAAGATTATGGCCGAGCGTTGTTGCGCGAATTCAAAATCGCTAAAAATTTACCCGTTGAGCAAGATTCATTTGATGGATTAGTTATAGCTGTATTGGGCGCAGGTTGCACGCGCTGTACTCAGTTGGAGGCGGATGTTCGCGATATCCTGTCGGAAATGAAAATTACCGCTGATTTGCGTCACATTACCGATCTCAAAGAGATAGCGCGTTACGGTGTCATGGGTGCACCGGCCCTTGTTGTGAACAATAAGGTTGTATCTGTAGGGGAAGTACCGCCGAAAAGCAAAATCCGCCAATGGATAATTGATGCCTGCCATCAGTCCATAGAAGCTAATAAATAAGGAATAAAGGTTTTCCGGCAAATATGTTTTTAAGCAGACTCAATAAGGCCATTAGGCAGAGTTTAATAGTTTTGATCTTTACTGTAATGGTCGCCATTGTTTTTAATCTGCTGCGGCCTTCGGGTATTGCACTGCTCGGCTTTTCCTCGGCAAACGTGATTAAACAAAGGCAAGCGCAAATCCCGGAAATTAGTCTTTCCGAAGCCCACGGTCTTTATTTGCAAAAAAAAGTTCTTTTTGTTGATGCCCGTGATCCGCTCAGCTATGAAGAAGGCCACATTGCCGGAGCGCTGAATATTTATCCAGATGAAGCTGCTCTTTATGCCGCCAAATTGAAAAATAACATTTACCGGGGTGTCTTAATAATAACCTACTGTGATGGTCCACAGTGTCCTTTGAGTAAGGAAACAGCTTATGCGCTCATCAGTCAAGGAGCTGGGGAGGCAAAAGTATTGATCAATGGCTGGAGCCTATGGTTAAAGGCCGGATATCCGGTTGAGAAGGGGAGAGATTGATAATGATAAAGTTTCAGCGGATTATCATCCCGCTATCTTCTCTTGCCTTTCGCCTGATATTAGCAATTATTTTCTTTTATGCCGGTATAGAGAAAATTGCAGATCCGGGAGAGTTCGCCGTTGCTATTTACAACTATCAATTGTTGCCGGACATTGCCGTAAATACCTTAGCCGTTATTTTGCCCTGGTTGGAAATAATAATAGCAACGTGTCTTGTGACCGGTTTCTACGTAAGAGGGGCAGCTCTAATTTCCTCCGCGCTATTTCTGACATTTGCCACAGCTCTGACGATTAATTTGCTGCGTGGGTTAGATATTTCCTGTGGGTGTTTCGGAGCGGCTTCCGGAAACATAAACTGGCTTTATCTTGGACGCGACTTGTCATTATTGGCAATCTCAATCTTTGTTATGGTTTGTGATCGTGGCTGGGGCTCTCTGATTGCTTTACGCTCTAATTAAGTATAATGTTGCGCTAATTCCCTTTGGACAAATTTTTCATGGTTTGAAGTGAAGTAAGATTGCACGAAATTTCGTAAAATACCCGGCGGGTATGTTAATTGTTGGGCAGAAAATATTGGTGCTGATAATCAGAATTAAAGGGCAATAATATGCTTGAAAAAGATATTGAAAATTTAATTGCGCAGCATCCTGATGATATTTTCCCAGGCGAAGGATTCAAACGCATTGGACAACAAATTATAGTTGAGGGAAGGCGCCTAGATATACTTTTTGAGGATAAACACAAAAGACAAGTAATAGTAGAGGTGAAAAGAGGAATACTTACCCGCGAAGCCTCCGGCCAAATTGCTGAGTACTATGGATTATTGAAAAATGAGAATAAAGACAAATCATATGAATTGATACTGTGCGCTAATATAATACCAAAAGAGAGAAAGACTTTTCTAGAAACGATAGGCATTGCATGCAAAGAGCTTGGAGTTATACAAATAACCGAGCTTGCAAAGAAATATGATTATAAATTTATAGATGATCAGTCTACTTTTACTACTTCATCAATTGAAGATATTAGGCGTTATAACCAAGAATCAAATTTGCAGATATCAGATGTGTATAGTGACGATGAAGTATCTATATGGTTATTTCAAGGTAACCCAAATAAATATGACATATTAAACGCTTTGAGTGACAAAGAGATTGGAAACACAATACATTGGCTTGTAAAGCAAAATAAGTACAAAATTCATAAGGGCCATATAGTTTTACTTTGGATGAGCGGTAAAGAAGCAGGCATTTATGCTCTAGCCAGAGTAGAATGTGAGCCTGCATTACTGAAGGAACCTATGCCAGAAAAGAAATATTGGCTTGATGAGGATAAAAGAGATGCTGAAAATAGAGTGCGGTTATCAATACTAAGACGTTTTATAAACAAACCCATTCTCAAAGAAGAATTATTAAAGATACCCGAATTATCAAAACTCTCAATATTGAGACAATTTCAAGGAACAAATTTTCCTGTTAAAGATTCAGAATGGAGCATCATATACAAATTACTGTAAAAGCAGCCCAACAAGGGCAATCCCGCCTTAGGCGGAACAGATGAGAGTTTTTCAACAGCCACAGAATGGCTGATTACTTCTGGCATTCTGGGCAGTAAAATGTACTGCGCCCTCCCTGCTTTATCCGGCGGATAGTACTCCCGCATTTTGAACAATCCTTTCCTTCCTGTCCATAGGCTTTCAACTCGTGCTGGTTTTCCCCCTTGCGGCCATATAAATCCCGCCAATCGGAGATTGATGAGCCTCTTTTCTTAATCGATTTTTCCAGCACAATTTTGGCTTCCTGAAAAATTTTGTTCCAGTCAGCCTTGGTTAATTTTACTGCCGAGCGTTGCGGACTTATACCCGCGCGGTGAAGGATTTCACAGGCGTAAATATTGCCGATACCCTCTACTGCGTTTTTATCCATAATCAATATTTTGACGTTAGTCTTCCGGCAGGCATGAGTGTCCAGAAAATATTTAAGGTCGAATGCCTTGAAAATATCTTTGGTAGCATCGGCATCCTTTTTCTTTAACACCTCGACTGTGGCAAAGCGTCGTGGATCGACTAAAAAAACATTCCCATCAGCAAAAGTCATCCGTAAGCGCCCATGCTTTGGTTTTACAGAATCCTTCTGCCACAAAAGCCTTCCAGTCATACGTAAATGAATATAGATGGCGTAGCCGTTATCAAGGACGATAACGATTCTTTTACCCTCGCGTTCAACGGCAGTTACTTTTTGCCCTCTGACATTTTTAATTGTGGCTAACTTGTCATCGTATATTTCTGTAGCAAGTATTTTTTTGTCAGAGATTTTTTTATGAAGCTGGCGGCAAAGTGTTTCGACTTCCGGTAATTCCGGCATGATCTATCTCCAAACCTGGAATCAAAATATTATACCCATGGTTCATCATTACTAAAAAAACTTTTCTTTGCCTACTTATTTTTTAGTTGCAGGAAGGTGGTAATAGATCTTTGATTGCCGGTCCGGATGAAAAATATTTCCGGAGCATCAAAGGTTCACGCTCTATCCAAAGCTGTGTCTATGTTTCATCGCGGCAGGTAAATATATTTTAGCTTTCCGATATGCAAAGAAGTCTGAAGAAAGCAGTTTGTAAAAAACAAAAAGCTTTCAATTCATTTTTGACGATGTGTTCCGGGTAAAAATTATTTTCAAATTTATGGCAAAAATGCAAAAAAAATGTTGACAAATTATTTTGGTCAGGTAAATATAATAACCAGATTTGCTTTTATTAGAAATAATATTTTTAAAGGAAGGAATACCACCCTTCCAGAAGGAGGAGAAAATGGAAAACGAGACCCTATTTAACGAGGAGGAGGAACCTCCTGGTCGCCCGACCGGTCTTGTTAAGGCTCAAAACAATGTAGTAGATTTATTTTCACTTGGCATAGAATCCCCCCAGCTATATTTGGCTAAACAAAAGCCACAGAGATTGTTATTCCCTTTTAAAGATTCACCCCGATCACGTATTTTCCGACAACGGCATTACCCTGATATTTCCCGCTTTGAATGGTTTGATTGGCATTGGCAGCTGCGCAACGCCATCAGGGATGTTAGCACATTAGACCAAATGCTCAAGCTTTCGGATAACGAACGTCAGGCAATGATGCATCAGTCAGGCGCTCTGCCGGTTGCGATCACCCCTTACTATGCCAGCTTGCTTGACCCTCATGATCCCTCAGCGCCTTTGCGCCGTTGTGTTGTTCCCGTTGTAGATGAGTGTTTGCATACTGCCGGAGAAGCAAAAGATCCTCTTTGTGAGGATGCCGATTCACCAGTACCCGGTATTGTGCATCGATATCCTGATCGTGTGTTGTTTTTAGTAACCGATATCTGCTCCACATATTGCCGTTACTGTACACGTTCCCGGATCATCGGCCGCGATGATCAGCATTTTGTTGATATGGATAAATGGGAAACAGCGATAAACTACATTGAAAATAATCAAAATATAAGAGACGTGCTTCTCTCCGGTGGCGATCCGCTGACTCTATCTGATGAGAAGCTTGAATGGATCCTTGCACGGCTTAAAAACATACCGCACGTTGAACTTATACGTATCGGCACTAAGGTTCCAGTTGTTCTGCCGCAGAGAATAACCCCCGCGCTCATCTCCATGCTGAAGAAATATCATCCTTTGTGGATGAGTATCCATATCACGCATACTGATGAACTAACACCAGAGATGAGTGCCGCCTGTATTCGTCTGGCTGATGCCGGAATTCCTTTGGGCAGCCAAACTGTGCTTTTGTCCGGCATTAATGATGATGTGGCCACTATGGCGAGATTAGTGCATGGGCTGATACAAATTCGGGTTCGTCCTTACTATCTCTATCAGTGCGATCCGATCCCCGGCTCTTCCCACTTCCGGACGCCAATTAGCAAGGGATTGGAAATTATCCAGGGTCTGCGTGGTCACACCACCGGCTATGCCGTGCCTACTTATGTCGTTGATGCCCCCGGTGGTGGCGGAAAAATTCCGCTACTTCCTGAATACGCTGTAGGTTGGGATAAAGGCGATTTGATTTTGCGTAATTACGAAGGCAATATATTTCGTTATCCCGATAATCATGCAGAGTCGAAAGACATACATTAAGGCATGGAAGAATTAAAAGCAGGGGGTCAATAGGTCGTTTTGAGTAAAGCCGTTAAAAAGTTGAAAGTTGGAATGACCTATGACTTGCGCGAAGATTATTTGAAAGAAGGATATGGTCTTGAAGAAACGGCTGAGTTCGATTTGCCTGATACGATAGAAGCAATTGAACAGGTCATTATTAATTGCGGTTTTCAACCCGACCGTATCGGCAATATTAAAGCATTAACAAAGCGGCTAGCGGCCTCAGACCGCTGGGATCTCGTATTTAATATTGCTGAGGGGCTGTATGGTTTTGGCCGTGAAGCTCAAATTCCGGCTCTTTTGGATGCTTATAAAATCCCCTACACTTTTTCCGGTCCATTAGGTCATGCCCTTACTCTGCATAAAGGCATGACCAAACATATTGTCCGCGATCTCGGAATTCCAACCCCTGATTTTGCCGTGGTGCATAGCGAAGAAGATATTCCCGCGATTAATTTCCCTTTTCCACTTTTTGCCAAACCGGTTGCGGAAGGAACCAGCTTGGGCATAAACGCGCTATCTAAAATAAAAAATCGCAAAGAACTGGTTGATGTTTGTTCTAACCTTTTGCGCAACTTTAAGCAGCCTGTCCTTATCGAAACTTATCTACCCGGCCGTGAATTTACTGTTGGTATATTAGGCACCGGCAATGATGCCCGTGCGCTCGGAGTTATCGAAGTAATTTTAAAACCCACCGCAGAAAAGGATGCTTATTCCTATGATAATAAGGAGCATTACGAGAAACTGGTTCAGTATGTTTTAGTTAATGATGATGATGCCCGGCAAGCCATGGAAATATCGCTGATGATCTGGCGCGGTTTGGATTTGAAAGATGCCGGACGCGTGGATTTACGCTCTGATGCCCTTGGTGTACCTCATTTTATGGAAGTTAATTCTCTTGCCGGCTTAAATCCTATACGTTCAGATTTGCCTATATTATGCAATCTTCTGGGAATAACGTACCATGAATTGATCAGTTCAATTATTTATTCGGCACTCAAACGTGCTAATATAAATAATCAATAATCAGTCTCGACGGTTAAAACAGAGAAAAATAAGAAAATGGGTAAAATAGGAAAAATAGTAATTTTGCACAGTGATGTCGCGCCTGATGCCAGTGAAGACGAACTGGATTGTCTAAGGCAAGCCGACACCATTGCGGGAGCTTTGCGGCAACTTGGTTATGATCCCGTTATGATGCCCTTTGTTCTTGATCTTGGTCAAATGATCAAGGCTCTAAATTCGCCTCGGCCTGATCTTGTTTTTAATCTTGTAGAAACATTTGCCAGCAAGGGCAGCCTCATCCACTTTGCCCCTGCCTTACTGGATTATCTGCAAATTCCTTATACAGGATCCGGTATGGATTCCATCTTTCTTACATCCAATAAACCTTTGGCCAAAAAAATAATGCATGAGGCCGGTATTCTAACGCCGGGATGGATCACTAATGCAGGAAATCGTTTTGGGTCTTCTCTTACTGAAACATATATAGTCAAATCGTCATGGGAACATGCTTCCATTGGCCTGGACGATGATTCCGTCATTACCTTTGCTGATACAGCAAGGCTTTTGACTGCGATGAAAGACCGCAGGCAAAAAATTGGTGGTGATTTTTTTGCCGAAGCTTATATTGACGGGCGTGAATTTAACATTGCCCTTATCGCTGGACCTTCAGGCGAGCTCAAAGTTCTTCCGCCGGCGGAAATGCTCTTTATTGATTATGCCCCGGATAAACTGAAACTTGTAGACTATCGGGCTAAATGGGTGGAAGACTCTTTTGAGTATAATAATACCCGGCGCACAATGGATTTTCGTCCGGAAGATGCCTTTCTGATTTCGCAATTAAAGTATATAGCGAAGAGCTGCTGGCACCTCTTCGGTCTGCGTGGTTATGCGCGGGTCGATTTTCGGGTGGACAAAGATGGTAATCCCTGGGTACTGGAAATAAATACTAATCCCTGTCTTTCTCTTGACGCAGGTTTTGCGGCTACGATTGAGAAGGCGGGGATAAAATATCACAAAGCGATTGAGTATATCGTCAATGACGCATATAGATAATTTTGTCGGGAGTTTTAAGATCTTTTGCTAAAACCTTATTGGCGCAGTTTATTGTGAAACTCCAATTCCGCAAGCGCAGCGGAATTGGTAAGTTGAACAATCCCGCGCAGCGGAGGGTATAATATCCCGCAGCTTGCTGCGGAATCTGTTTCCAAAGCTTGCTTTGGGGTTCCCGTGATTTTATGTTTCGCGATTTGCTACCGCAAGCTTGAAGTACTTACTATGAGCGTAAACAAACTAATTTACCGTCAGCAGATTATGGCAGCAGACCCGCATGCAATCTCCAGGATTGTGCAATCGAGCGGCTTTTTTTCTGCTGAAGAAATTGCTTTAGCCAGAGAATTAGCCGAGGAAAAGCTTGATCAAGGCAATGCCAGTTCATACCAGTTTTTGTTTGCCGAAGATGAAGATAGTGTCCTTGGTTATACCTGTTTCGGATTAATTCCCGCAACTTTCGGCAGTTATGATCTTTATTGGATTGCTGTAGATGAAAAATTTCGCTCTCATGGTTTGGGTAAAGAGTTGATGCAAAAAACTCAGCATATCATCCGCGGTTTTGGTGGCAGGCTAATATACGCAGAGACATCTTCCCGTGATCAATATAAGGCAACCCATAGTTTTTATGAAAACTGTGGTTATCGGCAGGAAGCTTTCTTAAAAGATTTTTATGCCCCGGGTGACAGCAAAATTATATATGTCAAAACTCTTTAACCCCGCTGCGCGGGATAAGTGAGACTAATAAATAACACACAATAAGCTCACAAAGCAGGGATACGGTATTTTAAAAACTTGCTTTTTTTTTGATAATTCGCTAAAAGACTGCCTAATTTTATAAACCCTTGGGGAAATTAAGGGAGGTATTTCTCATGCGCTTATTTCCAAAACAAGAAAATTTCTTTGATTATTTTGAAGAGCTTGCCAATAAGATTGAAGAAGGTGGTCGGTTATTTCTCGAAATGACAGAAACTCACGACTATTCTGAATCTAAAGTGGCTAAACTCAAAGAAATAGAGCACGAAGCCGATATCATTACCCACAGAACTTATGAAAAAATGCACACAACATTTCTTACTCCCATAGACCGCGAAGATATTTATGCTTTAGTTAATAAGATGGACAGCATCATGGATGTCATTGAAGCAACTGCTGTCCGCATTCACCTTTATAAAGTTAAAAAAATTGATGATCAAATTATTAAACAGGCTAAAATTTTAAATGAGGCGATCATAAAAGTAAAAGAGATAATCCATGCAATGCGCAATATGAAAAACTCAAAAATGATTCTTGACGGTTGCGTGGAAATAAACACGCTGGAAAATGCCGGAGATGTTGTTTTAAGAACTATTATGGCCAATCTCTTTGAAAACGAGAAAGACGCCATTGAGCTTGTTAAATGGAAAGATATTTTTCAACTCCTGGAAGAGGGAATTGATGTGTGTGAAGATGTATCCAACATCGTAGAAGGGATCGTCTTGAAACATGCTTGAGTCGACGGGTTTTGTAATATTTCTTGTTCTTGTCGCGCTGGTTTTTGATTTCATTAATGGTTTCCATGATTCTTCTAATTCTATTTCCACTATTGTTTCCACAAGAGTACTTACTCCAAAGCAAGCAGTAGTCTGGGCAGCATTTTTTAACTTTGTAGCAGTATTTTTCATTGGCACACAGGTTGCTCACACTATCGGCAGAGGCATTATCCATCTTGATATTGTTGATAATTTAGTCATTCTCTCCGCCCTCAGTGGTGCGATCATTTGGAATCTTACAACATGGTATTATGGACTTCCCAGCAGTTCTTCTCATGCCTTAATTGGCGGCCTTATCGGAGCTGGTATTGCTAAAGCAGGTACCAGCACGCTGGTTTGGTCAGGTATAATTAAAACTACCGCCTTCATTGTTCTCTCCCCGGCGATAGGTTTATTTCTTGGCTATTTTTTTATGACACTTTCTCTCAATCTAAACCGCAATTCCAATATGGCTCGCTCTGATAAGCTTTATCGTAAGTTACAATTTGCATCTTCCGCTGTTTATTCGCTTGGTCACGGAATGAACGACGCGCAGAAAACAATCGGAATAATTGCGATAGTCCTCTATAGTAAAGGCCTGATTAGTTCTAATTTTGATATTCCCTATTGGATCATTATCATGTGTTACTCGGTCATAGCATTAGGGACTATGTTTGGCGGCTGGCGCATTGTTAAAACTATGGGCACTAAAATTACAAAACTGAATCCCATTGGTGGATTTAGCGCCGAAGCCGGAGCTGCTTGTGCCATCATTGGCGCATCCATTGCCGGAATACCCGTCAGCACTACTCACACAATAACCGGCGCTATCGTCGGTGTCGGCGCCACCAAAAGACTTTCCGCTGTACGCTGGGGTGTTGCCGGAAACATTATCTGGGCATGGATTTTAACTATTCCCATTGCTGCCATTATCTCTTCAATCACTTATTATTCTTTAAAACATTTATTCTTTTAATATTTTATATTCACCTACCGCTCCTTTCAACAGAAAATAGTATTGATAAATTTTATTTTTTACCGTAAATCTGTTCTCTAGTACACCATTTCCGCACTATGTTGAATGTGCGATGAAAATACTCTATTGCAGGAGAGACTCATGCTGGAAAAGCTATTGCCGTTTACTAAAAATAAAATTGAAGAAATCATAAAAAAATATCCGACGCCTTTTCACATTTATGATGAGAAAGCTATTCGGGAAAACGGCCGTAATTTTAAAAATGCCTTTGCCTGGAACGAAGGGTTTAAAGAATTCTTTGCAGTCAAAGCAGCACCTAATCCCTTTCTGATGAAAATTCTTCACAAGGAAGGTTTTGGCGCGGATTGCAGCTCTCTTGCCGAATTGATTCTAGCTCAAAAAACGGGTATCACCGGCGAGGATATCATGTTTTCTTCTAACAACACTCCCGCTGCGGAATTTATCAAGGCAAGTGAATTAAACGCCACCATTAATTTGGATGATATAAGCCATATTCCTTTTTTAGAGAAACATTGCGGTATCCCGGAAGTGATTTCTTTTAGATATAATCCGGGACATTTGCGCAAAGGAAATCCGATAATCGGAGATCCGGTGGAATCCAAATATGGTTTTACTCGTCCGCAGATATTTGAAGGTTTTACAATTATGCGGAAAAAAGGCGTAAAAAGATTCGGCCTGCATTCTTTTGTAATCTCCAATGAATTGAACAGGAATAGTTATGTGGAAACAGCACGAATGCTTTTTACACTGGCTGTAGATTTAAAAAAAGAAATCGGAATAAAGTTAGAATTTGTTAATTTGAGTGGTGGAATTGGAATACCTTATCGGCCGGAACAATCTGCTGTTGATCTTACAGCTTTGGGCAAGGAGATAGAGCAGGAATACAAGAAGATCATTATAAAAAACGATCTTCATCCGATGAAAATTTTTTCGGAATGTGGCAGAATGATTACCGGGCCATACGGATATCTTGTATCAACCGTGCTGCATAAAAAAGATATATATAAGCAGTATGTCGGCCTTGACGCCTGCATGGCCAATTTAATGCGTCCCGCACTTTACGGCGCTTATCATCACATCACGGTTATGGGCAAAGAAAATCAACCGCGTGATTCTGTCTATGATGTCACAGGATCGCTGTGCGAAAACAATGATAAATTTGCTATAGACAGAAAGCTGCCAAAAATCGATATTGGTGATATTGTAGTTATCCATGATACCGGCGCGCACGGCCATGCCATGGGTTTCAATTATAACGGCAAATTGCGGTCAGCTGAATTGCTCCTTAGAGAAAACGGTGCGGTTGAGCAAATCCGCCGGGCGGAAACAGTTGGCGATTATCTGGCCACACTGGATTTTAACGGTTTAAAAACTTTTAAAGCGTAAAGAAGAAAGGTTGTAGACTGAAGGCCATCAAAATATACCTGCAGTCTTCAGCCTATAGTCTATTTCCCCCATTGCCTTTCTGGTGAATGATTATTATAATTGATCTATGGCGAAAGATAAGATTCCCTCAACACCGGCCATATTGGCCCTAAAAGCTCAAGCAGTTGATTTTACACTGTATTCTTATAAATACGAAGAAAAGGGAGGAACAAAAGTTTCAGCCGGCAAGTTGGGTGTTGACGAACATTGCGTCATCAAAACATTAGTGATGGAAGACGAAACGACCCAACCACTCATAGTTTTAATGCATGGAGACAGAGAAGTTTCCACAAAAGCGCTGGCACGAAGTCTGGGCGTAAAGTCGATTGTACCATGTAAACCGGCAATTGCTCAAAAGCATACAGGCTATCAGGTGGGCGGTACTTCGCCTTTCGGAACAAAAAAAGGAATCCCTGTTTATATGGAAAAGTCCATCACTGATCTGCCTAAAATCTTTATTAATGCCGGCAGTCGCGGACTATTGGCGCAAATGATTCCTGCCGAACTTGTCCGCCTGCTCCAACCGGGGATGGTGAACGTTGCTATATGATTTGCCTTTTTGCGGGGAAAAAGAGATAATATTATCAAAGGTTGTGTGAATATGCAGGAGAACGTAATCATCAGGTGCCTTAATTGCGGCACAAAAAATCGTATTCCCAAACAAAAATTTCAGGGGCGGCCTGCGTGCGGAAAGTGCCATGCGCCTTTGGATGACTTGATTATCCGCTGTCTTAAGTGCGGAACAAAAAACAGAATGACGGAAGAACGCCTGAATTCTAAACCCCTATGCGGCAAATGCCGCGAACCACTGGTGATCTCTCAACAAAAAATCAAGGCTTTCGATGTAACGGACAATACATTTGCCCGCGAAGTGCTGACTTCCGATACATCAGTTCTCGTAGATTGCTGGGCTCCGTGGTGCAGTCCTTGTCGCACTTTGTCACCAATTATTGATGAGTTGGCATCCGATTATGCCAATGGAGTCAAGGTCGTCAAACTTAATGTTGATGAAAATCCGGTTACAGCATCCCAATATGGAATTCGCAGTATTCCGACCATGCTTTTTTTAAAGGAAGGTAAGTTGGTAGAGCGGTTGGTTGGGGCGCAGTCTAAAGAAGAGATCGAAAAACATTTACTGTCAATAATCAAGACAAACTGATTTGGCCTCACTCCTGATGAAAAATGATCAAAAAGAAGTATATAAATGTAAGATTTTTTCTGTCCATGAAGAAAAAGTTCCTCTGCCTGACGGAAGATCAGTTAAGCAAAGTTGGGTAGACCATAAGCCTACTGTCGCGGTAGTTGCCGTTAACAACGAAAACAAAGTGCTTTTGATTAAGCAATACCGCGCTGCTGTCAAGAGTCATCTCCTGGAAATTCCCGCCGGAACGATGGATCGCGAAGGAGAGTCACCTGCTGTCTGTGCCCAGAGAGAGTTGGCTGAAGAAACCGGTTTTAAAGCAAAAACTTTGATTAAGATATTTGAAGGCTATTTGCTTCCCGGATACTGCAATGAATATATGTACTTTTTTCTCGCTCAAGATCTTTTTTATGAACCTCTGTCTGCGGATGATGATGAATTTATCGAAGTTTTGCCTACCAGTTTTACTGTGGCTAAAGAATTGCTGAAAAATGGTGAAATTATTGATGCTAAAACAGCATTGGGTTTAATCTTGGCTGAAAACTATATTAAACAGTAAATCAAAATATCCTCTGAAATTATGTGTAATATACTACAACTTGATGTGGAAACATCCTTGCCAGAGTTATAAAGTTTTGTTATACCAATTCTAAATCAAAGCACTATCTTTGTTGGCAGCGTCGTCTCCTCCTCCTTGCCGCCTCGATATCATCTTTGATTTAGGAATGGTATTAGACTCACATATAATCAATAAGTAAATGTTTGGCGAATAATTGCTTCTATCAGTCAAAAGGAAGGGAGACGCCACCATGATCTACAATGAAGAATTTGAGACCCTGCCCCGCGAAGCAATAAGGGCGCTACAAGTCAAAAGATTGCAGCAGGTTCTGGAGCGTGTTTACCATTCGGTAGGATTTTATAAGAAATCTCTTGATGCCGCTAAAATCAAACCCCATGAGATAAAATCATTAGCTGATATGGGCAAACTTCCTTTTATCACCAGGCGGGATTTGCGTGATAACTATCCATTCGGCTTATTTGCTGTGCCTATGAGCAATATTGTCCGGCTGCACGCTTCTTCCGGAACCAGCGGAAGGTCCACGGTCTTTGGTTATACCAGGCGTGACATTGAAACCTGGTCTGAGCTGATGGCGCGCAGTCTTGCTGCTGCCGGTTTAAATAAGAACGATATTATTCATAATGCTTTTGAATACGGGTTATTCACCGGTGGGTTGGGTCTTCATTACGGAGCGGAAAAAATCGGGGCAAGTGTCATTCCCATGTCCGGCGGTAATTCCAAAAGACAAATTATGATTTTGCAGGATTTCGGGCCAACCGCAATTTGCTGCACGCCCTCTTACGCTTTGCACCTGGCTGAAGAAGGCAAGGCTATGGGTGTTGATATGAAATCACTCAAGCTTCGCATCGGTATTTTCGGGGGCGAACCATGGAACAAAGCAATGAGCGCCGAAATTGAAAATACATTCGGGATCACCGCATTGGATCTTTTCGGCCTTTCGGAAGTTATCGGGCCGGGTATGGCAATGGAATGCCTGGAAGGGCGAAACGGAATGCACATTTATGAAGATCATTTTATTGTGGAAACTATTAATCCGCAGACCGGCGAAGTTCTGCCGGAAGGTGAAGAGGGCGAACTTGTTTTTACTACCCTGACCAAAGAAGCTTTCCCGCTGATCCGCTACCGTTCCGGAGATGTATCGCGGCTGATTACCGAACCCTGCCGCTGCGGACGCACCCATATTAAGATGGAAAGAGTTCTTAAGAGAAGCGACGATATGCTCATCATCCGTGGTATTAATATTTTTCCTTCCCAAATCGAGGCAATATTAGTTGCTATCGAAGGCCTTGAACCTCAGTATCAGTTAATTATTGATAAAGCCGGAGCGCTGGACTCGATGGAGTTGCATGTGGAGGTCAGTGACAAGATATTCAGTAATTCCGGCGGCGTTAAAGAATTGCAGAAAATTGAAAAGAGAATTCTAAAGGACATGAAAGATTATCTGGGCATCGCTCCCAATGTTAAGCTTGTTGAACCAAGCACATTGAAAAAAACAGATGCCAGAGTTATTGATAAACGCCACATTTAATAGTGAAACTCCAATTCCGAGAGCGAAGCAAATCGGAATTGGTAAGCTGAACTATCCCGCATAGCGGAGGGTATGACAACTTTTAGCTTATTCGGGAGTTCATATCCGTGATTATTGGAAAAGGAGGAATTACCCGATGAAGGTTGAACAAATATCTGTATTTTTGGAAAATAAACCGGGCTCATTGGAGCACGCGACACGCGTACTGCGGGATGCCAGCATCAATATCAGAACTTTATCGCTTGCTGAAACTTCCGATTTTGGTATTTTGCGTTTAATTGTCAACGATGTGGAAAAAGCCAACAAGGTACTCAAAGAAGCCGGTTTTCGCGTCAACAAAACAGTTGTTGTAGCTGTGGAAGTACCTGACAAACCGGGCGGATTGCACAGCATCATGGAAGTTCTCTCCGTCGAGGGCATCAATGTGGAATATCTTTATGCCTTTGTGGAAAAAAGCGGCCAAAACGCCGTCATCATCTTCCGGTTTGATGCCCCGGAAAAAGCAATCGAAGTGCTGATGAAGCATAAGTTTACGGTGGTGCCAGGAGCGCAATTGTACGAATTCTGAAAGAAATAGTTATGTTGCATAATGATAATGAAATAGAAATAATATTGCCACGGCTTGTAAATGAAAGCTGGTCCCGTACTTTAATGCAACGCCTAGCAAAAGAGTTAAACAGCGATTCTGAGGTTGTTCTTAATGCGGAAAAAGTTGATTGGATATCACCATGTGGGACTATATTGCTGGCGGATTTCGCAATTAAACGTCTACAACTAAACAAAAAAGTTAGCATAAAAATGCCTGATCATAATGAGACTAAACAATATATTATTTCATCAGGATTATTGAAAATAACACAGTCAACAAATATCACCGATGCAATAGACACAAATAATATCCAGTTAAGACTTCTTCATCGAATGGAACCAATGGTTCCGGAGAATTTATCTGATTTCATAGCTAGTCAAGCAAGAAACGTAAATGACGATGAAAAATATCTCTTACGCATGTGGATTACAGAATTATTAACAAATGCTAATGATCATGCTAAATCAGATTTTGGATTTTGGGTTTGTGGCCGATATAACCCATCTGATCATAATATCCGAATTTGTGTTGCTGATTCGGGCATTGGAATAAAGCAATCTTTAGTTAATGCAAATAAGTTACCTAAAAATATTGATGACGCAGAGGCAATAGAAAAAGCACTTGAAGAAGGAATGACGTCTAGAACCGGAAAAACAGGAGGGTTAGGACTAAAACACATATCTTCCTATGTAAAATCTCATGGCGGTTCATTAACTATTTTTTCTGGTCGTGGTAAAGCTTATTTGGCAAGAAAGATGAAAAGAATCATGAAACATGATAGATATCAAGGAACTATAGTAAGCGTAATGTTTGATACCAAAACAATTTCTGGCGATGAAAGCCTCACGCTGGACAAAACACCATTTAGGTTTGAATAATTATGGAAAAAATAACATTAGATTTAAAGGAAGTGTGCGGGAATAATATATATACTCGCGATGACGGTCACATTCTCTATGATAGAATAGAAGACTCTCTAAAAAGCTATAGTAAGGTGATTGTGCAATTCAACGAGAGAGAAATAGCCTCTGAATCTTTTTTAGATGAAGCGATTGTAGAGCATTATTTTAAACAAACATCCTCTGATGTGACGAATCGAATCATTTTACGTGGTGTAACCAAACCAGATCAAATGCTATTGGGAACAATATTTGAGTATAGAAAAAGACTAGAGAGCAAAGAAGCTAAAAAAATAGCTAAAACAAATAAGAGTTCTACGTTAGCTGTGTCAGGCCAAGCATAAAAGACTTAAACTATCAGGGACAGCAGCGCGAAGCGTTGGGCGGGATAATGACACAGTAAAACGCTCATATGCTGCGTTGCGCTTCAGCCTTCGTCGTTGCGGCGTACGCAAAAAGTACGCCTCACTCCTCTGTCTTCAAGCGCCTTGCCTCTGAGACTTTTTACGGCGCCATTTACAGAGGTATTTAGAAAATAGGCCATTCAAAGAACAGATTTTTTTCAAACTGATATATAAATTCACATATATTAATTGCTAGCCTTCAAATAAAAACCTATGAGAATAAGGAGTTTAAATTGATCATAAGAAATGAAACAAGTTCAGATATTGAAGCAATATCGAAAGTAACCATTGCCGCCTTCAAAAATCTTGCAATTAGTAATCATACGGAACAGCACATAATAAATGCATTGCGTGAGACCAATGCGCTGACTATTTCGCTGGTCGCAGAAATTGATGGACAAGTGGTAGGCCATATAGCTTTTTCGCCAGTAACAATATCTGACGGTGCTATAGGCTGGTACGGCCTCGGTCCGGTTTCTGTATTACCGGAGTATCAAAAAAAAGGAATTGGAAAATCTCTTATCTATGAAGGGTTGTCTTTACTGAAAAAGTTGGGCGGTCAAGGGTGTGTTCTTGTGGGTCATCCGAACTACTATAAGCGGTTTGGGTTCCAAAATTTGCCGGAACTGGTTCACGAGGGAGTTCCTCAAGAAGTTTTCTTTGCCTTGCCGTTCACCGAAAAGGTTCCAAAAGGCATTGTTTCCTTTCATGAAGGGTTCTTCGCAAAGGGCTAACCAGCCGCTAGAGCCGATAGCGGCCTCACTGGGCCGCTCCGGTCAGATTTTCGTTATTTACCGGGTTTATTGCATTCGCGACAGCGTCCATTGGGTCCAATCGTGCCAATGCAGGATTCATCGCTGCATAAAATCCTCTTTTCCCATTCCTCATCAGAGGCGGTAATTTCAATATCCTTTTTGAGAGCATCTAATGGTTCGGCTTGTTCCTTATTTATATCAGCAGGATCAGTGGTGGGATTTTGTGAACCATCATAAGGTTTGCCACATTCACGGCAGCGTCCATCCGGGCCAATTGTTCCGATGCAACTTTCATCAATACATAGGATTCTTTTTCCCCAGTCTTCATCTTTATCCAGTATTATTTCGGTCATTTTTTTCTCCAGCCATTAATTGGAAATTTCCATATAACAACGGCGCATATTTTTCCAGCAGCAAAGTTAAATTTGAAGAAATTTCAAATAAATATTGTCAGCGGCTAATGCCGACACCCACACGATCACAATATTTGAATACCTTGCATTGACTGCAAAGCGGCGAGACGGGTTTGCATGTTTTCCGGCCGAAGGCGACCATGATGGTATTGTAAATTATCCAATACTTATGAGGCAATTTGGCACGCAAGGCAAATTCCGTTGTATCCGGTGTTTTTGTCTGTACATACCCTAAACGGTTGGAGATTCGATGAACGTGAGTATCCACGCAAATGCCTTCTTTGCCATAGGCAAGTGATACAACCAGGTTGGCGGTTTTGCGGCCAACCCCTTTGATGCTGAGTAATTCATCGAGATCATCAGGAACTTTGGAGTTAAATCGTTTGATCAATTCTCGGCAAGTAGAATGAATCGTGCGGGCTTTGACATTGTAGAAGCCCACTGGAAAAATAGTTTTGGCGATTTTAGTCTGAGGAACTTTCAGCATTTCTTCAGGCGTGGAGGCAAGGGCAAAAAGCCTATCCGTGGCCACAGCCGTAACTTCGTCTTTGGTGCGCAAGCTCAGCAGCGTTGAAATCAGGATCATAAACGGATCGCGCTGATTTTCTGCCAGATGCGAAACAATGGGCATAGTGCCCACCGCCAGCTCTTTTTTCAGAATCTTGATAACATCATTGATTTTAATATCTTTCATACAGACAATTGCCTTTCCGAACTATTAACTTCATAATATTTGACCGGTAAAAAAGCAAGGTTTATCAAAAAAATACCACTTGACAGGGTAAATAAACGGCGTTAGCACACTATCCAAAGATTAAGCCAAATTCCATTATAGCCAAATGGATACGGGGGAACCGAGTTACTTGGGGGCGCATTTCTTGTTTTTGAAGAATAGGACATTTCCCTGTCCGAGCCCGTCAGCTAACCTCGTCGGCATAAGGGGGATTAAAGAATATGTCCAATATTCTTCTTTTACTTTTTTTCAGCATTTGCTGTACCCGGGAAGCGGGAGGCAAACATATCTTAAACATCCATCTCTTCAATCAACGAAAGTATTTTTCGATTTTTAGCTCGTCACTCTTAATGCAACACGCGTAAGGAGGTTTCCATGACTACAGGCAACTGGTTGTGTCTTATATTATTCCCATTGGTTTTGACAATTATGGCTTTTCCCATGGGGGAATATATGGCGAAGGTTTTTAGCGGCGGCAGAACTTTTCTCACGCCAATTGTGGCTCCGGTGGAACGATTCCTGTACAGGATCTTTGCTGTAGATCCAAACGAAGAAATGTCCTGGAAAACTTATGCCCTTTCTCTGGTTCTTTTTAATGTTATCGGTATTGTGACATTATTCTTTTTGCAACTAATCCAAGGACTACTTCCTTTTAATCCCCAGAAATTCGGTGCTGTGCGCTGGGATACGGCGCTCAATACCGCTATTTCTTTTGGCACCAATACAAACTGGCAGGCTTACAGTGGTGAGCAAACAATGAGTTACCTGACTTCGATGTTAGGCTTGACCGTGCAGAACTTTGCTTCTGCAGCCATAGGCATTGTTGTGGTTATTGCCGTCATCCGCGGATTTATCCGTAAATCGTCGTCGGCTATCGGGAATTTCTGGGTGGATCTGAACCGTTGTGTCTTATATGTTTTACTGCCGTTAGTCGTGATCTTGTCCTTAGTTTTAGTTTCGCAGGGCGTTGTACAAACCTTTAGTCCTTCAATTACCGCCAAAACTTTGGAGGGCAGCAAACAAATCATTGCCGTGGGACCCGTGGCCTCGCAGGTAGCGATCAAGCAGATCGGTACTAATGGAGGGGGATTCTTTAATGCTAATTCTGCTCATCCTTTCGAAAACCCGACGCCGCTGACAGATTTTTTAGAAGTGCTGGGACTTCTGCTGATTGCCGCGGCCCTGCCCTTCACTCTGGGTGCGATGTTGAAAAACCGCCGTCAAGGCTTGGCTATTTTTGCGGCCATGATGATTCTCTGCCTTGCCGGCTTGGGTCTTTTTGCCTGGGCGGAAATGCAGGGCAATCCGCTGCTGGAAAAAGCGGGAGTAGCAAGCGGGATGAACATGGAAGGAAAGGAGGCCAGATTCGGAGTTGTTAATTCGGTTATTTTCGCCCAGTCCACAACTGTTACTTCCTGCGGGGCGGTAAACAGTATGCATGACAGCTTGTTGCCTTTGAGCGGGCTGGTTTTACTATTTAATATGGCCATAGGTGAAGTTATTTTCGGCGGTGTCGGCACCGGCCTCATCGGCATGTTGAGTTATGCAATTCTCACGATGTTTCTGGCGGGATTGATGATCGGCCGGACTCCGGAATTCATGGGCAAAAAACTGGAGCTCTTTGAAATGGTTATGGCGGTGGTGATTATTCTTACTCCGGCCATTTTACTGCTCATCTTATCGAGTGTGGCTATTTCGACGCAGGCGGGGATCACCAGCCTCGGCAATACCGGGCCGCATGGGTTATCCGAAATTATTTATGCTTTTGCCTCGGCCTCCGGCAATAATGGCTCTGCCTTTGCCGGATTAAACGCCAATACTATTTTCTATAATCTGACAACCTCTCTGGCGATGCTGGTCGGACGGTTTTCCACTATCATTCCAGCGCTGGCGATTGCGGGCGCTCTTGCGGGTAAGAAAATTGTGCCGGCAAGTGTGGCGACTTTTCCTACGACAAGCATCCTTTTTATTATCATGCTGGTCAGTGTAATAATTGTTGTCGGCGCGCTGACATTTTTCCCGGTCTTCACATTGGGACCACTTCTCGAACAACTACTGCTGGCAATCGGCAAAACATTTTGAGGTGAATTAAAATGAAATCGAAAAAAATCAATATCTGGCAATTGAAGTTTATCCTACCGGCGATGAAGGAATCGCTTACGAAACTAAATCCGCTGGCCATGATTCAAAGTCCAGTGATGTTCATTGTGGAAATGGTAACCATCGTAACTACGTTTATTGTTGCATATGATATTGTTAACGGTAGCCGTATCGCATTTGATTTGCAGATTACCTTGTGGTTGTGGTTTACGGTAATATTTGCAAATTTTGCGGAAGCTCTTGCCGAAGGCCAGGGACGGGCGCAAGCCGATTCTCTTAAAAAAAACCGTTCAGAAGCTGTAGCTAAACGATTACTCAATGATGGCCGCACAGAAACAATATCCGCTTTGCAGTTGAAAAAAGAAGACATGATTCTTCTGGAAGACGGTGACATTATCCCCGGAGATGGTGAAGTCGCCGTGGGGACCGCTCTTATTGATGAATCGGCCATAACCGGAGAATCGGCTCCCGTGATTAGAGAATGCGGTGGTGACCGTAGCGGCGTAACCGGAGGAACACGAGTGCTTTCGGGAAAAATAAAAGTTCGCATTACCGCCAATCCCGGTGAGAGTTTTCTTGATCAAATGATTGGCATGGTCGAGGGCGCCAAAAGACAAAAGACTCCCAATGAGCGGGCGCTGAATATGCTTTTAATTGCGCTTACGGTTCTATTCATTGTTGTTGTTGTGACCTTAAAATATTTTGCCGCGTACATGGGTGTTAATGTTGCTGTTGCTACGCTGATTGCACTGCTGGTGTGCCTGATGCCCACCACAATAGGAGGATTACTGCCGGCTATAGGAATTGCGGGCATGGATAGATTGTTACAATATAATTTTATAGCGATGAGCGGTCGGGCAGTGGAAGCCGCAGGCGATGTTGATGTTGTGCTCATGGATAAGACCGGTACGATCACTTTGGGCAATAGAATGGCGACGGAATTTATTCCTCTGGAAGAGGGGCAGGAAAAGGAATTAGCCCATGCGGCGCTATTATCTTCTCTTGCCGATGATACTCCTGAAGGACGAAGTATCGTTGTTCTGGCGAAGGAAAAACTGGGGATACGTGGCAGTGATATTCGGGCTCCCGAAGGGGCCGTATTTTTCTCCTTCAGCGCCGAGACGCGGATGAGCGGCATCGACTGGAATGGTCATCGGATAAGAAAAGGATCGTTTGACGCTGTGAGAGAATTCGTTTCGGCAAAAGGTAAACCATTACCCGAAAAAGCACAAAAGATAGTGGCGGCTATCGCCGCAGAGGGTTCAACTCCCCTGTTGATTGCGCAGGACGAACAAATTCTCGGTGCGGTGAGACTCAAAGATGTTCTCAAAGAGGGTATCAGCGGCCGGATGGCCAAACTCAGGCAAATGGGTATTAAGTCCATTATGATTACCGGCGATAACCCTTTAACTGCGGCCACAATTGCGGCGGAAGCTGGTGTTGATGATTTTGTTGCCGAGGCCAAACCGGCAACAAAATTGGAGCTGATTCGTAATTATCAGGAGAAAGGACATCTGGTGGCAATGATCGGCGACGGGACAAATGATGCCCCGGCACTGGCTCAAGCCGATGTCGCCGTGGCTATGAATGCCGGCACACAGGCAGCCCGTGAAGCGGCCAACATTGTAGATCTTGATTCCAATCCGACCAAGCTTCTGGATCTGGTCGAAATTGGCAAACAGATTCTCATTACCCGCGGCGCGCTGACAACTTTCAGTGTCACCAATGATGTGGCCAAATATTTTGCCATCATTCCGGGTATCTTTATTGTTGGCTATCCTCAGCTGCGGGTACTTGATATCATGCATCTTTCCAGTCCCGAGGGCGCGGTTCTTTCGGCAGTGATTTTTAATGCCATAATTATTCCCATACTGATTCCACTGGCCCTGCGTGGGGTGCGTTATAATCCGGCAAGCGCGTCCGCTTTACTGCGCCGGAATCTCGGAATTTACGGCTTGGGAGGGTTAATGTTGCCTTTCGCCGGTATAAAAATAATAGATGTTTTAATATCGACGCTGAAGTTATTATAAAGGAGATGCAAAATGTTGCAACTGAAACGATCAATTTTAGTTTTTGCGGAATTATCAATCATTTGTGGATTGATTTATCCTCTTTGTATAACGGCGGTATCACAAGCCGTATTCCCACTGCAATCCAATGCCAGTATAATTAAGCAAGGCGATGTTGTTATCGGATCAAAGCTTTTAGGACAACAATTTACCCGCCCTGAGTATTTTCATGGCCGGCCATCGGCCACTGATCCTCCATATGATGCCAGCAATTCATCAGGGAGTAATCTGGCGCCGTCATCAGCGAAATTATTGCAACAGGTCATGGCGCGCGTTGAACAAGTTCGGAAAGAAAATAGCCTGCCTTCAAACATCCCTATTCCTGCCGATCTGGTTTTAGCTTCCGCAAGCGGGCTTGATCCGCATATCAGCGTGGAAGCCGCACTGCTTCAGGTGTCGCGTGTTTCCAGGGGAAGGAAGATTCCCAAATCCATAATTGATAAAATTGTTGGGCAAAATACGGAAAATCCTTTTTGGGGGATTTGGGGAATGCCGCACGTAAATGTTTTGCAATTAAATATTGCTCTTGAGAGTATTGCAGTTCAGCGGTAAACTCAAGATAAGGTGACTTTATGGAAGAAAAAGATTTAAGACCTGATCCCGATGCCCTTTTAAAAGAAATAACAAGGGATGACGTCAAGAAAGGGAGGTTAAAAATATTTCTTGGTTATGCGCCGGGTGTTGGTAAGACTTATGCCATGCTCAATGATGCTCACGTGCTGAAGAAACGCGGCATTGATGTTGTTGTGGGTATTGTCGAAACACATAAGCGCTCCGATACTGAAGCGCTTCTTGTTGATCTAGAAATAATACCCAGAAAGGCAATTGAATATAAAGGGCTTCTCGTCAGCGAAATGGACCTGGATGCGATTCTCGCGCGGCATCCAGCGATTGTACTGGTGGATGAACTTGCCCATACCAATATTGAGGGCAGCCATCACCCCAAGCGGTATCAGGATATTGAAGAATTGCTGGAACAGGGAATTGATGTGCACACAACAGTCAATATCCAGCACTTTGAAAGCATGAATGACGCGGTGGCCAAAATCACCGGCGTACGTATGCAGGAAACATTGCCGGACACTTTTTTTGATCGTACTGATGAAGTTCAGATCGTTGATATTCCCTGGGAAGAGCTTATCCAAAGGTTGAAAGAAGGCAAGGTTTATTTCCCCAAGCAAGCCGAGAGTGCCATAGATCATTTTTTTCAGCGGGGCAATCTGTTTGCCCTCCGCGAACTCATGTTGACCCTTGTGGCCCGAAAAATGGATAGCGAACTCATTAATTATATGAGAGCAAAAGCGATTCGAGGCCCCTGGCCGGCTACGGAAAAGATGGTTGTCTGCATCGCCGCCAGTCCCTATGCCAAACAACTGATCCGCAAGGCTTATGCAATTGCTAAAGATGCTCATGCTGAGTGGTATGCGATCTATGTTCTGCCTACCGGTTTTACCGAACCTTCAGGAAGGGAAAAACTTTATTTAACAGATGCGCTGAATCTTGCCGAAGAGCTGGGCGCGAAGATCATGAGTCTTTCCGGCAACGATGTTGCTGATGAAATTATTCGTTTTGCACGGGAGAATAATATTACCCGGATCGTGATCGGTAAACCACTGCGCTCGGCAATTGTTGAATTTTTTAAAAGATCACCAGCATCCCGTTTGCTTCGTGCCGCAGGTGATTTTGAACTGCATCTCATTACTCCGACCATGGGGAAAAAAGAAGAAAATATCAAACCACCACCTAAACAATCGGCGTTTAAATTGTCACACTACTTTGTAGCGCTCAGCATGATTGCGGCAATCACGCTGATTAATATTTTGCTCCAGCATGTTGTTGATCCGTCTTCGCTTGTTTATATCTATTTAATTGCCATAAGCGTCAGTGCTTTATTATTTGGGATGTGGCCATCAATATTCGCCTCTATTATCAGCCTTTTAACCTACGATTTTTTCTTCACCATACCCATATACAGTTTTTCAATGAACGATCCAAAGGAAATAGTTAACGTATTGGTTTTCCTTTTTACCGCGATTACTGTCGGACAATTGGTAAAGATTGTAAAAAAACAGAATATCGCATTGCAGCTAAGGCTGGAGAGCGTTTCTCTGCTTGAAGAGATGAGCAAGGAATTTCTAACCCTTCCTCCGCTGGAGCAATTGGTGGAAGGACTGGCCACTTTTTCTAAGAAAACTATGAACACTCTGGCCTTCCTGCGTACTACAATTATTAATGACATCAGTGATCTTACTATAAAGTATGTTCAGAAAGTAATTAATGTCCCCTGTTTCGTTCTCTTCAAAGAAAAGAAGGGTGATTTGCAGTTATGGTCCAAGAGCAGTCCGGATTTGGAAATAAATCAAAACGATCTGGCTGTTGCCAAGTGGTCATTTGCTCACGGCGAAATCGCCGGCGCTGGAACGGAAACTCTGCCCAGTATCCCTTACTGCTTTCTGCCCATTAAATCCCAGGAGGAGATTCTTGGCGTAGTGGGTATCAAATATGAATTTAAAAATCTTCTTCCCGAACAGCGCCGTATTCTTGGAACAATATCCAATTTAACATCTCTGGTGGCTGCCCGCTGGGTTAAGATTTAGGTTATAATCCGCCTGAGGTGGTTGATGCACCCAATACGGCAAGTCAATTATTAAAGGATTAGTGAAATCTGAGCCTTCCCGCAAACGGGAATAAAAAGACGATAGTGCTTTGATTGGAAATATATAAAAAGGGAGCTTCACTAATAAGAAGCTCCCTTTTTATGTTGGAATTAACTTTTAATTGTAGCCTTCATCATAGGCAATCATATCCAGGTGCAGGGTGGCGATATCCTCGACATCAAGATCAACTTCTTCACTGGCATTAGGCAAATCCACCATTTTTATATAACGCCGGCATTTATTACACACATCCACCCGGTAGCGCTCCTCGCCCTCTACAGCGAAATATGCCAACGAATGCTGTTCTTCGTTGCCACAGAAAGGGCATTTAATACGCCGGAAATACCACTTAAATCCGCATTGATGGCAAAAAAGATACCGCTCTCCTTCTTCCCCGTTTCTAATTTCCCCAATTTTTGGTTCTTTACCGCAAATAGGACAGTATCCCTCTGTCCAGTGAGATTTATCGACGACTTGTCCGTATTTTTCGGCAACACATTCCAATTCCGGCCTTAAGCTTTCTTCAAGAAAGAGATCAATTAAATCCAGTTTATCTTCTTCCTCACTACCCGGTTTCAAATTTTCCACTATAGGCTCTTCTTCAGTAGGGTCAAATGAAGAACGAACCATTTTTTCCCAGTCGAATTGCCTGTCGTTTATAATTTTGAGAATATTTTTTGACTCTTCAGGCATTCTTTTTTCCGCGATAGAAATTAAAGAATAAAAATATTCTTTTGGTCGGAGTAAATCATATTGATTTCCTGTAAAATCAATCAGCGGGAGTCCACCTTCCATTTTTTGGCTGATTAAATTTTCATCCACCGTGAAAATGGAACTTTTCATGTTGTTTCGATATTGTTCCCGCAGGATTAAAATTTCTCCCAATATGTCCAAAAGCTCTGTGTAATGAGGATTTGTCGACTTGTAATCCTCTATTGTTTTCAAAGACTTGCGTAGCATTGCAACCATTAATTTTTAACTCCTCAAATAATTATTCATTTTTAATGATGCAGCTATATCCGCTTTCAAGGTGATGTTCAAGGGATATTTACTGCGGGGTTAATATGTGCATGATATGAAATAAATCAATGAATTACAACATTAGTAGAATATAAAAGTAATAATAATGAATAAAACCAAGGGTATAGGAAACAGTTTTTTTATTGTGAAACTCCAATTCCAAAAGCGTAGCAACCTAAAGGTCATCTGCGACGCAGCGGAATTGGTAAGTTGAACAATCCCGCACAGCGGAGGGTATAATACCTAAGCAGCTTGCTTTGGGGGTCATTCCCGTGATTGCTATTCTATACCTTAAGGTTTAACCGCTTCTTGAACTTTTTCTACTGGTTGTGCTTTTAGCGCAACAGGGCAGTTCTGTGCCTTGCAGTTTTGCGCCGGTTCCAGATGCTGTTTATTGCTTGCCGGCTGCCAACCTAAAATCAATAACAGTACAAAAAAACCAATTATATACGCTAAAATTACATGCCATCCCTTTCTTAACCAAAGCATTACATCGCGTGATTCGGGGAATTTGTTGGTGATGGCAACACCAGCTGAAGAACCAAACCAAATCATTGAACCGCCAAAACCTACGGTATAGGCAAGCATGCCCCAGTCGAAGTGACCTTGGTCGAGACAAAGCTTTGTCAAAGGAATATTATCGAATACAGCGGAAACAAAACCAAGGATAAATGCTGTCATCCACGATGCATCGGGTAGCGTTTCCACTGGCATAAATGAAGCAGAGGTTACCAAACATATCAGAAAGATAGAACCTTTTAAGGAGGCCGGAATCTCACACCAGGGGATCTTAGTAAATATTGCCCCAATCAGAAGCGCTACCCAAACACCAAGTGCTGGCATATCGTAGTAAACGTTGGAAAGGATTGCGCCAACAAGTATCAAAGCAACAATACCTAAGCGAACCCAATCAACCTTTGCATCGGGTTTAGCATCAGCAATAATCCTTTGATATTTGTCCTGCTGGTGCGCAGCAAACCATGCAACAATAACAAGAGCAACGCCGGCAGCGACATAGGCATGAAATACGTTAAAAGCGGAAACACCATCAATCCACATCATCGTAGTAGTGGTATCGCCGACAACGCTACCGGAACCTCCTGCGTTGGAAGCGGCGACAATAGCGGCAATAAATCCAATGTGAACCTTATGTTTAAATATAACCAGAGCGATTGTGCCACCAATCATTGCGGCGGCGATGTTATCGAGGAAGGATGACATAATGAATACAAAAACTAAAAGAACAAAAGGCCCCTTCCAGTCGTCGGGCAAATATTTGGGAAGGATATCGGGAACACCGGACTCCTCGAAAATTTTTGCCAGTACGGCAAAGCCAACGAGAAGGCTAAGAAGATTTACAATAATACCCCACTCTCCCTGGCGCATTTCTTTATGGATGAGCTGGTCGATAAACGGGTTGGTTCCGAAAAAATGCTGGGCAAATGGATAACTGGAAATAAAAAACAGTTTGTAAAGAATAATGGCTGTAAGGCCTATTAAGGCGACCCAGAATGTTTGATTATGGAATAGCGCAACACCAAGCAGCGTTAGTCCAAACAGAAAAAACTCAATCCTTATACCGCCAATCGATGGTCCGGAAGTACCGCCTGCGACAAATGCGAAGCAAGGGATTAGGATCAAAGCTGTAAAAAAGAAAAGCCATTTAAATAGTTTCGTTGCGATAAGAAGAAGTTCCTTTTTGTTGATGTTTTGTTGATAATACATTATTTCTAATGGAAGGGTGTATAATAAGAATAGTCTTGAGTGTCAATTCAATTCTGACAACCGTATTGCCTCAAATAAAATGCTACCGAAGAAAGGTTCGGGCAAATGATTATTTGCCCCTGAATAAAAACAGATATAATGATATGATACAAACAAAAGGAACCGAACATGAAAAAAATTTGCATATATTTAATGATGGCAGTTTTTTTATTGTGCTCTTTACCATTGGCGCAGGCACAGGAATACGGCAAAATTCGGGCGCTTCAGCAAAGGGCGGCTTATGTGACCAAACAAAAGAATGATTTTATCGTCCGGGTTTTGACTTCCTACAAAATCCTTCACGAAATTAACGAGCAGGGTGTTGTGATCCGCATCAATATGGATGAAAAATGGATGGATATAACCGCTATCGAAATTGTGCCGGTGCTCAAAGAAGCAACCGACAAACGTCAGCAAGTCGCCGCGCATGAATTATACTTTTTTACGGCAAACGGAATACTGGACGTGGTTTCGGAGCTAACGATCAGGTGATCACTACTTGCCAACCGAGCTTTTAGCTTGTGCCAGTTTATCTTTGTCCAGATAATATTTGCCGTTGCCGGTTTTAATAACTATTTTGTCGGCGATCAGGATGTTTAGCGCTTTTGGGCGGATATTCCCCGTGCCCACACGAAAGAAATTTTTTCGTTCTTCCTGAAGCTTGATCGCCTTAGCCGCGCTGAAGGCCTTGGCTTCTTCCATTTCGGCAATAATCTTGAAGCACGTCCGCCGCACGCCCAAGCCGCCCGCATATATTGCCAGCACGACAAAGACAATAAAGGCGACAAGCAGCAGAAGTATTTGTAAATATAATGGCATATTATTTTTCCACAATGGCGATTTCGGCGATTGTAATAATTATCTGATGAAATTTGTCCATATCCGTTCTTCCGTATCCGGCAGAGCAACCCCTGCTTTTTTGCCCGCTTGAATTGATTTTAAAAGCCAGGCCATATTCCTACCCAGCACCCGCATGGTCTGCAATCCTTCAAGATCCTGACGCACTTCCTGAGGCGTGTTTCCATGCACCATGTTCCAGTACTGGGATGAAACAACCGGCATGTTATTGATGGTAAAATACTTATTGAGCTGGTCCAATGCCGCGGAAGCGCCGCCCCGGCGGCAGCTCACGATTGCCGCACCCGGCTTGTAGGCAAATACGTCACTGCCGGCAAAAAAGCACCTATCCAGAAATGATTTGATAAAACCCGAAGGCCCGGCGTAATGCACCGGAGAACCGAAAATAAATCCATCCGATTTATCCGCCTTAACAAGCGCGACGTTGACGGCATCATCGTCAAACACGCATTTCCCCGTCTCCGAACATTTTCCGCAGGCCGTGCATCCTCTGATGGGTTTTTTCCCGATGTAAAATATTTCCGTTTCAATATCCTGCATGTTCAATTCCTTTTCTACTTCACAAAGGGCTGTGTAGGTGCATCCTTTTTTGTTCGGACTTCCATTTACCAATAATACTTTCATTTTATATGACTCCTGCGATGATTGAGATTATATGGGATATTAATTATATCTAGTATTATCAATATTCTGTGATCCCCGCAATCTTCTTGGCCAGCTTTTTCTTCTGCTCAAGATTTCCCTGACGGCCGATCATTATTCGCTGTGCCTGTGGTGAACCCGCGCCGTGCATGGATTCAGTCCGGTAACCGACGGCAGCCGTACCGAGAGTAATATTTTCGACCAGGCGCATAATACGGCAGCGATCCTCGAAAGAAACATTGGCTGCGCCTTTCAAATATTTTTCCAGGACTTTGCCAATCTCCGGATGTTGCAGATCTTTTTCTGATGCCATAGTCACCATTAGTCCCCCGGCAATATCTTCGGCCAGACGGGCGATTTCGTAGGGGAAACGGGTCACATTTTGCTTGCAGACATTGGCCAGAAGCAGATCAATCAGATAGGTTCCTGATGCGGTTTTATGACCCTGCGAAGAACAGGCAATGCCGCAGGAATAAAGGGTCTCGTTCAAATGCGTCATTTCGATCAGCTTATCTTTAACATGAGAGGCCTTGGAGGCTCCGTTATAGTCGGCAGCCAATGCCGCAGCACCGATTAAAACATCTCCTACGCCAACTTTACAGCCGCCGTAGCTCTGACGGTGATAGCCGGCAAATCTCTCCACCAGCATTGAGCTGAATTCATATTCGCCGCACATAAGCACATTTTCCCAGGGAACAAAAAGATTATCGAAGACCATCAGGGCTTCATGGCCTCCGAATTGGGCGTTGCCCACATCAATAGTGCCACCTTCCATTTTACGGGTATCGCAGGATTGACGCCCGTAGATATAATAAACTCCGTCAGCATCCGCTGGGCAGACAAAAGAGACGGCATAATCGGCGTCCTCTTTTCCCATGGTAAGAGTGGGCATCACCAGTATCCAATGAGAATTGACCGCGCCGGTTTGGTGGGCTTTCGCGCCACGGACAATGATTCCCTTATCATTTTTTTCTACCACATGGACAAAAAGATCAGGATCGGCCTGCTCGTGAGGTGCCAGGCTCCGGTCGCCTTTTGTGTCAGTCATGGCGCCATCAACGGTAAGATCCTCATCCTGAACCATTTTCAGAAATTTAGTGAATCGTTCATGGTACTTGGTGCCCAGTTTCTTGTCCATTTCAAAGGTTGTGCTATCCACGGCATTCATGGCGTCCATGCCCACACAGCGCTGAAAGCACGAAGCCGTCTGTTGCCCCAAGAGACGCTGCATTTTAACCTTTTTGACCAGATCATCCGTGTTCTGATGAAGTGTGGTAAAACGGTTGATCTTTTTACCCGTAAGATGTGATTTGGTTGTCATCAGATCTTCATGTTGCGGGTCCTGGGCAAGGGCATAAGTCATTTTTACTGAATTCATCGAAGGTCGAATGATGGGGTTATCCACAGGGTTTTTGATAAGCTCTCCCATCAGGTAAATTTTAAAATTCATTTTGCGCAAACTATCTTCATACTGCTGCGGCGTTTTCAGTGCCATCTTCATACCCCCCCGAACTTGGCCATTGTGATTATCCTGATTGTTTGCCTGACATTGTGTCAATTTTTACATCTATAATAATAATTTTGTCAAGTTCATCATCGGAGTAAGAAAAACCGCTTTTCCCGGCGTATTTTTCCATTAGTATATCAAGCGCCTTTTTCTTCCCGCAATTGTCTTCAATAAAAAAGGCCTGACCGAATCCGATAACACTCACATATTTCATTCCCCAGGAACAAGCTTTCTTGCCCCCAACAATTTCACGTTCGATATCCATTTCAAAACATACTGAATTGTTTTTTCGAAGAATATCAATTTTCCGGCCTTCTTTTGCCGAGTGAAAATACAGATGATTATTGCTTACGGCAAAATTGACCGGAACTATATATGGGTAATTCCCATCAACTAACGCGATCCGGCAGCAGTTCGTTTTTTTTATGATCGTGTCAATTTGCTGGCGATCTTTAATTTCTTTATCGTTTCTTCGCACTTTACCCCCTCATCCAAATTATTCACAAGAAATCTTGCTTTATTATCACTGGTTATGATAAAAAAACACAATATTTTGTGTTCTCCGCTTTTTAAAAGTGTCAGATGAAGACAGTTAACCGATGATTAATGGGCAGGTTAAGCGCGATCTGGTTTCCGGGGAAGAAGCTGTCAATTCCGCAACAAATGCGGCCAAGTAAATAGTTTGCCGGTTTTAAGTGAGCCGTCAAAAAGCAAAGGAGTCTTTTAATATAATCCGTGGATAAAAAAACAAATCGCGCCATAGGTGTGTTCGATTCCGGCATTGGCGGTCTGACCGTCGTGCGTGCTTTAATGGAACGCCTGCCTTTTGAAGACATCATTTATTTCGGTGATACCGCGCGCGTGCCTTACGGTATCAAATCGGTGGAGACAATTAATCGTTACGCCTTACAAATTACCGATTTTCTTATTCAGAAGGATGTGAAGCTGTTGATCGTGGCCTGCAATACAATGGCCGCAGTGGCTTACGAGGCTATTCGGAATTTATCGCCCGTACCGGTGCTGGAGGTGATTGAAGCCAGCGCCAAAAGCGCCGCACACGATACCCGCAACAAATCTATCGGGGTTATCGGGACGCCGGCGACAATTAACAGCAACGCCTACGCCCGCGCCATTCACTTATTGGACAAAGAAGCCAAAATATTTTCTCAGGCCTGCCCGCTATTGGTGCCGCTGGTGGAGGAAGGCTGGTTTGATCATCCGGCGACAAGGCTTATTGCCGAAGATTATTTAAAACCGGTAATTGCCGAGCAAATCGATACATTGGTTTTGGGCTGTACTCATTACCCGCTGCTCAAACCGATGCTGCAGGAAATTGTTGGGCAGAAAGTAAAATTAATTGACTCGGCGGAAGCGATGGCCGATATTACCGCGGAGCTGATCAATAAAGAAAATATGGGCAATTCAAGCGGTAAGCCGGCGGATTATCTGTTTTGTGTAACTGACGTACCGTATCGTTTTCAGACGATTGGCGAGAGGTTTTTGGGGCGAACTCTGTCTCGTGCGGAAATGGTCATCCTTTAAACTAAATTTTCGCTATAAACGGGAAATATGAGCAGAGAGATTATTTATGAAAATTATCCTTGCCGGTTATAATATAGATTACGATCTGATTCGCGAGCTCAAAGAAAAAAGTGGGTTTAAGCAGGATTTGACGCCGGAAACTATTTCGGCCGCTTACGCCCGGATCAGCCGCAGTCCCAAGCCGGTTAATGAACTGCGGGAAATCGCCCGCGCGGAAGTGGACAAATCCCGAAAGTCCAATAACAACATTGTTTTTGAAATGGGGCACAGTTCCGTCGCGGAGCATGCCGTCTTTAATATTGACGTGATCGGAGTTTCCCGGCTACTGGTGGAAGAAATTGAGAAATTCCGCTTATGCTCGTTTACGGAAAAATCCCAGCGTTACGTTCTTTTCAATAATGATTTTGTTATTCCCGGAGAAATTCAGCAGGCGGGGATGACTGATTTGTATGTCGCGACTGTCAGGATGCAAAACGACTACTATTCTCAACTCTATGAGCAGTTAAGGCCATATGTTTTTGCTGAAAATAAAACACTTGCGGAAAACCCGGCCAACAAATCGCTTCTGGAAGGATGGGCTAAAGAAGATGCCCGCTACGCCATAGCTCTGGCCACGGAAACTCAACTGGGAATGACTATTAGCGCCCGCAATCTCGAATTAATGCTCAGAAGGCTTGCCGCCCTGCCACTGGCGGAAGCACAACTCTACAGCAGAAATCTTTACGCGGCCACAAAAGATGTTGCGCCATCTCTCATCCGCTACACTCAGGCAACTCAATATGACCGAGTCACCAGACAAAATTTAAAAAATCAAACCCAAAAGCTTATGCAAAAAAATTCACCTCTGCAGGAAACACCGGATAAATCATCTGATGTTCAGCTGGCTTTCGCCACGCCGGATGCTGATCTTCAAATTGCCGCCACACTGCTTTTTTCATCTTCAGGTTTTAATTACGATCAATGTTTAACGCAGGCAAGGCGAATGAGCGCGCGCGATAAAACGAGTTTGTTTAAGAGTGCTTTTGCCAACATTAAACCCTATGATGCGGTCTTGCGGGAGTTGGAAAATGTGGATCTGCAATTTGAGCTGATTCTGAGCGCCAGTTGTTTTGCGCAGCTCAAGCGCCACCGCATGGCAACAATTATTTCTCAGGATTATGATCCACGTCTGGGTGTGACAATTCCTGCGGCTGTGCGCGCCGTCGGTTCGCAAAAAGAGTTTATGGAAGTGATTAAAAAGACAAACGACGCATACACTCAGATAAAACAAAAACATCCGCTGGCAGCAGCGTACGTTCTGACGAATGCTCACCGCAAGAGAGTATTAATGAAAATAAATGCCCGGGAATTGTATCATCTAGCCCGCCTTCGAACTGACGAGCACGCCCAATGGGACATTCGCGAACTTTCAGAAAAAATGCTCAAGCAGGCGAGAAAAGTTATGCCTCTGACGCTGATGATGGCTTGCGGCAAAGATAGTTTTGATAAACTCTATAAAAATTTATTTTCGCCTCATGTCTGACTAAATCATCCACTTCATGCCATTTCTAAATCAAAGATGATATCGAGGCGGCAGGGAGAAGGCGACGATGCGTATTTTATATACGTTGAGGAAGCCGACGACGCAGACAACAAAAATAGCGCTTTGATTTAGAATTGGTATCACATGATTGATAAAAAGCAATTGCACATTCTCCTTTACGCCACCACTACAAGCGCGTTTCTGACGCCTTTTATGGGATCGGCAGTCAACGTTGCCCTGCCTATTATTGCTAATGAATTATCCATGACGGCATTGGCTCTGAGTTGGGTAGCTACCGCTTTCCTTTTGGCTGCGGCGATAACCCTTGTACCCTTAGGGCGGCTGGCCGATATTTATGGCCGGAAAAGAATATTTCTCTATGGCGCGATAATTTTCACTGCGGCCTCCCTCCTTTGCGTATGGTCTCCTACACAAACTTTCTTAATTGTAATGCGCGCAATCCAGGGCATTGGCGGAGCGATGATCTTCAGCACCGGGACGGCAATCTTGGTTTCCGCATATCCTGCAGGTGACCGGGGCAAAATACTGGGAATTAATATCGCTGCCGTTTACATCGGACTGACAGTTGGTCCTTTCATTGGTGGTCTGCTCACGGAGCATTTAGGCTGGAGATACATTTTTGTTTTTACGGCTATGTTGGGAACTATAGTTATTGTGCTTACAAAGGTTATGGTTAAAGAAGAATGGGTGGGAGCCAAAGGTGAAGGATTTGACCTTGCCGGATCCTTGCTTTATGCGTTAGCACTTTTTGCCATCATGTACGGTCTTTCTTTACTTCCCTCCTGGATGGCTATTTTACTGATTGTCGCCGGACTGATCTGCTTCGTCTTCTTCATTTTTCGGCAGCTGAAAATACCATTCCCTTTGTTAAATATCCGCTTATTTTTAGATAACAAGGTATTTGCCTTTTCCAATCTTGCGGCATTGATCAATTATTGTGCTACATTTGCAGTAACCTTTTTGCTCAGCCTTTATTTGCAGCACATCAAAATGCTCACACCTTCTCAAACAGGCGTTGTTCTTATTGCCGAGCCGGTTGTGCAGGCGCTCTTCTCACCTCTTGCAGGAAGGCTCTCCGACCGTTATGAACCACGGATAATTTCCTCCATCGGCATGGCGCTGAATGTTGTCGGCCTCATTCCATTGATCTTTATCCATAATGATACAAACATTTCCCATATTGTAATTTGTTTGATAATATTAGGGATTGGGTTTGCTCTTTTTTCCTCGCCTAATGTTAATGCTACAATGAGTTCGGTGGAAAATAAATTTTATGGCATAGCTTCGGCGACTCTGGGTACCATGAGACTGGTCGGACAGATGTTCAGCATGGGTATTACAATGCTCGTCTTTGCTGTAATCTTAGGAAACAATACTATATCCAACGCTAACAAGCCGCTACTTCTGCAAAGCACTCAAATTATTTTTATTATTCTGGCCGTTATTTGTACCGCAGGTATTTTTGCATCGCTTGCGCGGGGTCGTGTGCATGAGAAATAACATTATCAGTTTAGCCATCGGGCTTATCGCCGGATTTTTTAGTGGCATTTTTGGAATTGGCGGTGGCTTGATTATGATTCCTCTGATGGTGGGTATCCTCAAACTCGGCCAGCATCAGGCGCATGGCACCAGCTTGGTCGCCATCGTATTTACCGGGCTGAGCGGCGCAATCAGCTACGCGCTCAATGGCTCCATCAATCTAACCGCCGCATTATGTCTGGCGGCAACAGCCATGCTCACAGCCCGCGCCGGAGCTCACTACTGCCATTTGCTTCCCGCATGGAAATTAAAAAAATATTTTGGAGCGTTTCTGATTTTGTGCGCCATTCTTCTGATTTTAAAACCGTTTATCAGCAAATCTACCGAAGCCGTACCTCTTTATTTTCAAATAGGAGTGTTTTTAATAACCGGCGCTTTTACCGGATTTCTTTCCGGCATGATGGGTGTCGGTGGCGGGACAATCATGGTTCCGTCCATGGTATTGCTTGCCGGTTTCAGCCAGCATTTAGCTCAGGGAACATCACTTTTAGTCATGATTCCGGCAGGAGGCGTCGGCGCATTCACGCACTGGAAGTTGGGCAATGTGGCAATGGGCATTCTAGCCGGACTTGTGCCGGGAATTATATTAGGTGCTTACCTGGGCGGATATATTGTCCACTTTATTCCGGATACACCGCTTCGCCTGGCGTTTATCGCCGCTATAATTTTTATGGGTTTTCGCTATGTTCGTTCATCAGCGCCCAATGATGTTTTAGTTGATTAATATTGCTGCGGTAAGAAAATCTACCAACTTTTGGAATAATGAAATACCGTGTTAGCCTTTAACGCTAATCCTCAGGCATAACCCACACAATTTGTTCTTTGCGAACAATTATAGTTTTTCCCGGTTGCCCGGCGACGGAGGCATCGGTCACAACCGCAAAGTTGGCTTCGTCCGAAGAATTGAGTAAATCGGTTAATCTGGCGTAAGTCTTGATATTGATTTTTCCCTTGATCGTGGTTCCGTCTGTGAGACGAACCGATATGCTTTTCTTGTTCTGTTGTTCTTTCATACGAACCCTCCCGTTTGGAGTTATGTAAGTAAATGGTAATTTACAGATTGGAAGTTACTTAGTATTATACATAATAAATATCAAGCATTTCAATCTTTATTGTGAAACTCCAATGTAGTAACCTAATAACCTAAAGGTCACACGAGGTCATCTGCGACGCAGCGGAATTGGTAAGTTGAACAATCCCGCACAGCGGAGGGTAATGAGGCTCAAACTTCAAAAGCGAAGCGAAATGAAGTTTGTTAGCCGAATTATCCAGCATAAGCAGGATATAATACCCCGCAGCTTGCTGCGGAATCTGTTTCCAAAGCTTGCTTTGGGGTTCAAACCCGTGATTGTGGTGTCGAAGGAATGACTGACTTTGACGTTTCTCGGAAGTAGGACAAAGGACTCATGCATCTTTGGACGAAGTATTTGGTCTTCATCTTTATCGCTCTTTACTCCTTTTTTGCATGTTGACACATTGGCACATTTAAAGTTAAAGGGTTACTAGATTTTTCCAAGGAAGTGCCAAGGTCACTGGTGGGCCTCCTGGACTTCAAATCCAGTGTGTGGCGCTAGAACCGTCACAGGTGGGTTCGATTCCCATGCACTTCCGCCAATTTATTAGCAAATTCCGATATTCATCGAATATAATTCTTTAACCTATCTTTAACTTTGTTTAACCTTCCGACTTTTGCACCCCACGCTGGATTTGAAGTAATATCCTTCTTTCGTGGGATTGAAATC
>Ga0208495_1000065_pt1 | contig 66045 bp, 61 predicted proteins | sample CryBogmetaGMA14M_FD_184551 | JGI IMG/M metagenome (GOLD analysis project Ga0208495, IMG submission 184551) | Freshwater microbial communities from Crystal Bog, Wisconsin, USA - MA14M (SPAdes) | ecosystem: Environmental > Aquatic > Freshwater > Lake | place: Crystal Bog, Wisconsin, USA...
CCCTAAAACCGGTCCAGTTTTTGAGGAACCATTAGGAGAACTACTTCTCCTGCCGGACAAGCTGTCGGTGTCTTCATCGGCACAAAGCAGCAGGAAAAACATGCATCCTGCCTATCTATTCATAAATCTTCTCATCGGCAGCGTCCGCTTCCTGGGCGTCGCGCTCAAAGTCCCGGGCAAGGCGCTCGGTCTTCGTCTTGAAGAATTCCCGATACCACTCATGGGCGGTGATCATGGACATCACTTCGCTCGTACCGGTCCAGATGGAGGCGAGCCGCACGTCGCGGAATATCCGCTCGATGGGAAAGACGTTGGTATAACCGATGCCACCCATGACCTGCATCGCGTTATGGACCACTTTCTGGCAGGATTCGGTAATAAATTTTTTCGATTCGGAGACCATCCGGCGGAGCCTGTGCATCTCGACCCCTTCATCCACGGCGCGAGCCGTCACATAGGCCATGGCACGGGCTGCGTCTAAAAGCATGACCGCTTCGGCCACCTGGAAGCTGACCCCTTCGAATTCTGCGATAATTTTACCGAAGGCCTTCCGGCGTGCCGTATAGTTTGTGGCAATGTCCAGGGCCGGCCGGGCCGCCCCGATGGTCATGGCGGCCGTTCCCAGACGTTCCGGAATCATCATCGTGTTGAAGACATGGTAAGCGCCGTTGATTTTGCCCACCACATTTTCTTTCGGCACCTGAACATCCCGGAAGACAAGCCTTGCCGTTCCGCCGCCGCGGCATCCCATGAGGCCGTATAGATATTTGGTTTCCACACCCGGCCCCCGGTCAACGATGAAGGCCGTCAGGGATTCCTGGGGTTTGGCGGCGGGATCAAAATTGGTTCGTGCATACAGGAGGAAGTAATCCGCTCCTTCACCGCCGACGATGAAACGTTTTTGACCGTTCAAAAGGAAGTAACCTCCCCTGTCTTCAGCTTTTGTTGTCGCACCAAAGAAATCAGACCCGCCCCGGGGTTCGGTCAGGCCTTCGGCTGCAAAAATATCGCCGCGCAGGAGCGGTCGGACATACTTTTCTTTCTGTTCATCGGTGCCGTGCAGGATGATGGCGTCACAGACCAGTTCCGCGCCGACACCGAATACACAGGCAAACTCATAGCCGAGGGTTCCGATCTCCTCCATCAGCATGCAGGTTGTCACCCAGTCCATCCCCCGGCCGCCCCATTTTTTGGGGTAACGGCAGCCCAGGAGGTTGCGTTTCCCCGCCTCCTGGAGAAACTCCTTGGGAAACTTGATTTTGTCTGTGTCCATATCGAGGATCATCTGTCGCGGGACCCATTTGACCAGGTCGCGGGCCTCGTCTCTGATCTTCAACTGTTCCTGGGTGAGCATGTAATCAAACATTTCAAACTCCTTCCTGGTTAGAGACTCATGATTTTTGAGACCTTTGAAAAATGGCTCCGCCGCGGCTCAAAATCTTTTTCGCTACAGAGATGATAAGGATTAAATAGGATTGAAATCAATCAATCAGTCTAATTTCTGGAAAGTCGAAAAATCTTTGATTCGCCGCTTACGAACCATTTTTCACCGGTTCTGCAAAGCTCTCTTTTATGAATGATGCGATACCTCCTTTTCAGTAATTCACCTTCAAGCGCTCTCCGTGACCTCCCGCAGCGCAAGGTCCTGGTAGGCATGGAACAGCCTGTGGCAGAAGGCATCCCACCGCCTGCAGACCTCCAGGGTTTTTTCATCCATCTGGAACAGGTCAGGATGAGAAACCAGTTCCGTGATGTCTCCGGATAATTCTCTGATCAGGGCTTCATCCAGTCCCGACAGGATGTTCCTGACAAATTCCGACGGCTTGTACCAGGCGGCAACGCGCTGCAGGTCGCGGTAAATCTGGGTCAGCAGCACATTTCTCGGTCCCTCCCATAACTCGTTAACGGCAGAGTCCCGGTAAATTCTCGGCAGGGATGAAAAATCCTCCATGACGCCGTGCCCGCCGAAAATCGACATGGCTTCACGGATGACATCCGTACTGTCCCAAGAGGCGGTAATCTTCTGCAGCATAATCAGTTCGCGGATATCAAAACGCTTCTTTTTGGTTGCTTCCGGTTCGTCAGTGACCAGACCGCCCTTCATTCCCCCTTCCAGGGTCAGAAAATCCCGGTACAATTTGAAGGCACCGGCAGTGGTTCTCTTGGCTGCATGATCGATCCTGGCGAGCTGCCCGGCCACCATGGGGAAATGGCCAATGGTCAAGCCAAAGGCCTGTCTGAAATCGGTATATTTTTTGGCTTCCCGCACGGCACGCGTCATAAAGGCAGCGGCACAAAGCCCTACGGTCAGACGGGAGTATGTCAGGACGATGCCCACCACATTGGCGACTCCCTTTTCCAGGGGGCCGACGGGATAGGCGACAGCGCCGTTGAAGGTCAGCTCACCTGTGGTCAGTTCGCTGGTGCCGATCTTCCATTTGATCCGGTCGATGGTGTAGCCGTTCCGGATTTCCTTCTCCTTATTGCCCGGAAGCCAGGAGGGAACGACAAAAAGGGCAACTTTCTCCGATCCTGTCGGCTTTGCTGTCACGACGGCATAGTCAGCGTGGGTCGCTGAACAGAAAAATTTTGTCCCGTAGAGCCGCCACAGGTCGCCCTCCTTTGCCGCCTCCAGAACATTGGAGGGAACGTCGGAGCCGCCCTGAATTTCGGAAAGATACTGGGCGCCGATGGCGAAATTGCCATCGATGCCTTCCTTGCAGTCCTGCAATATCCGTTTTGTTTCCGGTGAGTCGGCAAACTTTTCCAGGAGCATGACCAATCCTTCCGTGCAGGTGATCGGACAGGCGATACAGGCTTCTCCATTCTGGTAGATCAGATACATCTTGATGAGTTTGACCCATGGGGAAGTCTTGTCGGAAAAGAAGGCCTCGGAAAATACTTCCTTTTCGAGAATCTCCGTTTCCCGGGGACGGACAATCCGATCGATGCGGTTGTGATGGCCGTCGTAGGGCACTAAATAGGGGCGCTTCTCCGGCCAGGCGATGCTTTCTGCAAGATCCCGCCACCGGAAAGAAGCTTTCTTTGAAAACTCACCGGCTTTGGCATTCACCTGTTCCCATTCATCACCGGCGAAATAACGTACCACCTTCTGGATGAACGGATCATCCCGATAGTAATCCACATTACGTCTCCACTCAAGATATTCATTAAAATGATAGGGATTGTTTCGATCAGGCAACGACATATGGGCCTCCTTGAAAATTATTCGTTTCCGCGTGCTTTTCTAACCATGGAACGGACCGGTGATTATGCTATAAACCATTGGCCGGCATTGTCAATCCTGAATTTCGCCGGTGAGGATGGCCGCGTCCGGACCGGACGGCACGATGGCCTTGAAGATTGCCGCTGGATATGATAAAAGGCGACTTATGCAAAACTCTTAATCTCGCAAACTGAGGAGGGACTGATTTTGCCGAAAGTCAGCTTCGGGAGCAAGTGGGGGCGCGTTTCCACGAACGTCAGCAAGGGCGGGGGAACGGGAAAGTCCGCCGAAGATGTCGTCAGAGAACTTAAGAAGGCCGATGAGAAGCCTCCTGGTGAAGATTACCGGGAGCGATCGCTGGCCATCCATGGTTTGATTTGCGCGCGGTGCGGTCGTGAATTTGATTCGCTGAACCGTCACCTCCTGACCGTTCATCACAGGGATGGAAACCATTACAATAACCCGCCCGATGGCAGCAACTGGGAGAATCTCTGTGCTTATTGCCATGAGGATACCCACAGCCGGGGTGTCCTGGGTGATTATCTGGAAGGGTCTGCACCGGCAAAAGAGGTGAGTCTTGTTTTTCAGGATGAGCGGGATCGGGGCATCTCGTCATCCGGATTGACCCCGCTGGGCGAAAAATTGAAGAAGGCGCTGGCGGAAAAAAAAGTCAAATAGCGGATGCGAATGGGAATCCCTGAATATCCTGAATATTTCAAAACTGCCATAATTTTACTTGATTCACCGGATATCCTGTGGTATGAAAGCGCGGTTTTTGACATAGCCAAGATACCTTTTATCCTTCTGGGTTCCTTTATTTTCTTGAAAAAAGCCGTTTCAGAGACAGGGACGCACTGTTTAAAATAAAGCAGATCAGAGAAATCTTCATATTAAAGAAAAGGAGGTAGAGTGCAGTGGACGTATTAGATCAGGGAATTGGCAAAATTTTCACAGATCCGGATGCGGATAAGGCCAGAGCGTTTTTCAGGAAGAAAAACCGCAAGCTGGAAAGCAAGCTTATGACCGTTAAAGAAGCGGTTGAGAAATTTGTCAAGGACGGCGATTATCTGACCCTGGGGGGATTCGGCGCAAACAGGATTCCCGCTGCCGTCGCTCACGAGATCGTGAGACAGGGAAGAAAAAATATGGGTTTTGCCGGTCATACCTCGACCCACGATTTCCAGATTCTCTGTGCGGGGGAAGTGTTCAACAAGCTGGATGTCGCGTACATCGTCGGTCTGGAAGCGCGCGGTTTGTCTGCCAATGCCAGGAAATACATGGAAAGCGGCAAGGTCGACGTCAGCGAATGGACCAATTATTCTCTGTCGGTCCGTTTCAAGGCAGCCGCAGCAGGCGTTTCCTTTTATCCCTCCAGAAACATCATGGGAACAGATACCTTCAAATTCAGCGGCGCCAAAATCATCCAGTGCCCCTTCACCGGGACCAAATACGCGGCGATGCCGGCGATTTTTCCGGACGTTTCCGCCATTCATGTTCATGAAGCCGACATTTACGGAAACTGCCGTGTGCGAGGGATTACCGTTTCCGATTTCGATGTGGCAAGAGCCTCAAAAAGATTGATTATTACCTGTGAAAGGCTGATTCCCAATGATGAGATCCGGAGAGATCCGAGCTACACCGTGATTCCTTACTGGCTCGTCGATGCGGTCTGCGAAGTGCCTTTCGGCAGCTATCCCGGGAACATGCTGGGTGAGTATTTCTCGGACGAGGAACACCTACGGGAATGGATGAAGGTCGAACAGGATCCCGATGAATTCAAGAAATTCCTGGATAAGAACATTTATAGTTGTAAGGATCATTTTGAATACATCGAGAAGAATGGCGGCCTGCACAAGCTGCAGATGCTGAGACAGAAGGAATGGATGTTTATCGGCGCGAGGTCATAAGAAAGGAGGAGACAGAAACAATGGCTGATTTTAATACAATGGAATTGATGATTTGTACCGCTGCGAGAGAGCTGGAAGACGGCGCCTCCGTAGGGGTTGGAACCGGGGCACCCTGCGCGGCAGCGATGCTGGCACAAAAAACAGGTTCCCCCAATCTGGTGATTTTATTTGAAGCCGGCGGTGCGGCCCCCTTGATCCCGGAAATGCCCATTTCCGTGGGGGATTCCCGGACCACCTGGAAGGCCGTTATGGCCAGCGGCATGTGCGAAATCATGGAAACGGCCTGCCGGGGGATGATAGATTATACCTTCCTCGGTGGCGCCCAGATCGATATGTATGGTAACTTGAATTCAACCCGGATCGGCCCGGATCATCAGAAGCCGAAAGTCCGGTTCCCGGGCAGCGGCGGCGCGAACGACTTTGCCTCCTTCTGCTGGCGCATGATGGTCATGACGCCCCAGGACCCCAAGCGTTTTGCTGAGAAGATTAATTATATCACTACGCCCGGCTGGTTACAGGGAGGCGACTCCCGGGCGAAATCCGGACTTCCGCTGGGAGCGGGCCCTTACAAGATCATCACGAACATGGCCGTCATGGATTTCGAGCCGGAATCCAAGCGGATGAGACTTATTGCGGTGAACCCAGGTTATTCAGAAAAGAACGTGCAGGAAAACTGCGGCTTTGAACTTCTGAAGGCCAAGAAGATTGTGGAAAACAAACCACCGACAAAAGAAGAGCTCCATATGCTGCGGGATGAAATTGATCCCTATCGTTACGTCATCGGGCGATAAGCAGGTTTAAGAAAAGGAAATCGTTCTAAAGGCCGGGGCAGATGCCCCGGCCTTTTTTTGTGGATTTTGTAATGACAGTTATTGAATGGAGAATTCTACATAACCGATGGAAAATGGTTCGCAAGCGGCGAATCAAATGTTTTTCGCCTTACCAGAGATGAAGGCAACGGCTCGTCATCCATGAAAAAGATTTTGAGATGCGGCGAGACATTTTCATCGGTCTCTTATAATGAGAGGCCCGTTTTCCCGGTTGGAGACCATCTTGTCGCCCACGGATGTGCCGCAGTAAACGCAGGTATAATCAAATTTTTCCCCGTTGGTCAGAACGAGCAGAAGCCGTTTCCTCACAGGGACGGCCTGCCGGCAGGTCGGACAGTAGAGTTGCGTCGCGTCAAAATCACTGTACTGTTCACGTTTCATATTTTTTTACTCCGGACGGTCTGTTTTTCTCTAGTGGATGGCCGGTTGTCAAAATCAGGGATCCCTCCGGCATTCTCGAGCCAGACCGTCGGCTCGCTGTCACTGGGGGCGCGGTAGTCTCCTCGGGGAGAGAGGGAACCCCCGGAGCCGACCTTCGGGCTGTTGGGAATGCAGGACCGTTTGAACTGGCTGGTTTTGAAGAAGCGATACAGATAGACATTCAGCCAGTGCTTGATCTCCCCGATGTTATATTGATTTCTCTTATGCTCCGGCACGTCGGGCCAGAAACCCAAGGTTTTATCCCGCCAGGTGCAGTAGGCCATGAAGGCGATTTTCGTGGGCAGATAACCGAAACGGGTTGTATAAAAATTATTGAAATCCTGTAATTCAAAGGGCCCGACGACGGATTCTGTTTTCTGCTGTGGCTGATGACCTGCCTGGCCGGGGATCAGTTCCGGACTGATTTCCGTTTCCAGAATATCCAGGAGCACTTCCGACGCGTCCGGTGAAAAAATCACCTTCCGGGCAACCCAGCGAATCAGGTGCTGGATCAGGGTTTTTGGGACGCTGGCATTGACGCTGTAATGGGACATGTGGTCCCCAACGCCATAGGTGCACCATCCCAGCGCCAGCTCGCTGAGGTCACCGGTACCGATGACCAGCGCATTTCGCATATTGGCTAGACGGAACAGGTGGGAGGTTCGTTCACCGGCCTGGATGTTTTCAAAGGTGACATCGTACACTTCCTTACCCGCGGCATAGGGATGGCCGATATCCCGGAGCATCTGCAGACAGCTTGGGCGGATGTCGATTTCATTGGCCTCAACGTCCAGCGCCGCCATTAATCGGCGGGCGTTGGTATAGGTTTTGTCGGTGGTGGCAAAGCCCGGCATGGTATAGGCCAGGATATGCGACCGGGGCAGCTTCAGGAGATCCATGGTTCGTGCCGCGACAATCAGGGCATGGGTGGAATCAAGACCCCCGGAAATGCCGATAACCACATAATGAATGCCCGATGCTTTCAGGCGTTTGGCCAGTCCCTGGACCTGGATGTTGTAGGCCTCATAGCAGCGTTGATCACGTTTGGCCGGATCGGCCGGGATGTAGGGAAAGCGGGGATACAACCGGCTCAGCAGGATTTTTTTTTTAATCGGATTGACGGGGAAAGATACCTTGCGGAAGGCCGCCAGCCTGTCCCGGTGGGTCCGGGCGTTCTGTCCAAAACTTGTCATCCGCATTCTGTCCTGCGCCAGACGGTCTAAATCCAGCTCCGCATAGATCACCTGGGGGATGTTTGAAAATCGTTCCGACTCGGCCAGGAGGGTACCATTTTCATAAATCATGGCATGGCCGTCCCAGGCCAGGTCGGTCGTAGATTCTCCCGGACCTGCAGCGGCATAGAGGTAAGCAGCGACGCACCTTGCGGACTGATTGGCGGCCAGGCTGTTGCGGTATTCGGATTTTCCGATGGTGATGTTGGATGCCGATAGATTACCGATAACGGTTGCTCCGGCCATGGCGGCAAAGCTGGATGGTGGAACGGGGACCCAGACATCTTCGCAGATTTCAATGAAAAATTTAAAATTCGGAATGTTCGTGACATCAAAAAGGATATCGCTGCCGAAGGGAATATTCTCCTGTCCGCACAACGGAATCGTTTTCGAGAGGATCTCTTCCGCCGGACGGAACTGCCGTCCTTCATAGTATTCCCGGTAATTGGGAAGGTATGATTTAACGGCAATGCCGAGAATACGGCCCTGATAGAGCACAATCCCGCAGTTGAAAAGCGAAGTGTCGACTTGCAGGGGAACCCCGACCACCAGAATAAGGTTTAACGCGCTGGTGTTGTCGATGATTTTCTGAAGAGCATCCCGGACACTTTTCAGCAGGGCATCCTGATGAAACAGGTCTTCGTTGGAATAAGCAGAAATGCACAGTTCAGGAAAAAGCGCAAAAATGGCGTCACCCGCCGCAGCCTGCCGGGCCAGTTTGACGATCTCTCCGGCATTGAAGGGAACATCCGCCACCCGGACTTCCGGTATGCAGAGAGCGACCCGGATAAAACCATGCTGATAGAGATCAAAAAATTGTTTCATATCAGACGATGCCATCGGCTATATTATTCCTTTTCCACGTAGGCATAAGCGCTATGGTTGTGAATACTCTCATAATTTTCCGCTTCCACGCTATACCAGGTAAAATTTTCATTGCCGTTCAAGTGTTCGGCAACCTTTCTGACCACATCCTCGACGAACATCGGATTTTCATATCCTTTTTCCGTGACGAACTTTTCGTCCGGCCGTTTCAAGAGGGAATATACCTCGCCACTGGCAGAGTCCTCGATGATCCGGATTACGTCTTCAATCCAGAAAAACTTCTTGAATCTGAGTTTCACGGTAACCATGCTCCGCTGATTATGGGCGCCTTTGTTGCTGATCTCCCGCGAGCAGGGGCAGACGGTGGTAACAGGGACAACCACCCCGACCAGGAAATCACTTTTTTGGCCGTTGTTCTGGCCGCAGAAGGAGCAGTGGTATTCCATGTGACTTCTGGCTCCGGATACGGGAGCGGCTTTCTCAATAAAATAGGGAAATTCAATCTCCATGTGCGCCGATTCGGCCCTGAGCTTTTCCCTGACTTTCTCAAGAATAGTGTGAAAGGTCCTGATGTTAATTTCGCCTCTGAATTCATTGAGGATTTCCACAAACCGGCTCATATGGGTGCCCTTGAAATGATGGGGGAGGTTAACATACATGCTGATCGTTGCATTGACCGGCTGAGTGCCCTGTGCACGATCCAGGACAATGATGGGGTATTTGATCCTTTTTACCCCCACTTTTTTAATGTTGATATTTCTGTGGTCTTTTTGATTCTGAATATCAATCATCTGCGATAAGATACCCTTGCATTTTCTGATTCCCAAACAGTTACACAGGACACCCCGTATCCCTCAGGAATCGCTTTTTCTGCGATTCGGTCGTAAATCAACCGAGCCACCTGTTCGGACGACGGGTTGATGTCCTTAAAATAATCGACTTCATTCAAATATTTGTGATCAAGCGTTTCAAGGATGTCATGGGTCCATTTCTTCAATACCCTGAAGTCGATCAGTAGACCCTCTTTATTCAATTCAGGAGCGCTGACGGAAACCTCAACCAGGAAGTTATGACCGTGGAGTTCTTCGCACCGACCTCCGATTTCTTTTAAGATGTGGGCGGCCGAAAATGTTTTTTTTATGGTGACTTCGTACATCGCTTTTTTCCAGAGGTAATTTCACTCTTTATAATGACAATACGCATGAGGTGTCAAGGCAAATCAAATTTCGGCGAAAATCACCACACAGCGGCTAAAATGGCCGTTTCGTGAGAAGAATGGAGTGAAAAACCCGTGACGAAACCTGAACATGAAAAATGGCTAATACATTGAATTAAAAAAGATTTACGCTGTATTAGCCTTGAATTTTAGATCGAATCATCGTCTGGCATCTCCCTTGCTTACAACAAATGACAAAAGATCATTTAACCGTAACGACATAAGAAATTTTCAAAACGCAACAGGTTAACGGAAAGGGGTGATGGCAAACATACATTGCGCATTTGAGATCAATACTGTATTGAAGCTAAAATAATTCAAAAAAAGGAGAGAAAGATGATGAAAGTATTTCGGAAGAAAAGAGGACAGAAAGGTTTCACGCTGATCGAGCTCATGATCGTCATCGCGATCATCGGCATCCTGGCCGCCATTGCCATCCCGCAGTTCACGGCCTACAGGGTCAGAGGGTATAATACCGCGGCAAAGTCGGATGCGAAAAACATGTATACAGCATCCCAAGCTTATTTCAGTGACCACCCAACGGGTGCGATCGCCACGGTGGCTGATTTGACTCCCTACGGATATAGAACGTCCGCCGGCGTAACGCCGACAGCCGCCGGGACCATGGGTGGTTTGGCCATTACGTCAGTTCATGGTAGCGGCACGACGACCTATAGTGTTGACTCCGCCGGTATCATCACGCCGTAACGGTAAATGGTTTCATGCAGGGTCCATAAATAAGGGGTGAGAGAGACGATCTTTCACCCCTTATTTAATAATCAGGCTAAAGAATGTCTGGTATGAGGAAATTGCTGGGGGGTGCGTTGATCTGTCACATGGTTGTTTCTGAACTGGCGGCGCATGAAAATAAATGGACGGGATTTCAGTGTGGTGTTTCGTAGCCATGACGCCTGCCGGAGGCGGTACGGCGCCGGCCTTGCCATGGTTTTCGTCCTGCTCCTCCTATCATACGGAAACAGTTTCAATTGCTCCTGGCACTTGGATGATTTTGACAACATCACCGATAATGCAAGCATTCAGATAAAGGAACTGACCTGGGAGAACGTCAAGAAGGTTTCTCTCGGGATCATGAACACCGGTCTACTCTCACGTCCCTTCTCATACATCAGCCTTGCCTTGAATTATTATTTCGGGGGATTGAACGTTTTCGGTTATCACGCCGTTAATTTCTCCATTCATTTTCTTTCCTTTGTCTTTCTCTTTCTTTTCATTTTCAACACCCTGAAATTGCCCATCCTCAAGGACCGGTATGAAAAGCATACTTACACGATTGCATTGCTGAGCGCCCTGCTCTGGGCCATCAATCCCGTTCAGGTGACGGCAGTGACGTATATTGTCCAGCGCATGGCAAGCATGGCCGCTCTCTTTTATATGATGTCCATGTACTTTTATCTCCGATTTCGTACGGCACATAGCAGGATTCATTTGGGCTTCTATATGGCTTCATGCATCCTATGCGGAATGATCGCCATCGGATCGAAAGAGAACGCCGTCATGCTGCCGGTGAGCATTTTCATGTATGACTTGTTTTTTATTCAGGGTTTGACAATAGACAACCTTAAGAAGAATTGTAAAATTTTTGCCATTCCCGTATTGGTGATCCTTTTGGCCGCAGTCCTGTTTTATGACTTCTCCGCCGATCTGAAAGATTATCAATACAGGCCTTTTACCATGAGAGAAAGACTGCTGACGGAACCGCGCGTCATTCTATACTATATTTCACTGCTTTTCTATCCCGTCGCGCCTCGTCTGACCCTCATCCACGACATTCAGATATCGAAAAGTCTGTTTGATCCATGGACGACCATAGTGGCCATTTCGACCATTCCCGTCCTTGTCGGAGCTGCACTGGTGAAGGCAAAGAAATGGCCCCTGGTTGTCTATTGCATTTTCTTCTTCTTTCTGAATCATGCCATCGAGGGTTCTTTTTTTTCCCTGGAGATCATTTTCGAGCATCGGAATTATCTGCCATCCATGTTGCTCTTCGTCCCTTTCAGCATTGGATACGTGAAGCTTCTGGAATCCTATACCCGGCGTAAAGGGATCTTTTATCTCCTTGTCGGCTCCATGACATTTGTAATGATAGCCCTGGCTGTAGGCGTCCATATCCAGAATGATATCATGAAGGACGATCTCTCCCTGTGGAGCGATAATGTGGAAAAGTCCCCCCGCCTCCATCACCCCCGCCAATGGCTGGCGGTATCCCTTTTCAACGCCGGCAGGCTGCCGGAAGCGCATGAACAGCTGATGATAGCAACTGAATTGTATGAATCGGGTCGGACGACAAAAAAAAGCCTGACCTATGGCTGTCTGGGTGAATATTACTGGCGTACTGGCAACGATGACAAGGCCGTTGCGTATTTTCTGAAATCAATGAACCTAGATCCTCCCTATACCTATGTCCCCCTAACATTTGACCGGATGGCGCGTATCTATATGAAAAAGGATATGCTGGACAAGGCCGAGGCGATGTCACGAAAATCCATTTCCCTGAAACCCTCGGAGGCAGAATTCCATTTAACATATGCTGCCATACTGCTAAAAAAACGACAGCCGGACGCAGCCATCAAGTCACTGCAGAAGTCATTGCGATTGCGGCCTGATTCGGTCATTCCTTATGGATTCCTTGCCGATGCCTTTGCCCTGAAAAATAATCCGGATGCAGAGCGCCATTTCCGACGGTTGAGTAGGTAAAAAATCAATGTGGATTATGCCGGATGTCATCGTTCATCCGGCGATGGGCGATGGCGAGATTATTGCTGGCTTCCAGGCTTTTCGGGTTTAACCGCTGCGCCTCGGTAAAATGAAACAGGGCCTTTTTGATATTTCCTGTCTTCATGAAAGCGATACCCAGATTGTTATGGGCGTCGGCGTCATTCGGTTTGATCTCAATCGATTTTTTTAGATGATGGATGGCTTCTTCAGGCAGATTCTTTTCCATAAGGATGATGCCGAGATTGTATTCGGCATCCGCTGATTTCTGATTGATCTGCAATGCCTTCCTGTAACAGTGGATTGCATTGTCAATCCTGCCCATTTTTCGCAGGGTGTTTCCCGCATTGACGTATGCTGGATCGTACTGGGGATTGGTTTTCAGGGCCATTTGAAAATAATACAGGGCCCGTTCATGATCGCCGTTTTTTTCCGTTGCCACGCCGATGATATTATAGGCTCGATAGTCGCTCCAGTTCAAATCCAGTGCATTTTTGAACAGGGTAAACGTATTGGTCCAGGTGGAAGCCTGATGGTAGGCGGCAACCGAGCAGACGGAGAGAAAAAAAACAGCCGCAAAAGCGGCAAGGGGTTTTCTGTAGGGTCTTCTTTCCAGCACATGATTCAGCCCCCATGAAATCGCTATAAAGATCCCGATGAGCGGAATGTAGGTATAGCGGTCGGCCATGGCTCGGGAACCCACCTGAATGATGCCGATGACCGGGACAAGGGTTCCCAGAAACCAGAACCACCCTGTTGCCAGGTAGGGAGCTGTTTTAGCGAGAGAAGCAATCAGCAGGGTCATAGAAAAAATGAGAAGAATCGAACTGCCACCCCCCACAATACCAATGCTTTTCGGATAGGGATAGAAGGCGCTTAAATCTTGGAACCAGATGGTTTTTCCCAGATAGGCTACGTAAGAATTGAAGGCATTCAAAACCCGATGCATGATCGATGCATGCTGCAGGGAGGCGACGGCATGGTATTTGTTCTGTGCGATGTAAGTCACGATGGAGGAGGAAAGGGTGAGCGCTAACAGGGGTACCTTCTCCAGAAGTAGAAATGGAATGGATTTCTTTTCCATGGGTAGAATATTCGCCGGAACGACATAGCCGTTGCGGATTCTTGCCAACGGCCAGTAGTCCAGCAGCAGCAGGACAAATGGCAACGTCACCAGCATGGGCTTGGCCGTCAGGCCGATGGCGAACAAAGCAAAGACCGTTGCGTATTTGAGTATGCCGGGTTTCCGGGTGTAGGAGACATAGGCCCACATAGTCAGAATCCAGAAAAGAGCGCTCAGGACATCCTTGCGTTCGGAAACCCAGGCTACGGATTCCACATGAAGAGGATGCAGGGCAAACAGGGCAGCGACAAAGGCGCTCCGGTAGAGAGAGCCGGTCATTGCGTGCAGGCATAAAAAAAGCAGAATCGTATTGGTCATATGGAAGATGAGATTGGTTATGTGATAGCCGGAAGGATCGGACCCGAACAGATTGTAGTCCAGAATGAGGGAAAGCCAGGTCAGGGGATGCCAGTTGGCAAATTCCAGGGTTGAAAACGCCCAGGCGATGCTACTCAAAGACAGATCTTTCGAGGCCAAGGAAATGTAAAGCGAATCATCATAGCCGACAAAATCAAATCCCGACACCTGCCAATATAGGGCGAGAGTTGAAGCAATGAGAAGGAAAACAATTCCTATTTTTTTGTAAAATAAATGATTCTTGGTCATGGTAAATGTCCAAAAAACAATTGGGTATGTCAAGACAGGAATGATAAATTATTTGCCGTCAAGTAAATCAAATGCTATCATGGAAAGTAATGGATTTACAAATGAATTATGGACAATAAAGTGATTGCAACAATGTTATGAAATCTCATAGCATTTAACGTTGACCATTCCTTAAAAGCGCTTTTTCAACAGGGCATAACCATCTTCCTCTTGGATGGTTTCGGTGTTATGTCTGCGGGAGCGGGATGGATCATCCTGGAAAAGATGTCCTGGAGATTCAAGAAATTCAGGGAGCGGCTTTTTTCTCTACGGCGATGAGATTCGGAATTCTGGACTATGTGTTTTTCTTCTTGGTGCTTTGAATATCCTGATATCAACGGTCATATATAGATCACCCTGGCAATCATCTTTGTGCTTTCGATTAAAGATTGGGGGAAGCTGTGTTGCCAGGAGTTCCCTTCAATCATCACTGAAGAAAGACCCGTTTGGGAAAGAGTCACTATTGTTCCCTATCGTCTTTACAGCCTGATATAAAGGCTCGCAATCAAGACACAACTGACGGATTTTTAATAAGAAAGAGGCGTTTCATGGCATGCGGCCATCATAAAAATCATCAGTATGAGGCAGGAGACTGGCCTGTTCGTTGTGAATTCATCGCGCTGAAGAAGCACGGTATTCCCGCTCTGATTATCTTCATTTTATTGATTGTAATCTACGGAAACAGTTTCGATTGTTCATGGCATCTCGATGATTATTCAAACATCGTGAAAAATGAGAATGTCCATATAGCTTCTCTGTCATGGACAGCGTTGGGAAAAAGCCTGTACGGCATCGTTGATTCGGGACGATGGTCGCGGCCCGTTTCATATCTGAGTTTTGCCTTGAATTACTATTTCAGCGGTCTTGATGTGTTTGGCTATCATTTGATGAATATGACGATTCATTTTCTGTCTACATTTATTCTTTATCTTTTTATTCTCAACACATTAATGCTGCCGATCTTTAAAGGTCGTTATAAAGGTATAGCCAATTCTGTTGCGCTTTTATCAGCCGTTTTATGGATGGTCAATCCCATTCAGGTAAGTGCCGTTACGTATGTTGTGCAAAGAATGGCAAGCATGGCAGCTCTATTTTACATTATATCCATGTATCTTTATTTAAAAGGAAGGACCTCTGATCGAAAATGGAAAGCCATGATCCTCGTGATGCTTTCTGTTTTGATGGGCTTTCTGTCGATCGGGACAAAAGAAAACGCAGCCATGCTGCCCGTCAGCATCTTTCTTTTTGATCTGATCCTGATCCAGGGTTTTACGATTCACAATATTAAGAAAAACATGATGATTGCCGTCCCTGTCTTTCTTGCGGCGGTGTTGACGGGCTTTCTCTTTTTCAAGGATTTCAATTCGATCATCGGCGATTATTCCATAAGGCCTTTCACCGTCTGGGAAAGGCTGATTACGGAACCGCGGGTCATTCTCTTTTATATATTCCTTCTCCTGTATCCCATCACTTCGCGATTGACTCTCATCCATGAATTTGACATCTCAAAATCGTTTTTCGATCCATGGACAACGATCCTGTCCATGTTTGTGATTCTTGCCGTTTTGTCATTGGCGCTGGTGAAAGCGAGAAGATGGCCGTTAATCTCCTACTGTGTGATCTTTTTCTTTTTGAATCATGCCATCGAAGCTTCCTTTATCTCTCTGGAGATCATCTACGAGCATCGGAACTACTTGCCATCCATGCTTTTTTTTGTCCCCCTCAGCCTGTTCTTTGTTGCATCGCTGCAGCGATTTGAAGGGCGAAATGCCTTGCGCATTTTTCTTGTGGTGGCCATGACATCGTTTATTGTACTTCAAGGGATTACAGTTTATATCCAGAATAATATCTGGAAAAATGGAATATCCCTTTGGGTTGATAATGCGGAAAAGGCTCCAAGAAATAATCATGTACGGCTCAATCTGGCAATAGCCTATTTCAACGCAGGACGTCTTACCGATGCCTTCGAAGAAGCAAATAAGGTCCTTACATCTTACACGTCAGTAGACAATTCCAAAAAAGCGAGAACGGACGGCTTGATCGCTGAATGCTATTTTTTACAGGGCGATTACGACAAAGCCTTATTGCATTATCGTGAAAGCTTGAAACTAAATCATCAGTTTCATCAAGGTCGACATCGGATTGCACAAATTATGTTGCGGCGGGAGCAATTTCCGATTATAGCGGAAAAAAACATCAGGAGAGCACTTTCCTTAAACAGCAATGTAGCTGATTATCATCTGACTTATGCGAAAATATTGCTGAAAAAGGGTTTGCCTGATGCTGCAAAACAGGAAGTGAAAACGGCCTTATTACTGGATCCGGATTCTGCAGAGAGTTATAAAGTCATGGCCTGTATTTTAAAACAACATGGTCAGGATAGGGCGGCAGAGCATTTCGGCAATGTCATGAAGACTGAGGATCACTTGAATTGTAAGGAATACTCCATAGGGAATGACTCACCAAGGAGCACTAAATATGAATGGGTTAGAATGACCGAAAAAGGAGATTTTGCACCACGGGATGGTGCCGGAGCCGTAGTATTTCGTAATCGTATGTGGCTCTTGGGAGGTTGGAATATGTCTGATAAAAAACAATTTCCCATGTTCACCAATAATGAAGTGTGGAATTCAAAAGACGGTGCCAATTGGAATTTAGAAAAACCTAATACGTTTCATGATAAGCGGTTTAATCATGAGCATGATTGGGAAGGCAGACATTCTGCCGGATATGTAGTCTACAAGGGGAAAATGTGGATAATCGGAAGTGATACCATCAACGGAAACTACCAGTATGATACTTGGAATTCCGGAGACGGGAAAACTTGGAAGCTGGTCAACAAAGATCGCCCCGTTCCATGGGGTCCCAGAGTACTGCAATATACGGTTGTGTTTAAGAATAAAATATGGATTATCGGAGGTCAAACACTACCTCAATATGCTTCGGGTAAAGAAGCATTCTATTCAGATATCTGGAATACATCGGATGGAATAAACTGGAAGCGTGTAACGCAACATGGAACACTGAGGCCTTCTCGAGGTATGATTGTTGGTAGTGTTGTATTTAAGAATCGGATATGGATCTTGGGCGGTGGCACTTACGATACACCAGCAAGTAAAAGGAGGATGTATTATAATGATGTGTGGAGTTCAGCGGATGGTCAAAACTGGACGCTTCATACCAAATCAGCGTCTTGGGCTCCTCGTCAATATCATAGTGTCGCCGTTTTTGATGGGCATATGTTTGTTATCGCAGGCTATAACGAAAGCGATAGAAACGATGTCTGGTATTCCGATGACGGTGTGAAGTGGCATGAGTTATCGCATGTACCATTTAAACCTAGACATGCAACGAGTGTGTTCGTATTTGATCATTCCTTATGGGTGGTTGCAGGAAGTAACGAAGAGAGTGATGTGTGGCGATTACAAAAAATCAAAAAACAAAAGCCCGGCGGTAACGACTGACGTCATCGAACGGGGAAAAGTGCTCCCCATATCGGCGTCCATAAATCCAGAAGAAAGTTTCAGGCGCTTTCTTCAAAGCCTGGATGATGCGATCTTTTCAAAATACACTTTTCTCAACGTGCTTTACGCATCAGTAGACGGCGGATCACCCAAGCCGAGGCAGCGCCGATCAGGATCAGTTTACATGCAGAGATAAGGAGCGGATAGCTTTCCAGACGACAGGGCTCCGCGTAGGCCATGGCGATGATCCCGGCGGGCAGAAGACATGCCCCTGCAATCCGTCTCCAGTTGTAAGGGATGGGATAGAATTTCCGGCTCGCGCGCATATAGGCAAAAAACAGGAGCGCGGCGCTCATCAGGGTGGCCAGGGCGGAGCCAAGAATGCCCAGATGGGGAATCAGGAGGAGGTTCAGCGCGATATTGACGACGGCCGCGGCGATATTGATCAGAGCGATCATCGTCGTTTTCTTTTCAATATCCAAGCCCGGGGCAAAGATGTAGAGCTTTGAGCAGATGGAAGCGACGGCTAAAATGGGAATGATCGACCAGGCGCCGTAATAGGGCGTCGTCGTGAACAGCCACAGCATCTCCCTTGAAAAAAGAGACAGGCCCATCAGCACGGGGAGTGTCCCGCAAAGGAAGTACGTGAAGATCCGGGCGATGTCCCATGGCGTCCCTTCTTTTCGATAGTTTTGATAGATCAGGGGAGTCAGGGAAAAATAGATCCCGGCCATGAGGATATTGGCAATGGAAGCCACGCGGAATCCCGCGCTGTAGATACCGACGTCGTCCAGGGACATCAGATTTTGTATGGCAATCCGATCGACGTAACTGGCAACGATGACGGATATACTTGAAGGAATGAGCGGAAGGGAGAACTTCAGCATTTCCCAACATCTTGCCCGGCTGAAGATGAAATCATAGTTTTCCCTACCCATTATCCAGGCGCAGCATCCGGCGACGACGCTACCGATGATCTGCCCGTAAAACACGCCTGCGATGCCAGTCTGATAAGAGATGATAAAGAATATGCCCGCGGAAACGGACAGGCCGACATAGATCATGCTGGCGGTCACGTAGGCCAGGGGCTTCATCTGCCAGCGCAGCTGATTCTGGAGCAGCAGATAGACGCCATTCAAGCCCGTTGCGACGATCGCGACACGGAGGGTATTCTCCCAGGCCGCCGCGTGCAGGATCATGGCTGTCAGCGGACGCGAGAAGAGCAGGGCAAAAAAAACAAAGAGGCCATAGGCGGCCAGGGTGAACCAGAGGGCCGTGGAGGCATATTCTCGCTTCTCCCCCTCTGTCCGGGTGTCGGGATAATGCCGCGCGAACCCCTGCGCAATTTCCAGTGCTACCGTCAGGTTCACAAAGGCGGTGAAGATGGTGACGATCTCCAGGGCACCGTATTCGAGGGGGGAGAGCAGCCGGACGTAAACCGGCAGGACAAGGATGGGGATGCCCTGGATGACAACACTGGAGATGCCGTAAAGAAAGGAGTCTTTAAAAAACTGGCGAATCACGATTGTTCCTGATGATGGGCGAACTGAATCAGTCTCTGTTTGAGATCGGGTTTATCGGGAAGGCATAAAGACCATTCACCGCCAAGTTCCAAAAATTTTCTGATGATCGCTCTTGCCTTCTGCTCAGGGAGGCCGCAGCCATGAATATATTGAATATTATTGGGATCAAATAACCATTCTTTGGGGAACGTCCCTTCAATCAGCATTAAATAGTGCTCAGCAACTTTTATGGCTGTCCAATAGGTATCAACAAATCTCTTCGCCTCAGCGCCTATCCGAATTCTTCGCTCTGTATTTTTCACCATGCCTTCGATTGTCTCTTCGAGACGGTCCGGATGACAGAATGCGCTGGGCGGGATGAACTCGGATGATAGATCCTGTTTGATATCGTCCGCGTAATAGCTTCCCACCACGGTCGGTTTGCCTGAAAAGGCCGCCTCCGTTGCAAACACGGCCATGGGCGTGTCGGAATAGATCTCGTCGATGACGAAATCACACTTTTGCAATTCTTCGAGCACCTCTGAATTGGGTTTTCCTGTCATTTCTACATAGTCAATTTCATAGCCTTTTGCTTTCAAGGATTGAATGACTCGACGTATTTCAGGGGTTCCCTTGGGCTCCGGCTTGGAGGGGGCGTGAAGGATGCGAACGCTTCTCCCGACGGATGTATCCCTTTCGTCGTTTTCCTGAACAGGTCCCATGGCCTCCCGGTCGTGGGGCACGCCGATGCATAGCCAGGAAACGAAGGGTCGCCGGTGAAAATGGGCCTGCGGCGGGATCGTGATGGAATAATCAGCAAAGCGGTCAATGATGGAGATGATGATTTTCTGGATCCTGGCCAGCGCCATGCCCATACAGATGGTCATCGGTCGCGTGTCCTTCAGGACGTAGCCGTTGAGGTAGACCGGCCGCGACTCCGATCCGTGAAAGACATAAATGATTTTTTTCCTGAACAGTTTCAGAATGGGGAGATCGAGAAAATAAAAAAAAGTTGAGTTCGAACCGAAAATAAAGACATCGAATCGGCCCAGGGCCCAGAAAAAAAGGAAAAGGCCGATGATGTTCTGAAAAAGCCCGATCCACAGCAGCCGCATGGCAAAGTTCGAGAAAAAGCGCGACCCGAGCGACTGGACCGCCCTGTTGATCCTGTTAACGAATTCAGGGTTGTTGTCCATTCCATAGTCATAGGGGTGGCCGCTCAGATTGACAAATACGGATTCAATGCCCAGCCGGTCAAAACCCTTCTTGAGGTGATGATAATAGCCGGACAGCTCACGCAAGCCGATGAATATTCGCGGATGTTCAGTCGTCATAGTGCTTTGTGTATTTCATGTAGAAACTCTTGGGAACGAGGTCCAGGCGATACATCATCCAGAAAAGCCAGCGCATGCGTTCAAAGGTTTTCTTGTAGGTTTTGTAGTCGCGGTAGGTCTTGGGGGGCAGCGCGATGATGGAGGCGAATTCCTCGCTCGAAAGGCTCAATCTTTTCTTGATTTCTTCCAGGATATCATCGTTGATCGTCTTGGGCTCTTTAATCCTGCGGAGCGCCTCGTCCCGGGACAGCTTGTGGGAACGGACCAGGGCGGAGAATTCCGAATAGCGCAGATCGATGTTGAACTTCCGGGGCAGGTAGTAGTTGTTGGTGAAGTAGGCGGTGCGGTTTTCCATGTGATGACCGCCATACCACTGCCATCCCAGCTCCCTGCTCAGAAGCTCCTTCGTCTTTTCCTTGTCGTAGTCCAAATAGTAGAGCGGCCGGATTTTTTTTATGCCGTTAAAAATGGTCCATTTCAACCATTTTGACATCCACAAATTCGGAAAGGTGGTCAGCGCGTAGCGGCCGAACTTTTTTTGCACTGTCTCTATATATTTGGCGTCCATGTAGAACCAGCCGTGGGGTGAAATGCCTTCGGTGCGAAAGGAATGGCCTTCAAATATGTATTTGATGCCGTACTTGGCCGCGGCCAGATAATGGGTTGTGGCCAGCCCGATGTCCGATGGGGTGTCGATATCCGGTACCGAGGCTTTCAGGAAAGACTTGAAAATGTCACAAAATTCAAAGTTGTCCACAACATGGGTAAATAAATCAATCTTTAGGACTTTCAGGATGTTATGTATGTTTTCCACGGCAATCTTGGAATTCCAGGTATTGTCAAAATGGGCGGCAAGCGGTCTCAACCCCATCTTTTTTGCGAGATAGAGCATGTAGGAGGAGTCGCAGCCGCCGCTGATGCCAACGACTACATCGTAGGGCTTGTTCCGCCCGTCCTGCTTGATCTGTTCGACCATTCGCTCAAGAATCTGTGCACCCTCTTCACCAGTGGGATATTCTATCTCCAGGTGATCGTTCTGGCGGCAGTAATTGCAGACCCCCTCGGAATCGAAGGTGATGTAGGGGATATGATCGTCATAAATGCATCTTGTACAAATCATGGGTGTTCACGCTTAATCCAGTATGTTTTTCAGATCGTCCTGGCTGGGAAAATTAATCAGGACGCCCATGTTCTTGCCTTGATAAACGACCATGCTGCCGGCTGCGACGGCGGAGGCACCGCCTTTTTCAACGGCCATCTTGAAGTCTTGTATTCTGCCCGCCCCGCCGCAGGCGATCACGGGAACGGCGACGGCTTCCGTCACTTTTCTGATGAGGGTGGTGTCATAGCCCTCCATCGTGCCATCCTGATCGATGGAATTCAGGAGGATTTCACCCGCGCCCATCCGCTCCATGCAGGCCGCCCAGGCGGCAGGCTCATGGTCAGTTCCGTTTCGCCCGCCCCGACCGTAGACGCGGTATTTCCCGAAGAGATTTTTTTTCACATCCATGGACAGCAGGATGCTTTGTGACCCGAAGACAGCGGCCGCCTTTTCGACGAAGGATGGATTTTCCAGGGCGTAACTGTTGATGGCCACCTTTTCGATGCCGAGGCTGAAAATTCTGCTGATGTCATCGATATCGCAAATGCCGCCTCCGTAAGCTAGGGGCATGAAACATTCATCGGCCACCTCCGACAAAAAGGAGAAGTCGGGTTTTCTGCCCTCGGCCGTTGCCGTGATGTCGAGGAGAATAAGCTCATCCACTTCCTTTTCGTTATAGATCTTAATCGCGTTGACGGGATCCCCGACGTAGGCGGGATTCCTGAATCTGACCGTTTTGACCAGCCGTCCGTTGCTCACCAGTAGACAGGGCATGACCCGTATTTTTAGCATATCATGAGTTCTTTAAAAAATTCTTTTCTTCAAGTCGCCGAGGTCACATCACATGAGATTGATAAAATTATTGAGCAGCTTCATGCCGAATTTATGGCTCTTTTCCGGGTGAAACTGCACGCCGCAGATATTATCTTTCGCGATGACGGAAGTAAAGTCATAGCCGTAATGGGTGGTCGCGAGGGTCATGTCCTTTCGGGCGCCCTGAACGTGGTAGGAATGAACGAAATAAAACCTCATATCCTCGGGCATCCCCTGAAATAATGGGTGAGGATTCCTGATCGACAATGTGTTCCAGCCCATATGAGGGACCCTGAGACGGGAAGCGGGTCCTGTAAAGGAGAACCTGACCGTTGTGGCGTCGATCCATCCCAAGCCCCGGCAGAGGCCCTCTTCGCTGGCATGGGAGAATAGTTGCATCCCCAGGCAGATCCCCAGAAGGGGCGTTTTTTCCTCCATGACTTTGATGTTCAGGGCGTCCAGGAGGCCGGCGCCGGATATTTTGTTCATGGCGCTGTCAAAAGCCCCGACCCCTGAGAGGATCAGTTTGTCCGCGCTTCTGATATCTTCCAATGTTCCGGAGATGATGGCCCCGAATCCGATATGCTTGAGCATATTCCGGATCGAACCCACATTGCCCATTCCGTAGTCGACGATGACTATCTTCTGTTCCATTGCAATAATTTCGTGATGCCGCTATGTGATGACGTTTGACGGGCTTGCCTTGGCCAATGCGCCGTCATTGCCGGACTTCCTGTCAGCGGCTTCGATATTTTATGATGACGGCCGGATTTCCCGCCACAACAGCATAGGGGGGAACCTCTCGGGTGACCACGGCGCCCGCGCCGACAACCGCGCCTTCTCCGATTATGATTCCCGGAAGAATGATGGCGCCCATGCCAATGTCGCTTCCGGATTCGATGACCACGCGCTTGAATTCAATGTCGTGAAACAAGACGGGTTTTGACGGATCATCCATCCTGTGCTGGGAAGAGATCACCTTGACCATCGGGCCGATCCCCACGGCTTCACCGATCCGGATGCCGCCGGCGCTGTGAAAGAAGCAGCCCTGTCCTATCCAGGTGTGATCTTCGATCAACAGTTCGTTTTCATGATAACCCTTCAGGATGGTGTTGTGTCCGATATAGACATTATCACCGATGGAGATGGTTTCGGGATGAAAAACGAGGACGCCCGCTTCAAAGACGACATGACGGCCGAGCTTACGGAACTGATGCTTTTCAAAAAGGCCCGTTCCGTGGGTGGCGTTTATTTTTTCTGATTTGATTTCCATTTCAATCACTCATCCGACGGTGAATGTGACGCAGCCGGTCGCAGATATAGTCGATATTTTCGCCGCTTAGATGCGATCCCACGGGCAGCGCCAGGCCCTGACGGCAGGCCCGCAGCGCCTGCGGATAGTCCGAGGGGTCGTATCCATACTTGGCTTTGTAAAAGGGCAGAATGTGCAGCGCCTGGGCGCCGAGGTTTGCCTCAATGTCCTGCTCCTTGAGATGGCGGATAAATTGATCTCTGTCCAGCTCGTCATCGAGCAGGACATGGAAAGTTTGATAGATATGTCTTCTGTTTTCCAGGGTGTCCGGTGTTCTTAGCCAGTCGCAGGAGGATAAATTGCCCCGGTATCGATGGGCCTGTTGAATCCTGGTTTCGATTTCCTCTTCAACATGCCCCAATTGTCCGTGGCCCATGACGGCCTGAAAATCGGTCATCCGGTAGTTAAGTCCGGCATCGGTGAATTCCAATGTCCCCGGGGTCGACAGGCCGTGGCTGTGCAGCGCCCTAACCCGTTTTGCCAGAGATGCGTCGCCGGTCGTTATGGCGCCACCTTCACCGGTGGTCATGATTTTGCGGGGGTGGAAACTGAAGCAGCCCAGCAGGCCAAAGGAGCCGACGGGCCGGTTTTTCCATCGGGCGCCAATAGCGCAGGCGGCGTCTTCGATCAGAACCAGATGGCGCCTTTTCGCAATTTCGACAATCTTTTCTAACTCGGCCGCCTGTCCGAATTCATGCACGACGATGATCGCTTTGGCCCTTTCCGTGATGGCCTCTTCAATGCGTGAGGGATCCATGCAAAAGTCATCCAGGGAAATATCGACCAACAGCGGTTTGGCGCCCACATTCTCAACGACGTTTGCCGGGGCGGGAAAGGTGAAGGCGGGGACAAGCACCTCGTCTCCATTTGTAATGTGCAGGGCCATCAAGGCCAGGTGCAGGGCGGCTGTTCCTGAAGAGACCACGATGGCATGTTTAATGTTCAGATAGTTCCGCAATGCCTCTTCAAATTGTTCGACACGGAGACCCTGGACGAGGTTGCCGGATCTTATGACCTCCGCAACCTCCTGAATGACGGTCTCGGAAATAATGGGCTTTGCCAGTTTAATCATGTCGGTAATAGTCAGCTGTTTTTAGTATGCCTTCATCCAAATCGATGTTGGCCTTGAACCCTAAAATTTTAAATGCCTTTTCGACAGAGGGAATTCTCAATTCCACCTCCGCGGAAAGCGGCGGGTTGAAAATGATCCTGGATTGGGAGTTCAGCACGCGGCAGACGGTCTGGGCCAGGCCGTAAGTGGTCATCACCGCCCTGGCATTACCGATATTAAAGGATTCACCGACGGCTTCCGGTTTTTCCATGCAGCGCATCAGGCAATCGACAAAATCATCGATATAACACCAGGCCCGGATCTGACTGCCGTCGCCGTGTATTTCCAGGTCTTCATTTTTTAAGGCGTGCTTGATGAAAACCTGGATTGCGCCCTCTCCCGTCTGACCAGGCCCGTAAACATTGAATGGCCTGATGCCGACCACAGGCAGGCCGTACTCGCGATGGTAGGCAATGGAGAGGTGCTCGCCGGCCAGCTTGCTCACTGCGTAGGTCCACCTGGCTTCACCGGCGCTTCCCGAGACGGTTTCCGAATCCTCCGTGGGTTTGAAGGCGAAACTGCCAAAGACTTCCGATGTCGAAAAGACAATGAAGCGGTCTTTCAGATGATTTTCCCTGGCCGCTTCCAGCACGTTGGCCGTGCCGATCATGTTCACGCGCATGGTTTTCGTCGGGCTTTTAATGACCGTGTCGATTCCAGCAATGGCGGCGGCGTGGACAACGATATCCGCTTTCTCCATGCTTCGGCATAGCGTCGGATAATCCAGGACATCCCCGTGGACGACCTTAAGGTTGCGGTGCGAAGCATAGGGACTGCCGGACAAGGTGTCGCGAAAGAAATTATCGTAAACGACGACGGAATTGTCTTCAATCAATCTGCCGATCAGCGCGTTCGCGATAAATCCCGCACCTCCGGTTATAAAGACTTTTTTGTTCTTGATCATGATTCCTCACAGGGATTTTTTGATTTATTTATAGAGCCTTTCATTGTCCTGGATATCCATCCACATGGCGAACAGCAGGGATTGAAAGGCGCTGATGAAAAGAAATACAAAGGCCAGCATGGTCAGGGGCGAAACATTATCATCCGTGAAAAACATGAGACTCAATATTTTTAACATGTAAGGGATCGATATGAACCCGAGAAGGAATGAAAAATGATAGAGCAGAAAAAGCGGGTGAAAATCCCGGATGAGATACTTGGCCCATAATCTGATGAAAAATGACTTAAGCAGCAGCCAGGAAATGCGGGGGATCAGTTTGAACACATTCATTTTGGACTTTTCGCCGATATCATAGACGGGTTTGATCCCCACTTCCTTGATGGTGCAAAAGGCGATGTTCAGCTTGACCAGCAGATCGTTCGGCATGCCGTACTTTTTATATATCTTGTAGATTTTAATGGACCGAAGGGCCTGCAGCGATATGGCAGTGTAGCCGGACTGCGTATCCGATACATGCCAGTAGCCGGAGGCGATCTTTGTCAAAATGGATAATATGGAGTTGCCGAGATATCTTGTCTTGGGGATCACCAGCCAGGCGCTGCGATGGATCAAACGATTTCCCTTCACGTAGTCAACCCCTTCATCAATCACAGGGCGACAGATGGATTCCAGTTCCGCCGGGTCCATCTGGCCGTCGCCGGCCATGACGGCGGTGCAGTCGATCTGATGGTCCAGACACCACTTATAGCCGCTCGCGATGGCTGCGCCGACGCCGCCGTTCTCCAGGTGCTTGATGAAAATAAAGCGGTCCCTGTCGGGCTGACTGTTCAGAATCGTCGCCGGTGTGAAATATTGAGACTCTTTCAGGGCCATATCGTTGAGCACCATATCGGCTCTGTTATATCTCGTTTGCTCAATCTTTTTTCTTGTGATTTCAATGCCGGGCCTGTTTTGATTTTCTCTCGAAATGAAATTCGTCACGATCTCTGCCGTTTTATCCTTGGAGCAGTCATCCACGACGACAATACGATCCACAAATGCCGGGATGCCTTCCAGTACCTGAAGAATCTGATCTTCTTCGTTGTAGGCGGGCATGACGACGGCGACTGTTTTATCGTTAAACATGAGATGGAAGCTTTCTTGCCAATTTTTTGCTAACAAAAATCAGTGTCATAGATGAGACCGCACGACGGACAATGGCGTTTCTTGTCGAGTCTGCTTCCACAGGCGCAGACCCAGCCCACCTGTTTTGCCGGATTTCCCATCATCAAGGCGTGGCCGGGCACATCGCCTGTCACCACCGAACCGGCCCCGATAAAGGCATATCTGCCGATCCTGTGTCCGCAGACAATGGTGCAATTGGCGCCCAGGGTGGCGCCCTTCTGAACAAGGGTTGGCCGGATCTCTTCCATGCGCCTGATGTGGGCCCGGGGATTGATGACATTGGTGAAGACCATGCTGGGGCCGCAGAAGACGTCATCTTCCAGGGTGACGCCTTTATAGATGGAAACGTTATTTTGAATCTTGCATCCCTTTCCGATGGTGACGTCCGGGCCGATCACCACGTTCTGGCCGATGTTGCAGTCTTCTCCGATCACGCTGCCCTTCAGCACATGCGAGAAATGCCAAATCCGGGTGTTCCTTCCTATGGCTGCGCCATCATCGATCCATGCCGTTTCATGGACAAAGCAGGGCCGCTGATCCGCGCAATCCGGCGATCCGGCGGTTGGTTTGGCCAGGGCGATGACCTTGCCGTTATTTTCGAGGGATTGCTGGGCGGCATTGAGAACCTTCAATACGCGCAGCCCCTCCCGTCCGTCCGTCGTCGGTGTTTCCCCTGTTTGCATGCAGTGCAGAAAATGCCGGCATTCGAGAGACAGGGGCTCCTCCTGAAGCGTTTCAATCCGTTCCGGTTCGCCCTTGGCAGGCAGGGGCATATTATTTTCCCACTTGATTACATGGGGATAAAGGAGCAGTTTGTCCGGCCAGGGTTTGGTGTCGTCAAACACAACCATTTTCCGGTCGCCGACCACAACAAGCTTTTGCTCCTTGAAGGGGTGAAGCCAGGAGACAAAGATGTGGGCCTTCAGGCCGGAGGCGAATTCCATATGGGTGGTTGTGACATCGGCGATTTTCTTATGGAGATAGTTGCCCCCGGTGGCCATAACCGTTTCCGGTACTTCCCCGGTCAGGGAGAGGATCATCGAAATGTCATGGGGAGCGAAAGACCAGAGGATATTTTCCTCCCGGCGGATTTTTCCCAGGTTGAGCCGATGGGAGTAGATATAGTTGATGCGACCCAGCTCACCAACAGACGCGAGTTGCTTCAGTTTTTCAAAGGACGGATGATACTGGATCAGGTGCCCCACCATGAGAATCAGATGCTGATCTGCAGCCAGTCGAATCAGCTCCTCCGCCTCCTTTTCATGCAGGACGAGTGGTTTTTCAACAAAGACGTGTTTTCCCGACAGCAGGACTTCCCGGGCGATGCGATAGTGGGTTTCCGCAGGTGTCGCGATGGCGACACCCTCAACCTCCGGGTGGGATAGAACATCGCTCAAGGTCAAACAGGTGTCCACATTAGGATATTGCTCTTTGAACTGTCCGAGGATCGCTGCGCTCCGGTCGCAGATCATGCTCAGGGCGCTTAAATTGGCGTAATTCCTGACAAGGTTTCTGCCCCAGTAGCCCGCGCCGATGACTGCTATGTTCTTTGCCGTTGTCATTTTGGAATTCCCTCACGGTTTATGCAAGCCGCACCTTGTCAGCAGCGGGGTTGGCTATGCGTGCTTCTGGACCGGCGGAAGCCATTTCCTGCTGTTTGTCCAGCATTTATCTTTCATATGCAAATCGTCGTGAAATTGCAAACTATTTTGTGGGTGGCACGTCCATTTAATCTTGACATTTCCTGATCTTAAAAGGTAGTGATTCACAAAAGATATAAAATGAAACGGGATTTGAAGGGCTTATCCCTATCCTCATTATGCTTTTCAGACATTTAACGGTTACCGTCCATGCTTAAAGATAAAAAAATCATCGTCGTCATGCCCGCTTACAACGCTGCAAAAACCCTGAAAAAAACCTATGAGGAAGTGATGGCACAGGACATTGTGGACCTGGTCATTCTTGTCGATGATGCCAGTCATGATGATACAGCCAAAATTGCGGCAAGCCTTCCCCAGACAAAAGTACATATCCATGATCGTAACTTGGGTTACGGGGCCAATCAGAAAACCTGTTACCAGCTTGCCCTTGAGGCAGGCGGTGATATCGTCATCATGGTCCATCCCGATTATCAGTATACGCCGAAACTCATTTCCGCCATGGCCTCCATGATCGGCAACGGCCTTTATCATTGCGTATTGGGTTCAAGGATTCTGGGGGGGTACGCCTTGAAAGGAGGCATGCCGGTCTGGAAGTATACTGCAAACCGATTCCTGACGTTTGTTGAGAACATCCTCATGGGGGCGAAGCTTTCCGAGTATCACACGGGCTACCGGGCTTTTTCCCGGTCTTTGCTGGAAAAACTACCCCTGAACATGAATTCTGATGACTTTGTCTTTGATAATCAGATGCTGGCGCAGATCATCTGGTTTGGCTATACCATTGCGGAAATAAGTTGCCCCACGAAATATTTTACAGACGCGTCATCCATTAATTTTCACCGCAGCACGACCTATGGATTTGGATGTATTCAAACGGCAATCAAGTTTCGTTTGTCACGGATGAAACTGATTCAAACCCCCTTGTTTCCTGAAATCTCATGATGCCTGCTCACGCCAACCGTTTTGATGATTTATTTGATAATAAAAAATATATCACCTTAAAAAACTATCTTTATAATTATCGTCTGAGAAAACGGGCCATTGAAGAAGCGCTAAGCGGCGAAGACATGATCCTGACTCTGGAAGTGGGGAGCGGCATCTCACCGGTGGTGACGATCACCGATCGCATTGTTTATACGGATATATCCTTTTCAGCGATTCGTATGCTGAAAAAAAATCAACAAAAAGGGTGGTATGTCGTTGCCGATGCAATCAATCTTCCTTTTAAGCGGGCTTCTTTTTCTCATGTGATTGCCTCCGAGGTTTTAGAGCATCTGCTGGAAGATCACAAGGCTTTACGGGAGATGGCAGCGGTTGTAAAACCTTCCGGCCGACTCATCATCACCTTTCCCCATCGTCATTTTTATTTCGCTCTGGATGACCGGTTTGTTCAACATTTCCGGAGATATGAACTTAATGAAATGTCAACACGACTGCAGGATGCTGGCCTAACTCCTGTTTTAGTTAAAAAGGTGTTGGGTCCGCTTGAAAAAGTCACCATGATTGTGATTGTTGGATGTATTCGTACGGTCCAGAAATTCAGATCACAGAACGCCCTGTCTTCTGAAGGGCGGGAGCGGTTTGAGATCCTGGTGCCTTTTTTTAAATGGGTCAACCGCTTCTATGCCCGCATTGCCTGGCTTGACGCCAAAATCATGCCCCAGGTCTTTTCGACCGTTTTGTTAATGAAGATCGAAAAAAAGAGATAAGGGTAAGCGCTTCAGCTTTTATTATGTCTGGTTTGGAGACAATCCCGTACCTTTATATAAACTTCTTCCACCGAAATAGACTGCATACAGACGTTATTCTGACAAGGTGAGAAACGGTGATTAAAAACATTTACGCAGGGGCTACAGGCCAGTTTCGCGTAAATGATATGGGAGCGTCCTCCGATGGCTCCGAATAGCCGGGGTGTCTCTGGTCCGTAAAGCACAATGGAATGGATTTCCGTCATGGATGCGAAATGACCGGGTCCACTGTCGTTGGTGACCAGGATATCTGCCAGCGTATAGAGAACCAGTAATTCTCTTAATGTCGTTTTCCCGGCCAGACAGATGGCTCGGCTTGAATCGATTTCCCGACAGACCATTTCTGCAGATTCCCGTTCAGACGGCGCACCAGTAATGATAATGACTGCCTCTGGGTGGTTATTAAGGATATTCTGACCCAGCCGGATAAAATTCTCCGTGGCCCATTTTCGCAGAGGGAGCATGTCACTGGCATTGGGATTCAGGAGAATGACCGGTCCCTCAATGGCGTGATGGAAAGTCTGCGCTAAAATCATTTGAACCCTTTTGATTTCATTGTCACCGGGAACAAATTTGGGGGCGGTCTCTGTCAGTTTGTCGACAGGGATCTTCAGCAAAGGAATATCTACGGGTGACACCTTCAGAGCCTCCACGAGAAGGTGATAAGCCTTCGCGGTATGCAGATAGGGATTATAATGGACGCGATGGGTCATCAGGTCGCCGCGGTATGGCGCCTCGCTCGTAAAGCGATGCAGCCCCACCCGCCGGGTTGCACCGGTGAGATAGGAGAGGATAGCGGAAGCCCGGGCGAAGAATTCCATGTCCACGGTGGCGTCAATACCAATCTGCCGGATCCGGTAGAGACTCCTCAGAATGTCCAGGAGAAATATGGAAAACTGCCGGTTGCGAATTACAAACACATTTTCAGACGGCAGGATATTAATAATATCCAGGATTTCACGGTTTTCCTCAAAAACACAGAAAAAGACATTCTGCCTGCCCACCATTTCGATAGCCCGGAGAATAGCGCTGTAAGCAAGCACGGTGGCGCCCTGCTCGATCAGCTTGATAAATAGAATCTTTCTGACCGGGACCTGATGGTTGCCTGAGGAATGGAGCCAGTCCATAAGACGACGAAAACATGTCAATTTAAAACAGGCAATCTTGCCGACCCCGAGGTCGATCTTGCGGATGGTTTCAGGTTTCAATGGCGATTCCTTTATTTTATATAATGCTTCATGATATTTTCGAGGACCTTTTCGATCATCCCTCTGATCGCCTGGAGGCGTTCCTCGGTCGATGCCTCGAAACGCAGAACCAGCACTGGCTGGGTATTGGATGAGCGAATGAGACCCCATCCGTCCTTGAAAGGAATCCGGACCCCATCAATATCAATGATGTTAAAATCTTTCCGGAAGTGGGCCTTGGCATCTTCAACCACTTGAAATTTGATGTGATCGGGACAGGCCACGCGGATTTCCGGGGTGGTGAAGGTTTTAGGAACATCGGCAAGGATTTCACTGATCTTTTGACCGGATGAAGAGATGATTTCCAGCAGGCGCACCGAAGCGTAAATCGCATCATCATAACCAAAATAACGGTCCGCAAAGAACAGATGACCGCTCATCTCACCTGCCAGCAAGGCTTTCTCCTCTTTCATTTTAGCTTTGATGAGGGAGTGGCCGGCCTTCCACATGATGGGTCTGCCGCCGTGTCTCGCGATATCATCGTACAGAGTTTGACTGCATTTGACCTCGCCGATGATTACCGCACCGGGGTTTTCTTTTAGAATAAATCGCGAAAACAGCAGCAGGAGCTCATCACCCCAGAGAATTTTCCCATCGTCCGTTACCGCACCCAGACGGTCCGCATCACCGTCATAGGCAATGCCGATGTCTGCCCTTTTTTCTTTGACCAAGGCGATGAGGTCCTTCAAGTTTTCTGGAAGGGTTGGATCGGGAAAGTGGTTGGGAAATCGACCATCCGAATCACAGTAGATACTTGTAATATCGCAGCCAAAGCGTTTGAAAATGGGCAGGGCGAACAGGCCGCCTACGCCATTGCCGGCATCGACCACAATCTTTAAGCCCGGCCGGATTTTCATATGGTTCACTAAGTAATCCTCATAGGATTTAGTAATATCTTGATGGCTTATCTGTCCGTTCCCGGACGCATATTCACCCTTTTCCATGATTCTCCGAAGTTTCTGGATTTCTTCACCGTAAATGGTATCAGGACCGATACAGATTTTAAATCCGTTAAATTCAGGTGGGTTATGGCTTCCCGTGACCATGATGCCGCCTTCCGTGCCCAAATGACGGATCGAATAATACAGGATGGCGGTTGCACAGAGTCCAATGTCTATGACATGAATACCGCTGGATTGAATGCCTTCTGTGATCGCTTGATGATAGGCATCGGAACTGAGACGGCCATCCCTGCCGGTTGTCATGGTGATGACATCATGCCGCAACGCATAGGTCCCGATGGCTTTTCCGAGGTGATAAACGAAATCAGCATCCAAGTCCTTGTCAACGACCCCTCGGACATCATATTCGCGAAATACCTCTGGATTCATTATGACTCCTCAGCCCGGTCGTGATGGGCTTATTGGGTTATTTTTTTCACTTGAGATTAACTTCTAAAGGCCATTTTCAAATCGTAAACACCGGAGTCGCTATGAACGATTTATTGCTCAATTTAAGGTTAAACACTAAGTCATATCTCTGTCAAGAAAAAGAAGTGCAGGCGTGTACAAAGCCTACAAACGCATTTTTAAGGTGGATTTTTCAAATTTTTTTCGGATGAAGGGTTCGTCATTGAAAAGTTGCCAGAGGCTGGCCGACAAAACATTTTTTTCTATGTCCAATAATGCGTAAGTCAGGGGGCATCCCCTGTGTTCGTCACAACTCATATGACCCGGATTTACAAAAATGATACCGTTTTTCCGCTTTATTTCAGCCCGATGGGTATGGCCGTACAAAAATATATCGGTCTCACCCTTGTGCAGAATGGACTCTGGCTTGATATCATCGGCCAGATCATTGTAGTGTGATTCAGGTGTATGGGTTAGAAAAATTTTCCATCCGTCCACATCCATAAATTTCCGGTTGGGTATGTCGCGATCATAATAATGGGGATCCCATGTTCCTGGAACCTTGACGAGGTGGTACCCCTCCTCTTCTAAAAGAGACGTATCGTCATAGTAGTCTCCAAGATGAATAACCGTTTCAACTTGCGCATCCTTCAGATAATCCCGGACCGTTCTCATGGTCGCCACGTCCGCATGGGTATCAGAAATCACCATGATTCTTTTCATAAAAACAAACCTGTCAGAAGGGGGTCATCAATTTAAACAAGAATAGCAAAAATATCCGCTGCCCGGTTTAAAATGATATCTGCCCCTGCTTTTTTTAAGTCATCAACCTTTGAATAGCCGGATAGAACACCCACGGTATAAACACCGGCGTCTTTACCGGTTTTTATATCCATGGGGTGATCACCGACCATCGCGGCGAATTTTGGATCTGCTGCCAACCATTGCAGCGTCATCCGGAGGTGTCCGGGGTGGGGCTTCACATGAGGTGTTTTTTCTCTTGTGATGACGATATCCGTACAATGGTGGATATCTGGAAATAGCACCTGGACAGCGGCTAAACAATTTCTCGTTACTACACCGGTCTTGATCTCTCTATTTTTAAGTTCCTGAAGCACTTTTCTGGTATCGTCAAATAGAGCCCCCTTTTGCGCGGCCTCTATTTCGATAGACGTAATCAAGGTATTCGCTTGATAAAAAAAATCTTTTTCTGATCCCGGGCGGTGTTTTGCGATCCATGTTTCAGCAGCAGCAACCATTTCAAGAACGAAATGATCCTGCAAACTTTGCAACGGGACGCCATAGCTGGAAATCAAGTCCAGGACGGTCTGACGCATGAGCGGGAAATCAATATTCAGTTTCGCGAGTGTCCCGTCGAAATCAAAGACAACGGTTTTCAGAGGAAGCCCTTTTGTTATCAATAAAAACCTTTCTCTTCATTTTTAAACGGTCGTAACTGTTCCATGGGAAAACTCTTGTCCAGTGAAAACAAAACAGCCCGCATGGGGGTGGAGTTTACTGTTTTTCATTTGCATCCAGTTAAATAAGTGTGCTGGAGCGTTCGTGAAATTACTGGATTGGAACGGATCTCCGGCAGTTTGAAATCAAAAAGGATTTCCAGGAAGCGGGTGATGATGTTAAAGGTGGCGCCCCAGAGGATCTCCTGTCTGCCCTGTTCATCCCGATGAAGAAAACAGGGAAATTGCCAGGATGTCTGATCGCTGCGTTTGATGGAATCTGCCGTTTCAATCAGGTATTGTGCATAATTATCCGCTTGGAAGAATGATTTTATGGGAATCTCCACGATCCGTTCCACTTCACGATTGGTTCGGTAGGAGGGCTCTTTTTTGACCAAGCCGACCAGGGGGAAAATCGTACGTCTGAAGAGGATCAGAGAATGGCAGGGTAGGGGACCGAGAAATTGGATATTAAAAGGACTCAACCTGATTTCTTCCCAAGATTCCCTGAGCGCATTGGCCAGAAATAGCGTCATGATTTTAAAAGTATTTTCATCTCTTTGTCGGGGGGATGATTTTGGGTAACCCTTTAGAACCGGCACAATGCCTTCCACCAACAGATGCCTCAGAAGGCCATCAAGGATAGGGTGCAGCATACCCCCCGGGCAGCTCAGATCACCGGGTTGGACGACATTGACCGAGCGTTTAATGAGCTGGAAGTAGAATTCCCCCTGTTGATCATCTGCATCAGGGTGCTCTTTCTTGTAATAAAGAAGCAGTAAGACACCTGCTGCCGAGTAGGGTTCTGACGTGCCTTGTGAGGATTGAATCCATGTCATTTTTTCAGTGAAATCAATGGGAGATTGCCTGAGTTTCCTGACAACCGACTCGATAAAGAGGTTTTTGTTTATCAATAGGATCGGATCCATAAAGTTACATTCAGTGTCTATAAAAAAAGCCTGACATTTGGCCAGGCTTTTTGATGATTCAGTGGTGGCGGTGCAGGGAATCGAACCCCGGACACTACGGATATGAGCCGTATGCTCTAACCGGCTGAGCTACACCGCCCGATACTGGATTGGCTTCGTCGGATATAACAAGAATGTTTTTTTGTCAACCCCTTATTGTCCGGTCTGCTGTGGATTCGGTTGCCGGGTCATCTTATAGGAGACAATGACACTCCTGTCCTTTAACGATAAACCTGTGGATACAACGAGGGCCAGGACGATTTCATTTTCACCATCATTGTCAATATCCTTGAATTGATAATCAGCCACGTAGCCGTTGATTTTTTTTGTTCGCCAGTTTTCCAGCATGCCAAGACCATCCCAGGTCAGATTATAAATCTCAGCGGATGTGAAGAGTTTGACATTCTGAAGAGCCCTCGCGGAAGATGAGAGGTTTTTCACAATATAAATATCTCTTTTACCGGTTTTGTTCATATCATAGGTTAAGATCCTGGAATTAATATAGGTGTTTCTTTCATAGTCCTGGTTGTGTTCAGTGTGCTCTCGCGCTTCAATGTAGGTATTGCTTCCTCCGAAATTCTCTTCACTTTTCCAGAGGATTCCCCCGCCACCGAAGGATCGGATTTGTGAAATACGCTTGTCCGTTTCCTCGAAAACATAGAGATAGTCGTCATCAGTCAGGGCGATAATCTTGTCTTTTGTCCCCTCTGCCAGGTTATCGATGGTGAGGCCATAGACAGAAAGTCCCCACGGGATTCTCATTTTTTTCCCTTCCCGGAACTGCCCGTTAATCCAGAGGATCTGATAGATATCCGAATCAAAAGGTTTATTCATTCCTCTCGGCTGACCTAACAGCAGGGGCTCCCCTGATGAGGTGGTAATGACCCTTAAAAACCAGGGAAGTTTGGAGGCGATCTTGACAAATTTTTTATCCCGGTATTCCAGTACAAAGGAATCAGGGCTGTCTATGTTCATATTGGTGACAAAGATCTGTTTGGTGCCACTTTGTTTGATATCCGCGATGTCCACGGCAATATATTTATCAGAAGAGCTTCCTGCAATCTTCTCGATGAGCCTGAACTCATCTCCTTTTTTCTGGTAGATATAAACATTATTGTTATCGATAACGACTGTTTCATTCAAGCCGTCGCCATTGACATCCCCGATATCCATTCCCTTGAATTCGGTTGGGTATTTTTGACTCATCCAGAAACTTTTCCGATCCAGCGGTTGAGCACCGGTGATGAAGTCCGGGTTGATCAAGGCTGTCAATGTTCCTTTTTGTCCGGGTTTCATTCCCGATATAATTTGAGACTCCCGGGAAGGCGGCTTGGGCTGTGCCGGAGGACCGGGAGATGGGACCGGAGCAGGAACCGGCGCGTTAAAGCCCGGAGGAGCAGTTCCCAGGATATGGGCATCAATCCGCTGGGCGAAATCATTAATTTTGGGAATGAGCTCGTCCATGCCTTGGGATTGCGTGAATATCCCGACCGGGGATTTATAGGTGGCAATATCAACGAGCTTTCCGTCAACGCTGAAGCTGTTGCCAATTTTTGTGATACTGCCCCAGACCACATAATCGACATTCATCTTTTTACCAAGCCCATAGACACTGGCCAGGGTTAGCTCTTTTTCCTCTGATTTTTTCAGTGTTGCGAGAACGGTGTCTTTGCCGATGACGTCTATTTTGTCACTTGCGGAGATTCGGGAGGAAAGCATATCCCAGATGCCTTGTTTGACATAATCGATGTTTTCCGCACTATGAACGGTGAAGGGCAGTACGGCAACCGTTGTTTTGTCCTTGGCCCAAAGCAACCCGGATACCAATAATAAGAAAGATAAAGCTATCATCAATCTGAAAGCTAATTTCATGATTTTCTCCTCATTCATTTTTGCTTATCTTTGAGAATGTCTGGCCGCTTGTAACATTTCAATAGGATCAATTCAAGGAACATTTATAGCTTGCCCCTGAGTTTTGACCAAAGGATGCCAAGATATTCATGTAGGGCCAGTTGTGCTTTGAGAAGTCCTGCGGGTGAGGGATAAAAGTCATCAGGTTTTTTTGCCGCTGTTCGATCTTTGACCAGATAACCGGTAGGGGCCGGGATCGGAGACAAGCCCTGCTTTTGAAACAGAGCCATGGATCGGGGCATGTGAAAGGCAGATGTGACTAAAATAAAGGGGTCTTTACCTGTAATTTGCTGAATGTATTGAACTGCGCCCTCGGTATCCGTTGATTTATCTTCCAGAACAAGATCATGGGGATTAATATTCATGATGATAGCTGTCTTGCTTAATGTTTCTGCTTCGGTGACCCTATTGAAAATAGCGCCGCCGGAAAGAATGATTTTACTACCCGGTATCGTCCGGTAGATACGTACTGCTTCGGTTAGACGGACCAGAGATTCAGGAGAAATCTGATTCGTAACAGGAAGTTGCGGGTGATCGTTTTGACCACCACCCAGAACAACAACCCATTTCACATGATTTTTAAGATAATCATTTATCGAACTTTGCTCTGGATTTGACATCACAGGTAGATATCGTCGTTCAAGAGGTTTCAATAAGCCATCGGAAAACAATCCATAAGACAGCAGCGTGATCAAGAGAACTCCTATCGAAACCAATGCCTTACCGATCTTCTGTTTTTTTGTGAACCAAAGCAGGAGGATACCAAGGATCATCAGTAAAAGACTGATGGTCAGCGGATAGAATAAAGGAGCAATGATTTTTTTAAGCAAGAACATATTTCATGCCAGTCGCATTCTGATCTTTATGAGTATTATTAAAATTGTCTTCCTGAGAATTCACAACCTTCTTTCTAACTCTTTATGGGGTTCTTTGTAAGAAAATCTGTCGTCATTTACAGTTTAGACGATGAGTCGGTCAGTAAACGGCTGCCGATATTACCCTCTGAATAATCCTTCCATGACGATTTCAGAAAGCGTCTTCCTTGATGAGGGAAATTCTCTCTCCAGGTATTTTGCAGGAAGGTCTTCTTTTTTTCCAGGTTTTCCGACGGCAATCATGGCTTCAACCTGATAAAGGTCCGGGATTTTAAGGACCTCTTTAGCACGGTCATAATCGAAACCCTGCATCCCATGCACCACCCATCCTTTTGAGGAACCCTGAAGAGCAAGATTTTCCCAGGCTGCACCGGTGTCGTAGGTATGGGTGCGGGCATATTTTTCGCTATGATCAAATGTCGTCTTGGAAATGACAACGATGAGGATCGCGGCGTTTTTTGCCCAGATCTGGTTCAATTCGGCTAACAGATCAAAGAAGGTCTGCCAATAAGGGGTGCTTCGTCTGGCATAAATAAACCGCCAGGATTGGTTGTTATTGGCGGAGGGAGCCCATCGGGCTGCTTCAAAGAGTGACATGATCTCAGCTTGACTGATTTCTTCCCCAGACATGGCCCTGGGAGACCAACGGTTTAAAAAAATGGGGTCTACATCATATTCCGGTTTTCTGAATTCATGGATATTCATGGGCACCTCCTCCGAAATTATTGTTAGAATAACGTCCGCTTAACCCATTTGTCAATCTTTTTAGAATCACGTACAGAAGATATTCTTTTCAGGGATCATCATCAACCATTTTATTGTGTTGAAGGCGATAAATATGTTAAGAGAAACCTGACCGGTTTTAAAAAGCATGTTTTATTATTAAAATATAGAGAGGAGAGATCAACATGAAAGAAAACAGATCATTGATATCCATATTTGTTTTTCTATTTCTTTGTACAATGGTCCCAGCTTGTTCAACAACCACGCCTGCTCAAAAACCTTTATATCCGGGCCTCAAATTGGAAGTCAATGAGCAGGCAAAAATCCACAATGCAAATGGCCTGCAATATGCGAAACAGGGTTTATATGATAAAGCCATAGAAGAATACAAGAAAGCGATTTATATTGCCCCATCCTATGTGGAGGCTTATACCAATTGCAGCAAGGCCTATTATGCGATTGGGGATAGCGATTTGTCCGTATATTATATTTTAAAGCGTGATGATATTCTCACCCAAAAAGAGCGGGCTATTCGTGAAAATAAAGCAGGGGATAACCTGAGCCCGGAAGCTGATGAGGAAGGCATGTAGTTGATTTAGGAGATGTCTCAATGAAGACAAAAGTTTTTTTGTCAGTTACCTTTATGGGGGTGTTTCTGTATATGAGTGTGTTGCCTGCTTTCTCTGATGATCTCAAACCGATTCAGTTAATGCAGTTGCAATTCGATTCGGGACGGCCCCTTATGCACGTCTTGAAGGAAAGAAAGTCTTCCCGCGCCTTCAGTCCAAAAAAATTGCCGAACCGGGTTCTTTCGAATCTGCTATGGGCAGCCAATGGGATAAATCGACCGGGGTCAGGAGGCCGAACAGCGCCATCGGCAATGAACCAGCAGGAAATTGACATCTATGTGGCGACTGCGGATGGTCTTTACTTCTTTGACGTCAAGGCGCGCCAATTGAAACCGATTTTGAAGGGGGATGTCCGGCCCCAGACGGGTCAGCAGGCCTATGTCGGGGAGGCGCCGGTCAATCTTATTTATGTGGCGGATTACGCGAAAATGGAGCGCATGAAGGCTGAAGATAGGGATTTCTATGCGTCGGCTGATACAGGTTTTATCAGCCAGAATGTTTATCTTTACTGTGCCTCCGAAGGACTGTCCACGGTTGTCAGGGGTACCATAGAAAGAGCAGCGTTGGCCAACATCATGAAACTCCGACCGGATCAGAAAATCATCATGGCGCAGTCGGTTGGATATCCCAAAAAGTAATTCAATAACATTAACAACGATCATTTCAGGAGAGGGCGGTTGATTCCAAGATATTCTCGAGAAAAAATGAGTGCCATCTGGAGTCCGGAAAACCGCTACCAGAAATGGCTGGATATAGAAATTTTCGCCTGTGAGGCCCTGGCCCGGCGCGGGGTGGTTCCGAAGGCATCCCTCAGGAAAATCAAGGCTAAAGCCGGCTTTGATGTGGCACGGATTGATGAGATCGAAAAGACGACAAAACATGACATCATTGCCTTTCTCACTTCAGTGACGGAGAAAGTCGGGGAAGACGGCCGCTTCATCCATATGGGGCTGACCTCTTCTGATATCCTGGATACTTCTTTGGCGATCCTTTTAAAAGAAGCAGCAGAAATTCTGATTGAAGATATTGACCAGCTTCTTGACGTATTGAAGAAAAAGGCCTTTGCTTATAAGGATACGGTTATGATTGGCCGGTCCCATGGTATTCATGCCGAGCCGATCACCTTCGGTCTCAAAATGGCCTTGTGGCATCAGGAAATGCAGAGAAACAGAGATCGCATGATTCGGGCTAAAGAAACCATCAGCTACGGCAAGGTTTCCGGTGCCGTCGGGACTTTTTCTTTTATTCATCCAGCCGTTGAAGAATACGTCTGTCGGAAGTTGGGGCTGAAGCCGGCGCCCGTGTCTTCCCAGATCGTGCAGAGAGACCGGCACGCGGAGTTTTTTTCCACGCTGGCCATCATCGCTTCGTCAATCGATAAATATGCCCAGGAGATCAGACTTCTCCAGAGGACGGAAGTCAGGGAGGCGGAAGAATATTTTTTTCCCGGTCAGAAGGGTTCATCGGCCATGCCGCACAAACGAAATCCTGTCCTTTCTGAAAATCTATCCGGTCTTTCCCGCCTCATGCGTGCCTATGCCCTGGCCGCTCTCGAGGATATTGCTCTCTGGCATGAACGGGATATCAGCCATTCCTCCGTGGAGCGGATTATTGGTCCCGATGCAACCATTCTTTTGGATTTCATGTTGAGCCGGTTTACAGGCATGATCGACCAGCTGGTTGTTTATCCGGACCGTATGCTTGAAAACCTGAACATGACACATGGCGTTATTTTTTCACAAATAGTGCTGCTGAAACTGATTGAGAAGGGGATGTCCCGGGAGGCGGCCTATGCCGTCGTACAAAGAAATGCCATGAAATCCTGGCGGGAGGGGATTGAATTCAAGTTGCTGCTCCAGAAGGATAAGAGAGTTATGACCTGTTTGAATCGCAAAGATCTCGACCATATATTCAAGGTAGACCATTTCCTGAAAAACATCGACTTCATTTTCAGCAGGGTATTCAAGGAACGGCGCGGCTTTCCTTTCTCATCCGGGCACAGTGGATAAACCATCGGGCCACGGTGGCAACATTTCTCCATTCCATCAGGTCTCACGTGATGATAAAATTCCGGTAGGATTCATCAATCTCCCGGCCAATCCTTTCAATGTGCCTTCCCGCACGGTCCGGCCGCTTGTTGGATCGGACCATACCATACCCTCATCACTTGACATGCACAGCGGATTTCACCCCCATGATGAGAAAGCGCAATGGACTTGTCGCTTGACGGCTTTGTTGATCAGAAATGACTTGGCATCCGGATGATACAGGCAGGTCGGATGAAGCTGCATAAACTCCATGCAAAAATCGGCCGATTTGATCGTGAGACTCAGGCCGGCGATGCCACTGCCCAGCACCAGAAAATCAGTAGTTGTCCCATGAATCCTACTTTTAAAAGCGTATTTACAAATATGGATTGCTCCTATATATTCATTTCGCTTTTTTGCAAAAGGAAAATGAACTGAGGGTCATTTATGCTGGTTTTGGGTATCGAATCGTCTTGTGATGAGACGGCCGCCGCCGTGGTGAGAGATGGCGAAAAACTCCTGTCCAATGTCATTGCTTCACAGATTCGGGTGCACAGCAAATACGGCGGTATCGTCCCGGAGATTGCATCCCGTAAACATATTGAGGCTATTGTTCCGGTCATCCTGCAGGCCCTTGATGATGCCGCAGTGACTCTGGATGACATCGAGGGGATTGCGGTAACCAGAGGTCCCGGCCTGGTTGGCTCCCTGTTGGTGGGTCTGTCTGCAGCCAAGGCGATTGCCTATGCAAGGGACCTTCCTTTCGTCGGGGTTAATCATCTGGAAGGTCATGTCGCATCCGTTTTTCTCACCGAAAAACGGCCTGACTTTCCCTTTATCGCCCTGGTGGTGTCCGGCGGACACACCAATGTTTATCTGGTTAGGGACTTTCAGGATTTTACAATTCTGGGGCAGACGCGCGATGATGCGGCCGGCGAGGCCTTTGATAAAGCGGCAAAACTCTTGGAAATAGGCTACCCTGGCGGGGTTGTGATTGACCGGATGGCCAAAAAGGGGGACCGGAACTGGATCACCTTTCCCCGGGCCATGAAGGACAGCCCTGATTTCAGTTTCAGCGGTGTCAAAACGTCACTGCTGACGGTTCTTAAAAAGCGGAGCCGTCCGTTTACAAAAGAGGAAATGCCGCATGTCGTAGCAAGCTACCAGGAGGCGATTGTGGAGGTGCTGGTGGAAAAAACTCTTGCAGCGGCAGAAATGTCCGACCTGACGAGTGTTGTGGTTTGTGGCGGCGTGGCCGCTAACAGCCGGCTGCGGGAAAAATTTCTTGACGAAGGACAATCACGGGGTTTTGAGGTGTATATCCCACCGATGGTTCTGTGTACGGATAATGCTGCCATGATTGCCGTTGTTGGTGAGAATCTGCTGCGAAAGGGTCGGCGGGATCCTCTGGATCTCAATGCTGTTTCCCGGTGGCCGCTGGATTCTTTGTTTATCTGAAATGATTCTAAAAAAACGAATTAAAAAATTTCATGACCGCTTCATCAGCCTGAAGGGTGAACCCCGATCCATCGCCATGGGAATGGCTGTCGGCGTTTTTATCGGTGTGACCCCCACCATCCCTTTTCATACCACCCTGATCATTTTATTTAGTTTGATGTGGAAGCACAACCTGACGTCTGCTTATCTGGGATCCTGGTTGATCTCCAACCCGGTCACCATTCCCATTTTTTATGTCGGGCAGTATGAACTGGGTAAGTATCTCCTGGGTATGGCCCATACTGACTTTACTTTGATGGATTACTCTCTCCACAGTATTCTCAGTATGGGATGGCATATTATCCTGCCGCTGCTGACCGGCGGATTGGTCATGGCGCCTTTTTTTGCCATACCGGCCTACTTTATCACCTACCGAGTGCTCCTATCCCTGAGGAAAAAAAAGCGTTCATGATCACACCCAAGAAAATCCTGAATATGCGCGGTATCCGGCCGATAAAACGACTGGGTCAGGCCTTCCTGCAGGATCAGAATATCCTCCACAAGATTGTAAACGCCGCCGACATTCACGGGGATGAGACGGTGGTTGAAATCGGCGCCGGTCTCGGCATTATGACAGGAATCATAGCGGCGCAGGCCCGCAGGGTGATTGCCATCGAAGTTGATCCTGTCATGGTTAAGATCCTGAAAGAGCATCTTCAAGGTTTCAAAAATGTTGACATTATCGAGACGGATGTTCTCCAGTATGATTTTTCTTCTGCATGTGCGGATATCTCTCCAGCGAAGGTGAAAGTAATTGGCAATGTCCCCTATCAGATTTCCTCACCCATCCTGTTCCGCTTGATGGCCTTTAGACAAGTTATTTCCATGGTTATTCTGATGTTGCAGAAGGAAGTGGTCGACCGGATCATCGCGCCTCCTGGAACCAAGGATTACGGCATTCCTTCTGTGATCCTATCCATGTACTGCCAATCGTTCCGTGTGATGGATGTGCCGGGCAGCTGTTTTTATCCTGAACCGAAAGTAACCTCTTCCGTTCTCAAACTCATCATTCGGGAGAAACCTCTGGTTGTACTCGGGGACGATGTCTTGTTCCGTAAAATCGTCCAGGTTGCTTTTTCCAAACGCCGGAAAACGCTTCTGAACAATCTTCGCCATAGCCACCTGCCCGGATACTCTGAAAACAGTTTGCTGTCCGTTCTTCAGGAAACGGGCATCGACGGGATCAGGAGGGCGGAGACCCTGAGCGCAGAGGAATTCGGGGCATTGACAAATCGCTTATTTCAAAAGAGGGCAAGCTTGTAAAGGTCGTTAAAGAAAAATCTTGACAGGCCGGCTTTCTTTTGTTAGGGAAGCGGCGACCGCTTGGATCCGGTTGAGGACTGAGACGGAAGGGTAGGGAAGATTACGGTTTGAACTGTTTGAAGCCTCCCGTCTCAGGACGGTGAGGCTTTTTTTATTGACGATAAGAGGGTGATGGCTGATGAAGATTATCGAGTCCGCAAAAAAAATGCAGGCCTTATCGGAATCCCTCAGAAATCAGGGGAAGATTGTAACCTTTGTTCCCACCATGGGGTACTTCCATGAAGGGCATCTCGATCTCATGCGGGAAGGCCGGAAAAGGGGTGACTGTCTTGTCATCAGCATCTACGTCAACCCGACCCAATTCGGCCCCAATGAGGATTTTGAGAAATATCCAAGGGATCTTGAGCGGGACCGTACTATGGCTGAGGGTGTCGGTGTTGATGTGATCTTTTATCCTCCCACTGCGGAAATGTACCCTCCCTATTATCAGACCTACGTTACGGTCGAAAACGTCACCAACAACCTCTGCGGTCTGTCCAGACCGGGCCATTTCCGGGGTGTGGCAACGATTTGCGCCAAACTTTTCAATCTTGTCAAGCCCCATATCGCGGTGTTCGGAAAAAAGGATTTTCAGCAACTCGTGACCATCAAGCGGATGGTGCAGGATCTGAATATGGACCTGGAAGTGATCGGGATGCCCACAACGCGGGAGCAGGACGGTCTGGCCATGAGTTCCCGGAACATATACCTGACGCCGGATGAGCGGGTATCGGCGCTGAGTCTCAGCCGTTCCCTGAAGCTGGCCAAGGGGCTTTACGAGCAAGGGGAACGGGATGCGGTAAAGATGATCGGCGAAGTCAGAAAACATATCGAATCCCATGCCCATACAACCATTGATTACGTACAGATTTGTGACACCACAACCATGAAAGATGTAGTCCTTCTGGACGGGGAATCCGTCCTGGCGATGGCGGTCCGGGTGGGGAAAACCAGACTGATCGACAATTACGTCTTCGGTGAACCCCTGGAGATATAGAGAAAGGGATATAAAGGGACAAAGGAAAAAGCAGGTCCGACCTGTAAAATGACTGTCAGTAAGAGGAAGCGATCATCATGCAGAGATTTATGCTGAAATCAAAACTTCACCGGGCAACCGTCACAGATGCCGATCTTCATTATGAGGGCAGTGTTACCATTGATGAGAATCTGATGAAAGCAGCGGATCTCATGCCCTATGAGAAAGTATCCATATACAATGTGAGCAACGGGGAACGGTTTACAACCTATGCCATCAGGGGAAGACGCGGCTCTGGCGTGATTTGTCTGAACGGGGCAGCAGCGAGAAAAGCCTCGAAAGATGACGTGATCATCATTGCCAGCTATGTCATCGTCGATGATGCGGACGCAAAAAACTGGTCCCCGAAGTGCGTGCTGCTCAACCAGAAGAATAAAATCAAGAAAATCGGCTGATCCCGGGACCGCTTGCCACTGTTCTGATTGAATATTCCCGGGGCATGCCCGGGATAACAAATGAGCGCCATCAGGGTAGGGTATCATCATGCCTTACCCTTTTTTATTCATTGGAAACTTTGAAAATTAATGCGGCATAAAGCTATTCTCAAATCATTATTGAATTACAGATAACTTTTTGCTATTCATTCAAACAGCTTAAAAATATTTCCATAGGAGGAGCATCCGGTTTTGAAATTAAATGTGAAACATATTTTGTTCACCGGTCTGGCCGTCATCATTCCGATCGGTTTGACTCTTTATATCCTCGTTTTTCTCATTGGCATGATGGACGGTTTATTGACCGTCATCCCCGCAAAGTTTCATCCGGATACATTACTCGGTTTTCACATCCCGGGACTGGGTATCATTGTGACACTGATTCTGATTTTGATATGCGGGCTCATGACCCAGAGCATCGTGGGTAACAAGATTGTCCAGTACAGCGAAGGACTGCTGGATAAGATACCCGTCGTCAGGAGTATCCATCTGGCCATCAAAAAGATCGTGGACAGTATGTTCATGTACCGGAGCCGGAGTTTTCGAAAGGTTGTCCTGGTTGAATTTCCCCGCAAGGGGGCTTATACAATCGCATTTGTCACCGGAACGCCCAATAATGAAATTCAGTTAAAGACAGGGAAAAAGTGTTTGAGTGTCTATGTGCCCACGACACCGAACCCTACTTCAGGTTATTTTATCATTTTCCCGGAAGAGGAGTTGATTCAACTGGAGATGTCGGTTGAAGAAGCCTTTACACTGATCATTTCCGGTGGTATTGTTAATCCGCCGGAACCTTTAAAGAAAAAAACGGACTCCGACCTGCCGCAGCCCTTTGATGGTAAAGAGTGTTGACTACGGAAGGTACCAACGGTGAATTCAATAGAGAAGGTAAGAGGAAATGATGAAATATTTAGAGATTGATAGAAACTTGAAGTATAAGATTGCGGATATGTCGCTGGCGGATTGGGGCCGCAAGGAAATGGACCTGTCGGAAAATGAAATGCCCGGTCTGATGGCCATCCGAGAGAAATACGGCAAAAAGAAACCCTTGAAGGGTCTCAAGATCATGGGCAGCCTGCATCTGACCATCCAGACAGCCATGCTCATCGAAACATTGAAAGCACTGGGTGCGGATCTGCGCTGGGCCTCCTGTAATATTTTTTCGACCCAGGATCATGCGGCGGCTGCAGTTGCAGCGGCCGATTCTGCTGCTGTTTTTGCCTGGAAGGGAGAAACCCTTGAAGAGTACTGGTGGTGTACGGAACAGGCACTCACCTGGCCGGATGGTTCCGGACCGGATCTGATTGTAGATGACGGTGGTGACGCAACCCTCTTCATGCATGAGGGAGTTAAAGTGGAGAAAAATCCCGTCCTGTTGAAGAAGGCCATTGATCACAAAGAGATGCAGATGATCATGGAACGCTTGAAACACAGCCTGAGAAAGAATCCGAACCACTGGCAGCACGTGGTGAAAAACATTCGTGGTGTTTCGGAAGAAACGACTACCGGGGTTCACAGGCTTTATCAGATGGCGAAAGCGGGTGAATTGCTCTTTCCGGCCATTAATGTCAACGATTCCGTGACCAAGTCCAAGTTTGACAATCTTTACGGCTGTCGCGAATCATTGGCGGATGGCATTAAGCGGGCCACGGATATCATGATCGCGGGAAAAGTGATCGTCGTCTGCGGATATGGAGATGTGGGGAAGGGGTCTGCTCAGTCCATGCGGGGTTTTGGGGCCCGGGTGATTATCACCGAAGTGGATCCCATTTGCGCCCTTCAGGCGGCCATGGAGGGTTACGAGGTCAAGACGCTGGAGGACGTGGTATCCGAAGCGGATATTTTCATCACCGCGACGGGTTGCTGTGATGTTATCACCGGCGGACATATGGAAAAAATGAAAAATGAAGCCATTGTCTGCAATATTGGTCATTTTGACAGTGAGATCGACATGCGCTATCTTGAAACCACGAAGGGGTGCAGGAGCGAGAATGTCAAACCGCAGGTGGATAAATGGACGCTGAAATCGGGCCGTTCCATTGTTATCCTGGCGGAGGGGAGATTGGTGAACCTCGGCTGTGCCACGGGACATCCCAGTTTCGTGATGAGCAACAGCTTTACCAACCAGTGCCTGGCACAGATCGAACTGGCTTCAAAGCAACTCAAGCCCGGTGTCTACACCCTTCCCAAGAAACTCGATGAAGAAGTCGCCCGGCTGCACTTGAACCGCCTGGGTGCGAAGCTGACAAGATTGAAGAAAAAACAGACCGATTATCTAGGGATTTCTGTGGACGGGCCGTTTAAGCCAGATCATTACCGGTATTAGAATCGCCTGTTCATGTTTTGACGCTTCGATACATCAACAATGAAGCGATGCCGAACAGGATATTTGCCGTCCATGCGGCCAACAGAGGCGGCAGGGTTCCCGATCGGCCCAGGGACATCGTAAAGGCGAAGACCAGCCAGTAAGAGAAGCCGATCACGATCCCGACGCCGATGCTTTGGGTCACACCGCCGCTTCTTTCCGACCGCAGGGAAAATGAAACGCCAATGATCGCCAGAATGATGCTGACTAGGGAAAAGGCGATCTTTCCGTGCATGTCGGCCCGGTACCGTGTCGTATCGTAACCATCAGATTGAAGCTTTTTTATGTATTGTCTGAGGTCCAGATAGCCCATCTTATCCGCATCCTTCTGCGCAATCATAAAATCAGCCGGTTTTTCCGTCAGATTGATCACGGCCGTGGAAAGCTTTTCAAGGACAGGGAAGTCTCCAGCAGGGAAATGTGTGATCAGGATATTGTGAAAAAGCCAATGGCCGTCTTTCCACTCGGCGCTCTCGGCATCGAGACGCATGGTCAACTGAAATTCCTGATTCAGATAATTGATCGTGATTCCCTGGAGCAGGTTCTTATCCGGATGGAAAATCTTGAAATTATAGATACCCTGCCTGCCACGGTACCAGATCTGATTCTGCTTGAAACTTCCCAGCGCCTGCTGTTTTTGAACTTCCACTTTGAGAACATAGTCCGCCTTCTGGTTGGTGTAGGGGATGATGAATTCGCTAAATAAAAAGGCGATTACGCAGAGTACGCCGGCCAGAATAATCAAGGGTAGCGATGTCCGGTAAAGGCTGATTCCGTTGGCTTTCATTGCTACGATTTCACTGTTTTTGGACAGGACCCCAAAGGTGATCAGCGCCGCGAGCAGAACAGCAGCAGGCAGCGTCAGAGAAATGATCATGGGGATGTTGAAGAGAAAAAAGGACACCATCTGGGATAGCGTGGCGTTGTTACTCAGGAACATTTTGATTTTTTCAAAGAAATCGACGATTAGATAAAGGCAGACAAAGGAGATCACCATGAGAACGAACAGCTTTAAAAATTCCCTGGTGATATAACGATCCATAATCCTCATGGCGGCTATTCCTCGTGTTTTTGCGTCCGTCGGGAAACAATCTTCCAGAAAAAATGCGGTCTCCAGGATGTCTCTTTTGCCGTCATCGAGAAAAGGATGACGCCTGCCAGGCCAAAAACGAGATTGGGCACCCACGTACCGATTAAGGGGGTGACCTGGCCTGTTTGCACGAGAGCTTCCCCGCCCAGTTGCAGCATGTAGTAAAGCACCACCAGCGCAAAAGCAATGGAGATGCTCCACGATTTGGCGGACCGGTGTGTCCGGATGCCGAGGGGTACACCGAGAAGACCCAGGATGAGGCAGGACATGGGGATGGAGAGTTTCTTGTTCAGTTCGATGGCCACTTCCCGCAGGAGCTGCTTTTCCAGGCCGCTCTTCCCGAGCTTTTCCCGGAGTTCCAGAACAGTCATTTCACCGCTGGATTTCTCCTTGAGTTTTTTTTCGTCAAAAAGGGCAGATCCGATATCAAGATTGACGTCGTAGACGGCGAAATCCATTTTTCGATAGTTTTGAAGATCAGGGTCAACCGTATGGGTACTGCCGTTTTCCAGCCGTAGCGTAACCGTCAGTTCCTTGAGATCCGAGATGAGATAGGCCTTCTTCGCGATGATGGTGTTGGGTTCATCTGTCAGTCTCGTATCGGCAATCAAGACGCCTTCCATAAACGCTCCATCCAGAGGAATTTTTTCCGCGTAGATGAGCAGTCCTTTGAAATAATCGATGAACACTTTCTCCCGGATACCGATGCTGGCCTTTTGCTTTGAGACATTATACAGGTGAATCTTGGTGGCATAATTACTCTGGGGAACCAGGAAGAGAGTAATGATGCTGGTTGAGATAAAAGCGATCGCGGCGGTGACGGCAATGGGCTGGGAAAGCTGGTAAAGGCTGATGCCCGATGCTTTCATCACGGTGATTTCGTTATCTCCGGAAAGACGGCCCAGCCCGATTAAAATGGCGACCAGCAGAGACATGGGAATGGTAAACATGAGGAAGGATGGCATCAATAGAAAGATAAATTTCGAGATATCCAGGAAACCGATGCCCTTGTTGACCATAAGATCCATCAACTGGAGAATTCTACCCATGAGCAGGACGAAGGTCAGGACGAAGAGGACCATGATAAAGGGCAGCGAAATTTCTCGCAGGATGTAAAAATTGAGGATTCTTCTCATGTTACGAAACCTTCATTTTTTATCAAAGCGAAAGACATAAGCGAGCATCAATCCCGTCAGGTAGGTCAGTCCGCCTCCCCAGAGGACATCGGTGGCAAAATGCCCTCCCTGCGCTATTCTGCCGATGCCCATGTAGGTACCATAGGATAGGCCTAACAGCAGGAAAAACCAGGACCATTTTTTGGATCGATTTCTTAGAAAGAAAAAAGGTGAAAATAAAAAAAAGCCGACAGCCGCATGACCGGATGGAAAAGACTTGCCTTGTCCCGGTGTTCCCCGTTCCCAGACGGGCAGATATTTCTCTGATCCGCCGAAGTTTTGAACCTCGGCCGGCCGGGGTCTTCCCCAGTGGTCTTTAAAAACCGTATTGATGACCAGCCCCGGCCCTAAAATCATATAAATAACAAGAAATAAGCCGATTTTCCGGTAGGGGGCTATTTTACGGAATAGAAAGCCGAAAACGAAGACAACTAGGCCATACACGGACAGGGTGAGAGGAGGAATATTCCCGTATTGATAGAGATCAATCCAGGGATGAGCCGTTTTTCCCGGCCATCCCACCGATGGTGAATAAAAGAATTTTGCCAGTAAAAGGTCGGCGTTTGTTACCGACAGGATCATGGTCAATGTCAGCAGGATGATCAGGGGAATCGAGAAATCCAGAAGAACCCTTTTTGTTTTATGCATCGCCATTTCTTAACCGTTCTTTAGTCCATGGGAAATGTAAAAAATTACATTGTTGTTCCCGTACCAGCGGGAATCCAGTTTGTTTTCAGGGTGTGGATTCCGGCTTCAGATTGATAGGGCTGCCAGTTTTCCTGGTAATCTTTCCCGAGGACCAGATAAACGCTGTACTCGTCGATCGGTACCCCGCGGGAAAAAGCCGTATGCTTTCCGATAACCTGAATCTCCCGGAAATAACGTTTGTAGATCTGAAGATCCTGATCATTCACATGGTGCAGGAGGATCATGGCATTTTTCCCCTTCAGCTCCTCCAGCTTTTTCAGGAAAATATAGCGCTCGGGCTTGGAAAAATCAATCCCGATATAAGGTTTCGCCGTGTAAAACAGCGCGCCCGCAACCGTCGTTCCCCGATCGGCCAGAAGGAAGTATCCGGAGGGATGGGGATTTTCCTGGATGGTGCGGTTGATGGCCTGTCCGAGCTGTCGCCAGCCATGGAACTGTTGGGTCGTATCAATCTTGGGCGAAATCGGAAGATAAGGCTTGAAAAGGTGAACGTGGATCGCCACATTGGCCAGAAGCGCCAGCCCGACTGCTACATGAAGATAAATACGGTGAGAACGCTTTTCTCTGTAAGAGCGGCTATAGACAAGCCCCAGGAGGAGCAGGCCAGCGATATAGGCTGGTGCGGGCCAGTTCGGTTGTGCCACACCGCCGCGGATGGAACTGAAGGCGAAAAACAGGAGAATCGGCCACGATAACAGCAGCAGATAGAGGTACTCCGGCGCCCTCCTTTTCATGACATCCTGAAAAGCATTTACGGAGTAGTAAAGAAAGGCAAGAAACAACAGCGGTGTAATGATTCCCGCCTGTCCCCCCAGATATTCTGCCAGCTTGATGAAAACGGGTTTATCGGTAGGAGCGAAACCGCGGCCGAACTGGAAGGCGAAGGAGATCCAGTCATATTGCCAGTTCCAGATCAGAACGGGTGAAAAGACAATCAATCCAGCCAGAAGGGCCAGATAAGGGTTCTTTGTAAACAGCCAGTGCCGTTGATCTCTGGCCAAAAGCAGAAAGGCAAACTGGCAGGGGATGATCAGGATCATCGTATATTTGCTTAAAAGCCCCATCCCCAAGGCAATGCCCCACAGATACCACCAGGAAGCCGATCTGCCGGTGAGGATCCGAATGCCGCAATAGACCGCCAGCGTCCAGAATAAAAGTAAGGGAGTATCGGGGGGCTGAATGATACAACCTGCGGCAAAAAGCAGGGTGATGTTGGCGACAAAGATCACTTCCCAGGGGACGTCACGATCTTCAGGAGAAAGACGGCGGCAGGATAAATAGATCAAACCTATGACCAGCAGCGAGGAGAGAAGGCTGCCAATCCAGACAAAAAACTCACGGTTTCCACCCAGCCCGGTGAAAAAGGCCATGATGTAGGCCGCCATCGGCGGGTGATCGTAATAACTCCAGGCCAGATGCTTGGCCCAGTACCAGTAGTAAGCTTCATCGGGTGCCAACCCCAGCCAGGCAATCGTGGCCAGGCGGACGGCATATAATAAAATCAGGACAGTGATCATCCATGAAATTTTACGCATGATGCGATTCCTTGTTTAGACCCATTTCATCATATTTCCAATCGTAACGACCGTATACATAGACCAGAAAAAGGACGGTCATGATGCCCACATAAGCGCCTGCCAGGACGTCACTGACGTAATGCGCCGTAATAATCACCCGGCTTGCCCCCACGATCAGGGCAAAGCAGAAGAGCGGCAGCCGGAACTTCGGATAAAAAAGAGACAGCGCCATCGCCAGTGAAAAAACTGTTGTCGCATGGCCCGACGGGAACGAATTATAATCCCAGCCGGTATGGAAAAAATCAAAGCCATAGAGGTTTGCCTCAAAAAACATTTTAGGCCGGAGACGACCGACCACAGGTTTAATCATGTCCGTGATCAGGCCCGACAGGGCGATGGATAGGAAGAGAAAGAGAGCACGATTCGCCGGGATGTGCCGGCTTCTGGCGTACTTGAAGAAAATAAAAAGAACGAAAAATCCGACGAGATATCCCGTTGATTTCCCCAATTCTGTAATCCACTGAAACACATCGATGATGTTTTGATTCAGGTTCCGGCAGAGCATGGCGACGGTCCGGTCGATGAGAGCGTAACTGAAGAGAACCAGGACGAGCGCTGCAATGGAGCCGATGACCATGTTTCGATCCCGGTGGGTCATTTTTTGTCTCCCTGGAAGTTTTTGCACCACACATAGTCAACGGTATTCACCTTCGATCCGTTCAAAAGAAGGTCGATGCTTCTGGCAACGTCCATCGGGTTGCACTGGTAAGATTTGGCGATATCCTCACGATCAAAGTGGGTATTGATAAAAAGCAAGTCATAGCCGAGCGGGGAGTGTTTCTGCCAGAAGTCAAACTGATCCACCCGTTGATCGATCACGAATACCTCCATCCCATAGGGAAGGGCATAATAGGTCATCCGGCTTCCTACGGTCCAGTTCGTCACAGCCAGGGCTTTTTTGGCATTTTGATTTTCCTTTAAAATCTTATCCGCTTCTTTGGCGATCGTGGCATATCCGTAAATATCCCGGAAGGGAGATTGATAGTCGGGAAAAGAAAAGAATTTTCCGCCCAATTCCCCATAGAGCAGAAGCGTGACGATCAGGGTGAATCCGATGGAGAATCGGAGAAAATATTTTTTAGCCTTCCCCGTCTCCAGGCTCAGATGATAGACCCCGACCGGAATAAAAAGCAGGTAAAAAGGGCTGTTCCAGTGGGGCAGGGCGGTTTCATAGAGGGAGGTATAAAGAAAAAAAGCCAGGATGATGCCCCCGAATAGAAGCGATAAGCGGACCCAGTCATTTTTTGTTTTGAAGCTTTTGAAAAAACCATAAAAAGCGATCAGAAATAAAAAGGGACTGTAGCTGCCGAACTGGGCGCCGATGGACGTTAGAAATGCCTTGAAATCGATGGACGACGATCCCATGACATGACCGGTCTGATAGCGGAAGCTGGCAAAATCGTGCTGAAGATTCCAGTACAGGACCGGGGATACAAGGAGAAATGCGATGACAGCGGCGGTGATCATCTGCTTCGATAAGAGCAGGTCATACCGTTTCTTGATGATGAAATAGGCCGCGAGGGGCGGTACGAAGAGAATGGCCGTGTATTTGGCCAGTCCGGCAAGTCCCAGGATGAGGCCAAGATAAATATAATATTTTGTTTCTGGAGAGTCTTCTATTCTCTTGATGACGAAGATCAGGAGAAACAGCAGCGGATAAAGGAAAGAGTCCGGCAGGAGCATGAAACTCAGGGCATTGAACAGGAAGGAGCTGTTGACCGCCAATGCGGCCAGAAGGGCAACCTTCTTTGCGCCGGACAGCACCATCATGAAGCGGTAAATGAGGTAGGTGGTAAAGGCGAAAAGCATGATGGCTGGAAGCCGCACTAAAAATTCGCTGGTTCCGAAAAAATAATAGATCGGGGCATGTACCCAGCCGACAAGGGGAGGGTGATCGACATAACTGAGGTCGAGGTACTTGGCGTACAGGAAGTAATGGGCCTCATCCACACCGAGACCGAAGGACGGAGCGACAAGAAGCCGGATGGTGGTAAAAAAAGCGATGAGGAGAAAAATTTCTCTATGCGATCTGATCATCGATCCCCTTGCCGAGATGAGATAGAATTGAAGGGTTAAGGTTTTAAGAAGAGAGGGTTCTGAATCAACGGAGAAAAATGGGTTCGCCGCGGCGAACCCATTTTTCTCAGCGCTCTCTAGATCATTAATTTCAGTGGCTCAATATATTCGGGGTCTTCCTTATCCATGACTTCGATGATCTGCTTATGGTACCGCCTTTTCATTTCGCCGAAGATGGATCTCTTTTTCGTAAACGTTTTGGCAAAGGCAATGGCCTCTCTCATCAGCATCTCATCGTCTTCGCAGGCTTTCATGATGACATGATGCTCCTCCAGCTCCTTGGCGCCGAATCGTTTACCGGCATACACAGCTTCCTCCACCTTGTAATAGGGAAATGCCTTTTTCACCAGACAGATCATGCCCGGCAGGAAAGGGATGCTGATATCGATTTCGGGAAAGCAGAAGAATCCTTTGGAAGACTTCATGAAACGGAAATCGCAGGCACAGGCCATGATGGCGCCACCTCCGAAGGCGTGACCATTGATTGCGGCGATCACCGGCATGGGATAGAGCAGGATCCTTTTGAAAATTTTATTCAGACCGTACATGAAGTCTTTGATGGCCTGATAATCCTTGTTGTTAAATGCACCCATGAGCCATGGCAGATCAATCCCCTGGGACCAGTTTTTCGGATCATTCGAAGCAATAACGACCGAGGAGATATTTTCGTCCTTCTCAATTTCATCAAAGGCATTCAATATGCCGTCTGTGAAGGTCGGATTATGCCTGTTTTCTCCGTTCGTCATCGTCATGACCGCAACGATTCCATCTTTTTTCCATTCAAGAATTGACATTGATTCCTCCTGTGACGTGAATTTACGCAGAGAGATGCAAAAGGAATCTCTTGCGATTTCAATCTGAAGTCAGCGGAAAATTACATATAATTAAGGGAGTGTCAATAAGTTTGTAATTGACCGCCGGTCACAAATCTGTTAATGAAGAACCCGCTGTATTGATTTTTAAATCAATCTTGCCATGAAAAGATTCTCGGATAAGGAGCCCGCTCCATGATCGATCTTCATACCCACTCTATCTTCAGTGACGGTGAACTGATACCGTCTGAACTTGTCAGACGCGCCGGGGCCGCAGGTTATCGCGCGATCGCCATTACCGATCACGGGGATCAGTCCAATCTGGACTTTATTATTCCCCGGGTTGCCGGTGTATGTAAGAAGCTGTCAGAGGTGTGCGGGATTCAGGTCATTCCGGGGATAGAACTCACCCATGTACCGCCGGTGTTCATCAGGGAACTGGCCGTGGAAGCCAGAAAGCTGGGAGCCAGGCTCATTGTGGTTCATGGCGAAACCATCGTCGAACCGGTTGCTCCCGGCACCAATGCGGCCGCGCTGGAATCCCCCATTGATATTCTGGCTCACCCGGGACTGATCAGCGAACGTGAGGTCAGGCTGGCCGCGGAAAGGGGTATTTATCTGGAAATTACGACCCGCAAGGGGCACAGTCTGACCAATGGTCATGTGGCTGTTATGGCTCGTCAATATGGTGCGTTTCTTGTTCTGAATACAGATACACATGGTCCTCAGGACCTCACCTCTCTGGAGATGGCCCGGAAAATCGCTATAGGAGCAGGTCTCAGTCCACGGGAGGTGGACAGGATGTTTAAGAATTCAGAAAATCTGGTCAAGAAAGTATGGAAAGACAAGGTCCTCCAACAACGTGTTAAAAAGAACCGGTTCCAAAATACAAAATAAAAAAAAATATTCCGATCCGTTAAAAATATGCCTTCTGACCTACCGGGGTAATCCAACCTGCGGCGGGCAGGGCGTTTATATCAAATATCTCAGCCGGGCGCTGCGTGACCTGGGCCATCAGGTGGATGTGATTTCCGGCCCGCCTTACCCGGAGCCGGTCGAGCATGTCCGGCTTTATAAAATGCCTGGCTTGGACCTGTACAACCCCGATCACCTGTTCAGACCTGGAAAATATCGGGATCTTGTTTCGCCGGTGAACCAGTTGGAATTTCTCAGCATGTGCCTGGGTGGTTTTCCGGAGCCTTGGACGTTCGGGATGAGGGTTTATAAATATCTGCGTTCCACCCGCCCGGCTTACGACATTGTTCATGACAATCAGTGTCTCGCTTACGGGTTGCTGGGGTTGCCCCGCATCGGTTATCCGACGGTGGCGACCGTTCACCATCCCATTACGGTGGATCGTGACGCGGAGATTGAAGCCGCGCCCACATTTCTCAAAAAGCTGAAGGTCAGGCGCTGGTATTCTTTTCTGGGGATGCAGAAAAAGGTATCCCGCCTCCTGCCGCGGATCATTACGGTGTCGGAATGCTCCCGGCAAGACATCAGCCGGGATTTCGGGATTTCCATAAATAACTTCCGTGTTGTTCCCAATGGCATCAATACAGATTATTTTTATCCGCTGCCGGGCGTCAATCGGTCGGACAATCAGCTTCTTGTGACGAACAGCGCCGATACCCCGCTGAAAGGTTTACGATATCTTCTGGAGGCGGTGGCATCCATTCTTGAAAAAAGGGAGATCCGTCTGACGATCATCGGTACACCGAAGAAGGAAGGCGTGATTGAAAGACTCGCCCGGGAGCTGCGACTGAACGGCGCCGTGAGATTTACCGGACGGATCGAATATGAGGACTTTGCCCGCTATTATGCGGAAACGACGATGGCTGTGATTCCTTCCCTTTATGAGGGATTCGGCATGCCTGCCGGCGAGGCGATGGCCTGCGGTGTGCCAGTCGTCAGCACATCCGGCGGTGCCCTGCCGGAAGTCGTGGGCGATGCCGGCATGATCGTCCCGCCGGGAGATAAAGAGGCCCTGGAAAAGGCCATTCTCTATCTTCTCGATCATCCGGAGAAGCGCCGGCAACTGGGACAGGCCGGATTGCGTCGGGTGGAAGGCTCTTTTACCTGGCGGCATGCTGCCCAGAAAACGGTGGATGTCTACCGGGAAGCGATCGATGCTAACCGTTGATTTTCAAAAGCTTGATCTCAAACCGGGGAATCGTGTCCTCGATGCCGGCTGCGGTGCGGGCCGCCACGTCTGTGAGGCATTCCGGGCCGGTGGGGTGGATGTCGTCGGCATCGATCTCAAGTGGGAAGATCTCTGCAAGGCGGCAACCACACTCTATCTGATGCGCGAAGCGGAGGGTGGCGGGCAGGGCCGGTGCCTGATTTCCAGAGCCGATGTGACAACACTACCCTTCCGTGACGAGATATTTGATGCGGTGATCTGTTCAGAGGTGCTTGAACACATCGTAGATAACCGGGCAGCGATCGGAGAACTCGTCCGGGTTTTGAAGCCCGGTGGCAACCTGGTCGTCAGCGTGCCGAGATTTCTGCCGGAACGGATCTGCTGGGCGCTCTCCGAAGCTTATCATCGTGAATCGGGCGGCCATATCCGGATTTACAAAAAAAAAGAATTACAGACGCTGCTGGAAGCGGCCGGTACGACCTGCCGGGGTATCCGTTACAAGCATGGTTTGCACGCGCCTTACTGGTGGCTGAAATGCCTGGTCGGTCATAAGAATGAAACGTCCCGGCCGGTGAACCTCTATAAAAAATTTCTGGAGTGGGATATCATCAAGCGCCCGAAGCTGACCCGGATGCTGGAGCGGATACTGAACCCCTTCATTGCGAAAAGTATTGTATTCTATCTCAAAAAAGGAACCTGATGGACATGAAACTCAATAGATCGGCTGCCGTTGCGGAGTCGCGAATGGATGTGGAACAGATGGCCCAGTTCATCGTTTCCGTGCAGAAGACAGACGGTGAAATTCCCTGGTCCATCGGCGGAAAAACGGACCCCTGGGATCACGTGGAGAGCGCCATGGGCTTGTCTGTGGCGGGCTATTGCCGAGAGGCGGAGCATGCCTACGAATGGATGCGGAAAACTCAGCACAGCGACGGCAGTTGGTATGCCGCCTATCGGAACAACGCCCCGGAAGACACCACCCGGGACACCAACATGTCCTCCTATATTGCCGTGGGCGTATTCCACCATTACCTGATCACGGAGGATCTCGGCTTTCTCAAGAGGCTGTGGTCAACCCTTCGCGCCGGCGTGGATTACGCCGTCAGCATGCAGGCGCCGACCGGAGAGATTCACTGGGCGCGGAACGGCGAAGGCGTGGTGGATCCCATGGCTCTTTTGACGGGCTCCAGCTCCATCTACATGAGCATCAAATGCGCCCTGGCCATCGCGTCGCGTCTGGGACGAAGCTGCTCCGACTGGGAGGAAGCGCTGGAAAAGCTGGGTCATGCGATTCGATATCGGCCGAACCGGTTTAATATGATCAAATCGCGTTTTTCCATGGACTGGTACTATCCGGTTCTCTGCGGCGCCGTCACCGGCGAGGACGCCCACCGGCGCATGGATAAGTACTGGGAAAAATTTGTCGTTCCGGACTGGGGGGTTCGCTGTGTTTCCGACCGGCCCTGGGTGACGATGGCTGAAACCTCCGAGCTGGTGCTGGCACTGGCGGCCATCGGAGAGACGGAAAAGGCCCGGATCGTCTTCAATTGGCTCCTGGACAAAAAGTATGATGACGGATCTTACTGGATGGGCGTGACCTTTCCCGATTCCGTTATCTGGCCGGAAGAAAAGACCGCCTGGACGACCGCCGCGATCCTCCTGGCCTATGACGCCCTGTACGAATTGACGCCGGCGAGTTGTCTGTTCCGGCATGAATACTGGGACACCTGTGAATCGGTCCTATCCACTCCCGCAAAACAGATTTATCCGGGCCGGAAAGCAAACGACAGGCTCCGGTCCTCTCCGGTCATGCCGGTGAAATAGCCATTCATGAGAAGAGATCATCGCCCCTATATCCTCAAGCGTCTCGATCAGGGATTCCAGCAATGGTATGCCGATTATTTCCTCCGTCCCCAGCTGGAATATTTAGGGGAAGGATGCACCTTCATGAAGCCCTGGGATGTCGAGGTATTCGGAGGACCCATTTCCATCGGCGCCTGCACTCATGTCATTGCAACGCCGGACAAGCGGGTCCGGCTGACGGTCTGGTCCACACTGGAGGGCGGGGGACGAATGGATATCGGGAAATATTGCCTTCTCTGTCCCGGCGTCCGCATCAGCGCCGGCCGTGAAATTGTGATCGGCGACAGTGTCATGATGGCGCAGGGCGCCTTTATTACCGATTCCGACTGGCACGGCGTCTATGACCGCAGCCTGTCGGTGGGAGAATCGATCCCCGTTCACATCGGCCGGAACGCCTGGATTGGGGATAGCGCCATCGTCACCAAGGGGGTGGCCATTGGCGAGAACAGCATCATTGGTGCAGGCGCCGTGGTCGTCCGGGATATTCCACCGAATGTCATCGCTGTCGGAAATCCGGCCGCCGTTGTCCGGGAACTGGATCCGGACCGGCCCATGAAAACACGCGGAGACTGGCTGGCCGACCCGAAAGAACTGGCCGCCCAGTTCGCGGAAATCGACCACGATCGAATGAAAAATAATACCTGGCTGGACTGGCTGCGATCCCTGATTCATCCGGTCAAAGGAGATTAAAAAGAGTTCATGAGAGTAGCGATTATTGCGCCCCCTTATCCGCTGGAAGAAGCGCCCGCCCCGCCGCTGGGCGTCACCTATGTGGCGGCCGCCTTCGAGGCAGCCGGGGCCGAGGTGAAAATACTGGATTACATCGTAAACCGTTATACGCCGGAAAAGCTGAAAGCAGAACTGGACGCCTTCCAGCCTGACGCCGTGGGCGCCACTTCGGTGACCCTGAACTTTTACGGCGCGGCGGACATTGTCCGGACGGCCAAACGACACAACCCGGGCATCGTCACCATGATGGGCGGTCCCCATGTTTCCTTTGATGCGGAAAACACCCTGAAGGCCTATCCCGAAATTGACCTGATTGTCCGGGGGGAGGGTGAAAGAACAATTGCCGAGCTCACCCCACGACTGAAAGACAGAAAGACCTGGGCTGAGATCCGGGGACTTGCCTTCCGACAAAATGGTCAACTCACGATGACGGAAGATCGAGAATTTATCGAGGATCTGGATTCGCTGCCCTTGCCGGCCCGGCGCCTTTTGCCTCTGTCCCGCTATCAGGCGCTCGGCTATCCCATCAGCATCATAACCAGCCGCGGCTGTCCCTATTCCTGCATCTTCTGCCAGGGCCGTCGCATGGTGGGCAAAAAGATCCGTAAACGAAGCGCCGCCCTGATCGTCGATGAAATCGAGCATATCCTGTCCTACGGGATCAACCGGATCAATGTGGCCGACGATCTGTTTGCCTCCGACAAGGCCAAAGTCAAGGAAGTCTGCGGCGAGATTCAGAAAAGGGGCCTTTCCTTTACCTGGAGCGCCTTTGCGCGGGTCAATACGGTTGACCGGGAAACGCTGCAGACCATGAAGGATACGGGATGCGACAGCGTCAGTTTCGGCGTCGAATCAGGAAATCCGGAGATGCTCAAACGGATCAGGAAAAAAATAACCCTGGATCAGGTCCGTCAGGCCGTCAGACTCTGTAATGAGGTGGGCATGATCGCCCACACCTCCTTCGTTGTCGGCCTCCCGGGCGAGACGATGGAAACCCTCGAAGAGACGAAACAGTTCGCCGGCAGCTTGGGCTCCCTTTACGGCTATCACTTTCTGTCCCCCTTTCCCGGGACGACCGTGCGGGAAGAAGTGGATCAATATGACCTGGAAATCCTCACCCATGACTGGTCCCGCTATGATGCCAACAGCGCCATCGTGAAAACCTCCCGGCTTTCCCCGGAGCAGATCAACGCCTTTGTGGCCGAGTATGACCGCGAAATCAATGAGATCTGGGAAAAACAGGTCCAGGGATACCGGGAAAATACCAACACGTCTTACGAAAACCTGCAGGTGGAGGGATATTTCAAGACCCAGTTTGTGTACCGGCTGTTGTCGGAAGATCTGATCGAGGCGCTGGGGAGTTTTTGTCTGAACGGCCGGAAACAGGGCGATGCGGTTGAGGCGCTCTGTCAGCGGCTTGAGAAAGCAACGGAAGCAGACCCGGCTTTGATCCGCAAAACCTTACAGACATTTATCGACAGGGGCTACATCAAGTCGCGGCAGGACAATAAAAACCTGATCTGGTACTGGACACACAACAACAGAGTGGATTCTTGACCGGATGCTTCCGACGAGAATAAAGCGAGAAAAGACAATGGACAATTTAAAAAGACAACCACAAAAAGCATCGGATTATTTTGAAAGGCAATCAGAATTATTTTTTATCACCATCGGACTGATACTCGTCATCTTAGTGGGTATTGTTGACTATGTAACAGGGTATGAAATCACATTTTCGATATTTTACCTGATTCCTGTTGCCATGGTGAGTTGGTATGCCGGCAGACGATACGGAATTATAATTTCTTTTGCCAGCGCTATATCGTGGTTTCTGGCGGATATCACGGCAGGGCACACATACTCACAGCCCTTGATTACGTATTGGAACACCTCCGTGAGTCTGGGATTCTTTTTAGTGGTTACTTTTATTTTATCTAAATTAAGAGTTGAATTGAAACGTGAAAGGAAGTTGGCCCAGACAGATTTTCTGACAGGAATTGCAAATTCAGGTTACTTTACTGAACTGCTGACCTGGGAGATTAACAGATGCCGTCGATATAAGAATCCATTGACGTTTGCCTATATCGATTGCGATAATTTCAAGGCGGTAAATGATCAATTTGGACATCATGCAGGCAATAATCTTTTATGCCTGGTTGCCGACACCATCAAGAGTACCATCCGCATCACGGACATGGTGGCGCGCCTTGGTGGTGATGAATTCGCCGTTCTCTTGCCTGAAACGGGAGCGGAGCAGGCAAATTCAGTTATCCTTAAAATTCAAAATGACCTTTTGGATGCGATGCGGAAGGGTGGATGGAAAATAACCTTTAGTATGGGTGTTGTAACCTATATTAAGTCAGCAAATACTTCTGATGAAGTGATCGGAATAGCCGATCGGTTGATGTATGATGCAAAGAATGCGGGTAAGAATCGGATCAGGCACGAGATAGTAAGTTGACAAATCAGGGGAACGTTTCATCAGGGTGGATAGCGGATTTAAACGAGTTGGAATGATGCAAAAGCATTCGAAAAAAGACCAGACGAATCGAGAGAAAAACATTCGTGAACTGGAGCAGCGCGATCGATCCCGAATCGAGGAGATGATTGCTTCATCGGGGAAATTCAATGAGGTTGAGATAAAGATTGCGCTGGAACTGGTTGACGAGGCCCTGGCAGAAGGAGAGGCGAGTGGCTATATCTTTGTCTTACTTGAATATGGAAAAGAGCATCCCCAGTTGCACGGATATGCCTGCTATGGTCCAACGCCCCTCACGCAGGGAGTGTATGATTTATACTGGATTGTTGTCGATCCGGCAGCGCAGCGGAAAGGATTTGGACGGTATCTGCTTGAGCATGTTGAACGGGATATCATGAAGCGCGGTGGGCGCATGCTCCTCATCGAGACGTCATCGCAGGAAACTTATGGTGCAACCATTCGTTTTTACGAGAGGAACGGCTACCAGCTCATGGCGCGTATTAAGAATTTTTATCGAATCGGTGATGATAAACTGGTGTTCTCGAAAGAACTGATCTGAATGCGGGTGAACGGGTCACCTGCCGGAAGTTACTCGGGGATGATGTGTCAGGTGTTGCGGCTTGACAATACCTACTACTAAACAAAATCAGGGTGATTAAAATTTGTCGATTACCAATAGAAACAGGCGATAGCCACTTCCCAAAATCCACCACTCGCTTCTGATGGTAAGAGGGCAGAAGTTCCTCCAATCAATTGAAACGGTACCCCTTCTCATTGAAAAACCTTCAGACAGGCATCCACGACATCAGGATCGTACTTCGATCCACGATGGGTTCTTATTTGTTCCAGGGCCTCATTTAATGGAAAGGCATTCCGGTAGTTCCGATTAGACGTTAAATCTTCAATGGCGACGGCAACGGCCAGGATCCTGGCTTCGATGAGAATATCCTCCCCTTTGATCTCCCGGGGGGATCCCGATCCATCGTAACATTCACGATGTTGCAGAACAATATTAGCGATGGGCCAGGGGAAATTGATTCCTTCTAAAATATCGTAACTATACTGCGGGTACTTGAGATACATGGTCAGCATAATTCCTGTCAACTTTTCAGAATCCTGAATGATGCTAATGGGCATACTCGCAAGGCTGATGTCATAAACATGCGCTGCCAACCAGAGTCCCTCTATCGAGAAGTCGGGAAGTCCCATTTCCTTGACAATTGCGTGCGTGAATTCCGCGACCCGCTGGTGATGACCGGGAGCATAAGGTCCGCGCAATTCAGTCGCTCCCGAGACGGCTTTGATCGTCTCCATGTAGCACTTCAGCAGACGTTTCAGATAGTCTTTTATCTCTTCATCTGCCCTGTGCTTGTGGAGAGCCATCTCGATATTTGTGTGCAGTTCCTTCTGATTGTAGGGTTTGACCAGATAACCGAAAGGCTTTGTCTGTTTTGCCCGCTTGATATATTCCTGATTTGTGTAAGCGGTCAAATACAGCACCGGGATATTGAACTGAGAGTTGATCCGGTCGGCAGCTTCAATGCCGTCCATTTTACCCGTCAAAACAATATCCATCAGGATCAGGTCGGGCTTTTCCACTTCCACCCTCCTGATGACCTCGTCTCCCGTGGATGCTGGTGAGGAAACCGTGTACCCGAGATCTTTCAGATCTTTGCAAAGCTGATCGGCAACGACCCATTCATCTTCTACTACCAGGATCTTCTCAGCGTTCATAACAACCTCTCCTCCCTCAAATCATAAAGGAAATTTGATCCGGAATTCTGTTCCGTTGTCTCGCCTGACCTCTATTTGACCGTTAAGCTGCTTCTTTATCAACCCGTCCACCAGGTCCAGCCCCAAAGTCTGTGATTGGTGGATATCAACATCGTCCAGAAGGCCCAAACCATTATCACGAACGATGATCTCTATTTCTGCGTTTTTCGTTTCGTTGATGAGGATCTGTAATTTACCCTGTCTATCTCCGGGAAAGGCGTGCTTAAGCGTATTGGAAATCAATTCATTCAGAATCAAGCCACAGGGGATTGTCTTGTTAATATCCATATAAACAACGCCATCTGATTGAATGACCAGATCTATTTTCCCTGGATTGATTTTGTACAATTGAAATAACTCCTGTGACAGAACTCTCACATAATCGACCAGATCGATTCTTGTGAAATCCTTTGAGTTGTAAAGTTTTTCATGGATCATGGCCATGGACCTGATTCGGCTTTTGCTCTCATTCAACTTTTCAGTCAACTCCGGATTCCCGGTTGACCTCGCCTGAAGATCGAGAAGGCTGGATATCACCTGCATATTGTTCTTCACCCGGTGATGGATTTCACTGAGGAGAATCTCTTTCTCCCGAAGGGATGCATGAATCTGTTCTTCCGCAAGCTTGCGGTCGGTGATGTCGCGCACAATCGAGAGAATGCCAATCGCCTTACCTGTTGGATCGCGCAAGAAACAAAAATTCCCTTCGACCGGTACGGTATTTCCATCCTTGCGGACCAGATCCAGTTCCAGCATTCGTGACCGAGTGGGATCACCGTGTCCTGCACTTTCAATCGTCATTTCCTCGGCGAGCATCTGCATCGCTTTCTCAAATGCCTCTGGAACGTATGCTTGCTGCATCGTTCGCGCCATTGCCTCTTCCACCGTAAAGCCCAAGAGCCTCGTCACGGAGGGACTGACGTAGGTCAGTCGCATGTCTTCTATATCTACCGTCCAGATGACGTCCATCGCGTTCTCGGCAAGGAGGCGATAGCGGGTTTCGCTCTCGCGCAAAGCCTCTTGGGTGCGTTTGCGGTCAGTGATGTCGGTGACAAGGTTCAGCGTCGCGGGCCTTCCCTCAAAATCGATCAAGGCAGCGCCCGATTCAATCCATTTGATGTCGCCGTTTTTGGCAATAAACCTAAACGTATGCCGGGATTCGAACTCTTCGCCTTTGAGACGCCTCTGATGGCGCTCCCCAGCCATGGCACGGTCATCCGGGTGGATGAACTCGATAAAAGGCCTTGAAATGAGTTCTTTCTCTGAATAACCGGCTATTTCAACACCTGCGCGATTAACGAATTTGAGCATGCCGTCCTGTGCAACATAAATGGCTTCATTGGCTTTTTCTACCAGCAATCTGTATCTTTCCTCGCTTTGCTTCAGTGCCGCATCTGCCCTCTTGCGGTCGGTGATGTCTCGAGCGATTCCAAATTCTCCTATCACTTTTCCTTTTTCAATATTCGGAACGCTTGTAAACTCCCCACTAATATACTTCCCAGATCTCGAGAGAATACGTAGTTCATAA